>JACKQG010005060.1_pt1 | contig 14825 bp, 14 predicted proteins | sample 8237621 | NCBI WGS metagenome assembly JACKQG01 (sample SAMN15677084, study PRJNA649215) | marine metagenome | biome: marine; feature: Black Sea; material: saline water; isolation source: suspended particulate matter (SPM) from the Black Sea western gyre | collected 2013-06-09/2013-06-10 | depth... | reverse complement strand
TTTTCAAATGATGCAGGCAACTCTGAAATATGAAAGCCATGACGTTTCATTAATAACAGTTCTTGTTTTTTTAGTCCCGAAAAAATAGGATCATCGGGTTTAAGTATTGTGATTAGTTCTTTTTTTCCATGATACTCTGCTAATTTTTTAATCCGCCCTCTATAAGCAATAGCTAAAATTTCGTGTCCCAGACAAAGACCAAGTACCGGGACATCAAAATTCATTAAAGCCACAAAGTTTGAAGTCAGATTTAAAGGTTCAAAAGGAGAGCCTCTACCACCTGATAGAATAATTCCCGTAATTTTTGTTTTAGCAGATAAGGTAATCGGTTGGTTATGGTCAAAAACCACATAGTCAAAATCTTGCTCAGCAAGATATTGTCTTTTAAACTTTTTTATAAAAGCGCTCTGATTGTCAATTATCAATAACATGTTGATTGTTTTAGAATTGCAAATTTTCAACGAAATTCTGACAGTAAAGATATAATTATAATATGTGGTTTTTATGTGAAAAATTTACTTAAAACCAACACATTATGGGCTCAAATAAAAAAAAACGACTATTTACAGTGCTGCATGTGTTAAATTGATCGCATCAAGGAAATAAATCGGGATAATCAATTAGATTTTGTATTAAATTTGTTTCGATTAATTTTAGACAAATTGCCTATGAGTAATTAATCATAATGCCTCCGCAGGCGCAATAATTATTTTCGGCGAAAATAGCAGTTGTGCGTTATTTATTCCATCCCTGTTAACATATTTGATTCTAAGTTTTATTTCACATAGATGAAAAACACATATTTTGATTTAATTGAGCAAAGTTATTACTTTCCACAAGAGGGCTTTGATCTGAGAGATGGCTTTTTAACCTTCCAGGGAATCTCTCTTAAGTACTTAATTAAGAAGTACGGCACACCTTTCAGATTTATATACTTACCCAAAATTGGGGAACAAATTAAAAAATCGCGGAACCTCTTTAACAGGGCAATTAAAAGAAGTAATTATAAAGGAAAATACTTTTATGCTTACTGCACCAAATGCAACCACTTTCACCATGTAGTGAGTGAGGCTCTGAAGCATAACGTAAATCTCGAAACGTCGTCAGCTTATGATATCGATCTGATAATGAATCTTATGGAAGAGAAAGAAATTGATAAGAATAGGATCATTCTACATAATGGGTGCAAGACGGATGAATATTTGAAAAAAATAATATTCTTGCAAGAGTCAGGGTTTGAAAATTCAATCATCATTCTTGATAGCATGGAGGAACTCTCCAGGCTTCTTAAATACGATATCAAATATAAAATTAAAATTGGGCTGCGGATGGCTGTGAATGAAGAAGCTCAATCAGCCTATTACACCTCACGGTTTGGAATCCCTAATTCAGATATAATTGAGTTTTTTCAAACCATGATCATGAACAACGAAAAGGTTGAACTCAAAATGCTCCATTTTTTTGTGGACTCCGGAATTCGGGATACGTTATATTACTGGGGTGAATTTCAGAAAGCCCTTAAATCATACGTGGATCTGAAGAAAGTTAGTTCAAGCTTGGACTCTTTCAATCTCGGCGGCGGCTTTCCTGTCCGCAATCATCTCGGTTTTGAGTACAATTACGAATACATGATCAACGAGATCATCAATAACATCAAAGAAGCATGTGTTAAAGAGAATATCAATGAACCGGATATCTATACAGAATTCGGGAAATATACAGTTGGGGAGGCGGGTGCAATCATTTTTAAAGTCATCGAGAACAAGAAGCAAAACGATACTGAAACCTGGTATCTCCTTGACAACAGTCTGATGAATACTATCCCCGATTCATGGTCCATTCATGAAAAATTTATTTTGTTACCCGTAAATAAATGGAATAATGAATACCAACGTGTCAATATAGGAGGCCTCAGTTGTGACCATTCCGACTATTACAATTCCGAAGATTTGAACCAGGAGGTGCTTTTGCCAAAATACTCAAAGCAAGATAAGGAGCCTCTTTATCTTGGATTCTTTCACACAGGCGCTTACCAGGAAGCAATTAGCGGATATGGTGGCATCAAACATTGTCTCATACCTTCTCCTAAGCATGTGATCATCGACCGGGACGAAAACGGTAATTTCTTTGATTTTGTTTACAGGGAAGAACAATCTGCACAAGAAATGTTTAAAATACTAGGGTACTCCAAATAGGTTATGAGAAACTTTGCAGATATAGATGATAAATATGCTCAGTTTGACAGAGCATCCATACTGCTCCAGCCCATACTTTATGATGGTACCTCCACCTGGGGGAAAGGTGCTGATAAAGGTTTTCATGCTGTTATGGAAGCTTCAGAACACATGGAGCTTTACGACATTGAAACAGATACCGAAGTGTATAGGCACGGAATACATATATTACCACCCATCACAGAAGGTTCATCACCGGAACATGTTTTTCAAACAATTTACAACAAGACTAAAGCCTTACTGAAAACACAGAAGTTTTTAACTTTCTTTGGAGGTGAACACGCGGTTAGTATTGGCATCATCAAAGCGTTTTACGAGAAATACCCCGACCTTACCATTCTACAACTCGACGCACATACCGATTTGCGGAAATCTTATGACGGATCACCACTCAATCATGCCTGCGCCCTACATGATGCCAACAAGCACACCAACCTGGTCCAGGTCGGGATCAGGAGCATGGATCAAAGTGAGATACAATACCTTAAGAAGGAGAACTGTTTTTTTGCCTGGGAGACGATTGACAATGACGGTTGGATCGGGAAATCCATTGACCTGATGACTGAAAATGTTTATATAACAATTGATCTGGATGTCTTTGATCCTTCCATCATGCCTTCCACGGGCACCCCAGAACCAGGCGGTTTGGGCTGGTACACTGTGTTGCATTACCTGAGGAAGGTATTTCAGCAAAAAAACATAGTGGGATTCGATATTGTGGAACTTGCTCCGGTAACTGGAAATCCGGCTCCCGATTTTCTGACGGCGAAACTTTATTATTCACTACTCTCTTACAAATTTAAGTATTCTGAAACATCAGTGAGATGAAAAGAAAAGGTGCAATCGGCAATTTCATCATGGAACATTTCAAGCATTTCAATGCAGCCACCCTGGTGGATGCTGCTTCAGCCTATGAAGATCAGCTGGCACAGGGAAATTTGATGATGATCACGCTGGCCGGAGCCATGAGTACAGCTGAGTTGGGTAAATCACTGGCTGAAATGATCAGGACAGGCAAGGTGCATATCATATCCTGTACAGGAGCAAACCTGGAAGAGGATGTTATGAACCTGGTCGCCCACTCGCACTACAAACGTCTGCCTGGCTATCGTGATCTCACACCGTCTCAGGAGTGTGGTCTGATGGAAAAGGGACTAAACAGGGTTACTGATACCTGTATCCCGGAAGAAGAGGCTTTCAGAAGGCTTCAAAAGCATATTTTTAATCTGTGGAAAAACGCAGAGGAGCTGGGTAAAAGGTACTTTCCTCACGAATTCATGTATCAGTTACTCCGTTCCGGGAGATTGGAAGAGTATTACGAAATAGATCCACAAAACAGCTGGGTGCTGGCTGCTGCGGAGAAAAACCTCCCCATTGTTGTCCCGGGATGGGAGGATTCTACTATGGGGAATATATTCACATCCTATTGTGTTAAAAAGGAATTGAAGCCTCATACAATGAAGTCGGGCATCGAATACATGGCATATCTTGCCGATTGGTATACGAAAACTACCCAGGACAAGCTAGTTGGTTTTTTCCAGATCGGAGGTGGTATTGCCGGTGATTTTCCCATCTGTGTTGTCCCGATGCTTTACCAGGATCTTGAGAGACATGATACTCCAGTGTGGAGCTATTTTTGCCAGATATCTGATTCAACCACTAGCTATGGATCATACTCAGGGGCTGTTCCGAATGAAAAAATCACCTGGGGCAAGTTAGATGTCAATACACCCAAGTTTATCATTGAATCAGATGCGACTATCGTTGCCCCACTAATATTTGCTTATTTATTGGGCTGGTAAAAAAAATTAAAAAAAATTGAATAACGATAATAAACCAAGAGTGATTACTGATTTTAAGAAAATCAGTCAGGAAGTTCAGGAGCAGGTTAAACTTTTATATCCAAATGGATTTAGCCAGTATCTTATTTCAATAACAAATAAGGAGGGTAAGAAAGCTAATGCTTTAAGGTTCGAAACAGAGGATAAGATTTATCTTTTTAGAATGTCAATCCATCAGGCAGAAAAACTTATTTCTGAAGATTCAGACTATGATGAAGAAGGAATCTTAAAAAAGGATATAAAGAAAAATTATATCGAAAGGTATATTGATTTGGATTTACTATTATTGAATGACGATGAGGATAACATATATGACCTTTCATGAGAACTAAACGTGAACACCTACATGTAAACCTGAACCTCAATGTCAGGGGCCTCAAAACATCTTCCACCCTTGCCATTAATGAAAAGTGTCAAGTCTTACAAAAAAAAGGAATAGAGGTTGTCAAATTCGGACTCGGACAGTCCCCGTTTCCAGTTCCCGATATAGTGGTGGAGGCATTGCGCAGGAATGCACAGCAGAAGGACTACTTGCCAGTAAAAGGACTGCCGCAACTTAGGGAAGCGGTTGCCGCATACAACTACCTGACACAGAAAGTAAGTACGGACCCTTCTAATGTGCTGATCGGACCTGGCTCAAAAGAGCTGATTTTCCTTTTGCAACTCGTTTATTACGGCGACCTTATCATTCCTACTCCCAGCTGGGTCTCCTACTCTCCACAGGCTCACATAATTGGGCGGCATGTCAGGTGGGTGCCTACCCAGGAGGATAATTACTGGCGTCTCAGCTATGAAGAGTTGGAGCAAATTTGCCATGAAGATCCTGAACGACCCCGTATTGTAATCCTGAATTATCCTGCTAATCCGACTGGTTATACCTATCCTATCGAGCGGTTGAAATTGCTTGCAAAGGTTGCTAGAAAGTATAAGGTGATTCTTGTTTCAGATGAGATCTACGGTAGTATCCACCATCAGGGGAAACATATCTCCATTGCCCGGTATTACCCTGAGGGAACAATCATCAGCAGCGGATTGAGTAAATGGTGCGGAGCAGGCGGCTGGCGGCTGGGAACTTTCTCCTTTCCACCCAATCTAGCATGGCTTCAGGATGCTATTGCTGTTGTTGCCAGTGAAACCTTCACCTCTACTTCAGCACCCATCCAATACGCAGCGGTAACGGCTTTTCAGCAGCATCCGGAAATCGACATATACCTCCATCACTCCCGCAGAGTGCTGAAAGCGATCGCTCATTATATGGCCGACAGGTTTCACAAAATGGGGATTGATATCCCACTACCTCACGGAGGATTTTACATGTTTCCCAATTTCAAACCTTTCCGGGAGAAGCTGATGCAGCACGGCATTTTTAATTCCTTTGAATTGGCAAATCGCTTGCTTGAGGATACGGGAGTGGCTGTTTTGCCTGGCAGCGATTTTGCCCGTAATAGAGATGAACTGACAGCCAGAATGGCTTATGTGGATTTTGATGGTGAACTTGCTCTTCAGGCATCTTCAAACGCCCTTCCGGAGAACAGCTTGAATGACTCCTTCGTCAGGGAGTATTGCCCAAAGATAGTGAAGGGAATCGAGAGGTTAGGTAATTGGCTGACTGAACTCTAACAGGATCCCTGATAAACAAGGTGTCGTTTCCATCCTAAGATGGTATTCAATTCAGCTTTTAAATTTTTACAATCCAGAAGAAGGCATTCAATCCGGAAAATTTCATTAGAGATATATGCTCCTGTATTAGGTTTTTTATATTTTTGAACCGACATTAATTCTTCTTTTCTTTGGGATATTATGTCAGTTGACACCATCTACCGTGTTGCCCATTTGTTGCCCGATATATGTATATCACTGATAATCAATATACATTTATATTCTGTATCGGGAAATAATTTTCCTTCTCTTATTGGGAAAACCGTAACTACTAACCACCTTGTGATGATTTTATAGTGAAACCAATTAAAAAGGAAGAACTAATTGGGGCTTGGCGAATAAGTCTTAAACATTTGATTGTTAATAACTTATCGTAATTTTTATGCAAAAAATTTGCAGGTTTTTCGTACTTTTATGTTATAAAGCTTGCAGTTATGATAAGGTATAAATCGAATAAACAGTTAACAATCGAAGAGTTTAAAGCTCCTTTTGAGATTAAACTTGACAAAGAAAACCGTTGGGCAAAACTGGCAGCATTGATTCCCTGGGACGAACTGGCCGATATTTATTATCGGGGTCTTAGCAAAAAGATGGGACCTCCTGCCATTGATGCCCGGATTGTTATTGGCGCCTTGATTGTAAAACACAAACTTGGACTGGATGATCGTGAGACGATTGAAACCATTCGTGAAAATCCATATATCCAGTTTTTTCTGGGTTTAAGTGAGTACACCTATGAAGATGTCTTTGATCGTTCTCTCTTTACAACCCTTCGTTACCGAATGGGACTGGATAAATTTGATGCGATGACGGTTGAGTTAATCAAACGATCTTCGGTTAAAAAACCCAGAAAAACTCCAATGCCTCCTAAACCAGATAAGTCAGATGATAACTCAAAGGGACCGCATAATGACAGCCCTGAAAATACAACCAACCAAGGTAAATTATTGCTCGATGCAACGGTTGCCGGTCAGACGATCATCTATCCGACAGATCTTGGTCTAATCGGACAAGCTCGTCAAGAGAGTGAACGGATTATTGATGTGTTGTGCGTGACTGGTAAAGTTGATCAAAAACCTCGTACATATCGCCGTGTCGCTCGCAAACAATATTTGAATGTTGCTAAGAAAAAACGCAAATCAAAAAAGGAGATACGTAAAGCAATTGGTCAACAACTTCGTTACTTGCGCAGAAATCTGAAATCTATCAATAGTTTACTTGACAATGTCGAAAGTCAACCTTTCCCCTTAAATCGAAGAGATCAAAAGATATTTTTTGTCATCCAACATATCTTCGATCAGCAAATGAAGATGTACACAACCAGAACACATAGCATTGAAGATCGGATTGTCAATATTTATCAACCTTATGTCCGTCCGATTGTACGTGGAAAGGAGAAAGCAAAGGTGGAGTTCGGTTCAAAAATCGGAGTTAGTCAGTGTAACGGATATGCCAGGATAAACACATTAAATTGGAACGCCTACAATGAGAGTACGGATCTTAAAATGCAGGTAGATGATTTTAAACAAGCTAATGGACATTATCCTGAAGTAGTGATTGTGGATAAAATTTATGGCACACGTGAAAATCGCAATTGGCTTAAAGAACGAGACATACGGTTTAGTGGTAAACCCTTGGGCCGACCAAGAAAAGAGGTCCTAAGTCCTTATCAGAAAAGGAAACAAAAAATAGAGCAAGGACTCAGGAATGAAATCGAAGGCAAATTCGGACAAGGGAAAAATGCATACGATCTGAACAGAGTACGTACAAGAACAGCTAAAACATCCGAAAGCTGGATTGCATGCATCGTGTTTGTGATGAATCTGATCAAACACAGCAAAGATTTTTTGTTCTCTATTGTAAATGAGTTAAAAAACAGTCTTGAGAAAATTGTTTTCAGGTATTTTGTTAACCCAACAATGATTTTGCTGTTGGTAAAATGTTGAGTTGTTCACCAAGCCCTAACTAAACTTACTGTCCTATTTTTGGGGGTAATTATATTTACAATATTATAATTAAATACGATTAGCACATTGGAATGTATATCTGTCTAAACCTAATCGCCTCAATTTACATACAATACATTTAACTATATTATCTATTTCCCAAATTTCTTTATAGTATTTTCAAGGTTCTTTAATGACTTGTTTATTTCCCTGATTGCTTTTTTATTTGAGCTGTTACTATCTTTTAATTGTATTCCTTGTCCGCATGTGCATTTTACTAATGCTTCATCGGCAACCTTTTTAATTGAAACTGTGATGGGCCTTTTACAATCAGGGCAGTCAACTTCAACGGTTTGCTTGCTAATATCTATCATAGCTTGTTATTTTTTGTCTTTCGGTGGACATGGGTCGTTGCCGAAACTGTTTTTATTTTGAATTTTTCCATCACTTTTTAAAATGGTTAATTCTGATTGTTGATTCTTCGCAATAATAGTCGCAATTTTTACGGATTCCGCTTTAGTTCGGGTTTTAACAGTCAAGCGTTCGCTTTTTTCGCTTCTTACGCCCCAACCATCTTGGATTGGTACAACGTATTGATTTTTACCTTTTGCCATTTTATAACTATTTAAAATTGTCAATAATTCTTTGTCTATCTTCATTTTCCTTATCGTTCTTATGATACAACTCGATAAAGGTTATTCTTTCATCTTTTTCAAAGTGAGCGTATATCAATCGTAATCCAGAGTTTACACCCCTCCCTTTTAGTGCTTTACAAGCAATTTTTCTTACTTTTATGATACACGTTTCCAATCCTAAATTATCTATCCGAAAACTGAATGGTGGTCTTTCATCAGGAACAACTTCCAAGACTTTTCTTACCACGTCCAAATCATCATTCAACGTTCTGTATTTTTTCAAAAGGCTTTTCATATCCTTTTTAAATTCATCAAGTTCATCATAGGTCATTGTTCTTCAATTTCATTACCGTAGTTTCTTACAGAGTAAGGAGCATCCCTGTAAAAAGCTAATTCATAATTTATTTCTTCTCCTTCTTTTGAAGCCAGCCAGGGCATATCTTTATGGGAATAATTGCTTATTGCAGCCGCTGACCAATCACTCATTTGTTCAATAACCCTGTCAATGACTTCCTTTTCGCTTGCTTTTAGTTCAGTTAAATTTGCTTTTTCCAAGGGTAGATACCGAGTTTGCGGATAACCATGATATTCCGTTTTTACTCTTTTCAATTGAGTTTCATCAATCATTTGATTTATAATTGTGTCTAGATTTTGTGGAACAGGCCCGTAAGGTAATTTGCAGTATTTTGCTCCAGTTAAATGCTCCTCATACAACTCAAAATAATTAAAGTCTAAAAAATACAGCAACTTGTAAAGAACAGTTCCCCCAACATTCGGTTTGCCTGCACATCTTTCAAGAATATACAACAACACGTTTTTAAATTTGTTGACTTGTAGTGTGGGTACAGAAATACGTTCCTCTAACTTTATTGATTTTACTTCGGCTTTGCTTTCAACATCTTGGCTGACTGAAAAATCTTTAGACATAAAATCATCTAAAGAAAATCCTAAGACCATTGATAACCTTTGTAATTCAAGAATATCAACATTTCTATTTCCTAACTCAATCTGAGCCAAGGATGGTCGGGATATTTTGACACTTTTAGCTAAATCTTTCTGGGACAATCCCTTCGTTTTACGAAGTTCGGTTATCCTCTGGCCAATTTGCTTTTGCGACAATTTTAAATTCATATTAGTTTTATTTTGGGATTTAATAGTACAAAGATAAGCAATGTTTTAATATAAAGCAATACTTTGTTTACATATAGAACAAATACTTTTCAACAATCTAACTGTAGAACACCATAATATTTACAAACTTATTTCTAAAATTTTAAAAGCCAAGGTCTTAATCCAAATTTCGTCAAAGAAAATATAAAGTCAGTTCAAAGTCAGAATAACATTACTATTCATATGAATAATAAATTGACGAAAGCCAGAAACACAACCAGCCCCTGAAGCAAATGCTGTATGTCATAAGTTTTTAAGTAAAGGTTCGTGTACCGCACAAGCAAGGGAAATCATGGCATCTGGGATAGCATGCTTGTTCAGTGTTTGTTCAATCTAGATTCAATATATCAGTAATATAGAGTCAATATTGAATAATAGTGCTCCCGATATGCTCCCGGTATGAATGGGAGATGCTCCTAACCAAAAAGATTGATAGGGAGATACTTACAATGATTCAGAAAACCCTTGTCCATTCTACGGTGCGGCCGGGCAGATCGCAGGATACAATACGAATCAGAGACCCCTTGTGAAATTGGTTTGGCCGGGTTGTCACATAATGCCAGTGGAATCCGGAGATTTGCATAACGGCCTGACCCGATTCGATAGTTTCCCCTTGTGGGCTTTCGATCGTGACCTTTACGGATTTGACCGGAACGATATTATCAACCCTGATGACAATACGATAACCAGCTCTGCCCATATAGCCTGAAGTGACCACCCGCCCTATCACTGAAGGCTTTAAATAATCCTTTACGGCCATGGAGGTTGCGCTGTTGAATCCCTCTGCAACTTTTTCATAGAGTGCCCTGATCTCCTGATTCTGAAGGATGTGCGATGCATATTTTGTTGCCATATAAAACTGTTTGACCTGGTCAGGCCAATCTTGCGGGTTTTTGATTTTTTCCCTTTGCGGGCACCTCTGGACGATCTCCTTACCGTTCACCACACGCTTGTAAAAGCCAGTATCGCCTATCTTTCCTTTATATCCTGCGAGGAGATTGTTTTTTCCTGATTTCATATTATTAGTTCTATACTGTCACCTATATCCAGTTTATGATATGAAAGTAATACAGTTCCATTGAAAAGTTATCAACAAACTCTGTAAATATTTTTACGGAAACAATAACTGATTGGAAAATCGGAAGTCCAATAATTTTTCAGGGAGAATATGAAGGGCATAAATACAATGATAAAGGAAATGTTCTGGAAAACAAAATGAAAAAATTCTGAAATATGATTAATCCAACTATGAGGCTTTCCAGTTCATCTATTAGTCTACCTCCTTTTGATAACATATATATTTACTGCACCATCATCTTGCGGGTCGCTCTCCGACCATCAACTTCAACACAATAGGCATACATTCCAGCTGACAATCCAGAAACATCGATTGTGATCAGATTGGTTCCGGAATTCATCTTTCCCAAATCGATCCTTCTCAATGTATTGCCGAGCAAATTGAGTATACTTACTGACACATTAGCAGGTTTTTCCATCCTGATCTCGACACGGGTGGAATGGCTGGCCGGATTCGGGTAATTCTGAGTAACGGTAAAGCCTGAAGGCGTATTGGCATCCCGGATTCCCACAAAAAACTCCTTGGAAAAATTCATATGGTTTATGAAACACTCTTCTCCCGAACCCGTTCCAGGGGTGAAATCTTCCTGGAAGATGATATGAACCTGGTCGTCGACAATTGGTGAAACGCCCGGAAATACACATTCAGAATACCAGAATACAATACCATCGGTCATGTCATTGATGCCATTCCATGTGGTTCCACCATCAAACGAGGCGTTACTGTAAATATGACGAAAATAGTAAGGGTTTTGAAAGTAATCCGGCGCCAACGCTGCATAGACTAAAAATAAATTATCCTCAGCATCTATTCCAAGTTGGGGCATGGAAGTCAATCCAACTCCGTAATTAGGTTGATCGGTGGGGATCTCGAGGGCTGCCGTATCACCCACCAGCCATCCCACCAGATTTCCTCCGGCCTCCAGGAATTCAAGGGTGTAAGTACTAATCGTCGTTGAATCCAGCATAGGCATAGTCTCATTCCAGTAAATCATTCCTTCGGTACTTGTAGGATAGTAATACCAGGGTCCTCCGGCGGCTAAATCATAAAACCACAACATCCTTCCAAAAACTACGTGAACCCCACCCTGTGAATCCAATGCGATGGCGGAGGTGCCATCTCCACCCCCATAAACCGGAGTCAGATCAGGGATAGTTAAAGGCGAAAATGGCGACTCATAAACAACTATCTTTTCCCATGTATCACCATTATCAGTAGATTTAAACACCAGGCCGTTGAAATAATCAAATCCATAAGTAAATGCGATGGTATTGCCAACAGGTTGCGCCCATGAATATCCGAGGCTACTCAAGGTAAGCCAATCACTGGAACTCAGACCGTCGATGATCTCAGCCTCGATGTCCCAGGTAACTCCACCATCGGGAGACCTGTAATACAATACCGCATAATCCAGCCCTTCATATGGATCATCATATGTAAGAGCAAGCAGATGGAGGTACTCATGATTTTCGCCGCTGGTGATCATCGAATGCCATACAATCGAATAGAATCCCTCGGGAGGTTCTAAAACACTTTCTGCCCAATCGCCCTGCCCTTTGATTTCCCTTCGCAGAATCTTAATCGGTCCTTCTCCGGCGATATACTGGTAATGGGCAATAATCTCCCCGGTTGGGCCCCAGGGTGCATAACTCGGGAATCCGTTGTTGGGATCATTCCCCAGGTGAGGAAGGGCTCCTGTCCAGGTAGTCCCGTCATAATAGTTATACGCAGTACCCCTGTCCGGGTCACCGGAAGCGCCCATTAACATCCAGGTGGCGCCAATCGTTCCATCAGCATGCTGATAGATCCTGTTCATCATGTTCCCGTGGTTATAGGTTTGTGTATCGTACCAGGTATTGCCGATGAGTGTGGGATCGAGCATCTTTTGTCCGATCACCCTCGGTCCTGAATTGAGGAGGACTCCATCAGGAGTCGTCATTGGTTCGTATACCATTGGATGAGTCAGGGGTAAATGATCAGTAAAATATCTGTTTTGCGCATACCCTGATGCTCCAATTAATAGAAGCACGAAAATGAGGATCTGTTTTTTCATCTTTTCTTTTTTTTGTTGAATCACTATTCCAGGTTATTCCTGAATAGACAAATATAGTTCAATTTTTACTATACCCGAATTTACATGTTTAGTTGCCGGGAAAGCAATCCGACAGTCTCTTTGTACTCTGCATCATCTGCCAGGTTTTTGTTTTCCTGTGGATCAATGTCGTGGTCGAACAATTCACTGCGTAAGAATTCTCCTCTTCTCTCCTCTTCCTTATTCCATCGATACCACTCCACATAACGATACCGATCTGTTCGAATAGAATAACCCATCATCTCATTTTTGATTCTTTTCGTACGGCCATACTTTCCCAGTAGAAATTGACTGAATGCAGCTGTTTTCCACGCTGTATCCGGATTCTCCAATAACGGTACCAAACTTGTGCCCTGTAAATGACCGGGGATCTCGAATCCTGCCATCTCACAAAGAGAGGGATAAATATCCACAAACTCTGTCAGTGCGCTGCTCTGTTCTCCTTTGGCCTTCACCCCTGCCCCACTGATGATCAATGGAGAGCGGGTGTCGATCTCATAATTCCCCTGCTTGCACCAACCGTTATGTTCCCCAAGCTTCCAGCCATGGTCGCCCCAGAGCACCACAATTGTGTTTTCAGCCAGCCCAAGCCGCTCTATCTCGTTGATAAGCCTGCCTATCTGCGCATCTATGTATGACACACTGGCATAATACCCATGCTTAATCTCTCTCTGCCTCTCTTCATCCCAGGGCTCTTCATAAGGGAATGGCAATTCATGGCAATCCGAATACCCTCTTAGCTCCGCATCTCCGTGAACAGCATACGAAGGGCTTCCTTCCGGAGGAAATTGGTTTTCTGCTAACGAAATTTCATCCCTGTTATAGAGATCCCAGTATTTTTTAGGGGCATTAAACGGGAGGTGAGGGCGATAGTAACCCACAGAGAGGAAAAAGGGTTCTTTTTGTGATGCTAAATCCTTCAGGATTTGAATGGCCAGGGTCGTTTGAGCGCCATCAAAATATAGATCATCATCCACATCAGCATTCTCTGTCGCGCTGGCTTTTACATACCAGTGCCCCAACTGATCAATACTTGACCTTCCCGCTTGCTTCATCCTCTCAATTTTTTGTTGCTGGATCTTCAGGTTCTCCTGGTTGGCATAAACTGCGTCGGGATCAAACGGGAACCCATCGATATGCGGTTTTTCTGTCCACGATATTGTATCCGGAATCGTATTATGAAATGTCTTCCCCAGTCCGATGGTTGTATAGCCATGCTCTTTAAAAAACTGAGGCAAGGTCACAACATCAGGCAGATTCTGTCTGAAATTTGTTCGTAAGTCCCAAACCCGGATTGAATCGGGACGCAGGCCGGTAAGCAAACTGGCTCTTGAAGGATTGCAAACTGCTTGCTGGCAATAAGCCCGGGTAAAGATAACTCCTTGCTGAGCCAGCCGGTCGATATGAGGTGATATAATATCTTCACTACCGTAGGCGCCAAGCTCAGGTCTGAGGTCGTCAACAGGAATGAACAGGATGTTTGGTGCAGCCTGCTCTGATTTTCTCTTCTTCACAGAACAGGAAGAAAAACTCACAATTATAAGGGCTAAAACAGGGAGTAATTGCAACATTCCAGGGTGTCTCATAAGATTACTATTTACAGCGAATATACGTAGATCTGGATAATTTCTAAGCCCTTCGATCCAGTCAGTTGAATATTTTAGTATGTTTGTGAAAGATCACGTAATAAATATGAAAGCAAAAGAAATTAAACAGGGGATTTACTGGGTAGGAGCAATCGATTGGGATGTGAGGAACTTTCACGGATACCTGACTCAAAGAGGTACAACATATAATGCTTATCTTGTTATTGATGAGAAGGTAACATTAATCGATACTGTAAAATCCAACCTGGCGGATAACCTGATATCAAGGATAAAACAAATTATCGATCCTTCAAAAATCGACTATGTGGTATCGAATCATGTGGAGATGGACCATTCCGGTTCATTGCCTCTGATCATGGAATATGCTCCACATGCCACAATTATTACATGTCCATCGGGTGACAAGGGCTTGCGGGCACACTACAAAAAGGATTGGAAGTTCAGGATCGTGAAGACAGGCGATAGCATTTTGCTTGGAAAAAGATCCCTGGAGTTTGTCTTGACGCCCATGGTACATTGGCCTGATAACATGATCACCTATATGCCGGAAGAAAAAATCCTGT
>JACKQG010005059.1_pt1 | contig 14829 bp, 11 predicted proteins | sample 8237621 | NCBI WGS metagenome assembly JACKQG01 (sample SAMN15677084, study PRJNA649215) | marine metagenome | biome: marine; feature: Black Sea; material: saline water; isolation source: suspended particulate matter (SPM) from the Black Sea western gyre | collected 2013-06-09/2013-06-10 | depth... | reverse complement strand
CTATTTATAGGTCAGTATTGTCGGATGCGCATCCTACTTTAGTTGTAGTTTGCTGCAGAAAAATGCGGGGTAGATGAAATTGCTTTCGTTAAAGTGCCTTCCGGCCAAGTGTTAACGCGGATAAATCAACTGTTTTTCAGGTGTAAAACCAGAGCGACGCGGTCAGGCAATTGCAGTTTTTTAAAGATATTGCTCAGGTGCCTTTTCACGGTCGATTCAGTGATACTGAAACGGGCTGCAATTTTTTTATTCGATAAGCCTTTGGATACCGCAACCGCGATGTCTTTTTCTCTGCGCGTTAACGCTTCGAGTAATACCTCGACATCCACACCATTCAGCGCTTTATATGCGAGTTCAAAGGACAGTTCCAGCAACTTAACCGGAAACCAGCTTTGCCCATTACTGACCAGCCGCTGTAATTGCTGATAATGTGGCTGCTGCATATAGCTATGACAATACGCGTTTGCACCAGCACGTACAGCTTCCAGCATTTCACTAATATTGGGTTGATCCGAACACATCACGACGCGAACTCTGCTGTTGCGCGCAAGCTGTTTTAACCATTCAAAACAATCAGATCCCAACGTTGATACATGTAAAAAATAAACCCTGTCTGTACCCGTTTCTAAGCGCGTTAATACCGACTTGAACTCAATATCATCAGCCAGTACAGCTGACAGATGTTTTTTGAATGAAGCCGAAGTGGTGAATGCTATCAAACTCATTATTGCTCTTTTAAGGCCTTGTTCAGGCCGCGACTAACCGGCTGTATCAGATACTGTAGTATGGTTTTTTTATCCGTTACTATATCGGCTTCAGCGTTCATACCGACTTTTATTGGCAGCGGTTTTGTGACATGCCCGAGGTAGGATTCAACCGGTCTGACCCGGACCAGATAATAACTTTCACCCTCCTCGTTGGTAATCGTATCCGCACTAACGAAGATGACTTCACTTTGTAGGCTGCCGTGGATGGCAAAGTCATAGGCGGAAAACTTTAACCGTGCCAACTGGCCGACACTCACCGATGCGATGTCTGCCGGTTTGATTTTTAACTCGACCAGCAGGTCATCATCATGCGGTACAATCTCAATCACACTACTGCCGGGACTGACCACGCCGCCGATGGTATTGGTGTGCAAACTTTTCACGATGCCTTTAACGGGTGATCTTAAAATGGTCCGCTTGACCCGGTCCTGTAACGCACTCTGCGCTTCCTTAAGGCGTGATATCTCGGCATTCACTTCATTCAGTTCTTTTTTAGCCTTATTTTTAAAATCGAGTACTTCCTTCTGCTTTTTAAAGCGCGCTTCTTCGATGGTGGACTGGATACGAGGAAGCGATAACTTGACGGATTCCAGCTCACCTTCAATTTCTGCTTCACGTTGCAATAACTGGATAAACTCGACTTCGCTGATGATCCCTTTCTGCTTTAACGGCTTTTTGATTTCAATTTCCTGCAGCATCAAATCGAGTGACTTTTCCAGCTGACGTTTTTTTGAGTGCGTTTCCAGTAGCGCACTCTCCTGCTGTCTAATCTGTTCTTCCAGAATATTCAGGGTATCACTGACTTGCTGTTTGTTTGACCGGTAAAGATTTTCTTCCGACGCGTGTAACTTCGGAAAATTGTTCTTTACCTCACTATCTGCAACAAACGCCTTGCCCGAGGCTTCTGCCGTCAGACGGCTGGACCTTGCCAGCAACTCAAAATACAGCAGACGGTTTTCTTCGAAAGATCCACTAAACGCAATATCACTGATTTTAATCAGCGACTGATTGGCTTCCACCATCTCACCTTCCGCCACCAGAATTTCAGAGACTATACCGCCCTCAAGGCTTTGAATAAGTTGCAGCTGGCTGGCAGGAATGACCTTACCGGAGCCGCGGATCACGACATCGATACTGGCCCAGTGCATCCAGATCAGCGCTGAAAGTACAAACAACAACATCAGAAAAATGACCAGCATCAGATTTCGTGGTGAGCGCTGCACCACAGCGGCCGACAGACTTTGCATATAGGCAAGATCCTGCTTGCCATACACACCGGTGACGGTGATATCTTCATTATCACTTAACATCATCACCCCCCTTTAACGCCTTAAGCACCTGTTGCTTGGGGCCATCCATCACGATGCGGCCTTCATCCACCACAACAATGCGTTCAACCAGATCCAGCATCGGGGCCTTATGCGTCACCAGTATCAATGTCTTATCCCGGGTATATTCATACAGACGTTTTTTAACCACCGACTCGGTCGTATTATCGAAGCTGTTGGTCGGTTCATCCAGCAGTAAAATCGGTTCGTTCAGCAGAATAGATCGACCCAGCGCGATCGACTGACGTTGTCCACCGGATAGAAAGCCGCCCTGCTCTCCGACCTCGGTGTCAAAGCCCTGGGGCAATCGATTAACGAACAGATCCACGCCGCTAATTTTCGCGGCCTGAATCAGTTGCTCATCATTCACCTGTAGGTCTTTATACGCCAGATTATCCCGGATCGAGCCTCTGAACAGTTCGACTTCCTGAGACAGATAGCCGATATGATGCCTCTGGTCTGCCGGATCAATCTGATTGATATCGATATTATCGATCGAAATAGAACCTTCGCTCGCGTCAAAAAGCCCGACGATCAACTTGATTAACGAGGTCTTACCAGAACCTATTTTGCCGATAACGCCAACGTGCTCTCCTGGGTTTACGTGAAAAGATATATCCGACAGGGAAGTCTTGACGGCTTCCGGATAACTGAAACTTACATTTTTAAAGGTGATCGAGCCTTCGAATTTTGGGCGTCGTACAAAGGTCTTCCCTTCCGGCCTTTCGACCTCTTTTTTCATTAGCTCATTGAGCGACTGGTAAGCGGTTCTGGTTTGTTCAAAGCTGGTGATTAACGAAGCGATCTGACCCATTGGGGCCACCGCGCGTGAGGACAGCATCACCGTTGCAATCAAGCCCCCCAGCGACAGCTCAAGATCGCTGATGCGATAGATGCCAAAAACGATCAGTCCCACCGTATTCATCTGTACCAGCAGGTTGGTCACCACCGAGATCGAGGTTGATAAGGTGCGTGCACGCATCGAATTATTCGCGATAACACTGGAGGATTCTTCCCACACCCACTGCGAATAGCTGGTCGCACCGAGTGTTTTGATGGTCTGAATGGAATGTAGTGTTTCGATTAGATGCGCATTTTTATTCGCATTCGCTTCAAACGTCGCTTCGATACTTTGCTTGATCGGCTTAATCAGAATGGCGCTATAGATCAGAATAATACTGATCGTCAACAAAGGGACCGCGACCATCGGTCCACCAATATAAAAAATTACCAGCAGGAAGATGATCGCGAACGGTAGATCAACCAGCGTTGCAATGGTAGAGGCGGTAAAGAAGTTTCGAATGCTTTCAAACTCGCGCAACTGACTGGCAAACGATCCCACCGATTTTGGCCACTGATCCATCTTCAGATTGAGTGTCTGTGCAAAAAAGATAGACGACATGATAATGTCCCCTTTTTTACCCGCTATCTCCAGCATGTAATTACGCACAATACGCAAAATGGTATCGAAGGTGTATACCACCAGAATACCGGTCGCCAGCACCCAGAGCGTGGCAATGGCATCATTCGGCACCACCTTGTCGTAGACGTTCATGGTAAACATCGGGGTAGCCAGAATAAACAGATTAATCAGTATCGATGCGACGATCACACTGATAAAAATATCCTTCGATCTGGACAGGGTTCCCCAGAACCAGTGGCCACTGAGCTGATTGATGACCTTTTTTTGTTGTTGCTTCTCCTGTTTGAACTCTCGCTTGAGCAGAAAAGCATAGCCGATATACTCTCTGTTGAGCCGTTCAAGATCCAGCCATTCTTCCCCCTCTCCCACTTCCGGCAAGATCACTTTAGCCTTACCAGACTTGCGACTTATGCTTTCCAGAATGCAGGCATTGCCATTTCTTAATACCAGAATACAGGGCAGCAATAATCTGGAAATTTGACTGATATCGCGCTGTATCAGGCGACTGGCAAAACCAGCCCGGTTGGCCACTCGCGAAAAAAGCCCTTTCGGACTATCGATGCTGAATAACTCCGGTCCGCTCGCGCCAGGCTTAATCGGTAACCCGGCGATCAAAGCATCCACACTGATAGGGCGATTATCCAGCTTGGCCAGAATAACCAGACACTCCAGCAGAGGGTCATAATGATGCGGAGTTTCCATCAAGCAGTCAGCGTGGGTTTAAGGTTAAGAGTCATTGAAATTTTCATCGAATAAAATACTGGGTAACGAAATTTGTGCCGAATATTAGCATGAAAAATTTTATTATCCGTCGATGCGTACAGCTTCATTCAAAAAATTACCCTGCATCGCTTTGACACCCAGTTGATTCAGTTGATCAAAAAGCTGCTGGGAATCGACAGCAACGGCAATAATCCGTATGCCGAGCGTATCGGTTAACGTTTTCAGAGCCTGAAAACCGGAAGACACTTCATCAGAACTCATACCACACAGGGTATTCGCATTGATTTTCACATAATTGAACTGAGCCGTTTGTAATAGCTGTAACGGCTGTCCCAGATCCAGATTATCGATACCAAATTGATGGCCCTGTTTTTTCGCCCGCTCGGATAGCTGGCTACACATGCCTGGATGTTGCAGCAGGATATGGTGGCTGGCTTCAATACATAATTGTACTTCCTGCAGCCGGCAATCGATCAGTAACTGGGCAAACGCTTCCTGAGCTTCCGCACATTCAAAAAATGATGCACTTAAGTTAAGGGCGAGTGGCACGCCCTGATAATGGCTCAGGTGCTGACTGATCAACTTAAACACAAACTTGTCAATCTCAATCGCCAACCCAAGACCGGTCGCCATCGGCATAAATGCGGAAGCCGGAATCACCTGTCCCTGCTTATTCTGTACTCGAATAAACAGCTCTCTCTGCACCGGGCGTTGACTGTTATCGATCGCCAGTTGCCCCACCAGAAACAATCGACTGGAATCCAGAACTTCGTCGAGCCAGGTCCGCCATTGCATTTTACCCTTGGGCAAATCCAGGCTGGTGGATACCTTCTGTTCGATCGAAAAGGGGCCTGCACTGACAGACTGAGACAGGCAATAATCAATACCCGCTAATAAATCGCCCATCGTTTGACCGGTTTCCAGAGCAGACACTCCACCCGCCAGATAAACTTCCTGAGCATATTGATTAAACAGCTCAGATTGTTTGCAGTCAGTATAGATATTTTTGATAAACTCAACCACCGTATCTTCATCCGCAGCCACCAGAAAGGCAAATTCATCTTCACTCAGCCGGGCAACTTTTTCGGCTTTAAACCCGGCCCAGGACTGACCGATCAGCTGTGCCATTTTGAGCGCCATTTGATCCGGAATCTGATAGCCATGACGTTCACGCAACTGCTCAAAATTGACCAGCTTGATAACCCCGAAACTGCCATGAAAGGACGATTCGCTGGACAGTGATTGCTGTAACTGTTCCAGCATGTAACGTCGGTTGCCCAGGCCGGTCAATTTATCGTTATACAGCAATTTCTGATAACGCAGTAAGGTGCTTTCCTGATCGCTGAATATGGTTTGAACCTTGGCGACCATCTGATTCATCGCTAGCACGACAGACTTTAACTCCAGTGTTTTTGGAATCTTAAACTGCTGCACGAACTGATTGCGGTGAATCGAATCGGCCTGCTGTTTCACTCGCTGCAGCGGCCTTAGCAGGTAATCCAGTAACAGCCAGAGGATAAAAATGGCGGCAATAAATAACACGGCAAACCATTGCAATGTTGTTATCAGGGTATTGTAAAGACCGCTATAAGCAAATCCAGGATGCAGGCTGAGACGAAGCTGACCCAGCTGACTCCAACCTTTCATAACCTGCGTACTGCCTTGGGCAGGCTCTAGCGGTACCAGACGTAAAAACCAGTTAGGAATGCCATCCACTGAAATCTTCTGGCTTTTCCGATGGATGATCGTTCCATCCATCGACACTAATTCTATGATTGAGTAATAGCCGCTATCAAAAACAGAGTTAAACAGTACCTCGAGAGTGGCTTCATCATCACCAGAATTGGAGTGACTGATCGCAATTCCCAGCGTGGTGGCCATGTCCTGAGCGGTGGTCTGTAACTGACCCTGTAAAAAATCGCCGGTACGACTGAAATCATTAACCACGATGATGCTGGCCAACAATAAAAACATCAGCGATACCAGTAACGCAATCTGTTTAAATAATGTCATGGTTGTTCCTTCCTGATATCTGCCAGCAATTTCTGCCACTTGCTGTTTTTAATTTTATCGGTGGGTAAAGATTTACCCAGTCCAGCGGATGCATTGGTTAAAAACAGCGACTGCGCGTTGAAGCTGTAAACCGGCAATAGATCAATTCGTTGATCACCTTTTAAAATGGCCGGATTATAGTTATCCAGGATCAATGGAATGCTGCCCGGGGTTTCAAAATAACTTAACACCATGTGAGCCACGTTCTGTTTAAGCGCTTTAACATAGGTCAGATACAGTCGCTCATCGGGTACTCCCAGTTTGCGCAGGGAGAAATACTTGGCAATCACGAAGTCTTCACAATCACCCTGCTGAGTACTCAGAAATTCCTCCGGAGTCGCCCAGTAATCTTTGACGCCCCATTGACTCTGATCTTCGCGGTACTGGAACTGGTTAAAGAAACGGTTTACCTCGATAAGCTGAGTCTGCACATCTTCTTTCTGTAAACCGTCGAGTAACTGATTAAGCGCGATCCCTCTGCGCTCGGCCTGTTCAGAATACTGATTCTTTAAGCGCAGCAACATCTCATCTCCCACCATGGGCTGCGTAGACTGTATCGAGGGCAAACAGATCAGTAACACCAGCAGAAGGCCGATTTGCCCGCGCTTCACGGACGTTTAATTTTCAGAGAATGCCGCTTCCGGCGATAGGTTATGCACATACGTAATCCAGCGTAATTTACTGTTTCAGGCCCAGTGCCTTAAAGGTAAACTCTCCACGCCGATTGATCGCCTGCCCCTCTTTAGTCGAATTATCGGCAATCGGCAGCTTTTCACCCTTGCCAATGGCGACAATAGCATCTGCATCTATGCCCTCTGATATCAGTAACTGCTTCAGGGCCTCTGCCCGGTTCTCGGACAGATTTAGATTATACTTGTTTGAGCCGATGCTATCGGTATGCGCGGTTATGATGATCATAATCTGTCTGGCTTTACGGATCTGTGCAATTATATCCTTCACATTTTTTTCAGAGTTCGGCGTCAGCTCAGTCTTCTTGTAGATAAAATTGACATACTGCATTTTAGATAAATCGAATGTATCGATCGCCTTCACATTCAGACTGACCGTGCCTGAGGAAGTCGCACCCTGGCCATCCGAAACCGTATAGCTGAAGAAATCCGTACCCGTATACCCTTCTGCCGGGCGATAAATCAGGTTGCGACTACTGTCAAACGCCAGTCTTCCGTGCCCGGTTCTACCAAAATCAACGATTGTTAAACTATCTCCATCAGGATCACTGTCATTCGCCAGCAGTTGTTTCTGCGTGATCGTTATGACGCTATCCACATCCAGCTGAATTTCATCATCATTCGCTTGCGGAGCTGAATTCTTATGATCATAACCCAGCTCCACCAGCCCGGAATCAACCAGGCAGCCATAATCATTGACGACACTATCAGTCACACTGTTGTCACAATGATCGACCCTGTCCAGCTCCTTATCCAGATCTTCATCGACTGGCAGCGGCAGTTCATCTTCTGCCTTTACCTCAATTCTTGCGATCTGCAGATTATCTTCTGTCAGTAAAGGATTCAGGTTTAACCTTTCAAACAGCTGTCCAATTGATTCATAAACGCGGTAACGAGCTGCCAGGCCATCAAAAAAAGCCTCTGCACGCTGGTTTTTTGCAGTGTTCAATTCACTCTCAGCGTCCAGCAGATCAACCAGATCCCTCTGTCCGATAAAAAACTCATCACGATAGGAGTTGACGGTTTCCTGTGATTTCACAATATGCGTATCCAGATAAACCAGTTGACGACTGAGTGACTCATCGGCAACCCATGACAGACGCAAGGTATTAATGACCTGACGCCTGACTCTGGCAGCAAACTCTTTCTGCTCGTGCATTACGCTGATTTTTTTCTGCTGGTTCGCCTTATCGCTACCACCGTTATAAAAATTATAAGTCAGGCTCAAAACCAGACTGAGCTCTTCCTTCTCGCCGGCTACACCACCGATATCATCCCCGAATTCCGAGGCTAAACGGAGATTAATATCAGGATAACGACTACTTCTGGAGCGTTGATAATCGGCCCTGGATGCATTCATATTGAACTCAGCGACTCTCAACGCTGGATGGTGTAATAGTGCCAGGTCAATCAGCGTGTTTAAATCATCGGCCGGAAAATCAGGCAGTTCCGGCAGTTGCAGATCGTCAGGATCAACATAGCGCCCCAGTAACTGGTGCATTAAGGTTACAGAGTCCTGTAGATTATTCTGCTGCGCGATCAGGCTGGCATGCGCACGCGCAACCCGCCCCTCGGTTTGCTGCAACTGGGAACGTCTACCGACTCCGGAACTGTTACGAATCTTGATCTGCGACAGAATCCCCTCGTGTGAATTCACATTCTCCGTGGCCAGCTCGAGCAGGCGTTGCTGCTTCATCACTTCCAGATAAGCCTGAATCGCATCCAGGGCTATGTTATCGGCCGTGTCATAAACGTCATGCAGTGCAGAACTGGCGCGTTGCTTGGTTTGCTCTATCTGGTTGGTGGTATCAAAACCGTTAAAAAGATTCTGGGTAAGCGACAGCTCGACCCTGGAGCTGCCATAATCGACCGCAGTATCGGCAGTTGCAGGCGATCGAGTGTTATAGGCTCCGGTTGAAGCGTCCAGATCAATACTTGGACGATTACCGCTTTGCGCGATGCGCTGATCGCTAACCACCTGGCGATAGATATGAACTTTTTCCTTAATCTGGGGATGTGCACTGACCGAATCAGCAACCATATTCGACAGTTCCAGTGCTAAAACCGGATTAATGCAGAATAGTGCTAAAAAAAATACCCCTGACAGAAATATTTCGGCTACCTTTATTCTTTTTATCATCGCTTAGTTAGTCATTCATGGGTAAATACGGCGAATTAAATTCAGACATCCCGAAAATCGCTTTAGCATTGATTCTATAGTGCGGTAGCTTAACACGGCCAGTTACTGGACAAACCCTGAGTATTTTATTCATAAAAACACATCAGACAATTTTTTTGACTAAATATACCTTATTTTTTGCATAAACTTGCTTAGCTTGTGACGACTATCAGATTTTATACGTCTAAATTTTATACATTTCTAGTGTAAAACAACATTTGACCTGCATCATCCGGTTATATATTAATCCGTACTTACCCACTGAATCTCCTCTTTAGACGGCATCCTGTCTGTTAATATAAGCACTATGGAGGTCACCACTATGCGCAAGTTTCGTTTCATTGCTTTCATCCTTATCAGCGTAGGACTGGTCGCCAGTCTGGTTTACTGGCTGCAGCGCAATAAACCGATCGAAGTCATCATCGCAGTGGTTGAAAAAGGCGAAATACAGCGCACCGTCACCAATACCCGCGCCGGTACACTCAATGCCTGCCGTCGAGCCAAACTATCACCTTCGCTGGGAGGTCAGATTTCCAGGCTGCCGGTACGTGAAGGCGAAACGGTCAAAAAGGGTCAGGTGCTGTTTGAAATCTGGAACAATGACCTGCTCGCTCAGGAAACCCTCGCCAGATCCGAGTTAACCGCCAGCAAGGCATTACAGCAGCAGGCCTGCATCCAGTCTGAGCTGGCTGCACGAGAAGCCAGACGCATGACCGAATTACTCACGCGAGGGCTGGCTTCCGACGAGAGTGCGGAGAAGGCCGTCAGCCAGTCCAGATCCAGTCAGGCTGCCTGCGATGCAGCAGTGGCCACTGTCAGTATTAGTCAGGCCAGAATCGCGGTTGCCCAAGCGGCTCTCGAACGTTCCCGCCTGGTTGCCCCGTTTGATGGCACTATCGCTGAAGTGAATGGCGAACTGGGTGAATACGTGACCCCATCTCCGGTCGGCGTGTTGATAACTCCCGCCATCGATATCATCGACAACAGCTGTCTGTATGTCAGCTCCCCGATTGACGAGGTCGATGCGCCGGAAATCAGGGCCGGCATGACAGCACGCATTTCACTCGACGCGTTTGCCAAAAAGTTCTTCGAGGGACAGGTTCGGCGCGTTGCACCGTATGTACTGGACAAGGAAAAACAGGCACGCACGGTCGACATAGAAGTCATCTTCCTGTCAGATAAGGATAACCGCAACATGCTGCCCGGCTATACCGCCGATGTCGAAGTTATCATCGATTCACACAGCAACAGCCTGCGTATTCCGACCGAGGCGCTACTGGAAGGCAACAAGGTTTTTGTGTACGACCCCGACTTTGACACGATTAGTGAAGTGAGTGTCACGACCGGCCTCAGCAACTGGCAGTACACCGAAATACTGCAGGGCCTGGAGCAGGGGCAACAGATCATTTTATCGATCGACCGGGATGGTCTGATCGATGGTGCCGTAGTCAAACTGGAAGCCGCAAAAAAATGAGCGGGCATCGTCTGTGGGACTGAAACAGCATGATTAAACTCGAACGGATTCATCGTGATTTTCAGGTTGGCGATCAAACCGTGCATGCACTGGATGACATCAATCTGCAGATTGAACAGGGTGAATACCTGTCGGTGATGGGACCGTCCGGTTCCGGTAAATCAACCCTGCTTAACCTGATCGGTATGCTCGACCATGCCACCTCCGGTCGCTACCTGCTAAACGACCGGAATGTGACCGAGATGGATGAGCAGCAGGAGGCGTTGACCCGCAACCAGCATATTGGCTTCGTATTTCAGGCCTTTCATCTAATCCCGCGCCTGACCGCGCAGGAAAACATCGAACTGCCGCTATTGCTGGCCGGAATCGATGCCGCCACCCGTCAGCACAAAGTCGAGCAGGCGATCAACGCATTGAACCTGACAGATCGTGCTCTGCACAAACCCGATCAGCTTTCCGGTGGCCAGCGTCAGCGCGTCGCCATTGCTAGAGCCACCATCACCGAGCCTTCGGTGCTGCTGGCGGATGAACCAACCGGCAACCTGGATCAGCAATCGGGAGAGGATGTGATTCAGATTCTGGAAGCACTCAATCAAAAAGGTATCACGCTGATCGTGGTGACTCATGACAGCCACCTCGGGAAACGCTCAACGCGCGCAATCAAAATGGTTGACGGACGCATACAATCCGACCACAGCAATAGCGGGTAGCGCGATGCTGTTCAGCGACTACATCAGATATAGCTGGCAATCCCTCAGAGGGTATCGCGCCAGAACACTACTGATGTTACTGGCGATGAGTATCGGTGTCGCATCGGTGTTGCTGTTAACCGCACTGGGTGAAGGTGCCAGACGCTATGTCAACGGGGAGTTTGCCTCACTCGGCACCAATCTGGTGATCGTCATGCCGGGCAAGAGTGAAACCTCCGGTGTCGGCCTGAATAACATGATGGGAGTAACCCCGAGAGACCTGACTCTGGATGATGCGCAGGCCCTCACCCGCCATCCGGCTGTGACCCGTATTGCACCACTCAACGTCGGTGCGGTCGAAGCATCCTGGCAGAACCGCAAACGTGAAGTCAGCATCATGGGGTCGACCCATGAACTGCTCGCCTTACGTCACTGGAAGCTCGCTGCCGGGCAGTTTTTACCGGCCGATGACTGGGACAGGGCTACTCCGGTCTGTGTGATCGGAAAAAAAATTCGTGATGAACTGTTCGGAGTACATGCTGCACTCGGGCAGTGGATACGACTCGGGGAAAACCGTTATCGGGTGATTGGCATCATGGCTTCCGAGGGTCGCTCGATTGGAACCGATGTACAGGAGGCAGTGATCATCCCGGTGGCCTCCGCTCAATCCCTGCTCAACGCACCCTCGCTGTTTCGTATCCTGATCGAAACCAGAAGCCGCGCTGCGATGCAGCCGGTGATTGAGTTTACCGTCAAAACCATTCGCCAGCGCCATCATGGGGAAGAGGATGTGACCGTGATCACCCAGGATGCGGTTCTGCAGACCTTCGACAATATCCTCGCTGCGCTGACCTATGGCGTCGGTGGAATTGCAGCGATCAGCCTGGCGGTGGCCGGTATCCTGATCATGAATGTGATGCTGGTGGCGGTCTCTCAGCGCACCGCTGAAATCGGCCTGCTGAAAGCGCTGGGTGCCTCACGCCAGAAGATCCAGCGACTGATCCTCACCGAAGCTGTTTTGCTCACCCTGTCCGGTATCCTGCTCGGCTTTATCATTGGGCTGGCCGGCTGCTGGGGTATTCGACTCGCATTGCCCGAGCTACAGGCTTACCCGCCTGTTTGGGCCTTACTGGCTTCTTTTCTGGTGGCGCTGACGACCGGACTGGTATTCAGCCTGATGCCCGCACGTAAGGCGGCAAAGCTGGATCCGGTGCAGGCATTGCAGCGGCGATAACATGCTCACACGCGACTTTCTGCACCTGACCAGCTCTTCCCTGCTAACCCACAAGCTACGCAGCTTTCTGACCATGCTCGGCATCGGGGTCGGTATTGCAGCCGTGGTAATGCTGACCTCGATCGGTGAAGGTATTCATAAATTCATTCTGTCGGAGTTCACCCAGTTTGGCACCACACTGGTCGCCATCAATCCTGGTAAGACCACGACCATGGGCATGACGATGGGGGTGTTCGGCACCGAGAGGCCGCTGACCATCGAAGATGCGGAAGCCATGCAACGTCTATCTTTTGCCAAATCCGTGGTAGGCCTGATTCAGGGCAATGCCGAGGTCGAAGGCAATAACCGCACCCGACGCACTACGGTGTATGGAACCGGCTCCGACTTTCCTGCGGTATTCAGCATGCCGGTTCGCAGTGGTAGTTTCCTACCGCAGGATGATCCGATCGCGCCCCGTGCGCTGGCAGTACTTGGCAGCAAGGTCAAGCAGGAACTGTATGGCAACAGCAGCCCGCTCGGCCAGCGTATTCGCATCGGCGGCAACCGCTACCGCATCGTCGGCGTGATGGAGTCGAAGGGGCAGATACTCGGCTTCGATCTGGATGACACCGTTTACATCCCGCTGGCTCGCGGGCTTGAGATGTTCAATCGCGAAGGTCTGGTCGAAATCGATTTGCAATACCACGACGGAGTTAGCGAAGACAAGGTCGTGGCCGGCATCAAACGTCTGCTGATGGCACGCCACGGGCGCGAGGATTTCACCATCACTACTCAGCAGCAGATGCTCGATGTGATGGGATCGATCCTGAATATCATTACCTTTGCAGTAGGATCAATCGGGGCCATATCACTGCTGGTCGGAGGCATTGGTATTATCACCATCATGACCATCAGCGTGTCAGAACGGACTTCAGAGATCGGCCTGCTGCGCGCACTGGGTGCGCGCCATTCTCAGATTCTGGCGCTGTTTCTGGGCGAAGCGGTGGTGTTATCCGCCATCGGTGGCATCGCGGGTCTGGGCTTTGGCATTGGCATCGGGCAGTTACTGCACCTGGCAATGCCGGCACTTCCGGTACACACACCCTGGACCTATGTGGTGCTGGCCGAAGTCAGCGCGATCTTGATTGGCCTTGCTGCGGGTGTGATTCCAGCCCGCCGTGCAGCCATGCTGGATCCGGTGGAAGCGCTGCGCGACGAATAAGGATTAGTGTTCAACCCCGCGGTCAAACAGCCGCACCGTTTTATATTTCATCGGCACGATCAGTACTACACCGGCGATAAATCCACCGATATGCGCCCACCACGCGGTATTATCACTATCGGAGGCATTCAGCACACTGTAGCCCTGCAAAAGGCCCCACATCAGTATCAATAAATAGGCCGGCAAGCGCAGCGGGATACGACTGAACAACAGCACCAGCACCTTTACCCGTGGGTGCAGCATCAGGTAGGCCCCGAGCAATCCGGCGATGGCACCACTCGCACCGATCAGCGGCAGATCAGAATTTGGCTGCATCACGCCGTGCAGCAGGCCACCTGCGATGCCGCACAGCAGGTAGAATGCAATGAAACGCAGATGACCCATCGAGTCTTCAATGTTGTCACCGAACACCCACAGGAACAGCATATTTCCGAGCAGATGCAACCAGCTGCCATGCAGAAACATATAACTCAGCAGGGTCAACTCACTCGGCAGCAGATCAATCTCTACAGGCAGACTATGCAGATTCAGCAACACCGAAGGCACCATGCCGAACATGAACGATACAGAAAAACCCGCCTGTTCCGATAGCGACAACTGCCAGATAAAAACTCCGCTACACATCAGCATCAACAGGATAGTAACGAACTGAAAGGCGACTATTTTAAGCGGGTTTTTATCGTGAATCGGGATAAACATAGCAATCGGCAGCGAAAAAATTATTACAGAAAGGGGTCGGATATTCTCTCGGCACCGATAAGAAATTGCACAAAATTAATCCAGATTAATGATGAGTATTAATAATTGTAGCCGGAGAACAGTGAGTCTACATAAAAAAGCTAAGCATCGCCTACGCTCTTCCCTTATCATTATCAGATGACTTTCATTCGCCCTTTTTTAATATACATCCTGCTGTATCAGCTTGTCGGCTGCGCCAGCTATATCGGCTCTACCACCCAGAAAATGGCCGATAATCTATCGCTGGCGATGCTCAATCAGGATGACACTGAGATCGTCAAAGCCGGTTCGCCTGCGTATCTGATCATGATCGACAGCCTGGTGCAAGGCGA
>JACKQG010005058.1_pt1 | contig 14829 bp, 10 predicted proteins | sample 8237621 | NCBI WGS metagenome assembly JACKQG01 (sample SAMN15677084, study PRJNA649215) | marine metagenome | biome: marine; feature: Black Sea; material: saline water; isolation source: suspended particulate matter (SPM) from the Black Sea western gyre | collected 2013-06-09/2013-06-10 | depth... | reverse complement strand
AACGATAACTGATTTTCCATTTAGTTCAAATGTAGAGTTTAATAAAGATATAGTAAATTGGACAGATTATTTAACTAGTAAGAAAGTAGGAACGGGTGAAAATATATGGGTAGTTGTTAGAGCCGGTGGTGATGAAAGAGAAACTATATGGCCTTTTGGAACAAAAACAGATGAACGAGATAGAGTTTATATTAAGTTTAAAATACCTAAAAAAGATTTATTTGAAATCTGGTCTAATCAACTGGAGAAACAAAATCTTTTTCAAAATTATATTCAAGTTTTGGAAGTACGGATGATGAAATTTATAGAGATGGTTATGGTCATACAGCAGGTCATAACCAGGCAGCCGATTCTTCTTCACCTATTAATTTAATAACTGGAATAGAAGTTAAAATAACCGCTCCAACATGGAATCCAATTATTTCAAATAAATCAATAGAAGAAGGTGGGATAAATGGGAATTGGGTTGATAGTAGTGGTTTTGGGTGGCATTGTGTAAATACCATTACTGGTAGTGGCCATAGATTGGGATTAAACCCAAATAATGGAATTGATTTTATAGGATTTCCGGAAAATTTCTATTATCCAGTTACTAATGGTTCTCCAGATGAAGTAAATGGTAATGTAAATTATTTTAGTGGATCTATGGTAACGAATTTTAGACCGATTAGCTTTATATCATCATCTTTTGATATTGATTGTCAAAGTTATTATAGTGATGAGACTGACAGTGGATTTAAATTTAATAATATTATTTCTGCTCCAAATATATTTAAATTGGGTTTCCAGCTGGGTGAAAAAAACAGCACTATTGAATCATCAAAAATAACTTATTTTTTACAAGATAGTACACCATTTAATTATTATTTTTTTGTTATAAATTGGGATTGGAAAGATGGTGATGTTGGTGGGGGGGAATGTGAATTAACTGATACTTGTTTGGAAGAAATTGGTGAAAATTTCCCAATATCTATTGATGAATTGGGGGGATTAAATGGTTTTCCAAATGATTTATATAATATAAAAACTATAAATGAATTAACTACCCACCAATATACAGAACCAGGTATAAAGATAATAAAAGCTGTTGTATTTTCTACAATAGATAATATAGTTAGTGGTTATGAATCATATGTACAAGCGACTAATTGGAAGTTAGTTACATCGACTATAAATATAACAGAAGATAGAGGTGTAGTTTCTGATTTTGCTGATGTTGGTGGCGATGATTTTGTTTATCTACCCTATCCAAATACTGTTAAATTGGATGAAGAAATTCATTTTAAAGGGGAACAGACAGATACCACATACAAATCTTCTCATGTTGTTATAAGTGGGTTATCTGTAGATAGTACATATGTTAATAATTTAAAAAAGATATTAAAGAAAGATAGCTTTGGTAAAGCAGAAATATTAGAAAAGATTGATGCAAAAAAATCATTTGAAAATTCACCAAAAGGGAAATTAAATGAATATGGTGATTTTCTTGGAAAATCTGATGTATCACAGGTTAGATATTTTAATAGTGGTTCTTATGATATGAAAACACTCTTAGGTATAAACGTAATTGATAATAATCAGTATTATCCACATTCAAATAGCAGTTATTGGGATGGGAATAATAATATTTTTCCAAAAGAAAGTCCCGTTGGTGATATATTTATAAATGAATACGATCAATTTAAAGAGAGTTGTTTATTTGAATTGAATTTAAGTGAATTGGATGGAAAAACAATAAAAGATACAAGTGGTAATGGAAACAAGGGGATATTATTTGGTGATTATTCTATTAAGAAGGATAAAATTGGTAAAAAATCAACAAGAGATTCTTACATAAAAGTTTCAAAACTTGGTAGAAAAAATGGAGCGTTTTAATACATGCCTATAAAAGAACATAATTTTAGTCAACAGGAACTTGATATTATTTTAAATGATGAAGCGGGCTATATATTTGGTAGTGGTGGAAATGATTACATAAGATTAACTGTATTTAATAATTTTAATCAAGTAGTCAATACCTTTGAAGATATTACAATTTATCCTACTGATTATCAAACTGATGACACTTTTGATGGTGATATATATGTAAAACCAAATGAAATATTATTTGAAAATCAAGTTCCTGAAGGAAATTATAAATTACAATTTGATTTTTTACGGACATACCCACCCAGTATTAGTAGAGACATTGTAATAAAACAAATATCTCCATCAAGATTAGAAGTACGATTAAAATATAAAGATGGGGATGAAATCAATAAAAGTAGTTTTAAAAGTATTATTGGGTTTGAAAATACTTATAAATTTAATTGGATATTATATGTTGGTTTGGGAAGAAACATACCAATTGTTAATTATGCATTTGATCCATCCGACAATTCATTAATATTAAAACTTTACGAACCGCTGCCAAACGATATAACTACATTAAATATCGTTAAAATAGAAAAAGAAGTTTTAACAACACAAATAGAAGATATAACTTATTTTTCTGAAGTATCAAGAGTAGAATCTAAAGATTCATTGGCTGTTATGACAGATACATCTGAATTTTTTAATCAAGAGGGTGATTCGAGTTTTACTTATGAATCATATACCGATTTAACTTCTTCATTGTTTGATCAAACTATTATAAATAATATAATATCTGGTAGTGATTTAAATCTCAATATTGATTATAGTGATTTTAATAATTATGTGTTTTTTGGTTCAGCTGTTCAACGATTAACAAACTTTAAAACAAAAGTCGGGACAATTGAGGATTATTTAAATGATATATCAGAATCTTTATCAGCAGATGGAACTGCTATTGGCGGCGATTCAACTTATCTTATAAATAGAAGAACGGATTTATTTAATAAAATACAAGATGAAATAAATACATTTACACCATATGAAAGATTTTTATATTATGATGCGCAAAGTTATTCATCAGCGTCTGCTCCAGGTATTGGGGAAAATTATAGTCATATTGTACCGGTAGCCCAACAATCTACAGAACCCAATTCGGTAACATTAGAAAATTCAGATGGGTTTAATATTGTTTATAAGCATAGTAATGATACTATTGGTGCTGGGGATTCATCGGTGGATTTATTTACGAATAAATATTACGCACATGAAAAACCATTTTTCAATTATAGTGGTTCTATTTATTTATCATTTATATTAAAAGGTACAAAAGATATATCATTAACTTGGGATAATGATAATAAAAATGCTACAAATATTGACTTTAGCTTACCGGTTGATGCTTTTTATTCAAATGCTATGGAAAACCCATCAATTACAGGCAGTGAATGGAGGAGGTTTGTTTACCAAACTTCACAATCTTATTGGGTGCCAACTGCAACCGCCCAAACTCCATATGATGCTGATTCTATAACAGGAACTGGATGGGATGCTGGTTCAAACCAATATGAAATTTTAAGTGGTAGTATAAAAACAGGTTCACATGCTATAACGGCTGTTGGTGATTATAGTCAATTAGCAACCGTTGTGACTCAAAGTGATGTTCCATTTAGCGGATCAATAATGCCAGCCGGTGAGTTATTTAGAATATATTATACTCCAACTACATCTGCAGTAACATCATCGTTTATGACGGATATAAAAGTAACATTAAGTGATCCAACAAATATTTTACCTTTTGGGTTGATGTATAAAACAAGTTCATCCGATTGGACAGATTGGTATAATGGGTTACAAGATTCAGCATCTACTTATGATGATAATAATATTAATAGTTTAAAGAATAATTTACCAAAATATATAAGAGAAAATTCTGATTATGACGAATTAAAAACTTTTTTATATATGTTGGGAGATCATTTTGATTTAATCAGAAATTATATTGATAATTATGTATCTTTTTATAAAAGAAATTATCAGAAAGTAGATTCTGTCCCAACAAATTTAATGCCAATTTTATCTGAGCATTTCGGTTGGGAATTGATAAATCCATTTACAGGAAGCATGGCTGAATATTTGGGTGGGAGTGAATCATCAGTCACATCTACTGAAGATATTACACATAATACTTGGAGAAAACAATTAAACAATTTGATTTATCTTTATAAATCAAAAGGTACTTTAAATAGTATTAGAGCATTATTAAATATCTACGGATATCCACCAGATGTTTTGGGGTACATGAAGTTGGTGGTTCAGTTGAAGAACATAATATGACCGTATTAACCGATGATATAAGTAATATGTTATTGGGAAATATATCCGGGAATATATCTTATATTTTAAATAAAGGGAAACTTTTTTATTATAGATTTGCCACACAACCCGCAAGAACCCTTAATTTCGATTGGTGGATGAATACCGCGTCTCCGGAAACTCTTGAATTTGTTTATAAACATAAAGCGTCAACAACTGACCAAGAAGTATTAAAAAGTAGCGGTAGTGGAACAGAAACACTTTGGGATTTAAGAGTACAAGAATCTGCGAGTTTATATAACTTTGAATTTAGATTAAATAATACTAATACGGGTTCATCTACTATAGCTTCAAATGCTGTATCAATGTCGACACCATATAAATCTATAAATCAAGGAAGTTTATGGAATGTAATGTTACAGAGAATGACGGCAAGTATAAGTGGCGCCGGTACACAAGAATATAAATTATATTCCGGGTTACAGAAAGCGAGTAGTATAGTAGAATTTACAGCCGCTTCGATGTCAATTAGTGGGGGTTCATCACCTGATTCAAATTATTATGCAAATCAAAATTGGCAATCAAGTGGAAGTAGACATCAATTAAGTTCATCCAATTTATATGTTGGTAGAACATTAAGCGGTTCATTAGCAGAATTTAGAACTTGGGGTGTGGCTTTAAGTTCTTCTAAATTTAAACAACATATTTTAGATAAATTTAGTGTTGTTGGTAATAATTTTAGTTCTTCTCTTGATAATATTATTTATCATTTTAAATTGAATGAAAATTATAAATCTGGATCATCAACGCCATATACAATACATGATGCTAATTCAAAAGGACCATTTACAAACCCAATTGATTATTCATTTGATTTAAGTACGGATTTAGTAACAGGTTCATTATTATATGGTGTTGATATAATTGATATTGCACAATTTTCATTGAGAGCTGGTGGGTTAAATCAACCAAATGATAATAATATTCTTATAAATACACAAGTAACATTGGTTGGCAATTTATCTCCAACCAAATCAAGTTATAAATCTATAATACAAAAACCTAATAAAAAACGACATGTTTCTACAAAATTGGATATGACTGTTTCTCCAACAAAATATATAAATCAGTTTATTATAAATAATTTAGCTGACAGTGATGTTACTGGGTTGTTTGGAAAACCGGGCGATTTATACGAAGGGGAATACAGAGATTTAAATCTTTTCAGAGAAAAATTATTTAGACATTATAATATAAATGTTGATACTAATAAATTTGTTAGATCTTATGAAAATATATTTAATCAATCGGTTATAAATAATTTAAAGAAAATGTTGCCTGCTAGATCTACATTTAATGATATTGGTGTTTCTATAAAACCAAATCTTTTAGAAAAATCAAAAATTAAAAATTATACTATGGGTTTGGAATATGGTTCTCCTGGATTGAACGGTTTGAAACCTGTTATTGATGTTCCATCATATATTACATTTATAAATTCCGAAAAAATAGATAATTTTGAAACAACACCGCCTATTGATATTAATGGGTATATTTCTTTATTGGATTCGATTAAGGTGGATTATAATAAAGCTGTAATAAACATCCCATCATCAATATTATTTACCGATACAATTATTGATGTACCAAAGGATGCTACAATTAACATCCCATCATCAATATTATTTACCGATACAATTCTTGATGTACCAAAAAAAGCTACTATTGATATCCCATCATCAATATTATTTACGGACACTATTCTTGATGTACCAAAAAAAGCTACTATTGATATCCCATCATCAATATTATTTACGGACACTATTCTTGATGAACCTAAAAAATCTACAATTAATATTGATGATATTATTGGAAAGATATTTGATTATATAGAATACAATGAAGCATCATTAAATATTAATAATTCAATAACTAAACAAATGGAAAAAATAGATCCATATAACAGTACCCTAAATATAGACGATTCGATAGATAAACAAATGGAAAAAATAGATTCATATAACAGTACCCTAAATATAGACGATTCAATAACTAAACAAATGGAAAAAATAGATACATATGATATTAATATAGATATTGATAATAGTATAATAAAAACTATGACTAAAGAAACTTCAAATAATTTTGATATTAATGTACCAAATCAAATATCATTAATTGATAGTGAAAAGATAATACCGATAACTGGTACTGTTGATTATATCAACACACATTATATCAAATCGTTTGAAAATTTATTAGATTTATGGGGAACAAGTTCAAACGACACCCATTTCATTAATTTTGCATCTGATAATTCAGGTTCACAGGGTGATTATAATGTAGATACCTATGAAGGAAGATATGTATTTAGAAGTATAGGTGATATAGAAGTAGTTTCTGGCTCTAATAATACTGTTGGTGAATTTGACATTGATTTTAATAATCATAGAAATTTTTATAATAGGGAAATGTTAGATAAAGGAAGGGGATATACTTATAAATCATATATTAGTGTAGGCGGAAATGCAGAAGGTCCACAAGACGGAAGACCAATGGGTAAAACGGCATATTATATAACATCGTCAATTGGTGATATTATTTATCCATCAAATCATTGGATTAATTTTGATGATTCGTTTAATAATAGGTTGTGGGGGGGTACTCAAAATACAGATCCGGGATATCTCAATGGAAATGAATGGGAAGATTATTCAAGTGCTTCATTTTATAGTGTTAATGTTTCAGGTGATAATATATTACGAGTTGAAAGAGGAAAGTTGGAAAAAAACGAGAAGGGTAATTTGAAATAAAAAAACAATATATTTTTAATAATTTGTATATTTATATATGAAATAATATAAAGTTTTAAAGTTCTTAAAAGCATTTAATTGGAGAATAATGATGGGATATTTAAATGGCGCAACTATTACAGTGGATGCGATATTAACAAAAAAAGGTAGGGAAATTTTAAGTAAAGGGGGCGCTTTAAGTGTCAAATCATTTACTTTATCTGATACAGGTGTAGATTATACACTCTGGAATACGGACCACCCAAGTGGTTCTGCTAATTATGGTGAAGCTATTGAAAATTTACCACAGGTTGAAGCATTACCTGCTGCTCAATATCAATTGAGAAATAAATTGGTAACATTTGACAAAGATACTATTTCTATGCCGGTGGCTTATTTAAGTAATACTGATCACACATTTACAACATTAGATTCATTTGATTTCGTTGCTAATATCACTGGATGGGCTGGTGCTAATAAAGGATGGCATCTTTTGATACCTGATACGAATATTGCTCGATGTGGTAATGTAACTGGTGCACGAGTTTCGGGAAACGCATTAATGTTTATAGCTGGACAAGATATCGCAAATGCTCAATTATATGAATTGACAACATCAACTACTACTTCTGGTGGCGCTCTGTTTACAATTGAACCAGCCGAACTTAAAGTAGAAAGAACTATGACTTTAACATTTATACATATATCAACTGGAGCGTGGGCATCCGCTCAAATAACTGTCCAAGCCAATGCTGATACGAGAAGAAGAAATCCAGCACTCCCCAAAGGGTAAATTTAAATTAGGAGAATAATGAAATGCCACAGATAATACAAGGTCTTAGTATCAATGATGCAGAAGGTCAAGATAAATTAACAGATACACAAAAAATAACTGCTGGATATTTTACTGGCGGTGGTGGTCAATTAAACGCCGTTGATATTCATAGTGGAAGTTTGGCTGATTCTAACGAAGCTTATTATTTTAATATAACACAGACCCATCCAGAATCATCAAGTGCGGAAACACAATTTTCTGTTGCGTATGGACATATCGGTGGTTCGGGTTCACAAACGGATGGTGGAAATGTTGAAGGTCCCACAGAAGCTATTTACAAACAATGGACAAATATTCTTCTTGCCGAAAATGAAGTTACAGGTGGTTTTAAAATATCTCAACAGGGTTCAAGCGGAGTTTTAAGTTCAGGTACACGAGATGAAGATGTTTTCATTTTGGTAGGAAAGAGAGCAAGATTTAAAGATAGAATTAATAAAAAGAATTGGACAATAGTATTATCCGGTTCAGATTCAGTTGGTACAGGTTCTGGATTATTTTATTTTACGGATGATAGCAATACAACACAAGCTACATCAACTGTGGCTGGACCAAGATATAATATTGTAAGTGGTTCTGATGGGGGCCCATATAGTGCATCCGGGTGGAAAACATATGGTCATTTTTATCCAGATCAAGGGGCGCTAGTATTTAGTGCAGCCGAATTATCAGCAAGTATTGCAGGACATGCCGATGGTACTAATGAAAGTGCCAGTTTCTCCGGTGCTAATTTCTTTGGGTTTGGGGTAAACTCGAGTGCTAATGGAAATTCAAATAACGCTTTGAGATTTATTAATACACTTCAACCAACTGGTGCCCATCTAAAATTCAGAAGTGAAGAAGATAAAACATCTGTTAGTTATTTCTGTAGAGTAAAAGCAAGTCAAGTTAATTTTAGTAACAACCCAACTTTTGTTAGTGGTTCTTTAAATGAATTAAGGATAAAAGAAATGAGAGGTAATCCAACTGTTTACGCTTCAGGTATTCAACTATATAATCAATCTGGTGATGTGGTTGCTGTTGGTAAGTTAAGTACCCCCGTTAAGAAAAACTTTGGTTCAGAAGTAACAATTAAAGTTAAATTAGACTTCTAAATAATGTTATGGTATGTTTGTCTTTAAGGAGATTAATAAATCTGATATAACGTTTGAAGAAACGACGGTTTATGCTAAGCATAATCTAAATACCGGTTCTGACGGGATACAATCTATAAGTTATATTTCAAGTTCTACCAATAATAAATACTGGCAATCCTTACATAATTTATTTTATTTAAGCGGTTCACCTGTAATATCAGCTTCAGATCCATATACTTATGATTTGGTATCAAGTCCAAATTATAGTATGGGTTTAAATAATATTTATAACCCACAGTATAGACATAAATTTCACGGTTATCCATCTGGTTCAATAATAACAATTCCACAAAGATATTTTGGTGAAGAAATAAAACCAGGTAGTTTTAAAATTACAGATACTCAAAGTTCTAAAGATGTAATAATTGTTGATGATAAATATGGTAATTTGTATTCGACAAATGCAGCACATTCTCAAAGTGCTGGGGCGTTATCATCATCTGATAATTATGTTGGGAATATATTTTATGATACTGGATTGGCTATAATTACAGAAACAGGTTCTTGGTCTGGTAGTATAGATTACCCACAAGTTACATCAGCGTCCAATTTTAAATTAGAATTTAAATCGACTCAAACTATTTATACAAGAGAATATAATATTAAAATTGATCCAAATGATTTTAATTATACATTAAATACAACTAATAGATGTTTTTTGAGTGGATCTACATCGGACACCACAGATTTTTCGGATGTAATAGGGAATCCGTATATATGTGCTCCATTTACTGGAAGCGAATGGCAGCCATATATTACAACTATACTGTTTCATAGACAGTTTAATGAAGAACCATTATTTATAGCAAAATTACCAAAACCACTAAGAAGTAGTGATAAAGTTACTATGAATATAAAAGTTAGATTAGATATGTAAGGAAAAATAAAATGGTTACATTGGGGTTAGACATATCCACATCTTGTGTCGGATATGCATTTACAGAAAACAAAAAAATACTTGATATGGGTTTCATTGATATCAAAAAATTCACAACTCACAAAGAAAAGGCATTTTATGTATTGACTCGTATCAATGAAAGTTCGTATATTGATGATATAGAAAAAGTGTATGTTGAGGATAATCTATCAGGATTTGCTGGTGGAAGAACATCTCAACAGGTCATTGTTAAACTTGCAAAGTTTAATGCTGTCCTATGTTTCGTTATGGAGGATACATTTGATATTGAAGTTAAAAATGTGAACCCAATGACGGCTCGTAAACAAGTCTTCGGTAAAGCAAGGGTTAAGGGTGTTAAAGCAAAGGATTTCGTTAAGAGGCAAATAGATGAGTTATATGATACGGAAAAATGGTGTAAAACGACTACAAGAGGAAATTGGGATAAACGGAATATTGACGCGTATGATGGGTTGGTTATGTCATTATTTGAAGAAAAAGCTTGACTTATATAGTAAATTAGTGGTATATTGTAGTAATGTATAATTTGGAATTAGTAACGATACTTGAAAAAGTATTAAATAAGAGTTATCAGCTTAAAAATGGTGAATTCGCGTTCTATTGTCCATTTTGTAACCACCATAAAAAGAAACTTCAAGTCAATATAGAAAATCAAAAATGGCATTGTTGGACTTGTAACGAAGGTGGTCATAAAATCGGTGTTTTATTACGAAAAATGGGAGCACCAAAAACTCTTATAAAAGAAGCACTACAATTAGTTGGTGATTATGTTAGTTATGAGAAAGATAAGAAAGAAGTAAAACATGATGTATCACTTCCACGAGAATACAAACCACTTTATATTCAATCAAACGACCCAATATATAAAAATGCAATTTATTACTTAAAACAAAGACGAATTGGCCCACAAGAAATGTTAAGATATTCAATTGGATATTGTGATAGCGGTACTTTCTCAAATAGAATAATTATACCAAGTTATGACGAAGATGGAAAACTTAATTACTTCATAGCAAGAGATATATTCCCAAACAGTAATATGAAATATAAAAATCCACCTATGAGTAAAGATGTTGTTATATTTGAGTTATTCATAAATTGGGATGAAGATATAACTATTACGGAAGGAGTTATGGATTCCATCGCTATTAAAAATAACACGATACCATTATTAGGTAAATTTTTATCAAAAAAATTAAAGAAAAAAATATTAACAAATAAACCACCGAGAGTTAATGTGTGCCTTGATGGTGATGCCAAAAAATCATCCATAGAAATTTTAGAGTTTCTAATGAATAATGGTATTGACGCGTATTTTATAGAATTACCCATAAATGAAGATGCATCAGATATTGGATTTCAAAAAATGAACGAATTGATTGATAGTGCTATAAAGGTAAGATTTTCTGATATTATTTCTATGAAAATTGGATTTGTCTGATATTTATATGTGAGGGTGTAAGGATATTTAATATGGATAATTTTATTAGAAAATGTAAACAATGTAATAATGATATTTTGTATAAGACAAAATACCAGTACAATGATGCTATGAAAAAAGATAGACTTTGTAAATCATGTGCGTGTAAAAATAATGCAGATAAACAAAGAATAATATATACTGGAAGCTTAACTAAAAAATGTAATGTATGTGATATTGAACATACATTTTCAAATTACGGAAAATATAAACGGGCTAAATTAGATTGTGAATATTTATGTAAATTGTGTGCTACAAGTAAAGTACATAGTGGTAAGAAGTTATCTGAAGAACATATAAGAAAAATTAGTGAATCAACTAAACAGGGATGGAAAGATGGTAAATATGAAAAGGCTGTTGAGAAATCGAGCGAACGGTGGTCTGGTGAAAACAATCCGATGTATAAATCAAATAGAACTGGTAGTTTAAATCCATTTTATAAAAAACACCATTCAGAAGAAACCATACAACATCTTAAAGAAATAAGTAAAAAGAAAAATTTATCTCCAGAAACTCTTATTAAGAGAAGTAATTCAGCTAAAAAACGGGTTGAGAGAACAGGTATGCCTTCTGTAAATTATAATCCAGAAGCTTGTAAAATCATAGACGAATACGGGATACAAAATGGATACAACTTTCAACATGCATTAAACGGTGGAGAATATAAAATTAAAATAAATAATAAACATTATTTTTTGGATGGTTATGATTTAGAGAATAATGTGGTTATAGAATATTATGAAAAACATCACAAATGGAATAAAGAACAAGATAAAAAACGGAAACAAGAAATTATTGATAAATTAAATTGTAAATTTATTGAATTGAAGGAATGGGAAATATATGATTAAAACAATTTTACATTTATCTGACATCCATATCAGAAAATTACATAGATTTGTAGAATACAGAGCAGTTTTTAATCGGTTATACAAACAAGCAAAACAACTTAAACCATCACTTATATATGTGGGTGGTGATGTGGTACATGGGAAGTTAGATACATCACCAGAAGAGGTTAGATTGGTTGCAGATTTCTTTTTGAGTTTGTGTAAAATAGCACCAACTATCGTTATACCTGGAAATCACGATTGTAACTTAAATAACAAGTCAAGGGAAGATGCACTTTCACCCATAATAGATTTGGTTAAAAAAATAAATCCTAACATGCATTATTGGAAGAAATCTGGTTCTTACACAATTGATAATGTTGATTTTGGTGTTATGTCTATCTATGATATTGATAAAGAAGGAAAACAACTTACTAATAATCTACCCGATCCAAATAATTTAGATAATGACCACAAGATTGCTTTGTTTCACGGTGGTGTCGGGAGTTATACATATGATAATGGATTACAAGTTAATGAAGATGAGGTTACTTTACAGACATTTGATGGGTATGATATTACAATGTTGGGGGACATTCATAAACATCAATCACTTAATAGTAAAGAAACTATAAAGTATTGTGGATCACTAATTCAACAATCATTTCAAGAACAACCTGCTCATGGATTCTTACTTTGGGATGTGGAAACAAAGAAATCTGAATTTCATAAGGTAGAAAATGACTATGGGTATAAGTTAATTGAAGTTATTGATGGCGTTATACAAAATAAGATGAATTACATACCACCGAAAGGCAACATCAAGATAAAATACTGGGATACATCACTTGACCAAATAAAAGATATACAAATGGATATACGAAAGAAATATCCTAAACTAAAAGATGTAGTTACAGAAAGACAAGACAACATTTCAATAGGTGGTGATAGAGAAAATCAATTAAATATAGGTGATGTTAGGGACATAACTTATCAGAATGAACTTATAAAGGATTTTTTAGAACGAAATGTAGTCGGCATAGATGAAAAGACAATTAAAAGAGTACATCAGATAAATGAAATGACAAACAACTCACCGGAAATATATGATGGTGATATTACACGAAATGTTGATTGGAAAATAAAATCATTTGAATTTGATAATATGTTTTGTTATGGGAAAGGAAACAAAATAGATTTTGAAAAATTAAACGGGACTGTAGGTGTAGTTGCACCAAACCATTCCGGTAAATCGGCTCTTATGGACGCCATCTCATATACGATATATGATGTATGTAGTAGGACAGGAAAGGCGTTGGATGTAATGAATAAGAAGAAAACTACATTCAAAGCTAAATTAAATCTTGAAATAAACGGAATGGATTATTGGGTTGAAAGAGATGCTGAATATAAAGTTAGAAATCATAAGGATGGTACAAAAACCGATATGTGTCCAGTTAAAGTTAGGTTTTATATGATTGATGATAGTGGTGAAGAAGTTGATTTAAGTGGAGCTGCTCGTTTCAACTCACAATATGGTAGTGGAACAAACGAAGAAATAAGAAAAGTATTAGGAACATTTGATGATTTCATTTTAACATCACTTTCATTACAGACAAATGGAATGAACTTCATTGATAAGAAACAAGCAGAACGAAAAAAGGTATTATCTACCTTTATGGATATTGATATATTTGAACAATTATATGATGTTGCAAAATCTGATAGTAACGAAGAACGAATTACACTAAAAAGATTTCAGAGGAAAGATAGTTATAAAGAATTGGCTAGTATAGAAAATCAGATAATAGAATTGGATAAGGAAGAAATAGAATTATCAAAACAAGATAAAGATTTTATTAAACAGATAACTGAATTAGAAAATAAAAAAATAGAATTGACTAGAGAGCTTTATAAAATAGATGAATCATATGATATAGATAAACTACATGATACGATTGATAAGTTTTTAACGGAACAACAGCAGTTAGAAAAACAGCTTAAGGAAGATAAGGAGTATAAAGAAACTCTAAGACCTTTATTTAATAGGTATCATATTAAACTTGCAGAAATAGACGAGGAGGGGATACAGAATGATTATGAGAGATATAAAGAATTAAAAACCACACTACGGGATTCAGAGTCTAACATTAAATTACTAGAATCTAAAATTAAATCATTACAGAATCATCTAGATGAGTTAGATAAATATGAGTATGATGAAAATTGTGAGTATTGTCTTAACAATGGCAAGGAGCAGATACATGAACAGGAACATCTACAAACTAAAATAAAAGAACTGGAAGCAGAACATCAAAGATATATGGGAATGTACATGGTGCATAAACATAATTTTGAGAAGGTAGAAGATGCTGAAGAAATGAAGGAAGATTTTGATAGATTTCAATATGAGTTAAATATGGTACAACACGATGCAGTTAAAATCGGTGGTAAAATAGATAAGAATAATGCTAGATTAGAACATCTAGAAACCGAGATAGATAATACAGAACATAATATTGAACTGTATTACAAGTCTGAAGAAAAGATTGAAAGTAATTATAAGTTAAATAAAAAAATCATAGAAATTTCAGATAAATTACATTTATTAAATTTAGATAATTTAGAATTGGATGAAAAATATAAACAGGTAATATCTAAGTTATCAGTGGCTAA
>JACKQG010000836.1_pt3 | contig 14832 bp, 33 predicted proteins | sample 8237621 | NCBI WGS metagenome assembly JACKQG01 (sample SAMN15677084, study PRJNA649215) | marine metagenome | biome: marine; feature: Black Sea; material: saline water; isolation source: suspended particulate matter (SPM) from the Black Sea western gyre | collected 2013-06-09/2013-06-10 | depth... | reverse complement strand
AAACTACTGTCTAATGTTATACCTGCAACATACTCTGTGCTGTCTTTTACTTTAAACAAATCTTCAATAGTAGTTCCTACATCACCAGCACAGATATAAGAACCCTTAAGTGCTTCTACTTCTTGACCAAGTATTTGATATGCTAACGCTCTGTCTTTGATTTTTAATGCATTGATGGTCGTCTTGGCACCACCGTGATTTAATCCTGCCGCGGCATTCTTAAAAGTCATGCCCTCACTTAAACGCATCGCATCGTCTAACTGTGCCGATGTACTAGAATAATTATGGCATCTAATCCCACCGATAGCAGGACCTAATTTTGTATTATGAATTACTATGAAAGCATCTAGGCCAGATTCTTCATGTTCAACGTGTAGAATACGTTCGTACCCATCTACCATAAACTCTTTTGATATCATCGTTTCTCTCCCAACAATGTGAAAATCATACTAGTATTTATGGGGTTTGTGTTACAATTTATATATAATTATTATTAGTAATATATTCGTTACAAAGATTTCAGCGGCTAAAAAAGTATGATACCACACCCATCGTGATTCATACTTCTTATCTCGCTCTAGTTCAATCTTAGTTTTGCCATAAATGGCATCTTTAATATTATCTAACTTGTTTGATAAATCTAAGTTCACTCCCTCTTTCCTACGCCTTTATGAGTATACAAGTATTTATATACTTTTGTTTTAAGTCATTAAGTATAGACCAATTTCCCAAGCAATCCAAAATGATGCTATGAAAAGAATTACATTAATCCATTTTCTATTCAATCTTTCTATGTCGTTCATAGTGTCTCCTATTTTACAATGTTATTTATATCAACCACTAAAATCCATTCGCCATGGATACATTGTTTGACCTAGTGGTTGTAAGAAGTATTCTTCAAATAATATAAGAACAACGATAGCAAAAACAATCTTTGTCCACTTAGGCCAAGTTGCTTGCCAACGATGAAACGGTCTTAGTATAAACATAAAGAATCTACCTAACACGCTTACAAATCTATCTTTTAAATTAAATGGTGGTGCCACGCACATTACTGCAACGATACAAAAATACCAAAGCCATTTATCTTCTCCATCTGGAAATATAAGGGGAACAGATAATCCTGTCACCATATATAGCCCTATATATTTTCTTAGATGACCCATTAATATGTAATTAACCTGCTAACGGATTTGATGCTTTCAATCTATTTGATTCAATCTTCTGGTCTTGTAGTTCGTTTTCTTTCTCAACGATACGTACCTTTTTATCCATTTCAGTTAAAGTATCTTTCATTGCTCCCAAGTCTGCGCCAATGCCATCTAGTTTTTCTGTGATTGCTTCTTCAACTTCATCGATTGCTAACTCTAATTCTACCAAGTCTAGTTCACTGTTGCCTTCTACTTGGTCTTTTAAAGCAGTAATTCTATCAATCAAGTCTACTTCTAATGCTGAAACTTTATCACCCATAGTTGCTATCTTATCTTCAAGTGGAGAAACATTAATTGCTTTCTTACTTTCAATAGCATCTAATCTAGTATTAAACTCGCCCCAAGCATAAAAGCCACCACCGATTGCACCGATGACGCCAATGAGAGATGCGTATGTTGTTAATTTATTCATTAAGTTCATTTTCTAACTCCTGTAGTTCTGCCTCTAATCGGCTTATATTTTCGTTGTTTGTATTTATCTCTTCTTCATATACTGCCATTGGGTCGTTATCAGCATACTCTCCTAGTGTTCTATCTTGGTAAACTGACCTGCCATATACTTCTAAGATTGTACTTTCAGCATACCAGTCATTGTTGTCTGGTAATTGATTTGGTTCATACAGTACTTGTGAGGTATACTCGCTAATATCTGGTTGAGCGTCTATCATTGCTTGTGCTAACACAAATGATGTTGCTTTCAGTTTTAAATCAATACGAGTAAGGTTCGCTTCAATACGAGCAATAACTCTTTCGATGCTTGCCTGTATTTCTTGTACTTGTGCTTCCACTTCAGCCTCGTCAACTTCCACTTCGCCGTCTGCTTCTACTTCAGTATCAGATTCAGTTTCTTCTTGTTCTTCTACTTCAGTCTCACCAGTATCTTCACTGGCTTCATCTCCATCTCCTGTGTCTGTTGATTCAGAACTCTCCTCTGTTGCTTCGTCATTATCCACTGACTCTTCCACATCACCACTGGACTCTTCTTCTGTCGCTTCTTCATTGGTTTCATCCTCTACTGTTTGTTCTGTTTCCTCTTCAACAGGAGTTTCTTCTTCTACTGGCGCTTCTTCAACTGGAGCCTCTTCTACTATAGGTGTTTCTTCGATAACAGTAGGAGTTTCCATTGTTACTTCTGGTGTGCCCATCTCTTCCATCATAACATCCTGAACCTCTTCAAAGAATTGTTCTTCGGTTATATTCTCTTCTGCTAATGCATCTGAGAACTCTTGTTCCATTCCTGCTTCTTCTATAATACTAGTGAATGCTTCTTCGAATGATTGCTCAGGCTCAAATGAAAGTTCCATATCCATTGCTTCGTCCATTGACACATCGATAATTTCAAGTTCTACTACATCTAAGTTGATTGCTTCGATAACTGTTATTTCTTCTATCTCTTCAAATGCTATCTCTTCGATTGCTGTATCAACGTCTTCTGTGATTTCATCTAGTCCAGGTTGGTCAGCACAAGTTGATGGTGTCTTTTGCCAACAATACTCAATCTCCTCTACAACTGCAACAGTTGTTGCTACTGTTGATGCTGTAGATGAGGATGTAGATGCCGCTACTGTTTGTGTTGATGTTGTGATTTCGTTATGATGAATGTTTAATTCTATATCATCAATATCTGGTCCAACGTGTCCAGCCCCTGGATAACTTGGGACGTCATTGCTTACTTCTACCTCAATAGAAAAGTCATTTGCGTTATTTGTACCTTGAATGTAAGTATCATCATAGTCTGTCCAAGCACCACAGTTGCTACCAGAACAGCCAGTATCTGTTATCGTTCTCGTTTGAGTAGTAGTGTTGCCATCATTGTCTGTGATTATTTGTTTAAGAATGACAACGTTTGTGTACGAATTCCAGAACCATAACTTTGCTTTGAGTGTTGAACGAAATCCATTTTTTATTTCTGCATCTGACATACCCGTTGCAGTTTTAACTGATGAAACTGTCTGGCTTATTACGGTTTCATCTTCTGCCGCAACAGAACCACCAACTGTTGGCGAGTCTGACCCACCATAGTTTGGTTGTGCCGGATGACTATCTGCGTGGTCGATATCCCAACCAGTACTGGAGAATGTTGTGCCCGAACCGAATGTAGAGTTAGTTAGAATGTTTCCAGAGTCTGTGAGATTTTCTGATACAGTTGTCGTGGTAGTTGTAGACGCAGGAGTAGTCACAGTTGTGACTACAGTAGTTGTACAATTAGTAGTCGTAGTTGTAGTCGTGGTTGTATCGCCTTCTATTGGACTGTTTTCAGTCACAACAGGAACAACAGTATCAACGCAAGTTACAGTCGTAGTCTGAGTAGTCTCAGCATAAACATAATGAAAATTGAATGTCAGCGAGAAGACTAAAACTGCAATAAACAGTTTACGCATGGTTTATCTCAGATTTACAGGCAGTGTAACTTTAACTCTACCGTCTGCTGTTTCTTCAACAACAACTTCGTCAACAGGTGGCAACTCTTCTACAGTTATCTCTCCATCTGCTAACGCTTCTAATCTGTCTAGTTCAGCCTCAGCCCATGCTTCTGCTTCTGCTTCTTCTCTTAGTAATCTTGCCTCTTCTTCTTCTGAGGCTACAATCGCTTCAAGTCTTTTAATCTCGGCTTCTTGTGCCGCAATAAGTTCTGCTTGTTTTTCTTTTAACTCTGCTATATCTTTTTGCAACTGAACATTATCTTTGCTTACTGCTTTGATATCTGTCTTAAGTGTTTCGTGTTCTTCGATTATGCCTTCATCTTTAGCAATACGTTCATCAATCTTCAATCTGTCATCCATCTTCTCCATATACTTGTCGTAGTCTGGTCTTTCGATGTCATACTTCTTCCATTGTTTCACTGCCGCTCCGCCAATCTTGCCTTCAAATGGGCAAGGAGTTCCGGCTTGTTCCATGGCTTCGAATACTCTAGGGTCCTGACAAAGGATGGCTACCGCGGCCACTTTCATACCATAATCGTTTAATAGTTTGGAGAGTTTCATACGTTCACAGTTCATATCACGTTCAGTTGTACCACCTGATACACCAAATCCTGCAACTTGCATACCGCCTGACCTGCCTACTGCACAAATATCTTGTGAGTAAGCACTCATACCTGGTGCTGATGCAGTAGGTACAGGTTGTTTACTAGCATTGCTAGTGTTTGTTGTTGTGTTGTTGGTCGTACTTGTAGTATCGTTTGTAGAACCTGATTGATATGTATTAGAATTCTCTGAGGAATAACCACCAGTAATAGTTGTATTAGACCCAGATGTGTTTGATTGGTCGTTAGTTGTTGCTCCGCTACTTGTTGTATCTGCTATTGCAATAGTGGATAATGATGTGCATAAAATGATTAAAACTGCTCTAAAAAACTTCATGGTTTTCCTCTAATAAACTATGTATACAAAGATATATACTACGTTTATATTTATAAATACGTAGTTTATGATAAACTACTTAGTTAATATTACCACCATTCTTCGTCTACTATCAGTCGTTGGTAAGCACCTAACAGTTTAACTTCATCATCTACATTGACCATTCCTTCGGTTATAACTCTAGCACACCATCGGTCTCTACAAACACTCCAAGCATAATCAAAGAATGATTCTTTTATACCTGGACAAGGTGGTGCCATTCCTGTAAGTTGAAGTTTGACTTCGCCTATTTGTAGAAGAACACCTTCTTTGAGACAGGACCATTCAAGTCCACGTATTGTCAAATTCTCACCTGTTGAGCCTGGAGTTATAGGATGTTTTGCTTGTTGAAGTTCTTCAATACGTTCCATTGAATACAATAGAACTGCTCTATCTTCGCCGCCATGATTGTTCTGTCTCTGAGAGTCGCCTTCGACTCCAGTCTTAAGTATGTTCGCACACGGTATTGCGTACTTGGGAACTCCTCCATATAAGTTTGCATTGATGCGTTCTAGTTTAGCCATAATTCTATTTAGTAACACCCACAAAAAAAGGGGCTAACAATTGCCCCTTGCGTGTGTATTACGGCACAACCCGTAGTGAACTTATTTAGTTAACTAATTCTTTACCATCCTTATAGAACTTATGTCCAAACATTCCATCGGCTTCCCAAGACCAACCTTCTGATGATGCATACTTCTGAATGTAATCACGAATTGAGTCCATACATAAACTCTTAATAGTCCACTTGGGTTCATAACCCATAAGATTTAATCCACCACCATTACCATCCATGATAGTAGAAATGTAATACCTTGAAACAAATTGACCAAGCATCGTTCCGTCTGGTGCAAAATCAAATTCATTATCAGCATCATAGAACTCGACTACTGGTTCTTCTTTCTCGTAAGTCAAACAATCATCACGACCATACTTGTCACCTTCAGCAACAATACGAATAGTCCAAGGTTGACCTCGTTCGTTATCAATAAACTTTGCTATCTTATTCATATATACTCCTACACTTCCATAATTAAAACTACTACAAGTTGCATCGCTAATATTAATAGTACTGTTTCCATTATATCGCTCCTGTCCAACGGACTTTGTAGTCAGTCTCAAAGATATTCCCACGAGGAAAGTTCCTCGCTGGTGCCGACCAAGAAGCCGCCATTAGAATATCGCCTTTTTTAAATTTGGAATCTTTATCAGTGTTTACGATAAACGAGTGAGCAGAACCGCCACTCAGGATTTTAATATATTTGTTGCCGAATTTCATTTCTAACTTATCAGCAAACTCTTTAATACGTGGTGCAGGGTCAGTATACCAATCTTTACTGACTGCTTTACTTGAACGTTCAGCGAAACCTTTGAAGTCTTCGGTGATTTTGCCCAAATAATTGTCTAAAAACAAGTCATTCTTTTTCATATCAGATACCTCTCTTATTAAATATACTACTATTATAGCATATATCCGATATCTGTCAAGTTTTTGCGTTGTTTTTCAGTAAATCTATCTCTTTTTTAAGTTCTTCTATCTCTTTTTTAAGTTTTAGTATCTCTTCCAATCCTCTATAACCATATTCAGTATAGCCTTCTGGTGTTTTTTCGGGTGGATTGAAGTATTTTGTGTAATCATTAACCATACATTACTCCTCTATGTTAATAATTTCTTTCTCTTAAGTCTCCTTCTTAAGAATTGTCTTTGCTTATTCTCTTTAATGCCAGTTTGGCAGTCTCAGATGCAATACGAATGTCACGTTCTAACTGTGATACTAAGGATTCTGTCTCTCTAATATGCTTTCCCATTGTATAATCTTGTGTCCAATTCGCACGAACATGGGCAGATTTCAAAGTTTCACGTAATGTTTTAAACTTCTTTTCTATTTCTTTTTCTGTAAGTGTTGATACCGCAGGTTCATTATCAAACATATGATGCAGGACATCACCAGTTTGAATAGTTTCTTTTTCCATCTCACCAAACTTACGTCTTGTAACTGTTTTACCACCATCGGGTGATTCATATATGTAAGGTTCCGTCATGGGTGTCTCCAATTTTTTACTTCTTGAGGATATTTATCACAAATTGAATATAAGATTGACGAATGCATGTTGACAACCACACACTCATCAATCAAATATTAAAATGATACTAGGAGTATCATATATATTACTTTATCGGTACTATATCAATAATATAATACAGATTGTAGTAATTAATTGCAGGTTACGAATTCTGCGACAGCATACGTTCTGTCCGCTCCTACCTTATTGTCGGTAAATATCTAATGCAGACTGTGTACATTAGTGTCACGCTCGGTTTATTTCAAATCGCCAGAGTTACGATAGGGGGTATGCTACCATAGGCCCGTTATTCTATTCGATTACTTCGGTCGGTCCAACACCAGGAATCCAATCTGTTGCTAAATGCCAGACAGATGAGATAACATTACCAGTACCTTCAATCAAAGTACCAGGAATTGCCATGACTTGTTCAGCACAACCACTCATAGTTCCCACTGTAAGTAGTATAATGCCGCCACCTATTACATACGTTAATAGTTTCTTCATACTATTTCTCCATTAATTAATCAATTATAACATGGATGCATACCTTAAGTCAAGCACAAATCCGATAATATTTATTAAAAACAACGTATTTATTGGGTTTTTAATTATTGGGGCGGCGGCCAAATACTCACCAAAACCCAAAGGTCAGAGACCTTTCCGCCTCCGCGAAATTTTTTTACAGTATTATATACAGATTTATTAATTTTTTACTTGCCAAAGCGGAAATTTTATGCTATATTTAAGTATATGAGTAAATCAAAGAAGAACAAACATATACCTAATTCGATTAAGATAGGGTATACTGACTATGAGTTCGACTTTTGGCCTGACACATTCGCATCTACTGAGCAGGCTCAAGGTGAGTTCTTCTCGCAGGCGCAGAAGATAGGACTTAAGGAGTCAACCATACCAAGTCGGTGGGGTGTAAACACATTGATACATGAGGTACTGCATGGAATTGTGTACCAATATGGACTTGAAGTAAACAGCGAAGAGGAGAAAATTGTAAACACATTATCTAATGGATTAACTACAGTATTCGTGGACAATCCTTGGCTTTTGGATTACATAAAGAAACACACAACGAATAAAAACAATGTGGTATAAGACAAGCGTAATAATATTATTATTATTGATATTAATGAACTCCTGTGGAGGAATGTAGAGGACTATGACAATAGAAGTAAAGGTTAGAGACAACAATGTAGTGAAGGCTATGCGGATATTAAAAAAGAAACTAGAGAAGGATGGACTGATGCAAGAACTAAGACAACGGTCTTACTATGAGAAGCCATCTGAGAAGAGACAAAGAATACACAAGCAGAACTTAAGGCGGTGTAAGAAACGTGACAAGGATAAACTAAGAGAAGAAGACTTATAGGAGGACATATGACTGGATTAGAAATTATAGCAACAGTATACATTTCATTGTGGCTTGTTGGCATACTACAAGGTTAACAGCGTACATGTATTTTTTAACTACAACGTAGTTTATGTGTAAGAACTGTGTAAGTAATGTGTAAGAAAATAGTCTATGTATCTGCAATCGTTGTATACTTTTGCATATTCGCATTGTTACTATCTGGTTGTGGACCAGTATTGTTTACAGTAAGTGGACATAGTGTTACACTTGGTGGTGTTGTAATAAGCCAAGGCGTAAAGAAAGTGATAAAGGAAGAAAATGAAAGAACAGATAATAAGTGAACTACAAACAGTATACGACCCAGAGATGCCAAGCATCAATGTTCACGACCTAGGATTGATATATGAGATAAACATAACGGGTTCTCATGTAGATATTGTCCATACACTAACAAGTATGTTATGTCCTGCTGGTGATGTAATATCATCTAACATTAAAGAAGCAGTATACAGAGTGGATGGTGTAGAGACTGTTCAGGTTAAGTTAACCCCACCACAATTCTCGAAAGAGATGAGAAGTGAAGAAGCAAGGATGTCCCTAGGGATATAAAGGATAAGATATGATACTCAAGACGTTTATAATAGTCGTATTACTCGCAGGGTTTAATCCTGTTACAAATCAAAAAGAACTCATGGTGTTTCCACAACCTGTATTTGATAATGTCGATGCATGTTTTGAGTTTGTGCAAAAGAATCGTGATGCATTGTTCTTTAGAACATGGCAACATTACGGACCAAAGCCTGTAGAACAAGTCTTTTGTGCGCCAGAAGATGAGGCGTTGCGTTTCATTAGACCGGACGATACACCAGAAGATGACTGGACTGATGGCATAGAACTGCCACCTCTGAAGGGATTGGATACATGAGAAATTACAGTGCCTATCTTCTCATTGTACTTGTATGGATTGCGATAGTATTTGCAACAGTCGAGTTACTATGAGAACATGTCAGAACTGTGGGCGAGACCACGACAGTCGCCTGATAGAAACGTTTATAGATGGTGATGGACAACCTATTGAAATCATTGTTTGTGAACAACCACGTTATAAAGAAAAGGAGAACGTATGATAGACTATATGATAATGAAACATCGTGCCCTATATCGATGGACTAAAGAAAGATTAAACATAACCAGTTATGGAATGGCCTGGATAGCCTTTATAAAAGGACTCCTGATAGGATTAATTCTAGCAGTATGGGTTAGTTAATGACTTGGTTTGTTTGGGATGGATATACTGTTCTCGTAACACTATTAGAATGCAGTCTTCTATTCCTATTAATACTAGGATGTGTAATCTTAGTAAGAGCAACACTAAAGGAGATACGTAAATGAGTCTAGTAAGAGTACCCACACCTAAGAAGAGAAAACTAATCGATAGAATAAAGAAGTTAGCAGAAGAGTTCAAGAAGAATGGTGGACAAGTAACTGTGATACCCGCAGGACAAACTACTGTAGGACCTAATGCAAAGTATCGTATACGTAGACAGAAACCACAGAAAGAACAAGATGACTAAGAAGTGGAATGATATTATCAGTAGATACTTTCCTTCGAATAGAAGAAGAAGTATTAATCGTGACGAGTTACTCTATAAAGTAACAAGAGATAAACATATTGCACCTGATGGCACACCCGTATCTACTAAAGATATGGACTTGTTATTAGAGATAAACGCAAAGAATCCTTCTAAGTGGTTAAGAGACTACAAGAAGTGGAGAAGAACTACAAACAATATAGAAAGGAGTAGTACTATGACTAAGAAAAAGAAGACTAAAAAGAAAGTAAGTGTACTAGATAAAGTCCAAAAGCAATTGGATAAACTAGAAGCACTCCATGAGAAAGAGCAAGATGTCGTATTCGCAATCAGTGAATTGATAGACGATGCACAAATGGACGATGATAGCACATATCATTTAGACTAAGAGGTAGAAACAAACTATCTACCACCGGTGTAAAAAAAATATGCCGGTGGTATTTTTCCACCTACCAAGACACAAGAAAATCTACCACGATACCATGAATTATATACCGGGCAATATCTTCGCGGTTTATCTATCTCCAACTTTTTTCTGGCCACCACGCACCCGGCACTATTTTCAAATTATTATTATTTTATTAAAAGATTCTAATCGCATGATGGTCCATGTTTTTAATCATGGCGGACCATAGTCTACGATACCACGCTGGTGGTTTAGGTCCGGTAGAGGGTGGATACTTGCCTTGGTAGTTGTCTAGCCAGTCTTCACTAGGGTGTGGTGACACCCTGTCTCTGGACCATGGCATGGTTCTGTACCCCTTGGTCATCTTCTCACTCACAGAATGGTGACGATTTCTTTAACGAACTCAACGTACACAATGTATGCTACGAATGTGGCCCATACTAACAGCACTGCATTACGCAATGATTTGGTTAACGTGTATAGGTGACTCATGTCTTTCTTTGGTACTGGTTTCTTTGCCATACTATGACTCCTTGTTGTATACTAATAGCAATGCTACGAGTATAATGGATGCTACGATGTATTCACTTAATGTGATGTCTATCATGGTTCTTCTCTCTATTTAGTTATGCCACCAAGAACGAACATTGCTCTTGACATTACTCCAGCGGTCTTTTCTTTTTAATCGCTTGAGGGCACCAGGAGCCCATGTACTATTCTTTGTAGCAGACTCTTCATTACGGGCACTATTAGAGGCCAACATACGATTGTAATCGTCACTGCCTGGTGTATAGTCCTTACGTCTGAAAGGATTTAATTTGGTTAGTCTGTTCATAAGTCTCCATAGTTTGGTGAGAAACGAATGCCCTTGATTCTAGCAGACATCCACTCTGGTGGGTACATATGTACCGGTATTACCTTTTTTCGTACGGTCCAGTATGGTGGACAACGCTGGATGGTCAAGAGAGGTCAACAATACTCTATCATCTTCATTGATTTCTTTATAGAAGATATCGGGTAACTCAGTGAACTTAGTGAAGGACTTCGGGTCAATCTTACTGGTAAGGTGGTTGAAACTTTCGAAGCCTTCTATCTCTGTACCACCGGCTTTCTCATTGACACTCAGTATCAATCCATTCTTTAATGTAATCATTTAATAGGGTCCTTATGTGCGTTAATAAAGTCTCGGAAGTTTCTTGAGAGTAAACTATATTGATACTCAAGAAACGCATCCACTTCACTCTGAAGATTTCCATCAGTTGTAGTGGCATTATCGTACTCATTGAGTTCAATGATGTCTTGTTGTATGTCAAAAGGCAAATCATTAGCCGTCTTACACTCAGGATATTCTTTGAGCATCTTGATTTGACTTGGTAATAAGGTGGACTCAGATGGATCCTTTATTGGAGGGCCCTGCTTCTGCATCCACTTATCGAAATCGTTTGCACTGAAACTCATTAGAAGCCAAAGATGTTATCTAATGTCTTAGACGCACCACTCCTATCGTTTGTTTTCAGTAGAGGTAAAGGGTCAGCGTCTGAGATGTCCTCAATGCCGTATAACTCTTCACCAGGTGTCTCTACGAACTTAACTATCATGTCGTATGGCTTAATCAATAAAGACGCTATGCCGATAGCCTGTTCACTGTCATACGCTTTTACGTACATGTTTCTACAGGCCGAACTGATTGCTTCACGATTGCGTATTCCAACCATAAATGTACTCATGAAACTGCGTTGATAAGGTGTCGTCACTGTACCTGGCGCACTAAATGGTGTTGATAAGTCTAACATAGTCTCTCCTGTGAATTAAAAAAGTGTCTTTCTCTAGTGTATATGTATATTATACATGGATTCCGCCCTCATTACAAGGGATTATGGGTCCACACCGTCCTAATTGGTGGTCCAGTTAGTCCCAATCTTCTTCTGGGTCTTTCCACATGGTGTCAATCGTTTTATCCTTGACTTCCTCTAGTGGAGCCATCTTTAACAACTCCCTACGTGCTAAATCACGTTCAAGTTGCTCTACTAATCGGGTCATACCCTTTTCTTTTGCTTCTTCAATCGATAATATCAAACTCATTTGCTTCTATGCTCCTGTATTACTTGTTAAACCATTAAATATGGCATCTTCTATTGACATTTCGACACATAACTCAGCAGACATCTCTAATAGAGCCTGTTTAATCGTTGTGTCCATTACTATTGCTTGTTCATACTTACGAACAATCAATGATTCTGCTAATACCTTGTCGCTAATCAGGCCAATCTCAGCCCAATCCTTTAATAAATCATCAAATGGTATCATACCAGGTCTTGCTGGTGCGTCTGTAGACCACCGTACCACCGTCATATCCTTGCACCTGTCAACGAACCGGGTTGAACCAGTGTAGTCCTCTACTAGAGTGTTCATCGCATCAGTAGGCATGAGGCTAGTGACTGTCTCCGCATACAATTCCCGTAATACCTCTTCGCTATTACCCGAGAGGCTTACGTTATTAATGTTCCAGGCGACTTTCATCGTTTCTTATTGGGTTTCTTCCACCCTTTATACTGTTCTTGCGCCCTTTCTTTTAATGATTTCATATGATTACGCTACCTTTGTTAACATTGAAGCAGGAACATTCCATCGCCCACTTGGTCCACAGTCAACAGTAACGTTCTTAATCTTTACTTTCAATACAGTACCCTCAGTAAGACCACGACGGCCCTTAAATGAGACTGTATCACCAATCACAAGTGAACGTTTCACAGCATTACCTAAGAATGTGCGTTGTAAGTTCATACGTTCATTCACCATTTTAATATCTTCTAGTCCCATGTTAGCCACGAGAGCATTAATTGTTTTCATTTCATTAACATTTAACATATACTGTTACTCCTTATTAAATTAATCTAAACGTGAACCCCTAGTTAACTTAATTCCACTACCTAGTTCATTCATCTTTGAAACATATGCTTCTGCGCCTGCTTCTTTGACATCAATGTTCTGCGTAGGATGCCCACTTGGATTCCATATCTGATAAGTCTTACCAGTCCAGTCTTTCTCAAAGCCAATACTCTCAAGTATCTTACGTTCTTCTTTACCTAGACGTGTATTCCCTTTATTCACTGGATGAGCAGTCACCCAAGCAAATCCGCACATACCAAATCGGTCACCCCATTTGTCATCTTCTGCTTTGGCCGCTTTTTGAGCCGCAAAAACACTCTCTTCGTGATATTTCTGAAACATTGTAGCCATAATTTACTCCTCTTTTTTATTATCTATACTAGTATTATACCACAGTTCGTGGTTTTGTCAAGTTTTTGATGGTTTATACTTCGGACCTACGCAGAGAATAGTTCTCTGGCTCCATATTCCCATCTTTTAGGACCTTTTTCGCTTCAATATGTAGTGGAGTACCGTGAACTTTCGTCATGGCCTTCACTAATAGTTCCATTTCTTCTTTAAAAACGGGTGTAAATCCCTTATCGAAGGCAAATATCGTCCTACTGTTGTCAATCATGTCTGCTAATTTGACAAATTGAGCCTCTGCGGGCGCTTCTGCTAATCGTTTTCGGTCAATTTCCTTGCGAATTATTCTATTTCCATCTTCAGGAACACTGGTATCGGTTAACCATTGAACTAATGTAGCAATATCTGAGCCAAAATTGACTGAAATGTCCTGCAAAGTGTACGCAGTGTCCTCTACAACGTCATGGAGTAGTGCGGCCGCTTGTTGGTCCTCGCTACCACCGTGTCTTTCGACTATCCTGCAGACAGCCATAGGGTGAACAATGTAATCTTCACCAGTGTACTTCCGCTTCTGCCCCTTATGAGCCTCTATAGCGAAGTGGAATACTTGTTGGAGTATGTGTTGTTTCATTTTGATAAGAATTTTGTCTTCAGTATCTCTAAGTAATTCGCAGTAGAGACTTCTACGCCCATATCTTTACAGGCTTTCTTTATATGAGGTGGTACATAACCCTTAGACTCTAAAGCCTTCATAGGTGTTACGTCATTATCCAACATTCCTAAGTACTCACTTACATCAAAGTTCTTTTTAAGGAATGTCTTAAAGGGTCCCATTGCTCCACGGTTATGTTTAAACCTTGCAATGAACTCCCTCTTGCCCTCAGTAAGATACGTTAAATATCCACCATGAAAATCAAAGTCTTTCTCGTTAAATAATGTCATAAAATTTCTCCATTGTTATAATAATAAGTCTAAGCACTTAATAAATGCTTAGAGTTGTTATTATATAATATCTTCTATGAAATTATCTGTATATTCTACGGGTAACCCTTTCATTATATCCATATAATTAGTATAGACCTCCTTTAGAAAGTCTATTGCGTCACAATCTTCTTCTAGATAATGGTACTTGTCATTACTGTACGAATAACTGGAAGGTGTAAAGTAATTTAATACATTATAAACGCCTTTACCCTTGTCAACTCTTAAATATCCGTGTGATGGTGTATCAATAAATACCATACTTTTACTTTTAAACATTTGTACTTCTCCTCTCTTATTTTGCATATCCTTGTGTTACTAATACACTACAGAAGCCTTAAGTTTAAGTGTGGTTAGTGTAACAGGTAAAAGTACTGCACTCATTGTAGCAACAAAGAACAATAGTCCAAATACTATCTCAATCATCTCACTATTATATTCAGTAACCATAACATAAACCTCTATTTAAAATACTATTATAGCACATATCCGTGGTTTGTCAAGTTTTCATATAGTATCCTATATAAGTGTAACGTAAGTATACATGATACTATATATTATACGCCACTCGTGT
>JACKQG010005056.1_pt1 | contig 14833 bp, 9 predicted proteins | sample 8237621 | NCBI WGS metagenome assembly JACKQG01 (sample SAMN15677084, study PRJNA649215) | marine metagenome | biome: marine; feature: Black Sea; material: saline water; isolation source: suspended particulate matter (SPM) from the Black Sea western gyre | collected 2013-06-09/2013-06-10 | depth... | reverse complement strand
GTGTAGAGGAAAACCATCTGAGGGATGGCTTAACTATTGCCGCTGAGACCATGGCGCGTCCCTCGAACACCGTGTGCGATAGCGGCTTTTCGACGTAAACGTGCTTGCGGGCCTGAGCCGCCTGGATGAACGGCAATCCGTGCCAGTGTTGTGTGGTGGCGATAATCACCGCGTCGATGTCGTTGCGTTCAAGAATCCGTTCGTGGTGATGGACTCGCTCCGGCTTGCCAGGATGTGGGCCTTCGCTCAAGAGCATGGCCGCTTGATCCATGCGAGGTTCGATCACGTCCGAGATGACGGGGAATTCGACATCGGGATATTCACGCATCACCTGCAGCAATTGCCGACCACGACCACCGCATCCGATCAGCCCAACACGCACTCGACGACTCGGCGGTGCCTTCCCCGACGCTTGGATTGCCGGTCCCAGCGCGACCGATGCGGAGGCCGCCGTTTTGACGAATTGTCGGCGATTGACCGGGTTAGTCATGGGTGGTCCTCTGTCGCAAGTTGGTGGGCGTTTGCTTGCTTGTGGATTGACCACGATTATATGATGGTCTTGCACTGAAATGAAACAAGGAGATGCGGCAAATCCGTTCCGCCTTACGTCGAGTGCCTTGTTCGCGTACTCGACGTTTGCGCGTTCTGAGCGGGCCAGATATCCAGTGGCCGTTGGAGTGCGCGCGGAAGCAGCTACCACCGCGTTTGTGCGGCGCGTTCCAGCTTGAGCACGATCTTGCCCTTGCGGAAGACGGTGACCGTGCCTGTCGATTGGCTGACTGCGATGGCCATGGCCTGGGTATGCGCTGTGATGCCGGCGGCCGTCTTGTGCCGAGCGCCCAGCCCCGAGGGCAGGTGTGTTGTGGTGACCTTCGGTGCCAGGTAGGTTCCCGCGGTCAGTACCGTGCCGTCGCCTTGAATAACAAATGCGCCGTCGAGCAAGGCGAATTCCTTGACGGTCTCTGCCAGGCTTGGGTCAAGGATGTTGCGCAGCGAGCGGGAGAAGCCGTGAAAGGGATTCAACACGAGTTGTTGCGCATGTCGCATCACTTGACGGTGGTCGCCAAGCACGAACATGGCACCGACCGGTTGACCTTCCCGGCCCTCGGCGGCCAGTTCGATGGCCACGGAAAGAACTCGCATGATGACATCGGGCCGAACGAAGGCGGCACGCCGCGTGTTTTTTCCGGAGAACATCGTGTGAAGTTGCGCTTCCGGCCTGGCAACAGTAACGCTGTCCAGTTGAGAGCCTTCCTGCCCGATCACGCACACCACGCTGGACTCCTCGTTCAGAAGGCCCGACGATGCCGCCATCAGCAGCCCGAGCGCCGTGCGATCCATGCGCGACAGACTTGTGTGCGGAACGGCAAGCACGTGGGTGTCGGCCCGTTCAACCGGAAGCTCGTCACCCGTCTGAGAAGCGATGATCAGCAGACGACCTTCCCAGGACGACAGCACTTTCCACGGCACGCTCTCGCACTTGTCAACAGCCAGCAGCAGCGCCTGTGCCGCCAGAGAATCCATTAGCTCGATCGCCTGTCGGACCATCACCGTGTTTTGCCGAGGCACTGCCGGCGGCCGACGCGGACGCTCGTCGACCTCCAGGCCGGCCTTTTCTCGCAGCAGCCGTTCGATCGAACGAGTGTCGGGGGCTTCGATGATCGCCTTACGGTATTCGTCCTCCTTGAGCAGTTCAGCCAGTGCCGCCAGCAACTCCAGATGCAGATCCCCGCGATCTCTGCCGACCACGAACAGCACGATCAAGTGAACGCGATCGGCGCCAGGTATGCCGTATTCCACGCCCGGTCGGCTGCGTCCGAAGACCACGCGAAAGTCCCCTGTCCAATCGATCACCGCGTGGGGCAACGCAAAATCGCCCGCCACGATCGTTTGCGCGGCCGCTTCGCGCTCCTCGATCGCCTCCAGGACACTCTCCAATTCGATCCCTTCATCCTCCCAATGCCCCGCGCGGGCCATGGCTCGAATCGCCGTAAGCCGAGTCTTCGCGGACAATTCCACGACATGGATCGCATTGACTAGTTCCGAAAGCTCCACCTGGTGTTCCTCGCCGATAGAGAAGCTGTTTGGCTGATTGGACCTTTCTAATTGTAGCATCAGGATTGGCCAAGCGTCATGGCATGATTCCAGTCCGTCGCGGAGGAACGAAGATTGCGAAGTTATTGTGCATATCTACTCTACGTAGGCTTGGTGGCCGTGTCCGGTTCCGTAATAATTTGGCCTGTGGATTTTGCTCGGCGTATTGCGTACACCTGTACGAGAAGATTCATCGACCGAAAGGATAGCCATGCCGCCCGGAGCCGCAGATGCACTCAGAGAGACAAACTTCACGACAATCGACTGGGTGATCGTCATTGCGTACCCATTGATTTCGCTGGGGATCGGCCTGTACGTCGCCCGGTTCATCCGCAACATGAACGACTTTGTGGTGGCTGGCCACAGGTTGGGAGTTTGTTTGGGCATCGCCACGATGACGGGCACGGAATTAGGCCTGATCACCGTGATGTACAACGCACAGAAAGGCTTCACCGGCGGGTTCGCCGCCTTTCACATCGCCCTGGCCGCCGGGTTAGTTACGTTTGTCGTCGGCGTGACCGGTTTCCTGGTCTACCGCTTGCGCGAGATGCAGGTGTTGACCATCCCCGAGTTCTACGAGAGACGATTCGATCGCAAGACTCGCATCCTCGGCGGAATTATGATGGCCTTCGGTGGCATCCTGAACATGGGGCTGTTTCTCAAAGTGGGCTCGATGTTCATCGTGGGCATCACCGGTCTGTCGGCGGAGAGTTGGGCGCCGCCGGACGTGGTCATCTCGGCCGTGGACGCGATCGGTTTGTCGGTGGAGAGCTGGCCACTGGCGGCCGTGATGGTCTTCCTGATCACCTTGGTGCTGGCCTACACATGCCTGGGCGGAATGGTCTCGGTCGTTATCGCTGACTACGTGCAGTTTGTGGTGCTGTCTCTGGGCTTACTGCTGACGTCTTTCCTGGCCGTCGAGAGTCTTGGCTGGACGAATATCTTTGACTCTGTCGATAAGCACATGGTTGTGGTCGATTCCGTCGATAAGCAGCCGGTCAAGAGTGGTTTCGACCCGACTATCGCCGAAGGCGACTTTGGCTGGGAATACATCATCTGGATGGGCTTCGTTGGGCTGGTTAGTTGCGGTATCTGGCCGACATCCGTAGCCCGAGCGTTGGCCATGGACAGTCCCAATGCCGTCAAACGCCAATACATGTTCGGCTCGATTTCCTACTTGATCCGCTTTCTGATTCCATGTTTCTGGGGCATATGTGCCTACGTTTTCATCATGCAGGATGAATCGCTGAAGCAACTGTTCTTCCCCTCAGGTTATCCGCCGCCAGAATCTCTGCCAGAGGGCGTCGAGGCGATGGATAACCTTTACGCTATGCCTGTATTCCTAGGCCGCATCTTGCCGGTGGGAATTATCGGCATCATAAGCGCCGGCATGATCGCTGCCTTCATGTCGACTCACGACAGCTACCTGCTGTGTTGGAGTTCGGTCCTGACCCAGGACGTCGTCGCACCGATCTGCAAGTCCTTTGGACGAGATCTGAAGCCCAAGACCCGTATTACCCTTTCGCGAGTGTTCATCGTGCTGGTCGGCCTGTACGTTCTGTACTGGGGACTGCTCTACAAGGGGGAAGATGACATCTGGGACTACATGGCCGTGACCGGAGCCATCTACTTCACGGGTGCCTTTGCCCTGTTGTTGGGCGGTCTCTACTGGAAAGGAGCCAGCTCCGGCGGCGCCTTCCTCGCGCTACTGGTCGGGTCGATGGCCGTGTTGGGTTTGAGCCCGGTTCAGGATTTTCTCGGGATCGAAATCGCCAGCGCCTGGGTAGGCCTGACCTCGATCGGAGCCACCCTGGCCGCAATGATTGTTGGGTCCATCTGTTTTCCGGATCGCCGTACGTCTACGACGTGGCTGGCGCGCTGGATCACAATCGCGTGCCTCGTGCTTGGCTGCTGTTTTGTGTGGGTTGCCGTGCTTGATGCCTGGGAATGCCTGTGGATGGTTGTGCTGATTGGCGGCGTTGGGTTGTTTGCCGTGCTGGCTATTGTCGTCACCTTTGGTGGGTTCTTCGACGTGGTGAAGCTCATCAAGTCGTTGCGCGAAGGAGGAGAGTCGGACTCTCCGCAAGAACCGCAGGACCAATCACGATAGGGACCATAGATTCCTGGGACATTGAGCTGCATCTTGTGGGGCACGTTTCCAACGTGCCGAGGCACGATGGAATCGTGCCCCACGTTCGACAGCGGCTTTGCCGCCATAGGAGATTGTTGTGCCAACGCGTTTGCTTCTCATCGCTATATTGACTGCCTGCTGTTTGCCGTCCCGCGCGTGGGCCTGCTATGCCGTGATTGTCGGCCGCGAGGCGTCGATCGACGGCTCGGTGCTGGTGGGCCACAACGAACAGAACGGTGGTCGTCGAATCCTGAACTTCCGCCGCATTCCCCGCCGGCAGTTCCGAGAAGACGCCGTGGTTCAGCTTCACCGTGGCGGCCGCCTGGAGCAGGTTCCCGAAACCTGGTCGTACCTATGGAGCGAAAATCCCGGTCTCGAATTCAGCGACGCATATATTAACGAATGGGGCGTGTCGATCGTCAGTGACTCGTGTCGAACACGCGAAGACGACTACGCGGCGCTGGTCGCTCGCGGCGAAATCCGCAACGGAGGCATTGGCTACATGCTCCGCCGACTCGTGGTCGAACGCGCCAAGAACGCACGGGAGGGCGTTCGTCTGGCCGGCCAATTGGTCGAGCGATTCGGCTACGTCTTTTCGGGCAGGAGTTACGTGATCGCCGACGCCCGCGAGGCGTGGGTGTTTGCGGCCGTGGAAGGCCGGCGGTGGGCCGCACAACGAGTGCCCGACGATCGGGTCGTCATATTGCCGAACGTTCACATTATCGGCGAAACGGATTTTTCAGACGCCACCAATTTCCTGGCCGCGCCCGACTTGATCGACTACGCCGTGCGGCGCGGTTGGTTTGACCCGGACGGCGGCGAGCCGTTCAACTTCCGCAAAGCCTACGGTGCCCGACCGGTGGACCAGCCCGATCCGCGGCGTCTCCGAGGTCGGCAACTGGTCATGGGGCGCGATGCGGCGGAATCGTCCAACGATTCGCTTTCCTTTGGCGTCGAGCCAGAGAAGAAAATGACGGTCGAGGCTGTCCTGGAGATCCTCCGCGACACGGGAGGCTCTGTGCCGTTATGTACCCCCGTCACACAAGAAGGCACCGTTTTCCAGCTCCGCGCGGATATGCCGGTTCCTGTCGGCTGCGTCTATTGGCGAACGACAGCCGCGCCCTACACCAGTCTATTGACGCCCTGGTACGTCGGCGTAACGTCGACTCCGTCACACTACTCCAGACCGGCAACAATCGAACAAGCGGTATCCCTGGACCATCACTTTCAGCCGCCAATGGGCACGTTTGACTCGGACTCGACCTTGGCGTGGTGGAAGTTCAAGCGACTGCAAGACCTGGTCTGCGAAGACTTCGGCAACCGCGCCGCCAATGTCCGCGCCGCCCAAGCGGCATTTGAGGGCGAACTGTTCGAGCGTCAGCCAGCGGTCGAACGCAAGGCACTCGAACTCTGGCGGACCGACCGCGACGGAGCCCGCAGGTACCTCACCGAATACTGTGCGGACACCGCCGCCCAAGCCTGTCGAGAAGCCGACCGAATGACGGCGCAGTTTACTCCCGTGCGGCGAAAGAATGCTGATGCGCCAAAAGCCTCGAAGTAATCGAGTTCCCGCGCACCCACACGACACTCAGTCCTCGCACTTGTCCGATTTGGGACAAAGCACCTTCTCGATATCACGTGTCGACGAGGGCAACAGGGCGATTCGCATGCGCAGATGGTAGAAATGCCCTTTCTGCGCGTCGTGGACCTTCCAGCGAATCCTTCGCAGGCCACCAGGATGATCATTGCTTGGACCAACCGCTTGGAACTCGACCGGGGCGTCTGCCTCGAAAACAAACGCAAGGATCGAATCGTCAATTCGGCAGCAGTAGATCGACTCGCCGTCACTCCCACGTAGAAGCTGGACCTGTGGCGAAGCGCCGCGAGCCAGGAACGCAGTCGCGTCAAGTTCCAAATCGCCGTAGCCGGATTCCAACGGCGTGACTTCGAGCGTCCAGTCGAGACCGTGCGGCGGCGCGAGTTTGTATCGGCTGCGGACGCCCAGAAACGGCGGATCGTCACGGCCGGAGGACCAGTGTTCGACTTGCAGTTCGCCGGCGTCGGTCTTTGTCATCTCGCGGGGAATGAACTCGCCAAGTGGCTCGAAGACGATGCCTCGCTTGTCATCAAGCACGTTGTCCTGCTCGCTCCAGCTCCCGCGGAGTTGCCAGATACCGGCGTGATCCCAATTACCATCCAGAACGTGCGAGCTGCGGTCGCCGATTCGGCATTCAATCTCGGCATCCGGTGCGTGCAGGTCGGTGAAGTGTTTGCCCCACTGCCAGCGTAGGTCGAAGTCGCCATCGACGTAACTGATGCAGTAGTTCCAAATCGGTTCCATCCCCAACCCGCCGGGGTCGATGGGCAAGTCGACCGACCTCCGCTCGATCACGGCTGCCAATCGCAGCAGCGCCAGCGGAAGCGCCAAGTTCACCGGGCTCTGGTGAAACTCGCCCGGCCAAGCCACAAAAAAGTCGCCGTCGAAGAAGAGCCGCAGACTCTGGTCCGATATCTCCCGAGCCGCGTTCAGGTACCAGCCGTCGCGCGTCGCTTCGTGCAGCTCCAGCAGCCCCTGGATCAACTGCGCCGCCATGTCCGAGTTACGCATGCCCTCGGGTACGCCGGCCAGATCGACGCTCTGGTTGCCCGGCTTCATTCCGAGCAGATCCAGGCAAGTAGTGGCCGTCTGCAGCAGACGCTTGTCGCTCCGCAGCCGGTGTGCCCGGGCATAGGCGTGGAACAGAAGCGGTAACCCGAGGTTCTTCTGGAACTTGCACGGCGGGAAGTAGAAGCCGCGCGACCATCTCACGTCGGAAAACCGAATCCGTTCGCCCGTTGCCGTACGCAACATGCCGTAGAAAGCACGGTCGTGCTCGTCGTAGCCGTGGCGGGCATAGGATCGCAAGTCCGCCACCGTCCAATCGACCAGCCGGCGAGCCGATTCGTCGGGAAGCATTATTGACGCGGCCAATTGGGCCAAGGCGAACTGCCTCGCTCGACCTCCAAGCCGCCCTGTGTGCTCGCGGCTTCGTTCCACTCCCAGTTGTTCCGAATCAACTCGTCGACAGAAATCCGGATCGCGCGAAACGTCCAGGATTTCCGGGCTCAGGCCTGTGCGCGGATCACTCAAAGCTTGAATCTTCTCAGCCATCCCGACCGCGCGAGAAAGCCACATCCGATCCGCGGTCTTCTGATGCAGAAACGCCGCGGCGTAGATCAGGTCGGCGCCCGTGTTCGAGAACGCCAGTTCGCCGGGGCGGATGTGCCTTGGCTGAGAAATATCGGCGTTCATCTTGGCGTGACGGCCGAACAGGAACGAGTCGTCACTCAGGTCGACGTGGGCTTTCCACATGGCCTCGATGTACCGCGCGGTGCGATCGGGGGCGACTTCGTGAAACAACTCGTAGAACGGAAACACGCATTTCAGTTCGTGGCTGTCGTGGGGCGAGAAGGCGGGTTCGTCCTTCCGCAGGTCCCAAAACGCGTGGCCGCCCCAGTGGATGAGCCCGGATTTCTCGTTGATCAGGTGCTCAAGAACGTAAGTCGTGGCTTCGGCAGCAGCGGCCCGATACTTCGGATCGCCTGTGTAGTTCGACAGCCCGGTTAGTCCGCGCAGCAGATACTGCTGAAACGCGAAGTTGCAGATCACGACTCCGTCGCCCGAGGCGAGTGCCTGTTTGCCTCCGATGTCGATTCCATCGGCAAACAACGGCGTCGGATCGCCATACCGGTCGCGGCCGTGCCGAAGAATGTTGTCGTAGTACGTCTGAACGGCGTTGACGTAATCCGACGACTCCGCGGCATTTGCCCTGCCATCGCAGCGAACCAGTGCGAAAACCGCGATCCAGCAACACGCGATCATCGAGAGACGGATTGACGCAGTGAGACCAGACATATTTTCCCATCCTCCACTTACGACCTTGGGGCCATTGTAGTCGATCAATTCTGCGTGGGTATTTCGTTGCGCTCTTTCTTTGCTCGGTAGCGCTGCGTCAAGTAGGCGCGGGGCACGTGGTAGGCGACAATCGGTGCGTTGGACCTCCCACGTGTAATACAGGAATGGACAAGCCATGATCACACGACCGCTTCTCTTGCAGTTTCTGCTGTTAGCTATTTTGTTGCCCCTCGCGGCGAGACCGTCATCCGGGGCTGACGAGGCGAGCGAGATTCGCGACATCGGTTCGCGCCGCGAGTTGTTTGTTGATGACTTTCTTATTGAGCGATTGACCGATGCACGGCTGAAGCTGCACGAACCGCGACTTGCGCCGTTCGGCAAGGCGCCGCGTCCCAGCGGGCACTACACGACGCTGATGAAAGACGGCGATCTCTTCCGCCAGTACTACCGTGGCGATAAGAAGGCCGGTACTCATTGGCGGAACGACGGCTGGGACGTGTACCACTTGGGCGAAGTCACGCTGTACGCCGAAAGTCACGATGGGCTGAATTGGACCGAACCGGACTTGGGCCTCTACAAAGTGGACCGCTACCCCAGTGGCAACATCGTGCTGGCAGACCATTTTCTTGTCAACCATAACTTCAGCCCGTTTATCGACACTCGTCCCGGCGTGCCGAAAGAAGAACGCTACAAGGCACTGGGCGGATTGCGTTACCCGGACTGGGCCCAGGACCTCCGACCGAAGTACGGTCCGGGTGGCTTGAGAGCTTTCGTGTCAGCCGATGCGATCCACTGGGAACCGCTGAAGGACGAGCCGGTCATTCCTGAAGGCTGGGGCAGTTTTGACTCGCAGAACGTCGCATTCTGGTCCGAGTCGGAGCAATGTTACTGCTGCTACTTCCGTTCGATCGAAAAAGGGTTGCGCAGCATTCGGCGGTCGACGTCCAAGGACTTCACCCAGTGGACCGAGCCGGTGTCCTTGAACGCGAACGCTCCCGGCGAGCATCTCTACACCAATGGGACGCATCCGTATTTCCGAGCACCGCACATCTACATCGCCTTGCCGACCCGCTTCCAGGCGAAACGGGGCAGTACCACCGACATCGTATTCATGACATCGCGCGGTGGGAACTCGTACGATCGCACCTTCATGGAAGCCCTGATTCGCCCGGGCCTCGATCCAGCCGCGTGGGGCAACCGTTCCAACTACGCGGCCTGGCACGTCCTGCCCACAAGTGCGACCGAAATGTCGATCTTCGTTTTGGATGATCGACGCTACGTGCTGCGGCTCGACGGGTTCATCTCGGTCAATGCCCCGTGGAGCGGCGGCGAACTAATCACCAAGCCACTCCGCTTCACGGGCAAAGAGCTGGAGATCAACTACTCGACAAGCGCCGGGGGTGTAATCCATGTGGAAGTCCAGGATGCGGACGGCAACCCAATTCCCGGATTTACACTCGACGACTGCCCGCAGATCGTAGGCGATCAGATTTCGCATGTTGTCAAGTGGAAGAACGGGAATGACATGAGTCAGTTAGCAGACAAGCCAATCCGCCTGCGTTTTGTGATGGAAGATGCCGATCTGTATTCATTGCGGTTCAAGTAGAGTATCGAATGCAAGAAAGTGATTCCAACGAATTTAGGGAGACGACGAATTACGGAATCGACTATTCGTCGTCTCCCTAGATTCGTTGGACCTTTTCCGGAGTCGCCTGCGATGGAAGAGAAGATCATCCACAAAGAACTGTCGTATCTGATAAACGGCTGCATTTTCGACGTGCGCAACGAAATCGGGCCGGGTGTGCGCGAAGAGTGTTATCAGAAGGCAGTGGAATACAGGTTCGCGCAATCCGATATCCCGTTCGTGCCAAAGCCAAGGACTCGCACCGAATTCCACTATCGCGGGACAGTGGTTGATGTCTTTGAGCCGGATTTGCTCGTTCCGGAACGGATGATCGTGGAATTGAAACACCAGCCAGAAGGCCTGGCCCGAGACAATTTCACGCAAGTGCTCACGTACCTCAAGTTTTGGAATCTACGTCTGGGGCTGCTTGTCAACTTTGCCATGGACAAGGCTATCATCGAGCGAGTTCCCTGCGAACCGAGAGAATGCGAGACCGAAGAAGACTATGACTACATCCGCGACCAGATCTGCGACGAACATCGTCCCATCCTGCAAGCGGTTCGCAAGTCGCTGTTGGAGATCAATCAACGGATAGGGATTGGCTATGCTGCCACCACTTACCGCAATCTTGCGATTGTCGAGTTTCGTGCCCACGGCCTGAAGTGCGAATCCGACATAGAGGTCACTCCAGTTTTCCGAGAACGGCGTTTACCCACGAGTCGCATTTCTCCGTTGGTTGTTGAAGGACGCATCTGTGTGCAAATTGAGGCGATCTACGACGAAATCACAGCTCGGGCGATTCGCACCATGCAAACACATCTGCGAATGACGGGAGGCGACTTGGGATTGGTCGCTTGCTTCGGAAAGACGAAGTTCCTGATAAGGGGCGTGAGAAAATGACCCGCAGGAAAAGGATGCCAACGAATTTAAGGAGACGACGAATGATTCCTGGACCTATTCGTCGTCTCCCTAAATTCGTTGGACACATTCGAGGCTGCAGTTCGTCGTTAGCTGCCGTCGTTGTCTTGATGGCGACTTCGCTCAGTGTCTGTCGTGGGGAACCATTCGGTGAACGCCTGCGAGCGGTGCCGTATACGGACGTGACCATCACCGGTGAGTTTTGGGCCACGCGACAGCTTACGAATCGCCGGAAGACGATTCCGCATCTGATTCAGATGTGCGAGCGCGAAGGGCGTGTGCGGAATTTGTTGCGCGTGGCGGGTGAGTTGGATGGCGACTTCGAAGGCACGCGAACGCACGACGCTGACTTGTTCAAAGTGATCGAGGCGACGGTTTGCACGCTCGCCAGCACGCCCGATCCGGCACTGGACGCCAAGCTGGACGAGCTGATTCGCGTGATCGCTGCCGCGCAGCGCGACGACGGGTATTTGCACACTTACGCTCAACTCCGCTCGCGTCCCGGTGGACGGCCCACACGGCTAAACCTGTTCGCGGCCGGGCACCTCGTGGCTGCGGCGGTGACTTACTATCAAGTCACTGGGAAAAAGACGCTCTTGGACGTCGCAGTTCGCTTGTCGGATTTGATCGCCGCGCAGTACGGACCCGGCCAGCGCGTTGATGTGCCATCCCATTCGCTCTTGGAAAGCGCGCTAGTGGATCTCGCGCGAGCTACGGGCGAGCGGCGTTACGAGGAATTGGCCACGTTTTTCATCAACGAACGTGGGCATGCCGAACGAAGCGGGCGGAAATCGTACGGCGTACACAACGTCGATGTGGTGCCGCTAAGGCAGCTTGCCCGCGCCGACGGCCACGTAATCGGTAGTCTGTTTGTGTGGGGCGGCATGTACGACATCGGCGTGCGCACGGGCGACAACGAACTGCTCGACGCGTGTCGGCGCGTATTCGACGATGCGGTCAGCCGACGCATGTACGTCACCGGTGCGATGGGGCGTCAGTCGGACGAGCGGTTCAACGAGCCCTACGCACTGGACAACCGAACGAGTATCGGCGAAGGGTGCCAATCGGCGATGCTAATGCGTGTGGCTCATCGCCTGTCGCTGCTGGATGCCGACGCCCGGTACGCCGACGTGATCGAACGAGTCATGTACAACAACTTGGCGGCCAACGTAGGCTTGGATGGCGTATCATTTTTCTATCACAACCGTTTGTCGGCGCGGCCCGAAGATGCGCAAGGGCGTCCTTACAACGGCGTTGTCATGGAAACCGACAAACGCCTGCTTCCGCGAAACTGTCTGGACCGTCAGCTTTGGTTCAAAGTGCCTTGTTGCCCACCGAATGTGGCGATGACGATCGCGCGGCTGGGGGCCTACGTGTACGCAGTGTCTGAGGATTCGATCTATGTCAATCAGTATCTGGGCAGCGCGGCAACGGTCGCTCCGGGCAACGTTTCGGTGAAACTGACGCAGGAAACCAATTATCCGTGGGACGGAGAAATCAAGATCACCGTAGAACCGAACGTGCCGGTTTGGCGAGGAGCCATTTACCTGCGTATCCCGGACTGGTGTCGCCACCTGGAATCTACCAGTGGATTGTATCGATCGCGTTTTTCGGCGAGTACGGAAAGGAATTGGTCCGTGCAAGTAGACGGTCGTGCAGAAACAGAAGAACGCCGTGGTTATGTTGCTGTTTGTCGAGAGTGGAAACCGCGTGACATCATCGAACTGCACCTCCCGATGCCCGTAATGCAAGTCGTCAGTCACCCAGACGTGAGGGGCAATCGAGGACGCGCTGCAATCCAGCGGGGCCCGATAGTCTACTGCCTCGAAGCGACTGACCATGCCGGGAGCGTTCGCGACATTCATCTGCCGGACAAAGCGGATTTGCGTGCGGAGTGGCGTCCCGATCTGCTGGGCGGCATCCAAGTGATTCAGGGCCAGGGACGACGTCGTTCGGGATCACAAGGGGCATCGCCTGATCTGATCGCCGTACCCTACGCCGTCTGGGCAAACCGAGATGTCGGTGAAATGGACGTTTGGCTGCGCGAGACGGGCACACGGGTACTTCAAGAAGATCCCACAAACCGATGAGAGCTATCCCATGGACACACAGCCCAGGTGTTCAATCGTGCTACGACCAGGATCCGGCGCGGCCAGCACGCTGGGCAGCTAATCCGGGCCGCGAGCAGGAACCTGCTGATTTGCGCGACGGTCTACTGTGTTCTTCCGCGTGACTCGATATAATCGTGTCCGATTGGAGGCATCTATGAAGACATTGACTAAAGAGCTTTGGATGCAGGTATCCGAGCGTCGTGCGATTGTGTCGATCCACGATGAGATCGAGAGACTTGTTGCGGAGAGCGGTGTGCAGGATGGCTTGGTTCTTGTCAACGCAATGCACATCACGGCGAGCGTTTTCATCAACGACAACGAGTCGGGATTGCACCGCGACTATGACAAATGGCTAGAAGAGCTGGCCCCGTTCGACCCATCGTCCGAGCGTTATCACCACAACCGCACGGGCGAGGACAACGCCGACGCTCACCACAAACGTCAGGTCATGGGCCGCGAGGTGGTGGTTGCCATCACCGATGGCAAACTCCATCTCGGGCCGTGGGAGCATATTTTCTACTACGAGTTCGACGGTAGACGGCGGAAGCGGATACTGGTCAAGGTGATTGGCGAGTAGGTCCCGTCCGGCAGCCGGGACCTACTAAAGTCGAGCAAGACCGCATCAGCGCTGGCGCAGAGTGCGATGCTACCACTACAGACCGTGTTATCCGCATAATCAACCCTTCTGTCCCGCAGAATGCGCCCCCTGCCTCACGTCCCACCTTTCGCGCTGCCGATGAGATTCTGAGCTAGAGTTTATACAGGGAGACTGTATTCGCACTTCCCCGGACTACGCGGTCCCCGAATAATTACGGCGCTGCTGCGAATCACTTGAGAACCAAGGACTCTTCGATCTTCGACCGGCGTTAACGCGGAGCACATCGATGGCCAGCACATTCGAAAAGTTGCAGACGATCAATAGCGTTATCCGAACGCTCCTGGGCTTAGTCGTGGTAGGCGGAATCGGCACGGCCAGTTGGTACGGCTACCAGACCTACACCGCCGCGGACCAGGAGTTGGCAGACGCGCAACAGAAACTGGTGGCCAAGGACCAAAAACTGGCCGAAAGCCGTCAGCAATTGGAGACCAGCAGGCACGAAATTCAGGAACAGAAGGGGCAACTGAAGCAGAAAGACGCCGAGATCGTCGAGAAGCAAGCGACCATCACAATACAGGAGACCGAAATCGTCGATCTGAACGAGGATATCAAGAAGAAGAAAATTGAAATCGACCGTTTGGACACTGCTTTGCGACTGCATAAGGTGAAACGACGTTTGGCCCGCATCACCGTCCGGGACGTCGGCAAGGACCCGGATACCGGTAAAACGTTTTCACAGATCGAGTTTGTGGAACTGAACGAATTGGGAGATCCGATCAATAAGCCGAAGGCTTTCGAGCTGGAAGGCGATTTGGTGTACGTCGACTGCATGGTCGTCAAGTTCGAAGACAAGTACATCGAGGTGGCCGATTTGGAGCGCGGCACGTCGATCTGTACGTTCAACCGCATCTTTGGCGAATTTCAGAAGCCGCACGAAGGATTCTATCTGGACGAGCCAGGCCAGCGTCCCGGTGCGTACGCGCGCGGCAGCGTGATGTCCGATTTCGAGAAGCAGATTTGGGATGACTTCTGGAATATCGCCAACGATCCCCCGAAAGCGGATGAACTCGGGATCCGCGCCCTGCAGGGCGAGGCCGTTTCCATCAAGGTGAAAAAAGGGAAGACCTACCGCATCACGATACGAGCCTCCGGCGGCCCGGAGATCGAGGTCGTAGAAAACGGAGGCGGTCCCGGCACGCCGGCCATCTACTCCTGGGACGAGCACAGTCCAAAACGCAAAGAGTGGCCCAGTTGGTCGCCCACCGGAAGAACCCTGTCGCCACTCCGCAGGCCCAACGCCCCCGAACACGCCCTGGCCGAAGCGAAGTGAAGCGGAGGTGTCGGGTGTCGGGTGTCGGGTGTCGAATGTCAGGTATCGAATGTCAGGTGTCGGGATCGGATGTCCCTGTGCTCGTCGGTTGGCGTGGCAAGGGTCACGAGGGATGGAATTCCGAATTCGTGC
>JACKQG010005055.1_pt1 | contig 14835 bp, 12 predicted proteins | sample 8237621 | NCBI WGS metagenome assembly JACKQG01 (sample SAMN15677084, study PRJNA649215) | marine metagenome | biome: marine; feature: Black Sea; material: saline water; isolation source: suspended particulate matter (SPM) from the Black Sea western gyre | collected 2013-06-09/2013-06-10 | depth... | reverse complement strand
TCGTTCGTCGTGAAGCTCAGGAAATATTAGATACAATACTGTAAATTAAAATCCAAACCTTCGGAAGATTATTTTTATCTATTATTTTATGAGAATTGCTCAATTTAGGTGTAACAAATTAACGAGAGAATGAGTTGAAGGTACATGCTGACTGATAACGGAGCGAAGCGGTATGAACGACTCTACCAATCACCACTCACCAGTCTGCTAACGTTAATGTATCAGACAGACCTGAGTTGGTTCTGTTCCGGCGATAAATATTTCAGTTTCTACCGGGCAGGCAGAGGTCGATATCTTTTTTGAAACGGAGCAGATTTTCGTAGTGATTATTCCATCCGGGACTGTAAAATCTTTTTTGGAGTAATTCATATTTTTATGTGCTTCCCGCATGAATCGTGCCCAAGTGGGTAACGCTGCAACATTCCCGGATTGACCTTTCCCCAAACTGATGGAATAATCATCGATGCCAAACCACGTCCCCGCAGCGAAATAGGGTGAGAAACCGACAAACCACGCATCACTAAATCCCTGGGTTGTACCGGTTTTCCCGGCCGCAGGATGATAAAAATGGTATTTCCACCGAGCACTTCCTCCGGTTCCTCGATCCAGAACTGTCTGCATCAAGTTCGTCATAAGATACGCAGTTTCCTTACTCAAAACTTCTTCCTGATCGGGATAATATTCACGGAGAGTGTTCCCATAGCGATCTTCAATCCGCGTTACTCCGTAAGGACGTGAATAGACACCTTCGTTGGCAAAGGTTGCATAAGCAGCGGCAATTTCAAGGGGATATACTTCAGATGTTCCGAGAGCAATAGCATCAACCGCACGGATATCTGTTGAAATACCCATCCGTTGCGCGGTCTTTTTCACTTCGATTGCCGGGACCATTTCTTGAATGATGCGAACGGAAATCAAGTTCAAAGATCGTCGAAGTCCTTCTCTAAGTGTTGTCAAACCTCCTGTGCTTTCATCATAATTTCTGGGCATCCATTTTACCCACTCTCCCGTGGAGTTTTGAACATTTAGGACGACAGGTTGATTTAACAGCTGCTTTGTCACCGGATATCCATTATCAATCGCCGTTGTGTACACAAAGGGTTTGAATACAGAGCCGGGCTGTCGTGCAGCTTGGGTCGCTCGGTTATATTGATCGTGATAATCCGGTCGCCCGCCGACCATTGCAAGAATCTGCCCCGTTGAGGGGTCAATCGCGACAAAAGCGGTTTGCACCAGGAGTTGCTTCCGGAGATCTTTATATAGGGGGAGCTTTCCTTCCATCATCAGTTTTACGGTATCTTCGGGATACATGCCCAGGTAACCAAGTCTGGAGAATTCTTCTTCATCATTGAAAACACGCTGATTAAACACGCTCTGGTTTTTTTCGATGGATCGCATTACCATTTCTTCAGCGATATCTTGCAGTTTAGAATTCAGTGTCGTGTAAATCTTCAATCCATCCCGATAAATATTTACATCGAGAGTTTCGTCTTCTATCTCAAGAAATCTACGTATATATTCGGTGAAATATGGTGCTTTCCCGGACACTGGTTCCCCGAGGACACTATCCAGGTTTTTACTCCGAAATTCAGTATATTGATTTTGAGTAATAAAATTTTGATCACGCATTAATCTCAAAACCACATTACGTCTTGTGATGGCTTTATCTTGATGGCGTATTGGAGAATAGTGCGCTGGAGAAGGCAAAACACCAACGAGGAGAGCAGCTTCGTCGTAAGTAATTTTACTGATATCTTTGCCGAAAAATCGTTTTGAAGCAGCCTGAACTCCGTAAGTACCATGTCCAAAATGAACCGTGTTCACGTACATTTCCAGTATTTCATCTTTGGTGTACGTCCGCTCGATTTGGATTGCCGTAATGACTTCTTTGATTTTCCGCGTGATACTGTCTTCAAATCCGATAGACTTATAAAGATTCCGGGCCAACTGCTGAGTGAGAGTACTGAATCCCTGTCGGTAGCTCAGAGAGAGGACGTTTACGACAATTGCTCGTGCGACGCTCCGCAGAGACAATCCCCAATGATCATAAAATCGGCGGTCTTCAGACGCGATGACAGCCTGTTTCATGTGCGGGGGGATGCTGTCTAATTCAACAAAAACACGTTTTTGCAGAAATAATTCATGTAATATTTCACCGTCACTGGAATAAATACGTGAAACGAGGTCCGGGTCATAATTTTCTAGCTGCTCAAGGGAGGGAAGGTCTTGAGCTAAGATAATTAGATACACAAGGAGGGCAAACCCTACTGCAAGGGTGATCCATAATGAACGAAAGAAAATCTTTGTCCGGTTTGTTTTTTGCAGATTATACATGGTGAAAATTACAGAGGTTCTACGGAAAAACCACCAAGGAGGTTCCAAAAAACGATTTTGTTTTTGGGTGGGATCTCACAAGATAGGAGCTGTTATTTTGCAACAGTTCCATAGTCCCGAAAAAAAATTTGGATTACATCGAAGTCATTGAAGTAAAATCAACGAATGAGATTACTCATCAAACTCAAGAATGTATCAGCTTTTCGGCGATTTGCGTAGATTTTTCTTTTATTGTCTTGTGGATGGAATTTCCGTGTGAATCCATGGTAACCACTGCGCGGAAATCTTCCACTTCAATGACCCACATTGCTTCGGGGACTCCAAATTCTTCAAGTTTAATGACATCGAGGACTTTTTTCACCGATTGTGCCTGAATCGTGGCTGCTCCGCCGACGGCATGAAGGTACACACCGCCATGCTCTTTTAACGCCGCCAATGTTTTTTCGCCCATCCCGCCTTTTCCCATGACGGCACGAAGTCCATATTCTTTCATCACATCGCCCTGGTAAGGCTCTTCGCGGATGGAGGTAGTTGGACCAGCTGCGACAAATATCCACTCACCGTCTTTTTTTGATACGACGGGTCCGCAATGGTAAATCACGGTGCCGGTCAGCAAATCTCGAACTTCGTCGGGTTTTTCGTCGATCATCCAAACGTGTGCGGCATCTCTGCCTGTAACTATTGTGCCGGTCAAAGAGACTTCATCTCCAATTTTCAATGTGCGAATTTGGTCTTCGGTGACGGGTAGCTGTAGATTAATCATAGGTGACCTCCGTTTCGGTGAACGTCATAGTGTGTCGGCGATCTGCCCAGCACATATAGGCGATTGAGACAAAGAATGAAGCCGGCAAACGATGAGCCGCCCCGACTTTTACTCCAAGGACGGTTGTTTTGCCTCCAAAGCCCATCGGTCCGATGCCCAGTGTATTGAGGTCATCATATAAGCGAGTTTCGAGTTCTGCCAATTTTTCATCGGAATTCGTATCAGTCATCAATCTGAACAATTGTTTTTTTGCAATCAGCATCCCGGAGGCTCTGTCCCCGCCAATCCCAATTCCGATTACACCGGGGGCGCATCCAAGTCCCTGCGCACTGTTGACGGTATCGATGATACATTTATATACTCCTTCTAAATTCCGGCCGGCATTCAGTCGATTATCGGGGAGTTTATATTGGGCTGAGACATTTTCACTTCCGCCGCCTTTCAATGCCAGTTGGATTTTAATCGCAGGTTCATCCCATTCTTCAAAGTGGAAATAAGGTGCCATCTCTCCAGTATTATCCCCCGTATTTTTTCCTGTGACAGAATCCACTGCATTCGGTCGTAAATATGCTTTTTCTGTCGCAATCCGGGTCGCCTCGATGATGGTTTGCTGTACGGCGCGCATAGAGACGCCAACCGGAATGGTAATATAGTGGATATTTGTTCCGGTATCTTGACAAATAGGCGTGCTGTTTTTCTTTGCTTCTTCTGCATTTCTAAGCATAAAGTTGAGGACAGATTTTGCCGGACTGCCTTCGTCTTCTCTATCACGGCCGGTAGCCATGGCTTGGATGACATCTTCAGGTAATTGTGTCGATGCCATGCGAATCAGCTCAACAACTGCATCCCTAAGCCGATTAGTGTCTAATTGAAAACTCATAGAATCCCTCTTTCTTTGTTTACCTTACTTTTTCTAAACTTCTCAATCTTAACTCTTCAATCCGCCATAGGACGGACAAGTCTTAAATCTATTCCCTTATTCAACCGTCCAGGTATCTCCGCTTCCAAGTAGAGAGTTCAAATCCGCTTTTTGATTTTGTGAGACAGCATGGGAAATTTGGTCAACCATCATATCTTCATAGACCGGTTCGTCCACAGCGTACAATACACCTACCGGAGTTGGTAAATCTTCCCGATATGTGAAATGACTAAGAATCGAAGCAATAATCCAGTCTTTCTCATTGTGGACTAATATATCACTTTCACTCCATTGTTCTCCGATTTCAACAACTTTTGGTGTGTTTTTCGAGAGGAAAACACCTTTCTTTTTGTCTTTGCCAAACAACATGGGCTTCCCGTGCTCCAGATGAAGAACTGTGTCCTCTTTTGTTTTCTTATCAGTAAGATGGCTGTATGCTCCGTCATTAAAGATCAGACAGTTTTGGTAAATTTCCAAGAAGGATGTTCCGCGATGTTCCTGCGCGCGGCGAATCATACTTTGGAGAGGCTTCCCATCCACGTCGATAGCGCGAGCAACGAATGTTGCTTGGGACCCAAGTGCAAGAGCGGGTGGATTAAACGGACGATCGAGCGACCCCATCGGTGTGGATTTTGACACCTTACCCAATTCAGAGGTCGGAGAATATTGCCCCTTTGTCAAGCCATAGATTCTGTTGTTAAACAAGAGAATATTCACATCGATATTTCGTCTCAAAATGTGAATCGTATGATTTCCGCCGATGGACAACCCGTCCCCATCTCCGGTGACTATCCAAACGGATAAGTCCGGGTTCGCGATTTTGACGCCTGAAGCAATTGCCGGTGCCCGTCCGTGAATCGTGTGAAATCCGTACGTGTTCATGTAGTACGGAAATCGGCTGGAGCATCCTATCCCTGAAACAAAGACGATATTCTCTTTTTCGACACCAATGTCCGGAAGGGTTTTTTGGACTTGTGCCAAGATGGAGTAATCTCCGCACCCCGGACACCACCGCACCATTTGATCGGAGGAAAAGTCCTTGCGGGTTAATTTTTTAACATTTACCATTGATTTGTCGCCCATTTGATTAGTCCAGTTGTCTATTAATTGTGTCTATGATGTCCTGCGATTTAAACGGTCTTGCGCGGACTTGATTATACCCTTTTACATTCACCGGATACGTTGCCCGGATGAGCAGTGATAATTGACCGGTATTTACTTCAGGAATCAGGATGGTTTTGTAGCGGGAGAGTATGTCTCCAAGATCCTTTGGAAGCGGGTGTATCCAACGGAGGTGGGCGTGTGCGACAGACTTTTCTTCTTTAATGAGGTGAGAAACGGCAGACCGGGATGCACCAAATGTACTGCCCCAACTCAGAACGAGTAAGTCCCCTTCTTCAACGCCGTAAACATGAAGCGGATCAATATCTTGTGTGATCCCTTTCACTCTATCTGCACGAGCTGTGACCATTTTCATGTGATTGTCCGGGTCGTAGCAGACCTCTCCGGTATCATAATTTTTTTCCAATCCGCCGATGCGATGTTCCAGCCCGGCAGTCCCGGGAATTGCCCAGGGCCGTGCCTGTGTTTTTTTATCTCTTTTCACCGGATTAAACTTGCCGTTACCGGTATCAGGTGGTGAAAAGTTTGGGAAAAATTCAGGGAGATCTTCTGCAGCAGGAATCCGCCAGGGTTCCGAACCATTGGCAAGGTATCCGTCTGTTAAGACAAGAACAGGAGTCATATATTTTACCGCGATTCGACAGGCTTCGTAGGAGGCGTAAAAACAATCTCCGGGAGTTGCCGCTGCGATAACAGGAATTGGCGCTTCACCGTTGCGACCAAATAAGGCTTGCAGTAAATCCGTTTGTTCCATTTTTGTAGGAAGTCCTGTGCTGGGACCGCCGCGCATCACGTTAACAATCACCAGCGGAATTTCTGCCATAACCGCAAGACCCAATGCTTCGGCTTTTAGTGCAAGCCCGGGTCCTGAGGTAGCAGAAACAGCTAAGCTCCCGGCGTAGGCAGCTCCAATGGTGGAAGCGATTCCCGCAATCTCATCCTCTGCTTGAAATGTCTTAACACCAAACTGTTTCCATGCAGAAAGCGTATGTAATATTTCACTGGCAGGTGTGATTGGATATCCTCCGTAGAACAAGGACATTCCGGATCGCTCGGCTGCTGCCACAAATCCCAATGCCGTTGCGTAATTTCCGTGGATATTTCGGTATGTTCCCGATGGAAGTTTCGCTTTTCCGACGATGTACCGTGTTGTAAGAATTCTCGTCGTAGACCCATAATTGTAACCGGCATTCAACGCGCGGATGTTGGCTTCAATTATTGTTGGTTGTTTGGCGAATTTTTCTTTAAGCCACCGGATTGTGGGTTCTGTAGGGCGGTTAAACATCCAGAAAAGGATTCCAAGCGCCATCAAATTTTTTGTTCGTTCCACTGTTTTTTTAGGAACATCCAGCGACTCACATGCATTTTTTACCAGTTTGCTCATTTCCACCGGGTAAACCGTATAATTACCGATTAAGGAATCATCCTCCAGCGGGTTGGATTCATATCCGGCTAATTTCAGATATTTTTCTGTAAAGGCATTTTTATTGATGATAATGATTCCGCCGGGAGCCAGATCCTTGATATGAACTTTCAAGGCTGCCGGGTTCATTGCAACAAGGACATCCGGGCGATCGCCGGGAGTGTGGATATCCACGGAGCCAAAATGAAGCTGAAAAGCACTGACACCGGCTAGTGTCCCTGCCGGAGCACGAATTTCTGCGGGGTAATCCGGAAGCGTACTTAAGTCGTTGCCGATAATGGCAGTCGTTTCCGAAAAACGTCCGCCTGTAAGCTGCATCCCATCACCGGAATCTCCGGCAAAACGAATTACAGCATGGTCAAGTTCTTTTGTTAGATGTGTTTGTTTTGACATGGTAGAACCTTATGAAATATTTAGAAGATGCAAAAAGAAAAGTCGCTATGTTTGCGCGATATCTATTAGTCTGTAAAAAAGTGTAAGCTGTGGGTTTGAGTCCATTTGGTTGCCTATGGGTTTATTATTGACATGAAAATTACCAAAATGAATGAAACGAATGCAATGGAATGATTGAGTATTTTTTTAGATTTAAAATTGAATAATTAAGATTTCTAAACATTGTATATTTGGAAAAACAAGAGCTTCCGCAAAGTTTAGATATTGGTAAAACCCTCACGTTTCTTACGGGGCTCTCTGCTCTAAGATATATCCAAAAAAAATCTTTAAAAATAGGTTCTATTTTATCTGAAATCCGTCGTAAACTCTGACGGAGGTGGCTATGAAAGAACAACTCGACCCCAGACAATTGTCCCTATATCCGGAGTTATCGAAAGAACCTTCAGCTCCTTCGATAACCACCCTTCCGGAATTTGACAAAGCCCTGCACAACCTAATTAAGATGAGTGATTTAGGTGCATTTATCCAATTGAATATCCAAGGACTAGAACGTCAATACACGTTGAATTTAGCAGATTTGGGCATTCCGATGGACTTTCTCAAAGAAGATAAACCCCTTGACCCGGTTACTATTCCTCTTTTTCCACAAGAGGTTGTCCATAAATTGAAAAAAATGTCGTACGAAGTAAAATCCTTTTTCAATGCAAAAAATTCATTTCGAACGTCGTTTGGATATTTTCTTTTTCGCTCACACTTTACGATGTGGAAGCATTATTTGGATGAGATGAAAAAATCCATCCATGATTTTCTCTTTCATGAATTAGGACACGGCACGTATGGAAAAATCTTTTTGGAACATTTACAGAAAGGGAACGCAGTATTCCAGACCGCAGCAGATATTACGGCTCCATGGGAGTTTCGCGAACGCTTGCTTCTTAAGGATATTGAAGCACGTCGGAAAACATTTATTGAGCATCACGCGCGGTTACAAGATCTACGATCGACGGATATCGATTATCCGTTTGATGTCCTGATTCTTAAAACACTGCATGTACCGTTGACGCTTCAAGATTACGTGCAACACATACAGATTTCTTCCATTTTTAAGACAATTCACCTTGAAGATTTAGCGAAAGAAACAATAGAATCCATCGATGATATTAAAAAGTTAGTGGAGGAAATTTAAGTAACCGTGGGGGATAACTCAACTTTGAGTAAGATGTGTAACTGGTGCTCAAAAGCAATCCCGGAGGATGCCCTCCGCTGTCCATACTGCCGGATGTGGAGAAAGGACATAAACTCTGACCGCCTAATTACGTGGACATTAACACTCATTTGGGTTATGATATTCTTTTTTGGATATGTTGGAAACTGGTGGGGGAATCATTTCGATATTTGGGCGTTTACATTATCCATGCTAAAAACAGGATCGGGGATGAGTGTGTTTCTTAGCTTGATTTTATCCCTAATATGGTTAATAAAAACCAGCCGGAAGATTGGAACAATTTGGTGGATTTGATTTATAGAGATTAACAGCGTTGCACAAATTTCATGGTTGACATGACACTAAGTCTATTTCTATCTCTATCTCAAATCTATCCTTTTGAGTCCCCTCTGAAACCGACGTTCGTTAGCCCTTTTTTCTTTACGCACAGGGTTTTGCAAAGCCTTCTTAGGTACACTTTAATGTGATAAGCCTATTATGTGTTCACCTAAACCGTTGCCAGTCAGAATCTTTCAAGTGCTCTTCCAATTCTTTAAAGAAATCGTTTAGCGGACATCGCATGATAATTAGATCCTGTCGTTTACCGGTAGCGTCAGTCACATAATCCGGAATAGTTGTTTGTGTGCGGAATCCTAATTGCTTGAAAATACTGATGGCTGAAGATTGTGGTCTCATTATTTTTACAATTATTTCGTCTAATTTTAAGCTGACTGCAAGAAAATACAATTCACGTGCCATCAGCATCCCCAGTCCTTTTCTTTTGAAGGGATTTGAAACAATAAGCCGAATTTCTCCAACGTGAGATTTCCAATCTCTTTCTTCCCTTTCCAGTGCGCCTTCCGCAATGATCTCTTTATCGAGGACGGCAATGAGTCGATGTATGGGCAGAGTTGCCATGTTCTCAATACGTCTTTTTGCAAACCCCGGCTTGGTAACATCCATACGAAAGTATTGACGATCTTCAGCCGGGAGCCGATTGAAGAAAGTAGTTGATCTTTCAATGTCTTTATTTGAAAGTGGGCGTATGTGTACGGTTGTGCTATCTCTCAGAGTGACGATTTTATTCATAAAAAACCTCCATGCTTTATAGAACATACATCAAATTTATTGAAATATCAAATCTACCGGTGAAAACGTGGTAGACGCCCGATTATTAGTTATCAGTTCAAGATAATATCCTCCAAACGCCGCTTTGGGACGTGGTGAATGTCATTGTCATCTCGCCAGTATTTGGTGTCGCCATCGAGTTTTACAGTATCTATGACCACGGTCTCTTTCGGTTTCCCCAGGGCAAGCACAAGGTGAATTTCATATCGTTCCGGTATGTTTAATTCTGTTCGCATCTGGTGTTTATTTATTGCGGCGATAATACATCCGCCAAGCTCTTTTTCTGTTGCTCCTAATAAAATATTTTGTGCCGCAATTCCAAGATCGTGTGAAATCCATCGACTGTTTACGGATGTATCTTCCAGCAAAATAATATACCCCGAAGGGCGTTCACCTTTTTGAGGATGTACCCAGTCTTTGAGAAACCCAGCCCATCCAAGGCATGGAAAGATTTTTTCGTTTTCATGCGGGGTATATGAGAGCCAATATCGAATTGGTTGAAGATTTTTCGCAGAAGCGGACAACCGAGCGAAATTTGTAAGTTCTTCAAGAGTAAAACGTTCGATGAGGACATCCTCATAAAACCGACGATAACTTCTGGTCTTTTGTACGAGTTCCTTAACGGTCATGGTCTTCTCCAATTATCTCTTGATAGTATTGAGGTCTGCGATCGGTGATAACATGATTCCATTCAGTAATGTGTTTATCCCGGGCAACCGAAATATCAATATCTACAACAATGTTTTCATCTTTCTGTGCAGCACATTGATGGAGGATGTTTCCTTTTGGATCTGTCATTTGGCTCTGCCCGGTGAATAATACATCACCGTGAGGACGACATTCTTGTCCATAGCGATTGACGGTAACCGCGTACACTTGATTTTCTATACTGCGGGTCACCATTGCATTTTGACAATAATTTAACACTAGGTTGGAGGGATGGCAAAGGATGTCAGCTCCCAGCAGAGATAAAGAACGACTGACTTCAGGAAATATCCAGTCAAAACAAATCATCATCCCGACATAGGCATCTTTTACTTGATGTACACTCAAAGGGAGGTTCCCGGGATCGAAGATGGATTTTTCGTTCATAAATAAGTGCAGTTTTCTGTAAACAGATATCAGTCCGTTCGGTCCGATAAGTAAAGAACTATTGTAGTATTTATTTCCGCTTTTTTCCGCAAACCCCGTGACAATGAACACATGTTTTTCCCGGCAAACCCCGGTGAGTGTTCGGACGATAATGGATGTTTGAGGTTCTTCAGAAAGAGATATCAGTTCTTCGCGATCGCGGAACATATACCCGGTAAACGGTAATTCTGGTAATACGATTAGATCAGCATCCAGTGCGTCAATTTGCGAAATTATGTGTGCAAGGTTTGTTGTCGGTTCACCGAATATCGGAGAAAATTGTATCATTCCAATCTTCATATTTTTCACCTGTATTGCTTTGTAAAATTTACAAATTATTTGCATGTGTTATAGAAGGCTTTGCAAAACCCGATACACAAATTAAAAAGTTTAAAATTTGCCTGCCCCGAAACAAGTGCGGGATTTCCACTATGTTCCAACTTTTCGTTGGAAAATTTGTCAATAATACCATTATTGACTGCATTTCCCGCCTTAATCAGACAAATTTTAACTCTTTTTTCTTTACGCACAGGCTTTTGCAAAGCCTTCTTATAGTATTAAAGTGTTAAGGTGCTTGCCCGCACGCCTAGGCGCACAAGCCTTTGGCGGGTTAGAGTATTAAGGTTGTTTCATTGCCTTTATTTTACCACCTTACTCCAACTTTCTACCCCGCAAAAAAATGCGGGGTTTCAGCTTCGCTTCAACTTTCAACTTATTTCGATGAACCCAATATTTTAAGATATTCATGTCGGAATGTTGACTTGGCTTTAATGTCTAGTGTAACTTCCGCACCCCCAAATGAGTATTTTACGACTATTTCGACCTATTTTTCAGCCGTTTACCGCGTTTGTTTCGAGCATCATATTTGCAATCATCATTGCCTTTTATGGTGTTATTCTTAATTGGCCGCAAAATGAGAACCCTCAGCCCATAAAGGTAAATATTACTAATGGGGCGTCCTTGGCAGATATTAGTGTCGAGCTTGCTTCTATGAATATTATTTCTAATGAAACGGTTTTCGTATTGGCTGTCAAATTACTGGGATATGAAACCGGTATTCCAGCCGGAAGATTCACGCTGGACAGAGCGAAATCAAATTATGACATCATACAACAATTAAAGTTTGGATCCCCGCAACTAATAAAGGTCACACTTTTAGAGGGATGGACAGTTGAAAAAAGTGTTTCCAAACTGGCGGATGAATTGCAGGTGAGCAAATCCCGATTATTAACACTTAGTAATGACGGATATTATGCCAGGAAACTTGGGATCCAGGCGGAGACACTTGAGGGTTTCCTTTTCCCCGAAACCTATTATTTCTTTGAGGGAGAATCACCAGAAAATATTTTATCTAAAATCGTGGGAGAATATGAAAAAACTATCCGTGATACAGTTCGTCGGCATATGCGTGAATTGTCTATGTCAGAACTGGAGATTATTACATTAGCCTCCATCATAGAAGGAGAGGCATTATATGATAGCGAACGTCCTATTATTTCGGCTGTGTATCATAATCGATTGAAACGCGGGATGAAACTTCAGGCAGATCCTACTATACAGTATATTATTGACGATAGTCCCCGACGGTTATTGAACAGAGATCTAAAAATCGAATCAGTGTATAATACTTATTTACACTATGGGCTTCCTCCGGGTCCGATTAATAATCCGGGAGAGTCATCAATAATTGCAGCGATGTATCCTGCCGATAATGATTATCTTTATTTTGTGGCTCGCGGAGATGGCTATCATAACTTTAGCCGAACCCGAAAAGAGCACAATCAAGCTAAATATCAATTTCAACATGTGAGACGACAAGCACGACGTACACAAAAACCAAAGACAGGATCGTGACTCTGAAAAAACTAAATCAAATTCAAAAAGCTTCAGTAAAAGCCGTCAAGGGACCCGTTCTTATTTTTGCAGGTGCCGGAAGTGGTAAGACCCGCGTACTTACGCATAAAATTCACTATTTGATACAAGAGAAGTTATATAAACCGGAAGAAATCCTTGCTGTGACTTTTACCAATAAAGCAGCAAGAGAAATGAAAACCAGAGTAGAATCTTTGTTAAACCAACCCGGATTAAATCTAAATATTGGTACCTTCCATTCCATTTGTGCCCGCTTGCTGCGAAAAGAGATTCATCAACTGGGATATTCCAATGATTTTGCAATTTATGACACCAAAGACCAACTGGATCTGATGAAAATCGTCATTTCGGATATGAATATAAAAAGGGGATACATAACCCCAAGAACCGCCCGATCTCAAGTTAGTTATTACAAAAGCATGATGTTGACTCCCGACGATGTATTCGAAAAGGGTCGGACGATTAAAGAAAGAAAAATTGCTGAAATATATAGCGCATATCAAAAACAATTGAAAAAGAATAATGCCGTAGATTTTGACGATCTCCTCCTTTTACCGTTAGAATTATTTAGTCGATATCCGTCTGTGTTGAAACGGTATCAAGAAACATGGAAATATATTCTTGTTGATGAGTATCAAGATACAAACCGTCCTCAATTTTTATTGGTGACACAGTTAGCGGATAAACACAAGCAAATATGTGTGGTAGGGGATGATGATCAATCTATTTACGGCTGGCGGGGCGCAGATGTGAAAAATATTTTGGACTTTCAAAAAACATTCACAGATTGTTCCATGTTTAAACTGGAGGATAATTATCGTTCTACACAGCAGATATTAAGCGCTGCAACCGCAGTCGTTGAGCGGAACATCAATCGTGAACCAAAAACGCTGAATGCCGTGAACGGGGTCGGAGAAAAGTTGGCAGTTTTTGAAACGGTCGATGAGATGGAGGAAGCTGATGCCATTGTATCTGCTTTGGAAAAAGAGATTAAAATGAACAAACGGACGTTTAATCATTTTGCCGTGTTATATCGGACAAATGCACAATCCAGAGCACTTGAGGATAGTTTCCGTCGCCAAGGGATTCCATACAACATTGTCGGGGGTATCCGTTTTTATGAACGTAAGGAAGTCAAAGATATTCTGGCGTATCTGCGACTGATTATTAATCTCAAGGATACAATATCACTCCGGCGTGTTATCAATTTTCCGCCAAGAGGGATTGGGCAGAAAACGGTTACAAAATGTGTTAAACAAGCTGAAATAACAAAGACAGAATTATTAGATGTATTGCAAAAACCGGAAGAGATGGGCATACGCGGTAAGCAAGCGGATTCTCTTATTTCTTTTTATACTATTATTAAAAAGTATCATGGATTATTAGAAACACTCGGTGCCGGAGAGTTAGTACGAACGCTCTCAGAAGAAACACAGTTGTTGAAACATTATAAAGGATCTGACAATCCTGAGGATCAGGATCGATATCAAAATACAGTTGAGTTATTGAACAGCATTGATGTATTTATGACCAGAAGTCCGGATAACGGCATACGTGAATTCATGGAAGAAGTAACACTATTGAGCGATATTGACCAGTGGAATGATGACGAGAACCGCGTCACACTTATGACCCTGCATTCAGCGAAAGGGCTTGAATTTCCTGTGGTATTTATTACCGGCTTAGAAGATGGTTTGTTTCCGTTATACATGGCGTTTGATGACCCTGAAAAAATGGAAGAAGAACGACGTTTGTTTTATGTGGGGTTAACTCGCGCGAAGAAAAAAGTCTTTCTGATGTATGCAACACAGCGTCGAAAAATGGGCATTGATTATAATGTAGGGTTGGTGTCACGGTTTCTGAGAGAAATTCCTGTAGACCAACTGGAACATGTCAAGTTTGAATCTGCACTAACCCGTCGCATTGTCACGCGTAGATCAGGACGGAAAAAAATTAAAATTAGACGGAGCATAACGAGTTTTGATGATTTTAAAACCGGTGATTTCGTTGAGCATACCATGTTCGGGATTGGGAAGATAATGGCTATTAGCGGGAGTGGGGAAAATCAACGGGTTGGTGTTGTATTTAATGACGGAACAAAAAAGAAATTGATTGTTAAATATGCTAATCTGAAAAAGGTAAAGCGACCATAATAGAATTAAGATTAGCCTGTCTTGCCGGTAGGCAGGCGGGTGCCTTTTGTGGCGAATAATCCAAGTTATCAAAGATTTAAGATTTAGTCCAGAGTAGTGTCGTGTCATGTCTGTATTGACGCAACCAAGTTTGGTTATTTTTATCATTATCTTTGTTGAATATCTTCTGGCTATGAATAAAACATTTGCCTTGTTACTGACAAAAAATACACGTGATATTTACACACTACACACTTGACACGACACTAGTGCATAAAACTGAACCCCCAACACAAAATTAAGTAGATTCCTCATTCGCACCTCATTTCGGAATTACACATACTATTTTCTGTCATCCTGAACCGACGCAGGAGCGTGAGGGATCTGCATTTTCAACCCCGGGGAGGATGATAC
>JACKQG010005053.1_pt1 | contig 14837 bp, 13 predicted proteins | sample 8237621 | NCBI WGS metagenome assembly JACKQG01 (sample SAMN15677084, study PRJNA649215) | marine metagenome | biome: marine; feature: Black Sea; material: saline water; isolation source: suspended particulate matter (SPM) from the Black Sea western gyre | collected 2013-06-09/2013-06-10 | depth... | reverse complement strand
CAAGATGCTTTGGGTAACCATATCTGGCAAAATTATGTTGAAGCAAAGACAAAAGAGTGGAATGAATTTAATCAGCAAGTTTCTCAATGGGAGTTGGATAAGTATCTTGAAATATATTAGAAAATGACAAATCCAGAAATCAAAATTGCAGGCAAAATTCAAAGGTCTGACGAAAAAAAATATAGGATAAAATTATCCAATTTCGAAGGTCCGATGGACTTGTTGCTCTTTCTCATTCGTAAACACAAGATTGATATTTATGACATTCCAATTGCTTTCATTCTGGCTGAATATCTCACGCATATTTCCTTGATGAAGGAATTAGACATCGCTGTTGAGGGCGCTTTTTTGGAAATGACTGCAACTTTGATGCAGATAAAACTTCGTATGCTTTTGCCAAGATTAGTCGAAGAAGAGGAGGAAGACCCGCGAGCGGAATTGGTGAATAATCTGCTTGAATATCAGAAAATAAAAGAGGGCGCAGTTCTCCTAAATGATTTAGCTGAAGAGAATCGATACTACTTTTATCGCCAAATTGATAAAGAGACCAGAAAGCAGATGGAGCGTTTTGCTGTCTCTTATGAAATAGAACAAGATAGCGGCGACCTTTACGAACTTCTCAAAGTTTTCCAAAAATTCATTCTCAAAAAACCACAGGAGATTCCAGAAAATATTATTTTAGAAAAATTTAATGTTGAAGATAAAATCAGCGAGATTCGTAAGTTGCTCAGAAAGAATAAAAAAATTTTATTTTCGGATATAATGGCAAAATGCAGCAAACTCGAGATAATCACATTTTTTCTGGCTACTTTAGAACTTTTACGCTTGAAAAAAATTTCGGTTTTTCAGAATAAACAATTTTCTGAAATCCATATTTCAAAAAGGAAAAAATAAAAGGCAGAATATACATTCTGCCCTTTTTATGCAAGAGTTGTTGCATATTACTCATCACATCGTTCTTTCTTCATTTTACTCATCTTTTCATGCAATCGCGAACCAAAAGAGCGGTTAAAGATTATGAATTTTGCAAATTGCTCTTCCGAAAGATTTGAACGCAATTTCTTAAAGAGTTTAACTCTTTCTTTATCAAAATTCTTTTGAAGTTCAAGAAGTTTGTCGCTCAGTTCTTTGAGGTTGCTTGTCTCTTCTTGTTTGATTGCGAATTCAATTTCATTGATAGTTTGATTTCGCTCGAAATGGAAAGTTTCACGATTTTTTCCAATTTCAGCTATGATAGGAAGCACATCTTCACTCTCGCCTTCAGTCAAATCGAGAACTTTTAGCATTTCCAAAGTGCGATATTGCCCGACAACTTCACCACCTTTTTTGTGACAATCTTTACCTTTTTGTCTCGCAAATGCAGCGGTTACAACGAGCAATAGAACTACTGCGATTGCAATGATTTTTGATTTTTTCATCTTTGTCTCCTTTCATTTTTTTACATCCATTTTGTGGATTTTTTCTGTTTTTTTATTTCATCTTCAAGAAGCTGAATCTCTTCTTCTGTGAACATATCTGCTATGTTTTCCCAATCACTATAAAGTATTTCATTTCGCAATTCTTCATTCTGATAAATCTCTTCCAGCATAATCTGTTCAAGTTCTGAGAAGGTATTATCGTCAAAAAGATATGCTTCTGTGGAACCATTTTCGGTCTCCAAAACAACATATTGAGAATAATCATCTGGCTTTTGCAAAGGTGCTACAAGTATTATTGCAAGCAAAACTGCTGCGACTGCCGCTGTTGCTGCTGCGGATTTCCACCAATGTTTAATCCAAATATATTTTTCCTCAGTTTCCGTAGAAATTGTAACAAAATTATAATCAGGAATTGTGATATTTTCTTTATCTGTTTCAATAAATTGTTCAGTTAAAGAAACAACTTTTCCCCATTCCTGCATTTTTTTCTGACAATTTTCACAATTTTTTATGTGAAGCGAAATTTGACCATTTTTATCTGAACTAAGTTCATCATTCAGATATTCCAAAATTTTCTTGTCAGACAGGCATTTCATAATTAATTATCCTTGAATTCTAATAAATTATTCTTCTCAAATTCAACTTTCACCTTTTCCATTGCGAAAAAATAGTTACTTTTTACCGTTCCCAAACTTCGTTTGAGAATTTTTGCGATTTTCTTAAATTTGAACTGGTTATAATATCTCAAAAGGAAAACTTTTTTCTGCATTTTGGGCAATTTGTTGACTATTTCATCCAATTTTTTGTATAATTCTTTTTCGTGCAAAGCAGTTTCTGGTGTATTTCTATTTGATAACACGCTATTTGTTAAACTGTTTTTTACATCCATTTTCTTTGTTTTATAAAATCCGTAAATATGGTTCAGGGCGATGCGATAAAGCCAGGTTGAGAATTTGGATTCTTCTCTAAATTTATCAATATTCTGATGTGCTTTCATAAAAATTTCCTGTGTAGCGTCCTCAGCATCTTCATAATTTTTTAACATTTTAAAAGCCAGAAAAAAAATCTTTTTATAATTTTTCTCAAAAATCTCATTCAATTCATCTTTTTGCATAGATTAAATTTTTCATTTCGTTGCTTCTGACATTTTGTTTATAAAAAGGTTTAAAAATTTCTATTTTTTCTTGTAAGAAATTTTTTCGACCAAACTATAAATCGTCGGAATGACGAGCAGTGTAAAAAATGTTGCACTAATTAATCCGCCAATTACAGCAATTGCAAGCGGAGACCGCATCTCCGAACCTTGACCAGCGCTTATAGCCATCGGAAACATTCCGCCAATTGTTGTAATCGCAGTTATTAAAACCGGTCGAATTCTGTCTGAACCTGCTTGAATGATCGCTTTTTGGGATTTCATTCCATTTCTTCTGAGTTGGTTAATGTGGTCAATCAGCACAATTCCATTATTCACGACAATTCCCGAGAGTACAATAACTCCGACAAAAGAAATCACGCTGAAAGTGGTTCCAGTTATGAAAATCAACAACATAACTCCGATGAATGCGAGTGGCAATGTGAACATAATTACAAACGGCTGTCTGAATGATTCAAACAGAGAAGCCAAAATCACATACACGATAAGTGCAGCGAGAAGCAGGGCATAGAAGAGCGTTTTGAATCCCTCTTGCATATCTTGATATGAGCCGCCGAATTCGATAAAATATCCCGATGGAAGATTATTCTGAATATCTGCTATCGCCACTTTGACATCAGCGATGACACTGCCGAGATCTCTTCCTGTAATATTTGAGGTGATGTCCACTTTTCGTGTTTGATTCTCTCGTAAAATTTTGATTGGACCTTTTTCAATTCTAATATTTGCAATCTGCTTCAGCGGAATTGTAAAGCCAAGCGGAGAGGTAATGCCGAGATTTTCAATATCCTGCAAGCTGTTTCTGTGCTTTTCGTCAAGCCGAACAAGGATATCGATTTCATCTCCTTTTTCTCTGAATATTCCGGCAATGGCTCCGAATGTGGCTGATTTTATTGTAGATGCAATCTGTGTAGCGGTTAATCCATAATGAAATGCTTTATCTTTGTCTATAAAAATATGATATTCGGGCTTGCTTTTCTTGAAAGAATTCTCAACATCAACAACGCCATTTATGTTGGAAATTCTTCTTTCAATCTCTTCGCTGATAGGTTTTAGCAAGGTTAAATCTTGACCGAATAATTTGATAACGACTGGTGCTCCGCCGCCGCCCATCATTTGGCCAGACATATCCATAAATGTTATTTTCACGCCTTCTAAATCTGGAATTTTTCTTCTGATTGCGTTCTGAATTTCTTCCGCATTTCGTTTTCTTTCCTCTTTTGGATGAAGTCGGAAAAAGATTTGTGCTTCATTTTGACTTTGTGGATTAGTTGGGTCGGCAGATGCACCACCTTCTGTCATCGGGCCGACTAAGCTCATAATATTTTGCACTTCATCGATTTCTGAAATGCTTTTCTCAATTTGTAACACCAAGTTGTTGGTCTCTTCCAAACTCGTTCCGATTGGAGTATTGATAGTCAATGTCTGCATCGGAATATCGATTTTGGGCATAAATTCTGTTCCGATTACTTTTATCAACGCTATCGAAGCAATAAAAATTGTGCCGGTAATAACAATCGTTTTTACTCGATGTTTTAAACACCAATTGAGTAATCCTAAATATTTCGTGCGTATTTTTGTAAAAATTTTTCCAGATGAATTATGAAAATCTATATCTTTTTTATGTTTTTTGAAAATGATTGATGCAATCATCGGAACGATTGTCAGGGCGACAAATAGCGATGCAAAAAGTGCGAATGCAACGGTCAAAGCCAATCCTCTTACAAGCTGGCCGGTAAATCCTTTTGCGAATATTATTGGCAAGAAAACTGCGATAGTTGTCAGCGTTGATGCCGTTATCGCCATTCCAACTTCAGATGCGCCAAGTTTTGCGGCTGTGAATTTTTTCTTCCCCATTTCAAGATGCCGATAGATATTCTCGATTACAACAATCGAATTGTCCACAAGCATTCCAACTCCGAGCGCAAGTCCGCCAAGCGTCATCATATTCAACGAATATTTTGCAAGATAAATTGGGATAAAAGTGGCGATTACAGAAATTGGGATTGCGAGTGAAATTGTCGAAGTTGGGCGCCAATTTCTGAGAAAAATAAACATAATCAAAATTGCGAGAAATCCGCCAACAATCAAATTTAAACCAGTTTTTGAGGTAATTTTTGAAACCACCAAACCCATATCAAAAATTTCTGCAAATTCAATATCTTCGTGCAAATCTTTTTCAATCAATTTTAATTTTTTCTTCACCCTATTTGCCACAGCCAAAGTGTTATCGCCAGATTCTTTGCTGATATACATCATTACAGTCGGACGACTATTCGTTCGAACATAATATCTCTCCTCTTTGAAGCCATCGACAACTTTAGCAACATCTTTAACATAAATTATCTTCCCCGTTTGGCTTGTTGAAATTGGCGTATTTTCAATCTCTTTTATAGATTTATATTCAGCGATAGTACGCAACAGATACTCGTTTTGGCGTTTTTCGATATATCCCGCAGAGAGATTTAAATTTTGGGTTCTTAATACATTTGTAACATTATCAATTGAGATATTTCTTTGCTCCAATTTTATTTTATCTACGATAATTTGTTTTTCTGCAATTTTTCCGCCCATCACCATTATTGATGCAACGCCATCGAGATGCTTAAGTTTTGGTTCGACCTCTTCTTCGATTATTTTTCTGAGTTCGTATGTATTTTTTGCGCCTGTTACGCCGTAATACAAAATCGGCATTTGTGCAAGATTGAATTTCATAACCATCGGCCTCTTCGCATCATCGGGAAGATAGTCAACAATCATATCGATTGCATCGCGTAAATCTTGAGCAGCAAAATCAAGATTCGCTCCCCAAACAAATTCCACCATAATTAGCGATGTATTTTCCAAACTGATGGAGTTAAGATTTTTAACATTTTTCACGCCAGCGATTGCCGTCTCAATCCGCTTTGTGATGGTTTTTTCGATATCTTCCGGCGCCGCGCCGATGTAGGTTGTAACGATTGAAATTGTCGGATAATCAAGTTCAGGAAGCATCTCAAAACCGAGTTGCATAAATGAGACCAATCCTAAAATGATGACCAAAATTGTGAGCATCGTCACGGTCACTCTTCTATTTACAGAAAATTCAGGTAATTTCATTTAAAACTCCGTTTATTTTTAATTACGAATTACTACTTTTGAGCCATTTTTTAGTCCGATATTTCCACTCACAATTACAAAATTTCCGACCTCAATTCCTGATAAAATTTCTGCTTTATTCTCATTCTGAATTCCAATTTCGATCTCTTTCCGAATTGCTTTATCATCTTTAGCGATGAAAACAAAGTTGAAATCGACAATCGCTTTTTGTGGGACAGTAAGCACATTTTTACGGTTTTTTATGATGATATTCACTCTCGTAAATTGTCCCGGTTTTAGAATATGATTCTGATTATCTATCTCAATTTCGCAAGGAAAAGTTCCCGACATTGCATCGGCTTCTGGAGAGATAAAGGTAACATTTCCAATAAATTCCATTTCCGGCAGATTATCTACAGAAACGATAGCTTTTTGCCCAAGTTTTATCTTGTTGATGTCTTGGTCAGAAACATCGATTGTAGCTTTTAAGACATCAAGATTTACAATTCGCAAAATCCCTGTCAATCCTGATGAGCCGGGCATCATTTGGCTAAAATTTTCACCTTCATTTTTGATTTTCAGAGAGACAATTCCATCAAAAGGTGCAGTTATTTTTGTGTTTGCAAGTGCAAATTTATATGAACTTTTGGTCGTTTCGTAAAGGGTTTTTATTTTATCAAATGTTTGCTCATCAATTGAGCCGGATTTTTTCAATTTTTTCATCCTTTCAAAATCCTCTTTTGCATTTTCAAATTGAGCTTTTGCTTGATTTAGTTGAGTGCTATCCATAATCGCAAGCAGGTCACCTTTTCGAATTATATCGCCTTGTTCGACTACAATATCATCAATTCTCAGCGACAAATTCGAGCCGATATTTGCTGATTTTTCTGCTTTTAGTTTTCCCGAATATTCCAAATATGATGAAATGTTTTCTCGCTTAACTTCGGCAACTTCTACATACATTTTTCCACTTTTCAAAAATTTAAATTTTGGTTTTTCTTCCTCACTTTTTTTCTGACATCCAATAAAAAGTACCACTATAAAAATTAAAGCCAAATGAAACATCATCAATCTTTTACGAAACATTTTATTTCTCCTTTTTCTTGTTTTTAAAGAATTGTGCCAAACAATTAATTTCGCATTTTATAAAATTTATTCATAATTACCTGTAAATTTTTCTAATTCATATTTCGCGAGAATGTAATCATAATACGCAGTTGTAAGGTTTATTTTAGTAGAAAAAAGTAAAATTTCCGCGTCGAGCAATTCTGTATTTGTGACAATTCCTTGCTCAAATAAATCATTTATAATTTTGTGATTTTCTTTCGCATTTTCGAGAGATAATTTGTTGCTGATAACTTTCTGTGATTTGTTGAGTAAACCATAAAATGAGTTTTCCGCGCCAAGCAAAATTTGTTCCTTCGTGTCGCCAAGTTGTAGTTTTGTCTTTCGAAATTGATACTTGCTTCTTTTCAGATTTGTAAAATTCGCTCCACTTTGAAAGATTGGAAATGATGCAATCGCGGTAACCGTCCAATTCTTTGTTCCTTCAAAATCAAACTCGTCATCGCTTTCAAATTGCCGTGAATATTGCAAATTTATTGAAGGCAGAAAATTTCCTTTTGCAATTTGATATCCCTTTTTCGCAATCTCTTCTGTAATTGCCAAATTTTTCAAGTTAGGATTATATTTTTCGGTTTGATAAAGAATTTTTTGCAATTCAGTTTCTTTTTCCGTTTCAGAAAATCTTGAATATTTTTTAATCTCAATATTATATTTTGAGAGAGAAATTTTTTCTGGGAAAGAAATATTCTCGCTATCTAAACTAAGCAGATTTTTCCATATTGTTTCCAAAATCAAGAGATTATTTTTCATCTCAGCAAGCGTGTTTCTGTCATTTTCAACTTTCACTTTCCATTGCAGAACATCGGATTTTTTTGCAATTCCTACATCAAATTTTTCCGAAACTTTTCGCAATTGTGCCTTGCTTGATTTCAAACTTTTTTCAGATAGTTTAAGAATTTCATCCATTTTCAAAAGATTGAAATATACATTTGCGACTTGATATTCAAGATTTTTGCCTTCATTTTGAAGATTCAAATCTGCTTGATTTTTCGATAATTTCGCGATTTGATATCCGAGAATTGTCTTGCCGCCATTGAAAATCGGTTGGATAACATTCAATGTCGTTGTGTAAGTTGTCTGAAAAATTCCATTTGGAAACATTGCTGAAGACGACATCTGAAGCGTATCAATAATTTGCGGTGGATTATCTGTATTAAAAACGGGGATTTCAAATGTTTCCGTCGCAAGATTATAAGTATCATCGTCAATTCGAACAATTCTTTCATCAAGAGAAAATTTTGGCAGAAAGTTCGTCAAAGCATTGTATTCATTCCATTTTGCCTGTTCAACATTTGCCTTTTGAGATAGAAAATTTTTGTTGTTTTTTTTAGCAATTTCTTGTGCATCTTCAAGCGTAATTGCATAAATATTTAAGCAAATAAAAATAAAAAATATGCTAATTGAAATTAATAAAATATTTTTTCTCATTACGATTTTTCCTCATTTTGATAGAAAAAAGATTCATCTGTATTTTCAATTTCTTTAATTAATTCTCGTATTTTTCTTTTCACAATTGGTTGTATTTCGTTAGCAAATTCAATCAAAAACCTTTTATTGAAAGGGATATCAAGTTCATTTATTTTTGAATTCTCTTCGAGAAAAAGCTTTTTCCTATTTTCGATATGTTCCAAATTATTTTTAAGAATTTTTATCGCATTTTTTTGAGAAGTCCCATTTATGAATGCAATTCCAAGAATATGAGGATTTGCTGGAATTTTTTTTGAGTTTAATGCTTGTTCCACATTCTCTTTCAGCGACTTTTTCCCTTTGTTTGTAAGTGAATAGATTGTGCTTGGCGGCATATTGCCGTATTGGTTTTTTTCCCCAGTAATCTTTTTTTCTCTTTCCAATTTATTTAGCGTGCTATAAATTGATGGCTCCTTTATCAGTCCAAGTTTATCAAGATTTCTTTCTCGGATAGTATTTTTCAATTCGTATCCATAAGATGGCTTTTCGTTCAGAAGGCCGAGAATTATCAATTCATTTTTATTCATAATCTAAATCCTTAATTTTTTACTATTCAAATTTTAATTAGTTAATAATTTAATACTAAAAATTTGAGTGTCAAGTTTTTTTTATTTTTTTGAAAAAAAATTTTTATTTGACAACTTTTTTCATAAGTGATAAAAATGGTTTTTCTTGATGGAAAAATAAAATGAAAGGTTGGAGGAACAATGAAAAAAGTGTTACTTGGAATAATACTAATTGTTGTTATAGTCGTTCTTATTATCATTTTCTCGAATCCCAAAACTGATGTGCAAACCCCAGATAAAATCGCACCGGTAGAAAAAGTAGCAGACACAACTCAGATTGATACTGATGAAGCTCCTGAGGTGGAACCAGCTACAATCGATTAGAATTTATTAAATATTATTGTAAAAAAGGTCTGATTTTTTCAGACCTTTTTGTTTTTTAAAGTTTGTTTTAGTTTAATTTCTTTAGAACAAGTTTTTCTACTTTTTCAGATAATAATTTTGAATTTTTTAGAATTTTTTCAGATTCGGTAAAAATTTTATTTTTTAAATTTTTATCATCAATTCCTGGCAGATTTATTTTCACATTGAGAAATGCACTCTTTACGCCGGCAAAAGCAGAAATGGCAGAAACTCCCGCATCAGAAGTTGCATTTGGATTCCCATTTTCCGCCGCTTGCGCGCTTAATTTGATTACATCATAACAAAGTTTCATTGTCTCCAGCGGAACTTTTGTGGCATTTTCAATCGCATTTTGGATTGCATTTTTGCGAATCTTTTTCTCTTTATCGGATTTTTGGGGAAGTCGCATTGCAGACATATATTTATTGAAAGCCGTTGTGTCTTCATCGATTGCATTGAGCAAATTTTTCTTCAATTGTTGAGCCAGAAAAGCCATTTCCGTCATTATTTTTTCATTTTTTTTGTACGCAATCCGTTCGTTCGAACTGCTGAATTTTCGTTTTCCAACTGTAAGATTTCCAACCATTGAAGTTAATGATGCTGCCAAACTTCCGCAGAGTGCAGCTACGCTTCCGCCACCTGGTGCAGGCAAATCCGAAGCAAGCTCATCCACAAAATTGACAATAGTTTTATCGATAAGTTTTCCCTTTTTCGCGATGCGATATTCGATAATTTTTTCATTTGGATTAAACTTCACAATGTCGCTCAAACCCAAAGAAATTGTTGCAATATGAACTAATTCTTTTTCACTCACAGCATAAGAAATTCCTTGATTTTGAAGAAAATATTTCCCCGCCATCAACATCGCTTCGAGTGGAATGAGTCCGACCAATTCGCTGCCAGTAACCACCAAACCCATTTGTAAAGCCAATTCCCGCACTTTGTCAAAAACGATATGAGGAGGAGATGTTTTGTAATTTGTGAAATTTATCGAAATTTGTGCTTGCCCATATTCCGGAATGTACCAGCCGATTGCTTTCACATTTTCAAACAGACCTTGAATTTGGACGATATTGCCATCTTTGTCTTTAACTGGCTGATAATTTTCGTCTCGTTTTCTGCGACCTTTTTCGCGAATTGTCAACGCAATATCCTTCACTTTGCTCACATTTCTTGTATTGAGATTTATATTGTAAGCAATCAGAAATTCGCGTGCGCCAGTAACCAACGAACCTGTTTTAGGATTGAATTTTGCAAGTCCAAAATCTGGCTTGAATTCCGGATTTTTCAATTTCTTTTCCAAACCCTCATACTCACCTTGTCTGACATAAGCGAGATTTCTTCTTTCGGGAGTTGATGCAGAATTTTCATAAAGATAGACAGGAATTTGAAGTTCTTCGCCGACTCGTTTTGCGAATTTTTTCGAGATTTCCACACAATCTTTCATCGTAATTTCAGAGACCGGCACAAATGGACAGACATCTGTTGCGCCCATTCGAGGATGAGCACCTTTATGATTTCGCATATCGATAACTTCGGATGCTTTTTTAACTGCCTGAAATGCTGCTTCTTGCACGCTTTCTGGCGTGCCGACAAATGTTACAACAGTTCTGTTTGTCTCCTTACCCGGATCGACATCCAATAGTGTCACATCTTCTACAGCTTCAATCACATCCGTTATCTGTTTGATTATATTTTTGTCTCTTCCTTCGCTGAAATTCGGAACACACTCAATTAATTTCATATCTTAAAACTCCTAAATATTTTTGCCATAAATTATTTTCACACAGATTTTTATTCTTCTTTATTTTTATTCTTGGGTTCAGTTTTATCTTTTTCTGGTTTTTGCTTCTTCTCTTTTTCCTTTTCTTCCGGTTTTTCTTCCTGTTTTTTTGAAACTTCATCTGCATAATTCATTTTCAAATCGTACATAATCTGATTTAGCAATTTTTTTTCATCATCGGTTAAATTACCTTTCGTCTTCTCGCTCAACGCTTCTAATGTGTCAATTGTTGACTGGGCAATTAGAAGGTTTCGTTCGATCTTTTGAGTTGAAGGATTCATAATTTTCCCCAAAGAAATCATTCCTTGCATTTGGAACGAAAACAGAAGTTGCTGAAATATCATATCATTCTTTTCCATCTTTTTCTCCTATTTATTTTTTCTCTTAAAAAATCATCATACTCACAATTTTCTTGACTACAAAAAGCACAAAACAGATTTTTTGGTTTTATGCTGAAGTGGCGGAATTGGTAGACGCGCTAGGTTCAGGACCTAGTCCGCCGATTGGTGGGTAGGGGTTCAAGTCCCCTCTTCAGCACCAAAAAATTTCTCGTTTAAAAGAGTCCGAAGGATTTTATCCTGAGATGAATTGTCAAGAATAATTTGAAAATAGGAGTAATTTTGAAATTAGAAAAAATTTTGTCAGTAATAAAAAATGGTGTAGAAGAGATAATTCCAGAAAAGGAATTGCTTGAAAAATTAAAAAAATCTGAAAAATCCGGAAAGCCGCTTCGCATAAAATACGGCATTGACCCAACCGGATATGATGTGCACATCGGACATCTTGTTCCAATTCGTAAAATGCGCGATTTCCAAGATTTGGGTCATATTGGCGTAATTATTATTGGAGATTTTACTGCTCAAATTGGCGATCCAACTGGCAGAGATGAAACTCGAAAACACCTCTCTTCTGACGATGTCAAACAGAATGCAGAAAAATATATGGAGCAGATGTATAAAATCCTGGACCCTGATAAAACCGAAGTGCGCTGGCAATCAGAATGGTTCAAAAAAATGAATCTTGAAAGTGTAATAAATCTGATGTCCAAATTTACTCTTGCACAATTTATGGCTCACGAAACATTTCGCAAACGATATGAAAATGGTCTGCCATTGTCTTTGCACGAACTTCTGTATCCACTTTTGCAGGCGTATGATTCTGTTGCAATTGATGCGGATGTTGAACTTGGTGCAACCGAACAGAAATTCAATATTCTTGCCGGAAGAGAGTTGCAAAAAATTATGCGAAAAGAAGAACAGATTGCAGTTCTCTCGCCAATTTTGATTGGAACTGATGGGAAAGAAAAAATGAGCAAAAGTTTCAATAATTACATTGCCATTTTCGATTCTCCCGAAGAAAAATACGGAAAAGTGATGTCAATTCCAGATTCGATTATTCTGAATTATTTCAAACTTGCTACAAAAATGCATCCGAATGAAATTAAAAAAATTGAGAATGTTCTAAAATCTAAAAAAGAGAATCCCAAAAATATAAAGATGCAACTTGCCCGAGAAATCGTGACATTATATCATAACAAAGATGCAGCTATAAAAGCAGAAACACATTTTCAAAAGGTCTTTGCCCAAAAAGAAATCCCAGATGAAATGCCAATTTTTGAGATTGAAGAAGACGAAATCTGGATTGTGAAATTGCTTGTTGACGCAAATCTTGTCAAAACAAATAATGAAGCACGACGAATGATAAATCAGAACGCTGTCTCGATAAACGGCAATCGAATAAACGATATTAATCTCAATCTAAAAATTGAAAATGGAATAATTGTGAAAGTTGGAAAGAGAAGATTTTGCAAAATAAAAAAAACTTGACCAATAATTGAATAATCAAAATGAATTTACAAAAAATATAGGAGATAATGATGAAGAAGAAATCGATTCTTTCATTGTTGGTAATTTCAATTCTTTTAATCTCAATTAGCACAGCAAACGCAGATTTGGAAGATAATTTGAAAAGTTTAACAGAAAAAAATGCAAAGAATTATTTTCAGCCATTCGTTACCGCTTTTGGAACTAATCTGAATTCCGGCTGGTTCAATACTGCGGAAGTTGTAAAGCCATTTCATTTTGGTATCTCTCTAAACTCAATTGGCGCATTTCTTGTCGATGATAGCGAAAAAACTTTTATCGCAGTAAATCCAGACACTTCTATTTATGCTGAACTTCTAATAGAGACGGCAACAGTTTGGGGAAGTTCTGGTGAAGTATTTACTCCAATTACTACTGGTGATCCTTTGAACTTACCAGACGGATTAGATATATCCGTTTTGCCGATGGTCGTGCCACAAGCATATCTCGGTCTTCCTTACGGATTTGAAATTATCGGAAGATATCTCCCTTTGATGGAGATAGAAGATATTGGAGATATTTCATTTTGGGGCGTGGGTATCAAACATAAAGTTAGCAGGTGGATTCCACTCTGCCCGACCGCAATTTCAATTCAAGGAACTTATCAAAAATTTGAATTGGATGAGGGTGAAGTGATTACGATCGAAAGCACATTTCTGAATGCGCATATCAGCAAGAAATTTTTGATACTAACTTTCTATCTCGGGGCAGGAATTGAAAACACAAAACTATCTGCAAATTATGAATATAGTGGAAATGTTAGTAATTATTTTGGCGAGAAATTGTCATTTGACATTATCGGTGAAAATGAATTTCGTGCTACATTCGGCGCCAGATTGAAAATTCTAATCCTTGATGCTTGTATTGATTTTTCAACAGGCAAATATCCAGCGATTCGTATTGGTGCCGGACTTACATTCTAATTTTTTTCAATTAAAACACAAATTTCATACCGAATGTAATCAAACTATATTCGTCGTTGGCAGAATTTTCGTCCAAAATTTTCGAATGAATTCCAGAAAGATAAATTCGATTAAAAGAAGTTAAAAAATATTCCAACCCAATTTTTACATCATTTGTAATATCCGGCGAATAACTATCTCCAAAATTTATGTATAATTCTGAAAAAATTTGATAATTTATCTCCCCAAAAATCGCATTGCCAAAATGTATTGGATTATATTTGAATCCAGTTAAGATGAACGAATTACAACTCTTATCGGTTTGGAAAGTATACTTCAGATGACATCGCAACGCGTCAGAAATAAGATAGAACTGTTTATCGTCTCGATTATAACATGAACGATTGATGTATGAGACAAATCCAGCAATATCGGTTCCAATTAAAGTTGAGTATCGCAAATATGTATTGAAATAATCATAGAAAAAATCTTCTTGCAATGGTATATTCATTCCATCGTTGTATTGGTATTCAAAGCTTGATTGCAGAAAATTATTTGTTAAAATTTTCTTAGAAAATTCCAGTCCAACACCTCCACGAAAATGGTCGTAATCAACAGAAACTTTTGCTTGCGGTGGAACATAAGATTCAAAATTATCTATTTTTTGTTTGTAATAATTTTTAGAAAAGAGAGTTAAAAATGGAAATATTTTCACGCGAATTTTGGCATCCCAAAACAAATCATTCTCATATACATTTACGGTGTCTGAATATTCGGTAATGGATCTGTCAATTTCATATTGGTGATTTCTAAATCTGCCATTCGTCTCAAGTGAAAAATTTGGGATATCTTGTTGAAGAGAAACAATAACATTCTGAAGGAGATTTGGTTTTATTTTGTAAGGTAGAAAATCTTCCCCTGGTGATGGAACAAATGTTAGATAATATTCAGTTTTATTCGGATTATAAAATTTATTCCGATATTCCAGTTTTAGCGAAGCATCATTTTTTTGGTATGTAATTCTTCCACGAAAAAAATTATTCAAATATGAATATCTTTTATATGGAAGTAAAGTTTGATTTGGAGAATCTTCAAATCCATCTTCTGCACTAAGAAAATCGGTCTCAAAAAAACCAGCCCA
>JACKQG010005052.1_pt1 | contig 14837 bp, 11 predicted proteins | sample 8237621 | NCBI WGS metagenome assembly JACKQG01 (sample SAMN15677084, study PRJNA649215) | marine metagenome | biome: marine; feature: Black Sea; material: saline water; isolation source: suspended particulate matter (SPM) from the Black Sea western gyre | collected 2013-06-09/2013-06-10 | depth... | reverse complement strand
GAAATTCCCCATAGGAAAGGGTTTTGAAAGGGAAAACCCTTGGTTTTCCCTTCAATGCGATTTCCTTCTTGAAGGAAACTAACCTTCTGTGGTATAATTTTTATCCGAAATAGAATAGCATAGTAATGAGTATCTGTCAACAAATGGTTAAAGAGAATAAACCAAGTTTTTCGGAAAAACTCGGTTTCTGTTAGAGAAATAGAAAGGAAATTTGCTATGAATAGTATTAACAGTGTCACTCCGGGCAGTGTCCCAAAGTTTATAGATTCTGTCTCGGAATTTGCTGACAATGTAGTAGAGCATTGTTGTGATAAATACGGCGCGGAGAAAACTCCCCTACTTACTGATGGAATCAACCTTCAAACAGGTGAGCCAATCAAATGGAAAGAACACATCCTTTCCAATTTAGCATGCCAGCAAAATTTCTTGCGAACACTTGATGGGCTTACCGCAATTACCGGTGAGACAACATACCAAGAACAAGCGGATGAATGGATTAAGTATGCCTTGAGTGCACTGCAGGATGAAGATAGCGGCATGCTGTACTGGGGCGGGCATACCTCCTACGATATTCTGGAAGATAAGCCCCTCATTGGTAACCATGAATTAAAATGTGTTTATCCATATTATCAGTCCCTTTATAAAATCGATCAAGTTGCAACTCAGTTCCTCATTGAAGGCGTTTGGCACAAGCATATTAGGAACTGGTCAGACCTGTTATTTAATCGACACGGTGAGTATCAGAAATGGGATAGGACATCTGCATGGGAACACAAATACGAAGGGGGACCATTGCCAATAGTCGATAACGCAATGCTATCATTTATCAACACTGGCAGTGACCTTATCTATGCCGGCACTCTCCTTTTCAAACTAAGCGGCAACCGGAAACCACTCCTGTGGGCAAAACGTCTGCTGAAACGATACGATGAAATTAGAAACGAAACCACCGGACTTGGCGGATATCAGTTCAACCACAGAGAACCTTGCCGAGTTCGCATCTCTTTCAAAAAGCCGCTGAGTGAAAGGGAAGATGTCAATGAGACAACGGTTATCACCAATGGTGTAATACAGACTCGTTACGGGCGCGCGGCAATCACCTGGTTAAACTTATTTGAAGAGTTAAGCGTTTCAGATGGTCAGGATTTTCTCGACATGGTCATTAGAGATCTAACAGCCCTTGGGGAACATTCATATGACTTCAAAGACCACAGCTTTTCTGCCGTTCTCATTGATGGCATGAAACTTTCTCCGGAAAATTGTATTGAGGGTGTTGGTTATTGCAGTCCACAAAAGTTAGAAAAAGTACCCGCAAACGGACTCATGTTTTTGGCATACGCGAAGGCGTATCGACTCACTAAGAACAACTTCTTCTGGCAGATGGTTTGCAATTTAGCCCAGGGAATGGGATGGGGAGAAATTGATGATGCCAGTAATTTGCCAGTAGATTTCTCAACAATCGCAAACCTGAATCAAAACGACATCTTTGCGCTATTCGGTTTGCTCGAACTTTACAAGGCGACTGAACAGAAAGAATACCTGGCCTTGGCTGCAAATCTCGGAAATAGATTGTTGAAAGTGTCTTTCAGCGATGGATTTTTCACAATGGGTCGAGAAATGACAAACGGTTATGCCAACATTGACAATTCTCTGCCATTGGCACTACTTCACCTGGCAGCGGCTATTGAGGAGAAGAATATCGACCTTCCAGTATTCTATCCAAATGTTACCACCTTTGATCCAAAAGTAATCATTGCACGTCGGTCAGGTTAAGAAAATGATTATTACTGCGCTGTTAAATTTGTTTTGACAATGCTGTAGCACGATCTGTTAGATCGTGCCAGAGGAATCGCAAACTAACAGTTTGCGTTACATACCAGTCACGATTTATTTAACAATGCAGTACAGCAGCAAAAAGGTGAGTTTTTGTATTGGTCCAAATGATATTGAATACTGCTTGGATTGGCAAATCCAAGCCATAACCCGATGGATTTGCTCTATGTTTTCATCGCAATTCCGATTTAGCGATGAAAACAAACAAGCCATCGTGAGCATCAGTTTGTAAGGAGGGAAAAGTGAAATCTACCGCAATTGCATTCTCTGGTCCTCGGCAAGTTGACTTAGTAGAGTTAGAAGTACCTGAACCTGGTCCCAGAGAGTTTACTATACAAACGTTGGTTACTCTTATGAGCATGGGTACGGAGGTGATATGCTATCGTGGTGAGTCAGACCCCGGTACTCACTGGCATGGCTGGGTGAAATACCCATTTTACCCAGGATACAGTTGTGTAGGACGCATCATTAAAGTCGGGGAACAGGTTACCGATTTCTGCGAAGGAGACCGGATATATTGCTCTATTTCCCATCGCCAATTCGCTAACGTTGCTGCTGAAACGGGCAACCTTGTCAAAGTGCCCAATGATATCAGCGACGAAGAAGCTGCTTGGTGTACGCTGGCAACTATCACCCAAACGGGCGTGCGTCAAGCTGAACATGTAATGGGTGATACCGCCGTGGTCATAGGTCTTGGCCCTCTGGGGCAATTAATAACGCAGTACCTGCGGGTGATGGGCTTGCGGGAAGTTCTGGTAATAGATTTTCTCCAACCTCGCCTGGACAGAGCCCTTGAACACGGAGCCACAGCAGCATTCTGTGGCAGTGCTGCTGACGCGCAGGATTTCGTTCTTGAGCATACTGATGGTATGATTGCTGATGTCGTCTACGACGTTACCGGTTATTACGCCGTTTTTCCAATGGCACTGCAATTAGCACGCCGTTTTGGTAAAGTCATCCTGCAAGGGGACAGCCCACATCCCTCGAAACAACACCTCACCCACGATGTGCTTACTCGTCAGTTACGCGTTATAGGTAGCCATAACCAGAATCTCCCACCACAGTATGCTCACTGGACCACAAAACGTCAGGCGCAACTATTCTTGCAGTATTTGCAGCATAAGCAGATGCGAGTTTCCGACTTGATAACGCATCGCTTTGACCCAAGCAAAGCTGCTGAAGTATATGCCCGGCTGGAGCGCGACCGTGGAGATTCCGCCGGGGTGATTTTCGATTGGCGATAAGAAGGAGCTTAAAAAACCGGGAAGCCGGACAAAAGTGTAATCTTTTTCCGGCTTTCCCAAAGACTTTTTAAAACAAAGTTGGCTATGGAAAAAAAAATAAACTATCGCGTCATACGTGAAAGCAAAGTCCCGGTGGCCATGCGAGACGGTATCAACCTTGGAGCTGATATTTATAGACCGGATGCACCGGGCAAATTTCCTGTGTTGATGGTGCTCAGGTATTTTCGAGGGGAACATCAGAATCGTCATGGAGAATTTTTTGCGAAGAGAGGGCATGTTGTTGCTCTTATCGATTCTCGGGGACGGGGTGATTCAGAAGGCAAATGGGTATCTTACGTCAACGAACCGCAGGATGGATACGATGCCCAACAATGGCTCGGAACAAAAAGCTGGTCCAACGGAAAGATCGGAACCTTCGGCATTTCCTACAACGCTTTTACACAGTGCATGTCAGCGCCTTTAGGCAGTCCATACCTAAAGTGCCTCTTCCCTCAAGAAGGTCAGCAAACGAACTTCGGACATCTTTACAATGATGGTGTCATGCAACTCAATGTGGTCTTCGAGTTTGGCCTTTTCACCAGAGGGAAACTGCAAACACAGCAAATTTTCGACATTACCCATCCTCATTATCGTCGTCTCCCCTTAATTTCTGCTGTGGATGATTTTGCACATCGCGATGACATACAGCACGTCAAAAATTGGTTCGAACACTCAAAGTACGACGATTATTGGAAGGCATACGGAATAAAGGAAAAATATCACAAAATCAAAGTACCCGCATATTTTATGACGGGTTGGTATGATAATCTCGTCCATGAGACCTGGAGGAATTTCAAGGGTTTTCGCGAGCAAGGTGGCTCAGAGGAGGCACAAAAAGGAACAAAGATTTTGGTTGGTCCGTGGGCACATGGTGGGTCTATGGGGTACCCAAATTTAGATGAATTAAAGTTAAGGTGGTACGATTACTGGCTGAAAGGCATACAAAATGGGATAGACGAAGAGCCTCCGATTAAGATTTATGTGATGGGCGCAGACAAGTGGCGCTACGAAAGCGAGTGGCCGTTGGCACGAACAAGGTTTACCAGGTTCTACCTGCACAGCAGCGGCAGAGCTAACTCCGTCAAAGGTGACGGCAAGTTAAAAATGTCCCCGCCTGCGACAAATTCGCCGCCTGATGAATTTGTCTACGACCCGGAAAATCCCGTCTATACGCTCGGCGGCCAAATCTCAACACACGCTGAAGTAAGAGGCACCCAAAATCGCAGTTCAGTTCAAGAGCGGGAGGATATTTTGGTTTATACTACCGACCCGCTCACAGAAGACGTGGAAATCACCGGACCTGTGGATATGAAACTCTACGCGGCTTCCAGTGCCGTAAATACCGATTTTACAGCAACGCTCACCGATGTTCATCCTGATGGCAAGGCAATCCATATTTGCGAAGGCATCCGTGGTGTCACATTTCGCGAATCTCTTGAAAATCCGACATTAATCGAACCTGGCAAAGTCTATGAATACACGATTAGCCTTTGGGAAACGAGCATGGTTTTCAAAGCTGGGCATCGCATCCGTTTGGAAATCTCCAGCAGCAATTTTCCCCGTTATGCCAGAAATCAGAATATTGCCGCTCTACTTGGAATGAGTGCGGAAGTGAAAACCGCGAAACAAACTATCTATCATAATACTCATTATCCTTCGCATTTAATCTTACCAGTCATTCCTGAGTAAAGAGGATTCAGGGGCGGACAAGTAGTGGAATGAGTGAGCGCCGGTTGAGTAGCACCGAAGGTGCGTATCGAAACCAAGCGAACAGGTACGAGACCAAGAGTATCTCCAACGCTCACTTGGTTTCGATACAGTTCTTCACTCTGTTCCGAACTTACTCAACCGGCGTTCGCTTCGTCTTAAAGTTGATACACATGGGTGTCCGCCCCTGAAGTAAAGAGGGGAAGGGGCGGATACCTAACCTGTGAATCAATTCACAGGCTTAAAGCTCAAGTCGTCTCTAAGACGACTAATTTCTGTGGAAGGGAAAGGGGCAAAATGGTAATTGCTTTTGTACCCTTTTGCCCTTTATCTCTTTTGCCATTATGAAACTTCAATTTTACAGCACCATAGAGCAGCGTTAGCCATCAATTTCTGCATCTCCGGATTTGTCAAAACCTCAAGATTATGCCCATTTGCCAGATGACATACACGGCCTTTCCCATAGGTTCGGACATAGCCGTTTACAGAAGTTTCATCACCGGAAACGGCTTCCAGTAGTAAAGTAATATCATCAGTCTGAATTATCGGTGTATGTCGCTCATCAATTGAAAAGTAGTCTTTCACTCCACGAGTAACTGGATGGTCGCTGTTGACAACTTTGACATCGAATTCTTCATCCCCTGGACCATGACCGTTGTAAGTGCTTCCAAGAACGTCCAGATAGGGAGATGGCTTGTCATCCCATTTGAGAGCGGTTGAATTGTGCAACGAAAGAAATCCGCCGCCATTTCCGACAAATTCAGCTATTGCCTTTTCTTGCTCTGCTGTCATCCAGAATATTCTATCATCGTCTGACTCAGGCCAATTCATGCCATCCCGAAGTATTACGAGCAGACTTATGCCCTGGAGATTCCTGGCATTGAGTTGTCTGACATCGTAAATGAATTGTGCTGGCATGCCGATTTTTTGAAATACAGGTTCCAATGATGGCGGAATATAAGCCGGCGGGTGATAATGGTCGCCTATGAGAACAAGCGCGCGTGGCATTAAGCTGGGTTGTAATTCTGGTAATTCCGCCGTAAGCTGAGTATAGACAGCTTTAATGTGGTCACTGAAAGCATTGTCATCCACCAACCATTCCTTGCGCGCAGGTATCTCGACCTGCTGAAGCGTCTTTTCAAGAGTTCGACCCTGGACTACCTGGTATCCAACTTCGTCTCGCAGATTGGTCAGATAGCTTGCCAGATTACCGAAGACTTCACGTCCGGCCAATGGTCCGTGCCCAACGCAGACCGTTTTTATTTCAAGTTTGCCCAAAGCTGCCAAGGTATCAATCCAGTTTTGGATGTCACATTCCCCCATCCAGGGACTATGTTCGTTGACTACGCTATCCCCCGTGAAAATCACACCTTCACTGGGCAGAAAAGTGAATAAATCGGTACTTGAATGAACTGTGCCGGCTGTGAGAAATTCAATGGTTTTTCCATTATCGGTTAAGGCAAGACAGTTGGAAACTCCGATATAATTTCCGGACTTTTTGTCCTCAACATACCTGCTTCGGAGATTTTCGTTGCAGATTACCGTTACACCTTTCTCAGTAAAAGCACCGAGCCCGCCATCATGGTCCCAATGTCCATGAGTGATGATTAAAAATCGCACAGGTTTATCTGATAACTCCTTCACCTCATCAAACATTTCTGCCGATGCTTCAGGATTTGGAGCATCGATTGCAATAACATAATCGTCACAGATTATGTATCCTCCGTTACATTGTCCTACTTCCATATTGCCCAAACGGAAGTAGATTCCTGAAGCAACTTCGCTAAGATTTGATAAACGTTCTGAAACCATACTTGTATCCTCCTAATTTTTACGAATCCTTTGGAAACCCCATAATTTTATCATTATTGATTCTCTAAATCAATGGTATTTTGACGACGACTCCTGTTCCCTCAATAGAAATTCCCCACCGGATGTATCGGGAGTGCAATAATCAGCGCTAGCGTATTATTGCAAAAATACACTCCGTTGATTTTTGCACTCCAAACATAGTTTTAAAAAGTATGGGGAATTTCTAGTTTCCTCAAAAAATCCTTGATAGTTGCTCGCAGTTATGTTATTCTGAATTAGAGAATCTACGGTTAGATTCCCCATAGTATTAGGCAAAATTAGGCTTTAAAAGAAGGTGGATTAAATGAATAAATACCTACTACATGAAAAAGTAATAAAGGAAATCGAACTTATTCCTTTAGAGAAGCTAAATGAGTTATATGACTTTGTTCACTTCTTTAGAATGGGATTGGAAAAAAACAAAGTAAATAAAGAAAAAATCTTATCGTTTGCAGGCTGTTGGAATGATATGTCAGACGAAATGTTCGATGATTTTATGGAGGAAATAGGACAACGACGCAGAGAAGCATTTTTAAGGAGAATAAATGAAACCAGTATTGGTTGATACTGACATTTTATCGATGTTCTTTCGAAAACGCCCACAAGTAGTGAGTAATTTTGAACAATATCTTGACGAGTATGAAAGTATTAACTTTAGCATAATTACTTATTATGAGGTTATAAGCGGCTTAAAATATAGAGACGCTAAGAAACAACTGAGTTCTTTTCTGGATTTTGCTGAATATAATAATGTTTTGCCTTTAACAATAGAATCTGTTACAATATCAGCCAATATTTATGCTGATTTACGAGGGTGCGGACAGCTAATAGAAGATATTGATATTATAATAGCAGGTGTGGCATTAGCCAACAGTCTCATTTTAGTAACTAATAATGAGGAACACTTTAAACGAATCAGGGGATTAGAAATTTTAAACTGGGCTAAGTAACCATAAAGTTTTTGGGACCTCATGCGTATCAACTGAAGGAAAGTCGAAAGTCATAAATCATCTGATTTCCAAGGATCTGATTTTTCATGTCACCCCCACGTTTTCACCGCGGAGACAGTGGTTTACGAAGTAAACTACGCGCGGCCAGAGTTCACGGAGGTAAAACATAGGATACCTCCGTGTTCTCCGTGTCTCTGTGGTTTTATGCTTTCCGAGAAAACTCTTTGTTAAGTTCCTCACCCATTCTGCGTGCAGGGACGCACGCCTACGGCGAACCGTCGCATGCTCAAGCAGGCGTCCCCGCCTGCGTCTACTTTCCGAGAACTCTTATGCTATGTATTTAAACCAAAGGACGACGGCGTATAAATATTCCTGCCTTTAACCGTCGCTACAGGCTCAAGTTTCTGATGTCCTATCATTGTCACCTTGAGCACATCGGTGAATTCAAAATCTCCCTCTTGCAGGTCAAACACCGCGACATCACCATAAGTTCCGATTTTGATTGTTCCTATTTCATTTTCCATGCCCATTGTTCTTGCGGGAGCAGTAGTGACTTTGGCAATTACCTCGTCGAAGGGCATGCCAAGCAAAAGGAATTTCGATGCGGTTGTCGCTAAATCGTAGACGGGGCCATGGAGATTGTAAAAATGCAGGTCACTTGAAATAGTAGCCGGCGGGAAATCTTGAGCAAGTCCGGCTTTTGCCACTTCAAAGGCAAAACTTCCGGCACCATGACCAACATCCATCAGAACGCCTCGCTGCACAGCCTTCCTGAATTCCGATCTAATCTTGCCATCTTCGTCTAAAATACCTGAAGGACCGCGATGATAGCAATGTGTCATTATATCTCCAGTTTTCATTTCATTGAGCATCTCCGTCGTAGTCATCGAAGGGCCGGGATGTACCATCAAAGGTAGGTTCGTAGCGTCTGCGACCGCTCTGGCACGTTTCAGACATTCCAACCCATGTTCACCCACCAAATTACTGCTGAGTCGGATTTTTACACCTACGATGTCATCTTTGTTATCTTCGCACATTTTGATAGCGTGGTTCACATCCGCCCACTGTAAATCAAGAAGTTCACCTACAATGTTCGAGAGTTGCCCCTGCATCGAGACATGCAAAAATGCTTTGATACGCGTGGCGCTGACATCAATGATATATTTTTTGAATCCAGGGAACGTCTGAGCGCCAGAAGAACCAGCGTCGAAAACCGTCGTTGCGCCTTTTGCAACGCAGTTCGGATCTGGTTCAATTCCCAAATGCGCTACGCCCCAGTAGACATGGACATGGAGGTCTACCAACCCCGGCGTCACAATTTTACCCGATGCGTCAACAACGGTATCAGCTCCGTCTGCGGATAAATCTTTCTCCAATGTTGCTATTCGACCATCTACAATGCCCACATCTTTGGCTTCATGTAGACCTTGAGAAGGGTCTACAACTGTTCCACCTTTTACTATGATGTCGTATTTTTTCATTAAATCCTCCTTCTTATAGGGAAAGTTTTTGATTCCTTAAAGGAAAGGGTTTTGAAAGGGAAAACCTTTGGTTTTCCCTTCATTAAATCCCCCATCGTTCATTGATTTCGTCCTGATAACCGGTGATTTTTTCGTCGAAGACATCCGCAACCTTCACAGCCTGTCCGCACCATGAGGATTCGTAAATGGCTTCGCAAATTGTCTGCGCTTTGAGGCCATCCAATCCATCCAATTCCGGACGTGTTTCCTGGACGATTGCGCGGATGAAATCATAAACTTCAATGGTCACGCCTTCGGTGATGCCATGCGGAAAAAGCTGTTCTTTTTCCTCTTTGCTCAAGCTGTCCATGTACATCTGTTGCAATTTATCAGGCTCTGTGATAGTTTCATTCCATAATTGTAACTGCGGCGCTTGTGGATATGTACCGCTACCACCATGGATTGAACCACGGCTGCCATGATATGAATTGTAGCTAATCCTACGTCCTGGTGCCGCGCTTGTGACAATCCATGTCCCTGTGACACCGCTTTTAAAAGTCAATGTAGCAATACTGGTGTCTTCCACCGTCGCTGGCACGAGATTATCATCTTCATCTCGAAACTGGAATTGCTTGAGATTATCAACTTTCGCATAGACTTCATCAACCTCTCCGAAAAAATAAATAAGCAAATCTGCGTAGTGAACGCCGCCGTCAATAATACCGTTGCCGCCGCCTGTCAATTTGTTCTGACGCCAAGTAATGCGTTGATTGCGTATAGGATTTTCTGGGTCATCGTTAGACCCACCCACTGTTTGACAGAAAAACATGCGCGGTTTGCCTATCAGTTTTTCTTTGTTGATAGCCCATTCGACTGTTCGCGGTCCAACCCACCGACGCACCTGTTCTGCTGTCGCAAGAATACGATTGTATTTTTCTGCTGTTTCAATCATCTTCTTGCCCGCTTTCACAGTCACTGCTAACGGTTTTTCAACTATCACATCCAAACCTGCTTCCATGCACGCAATCGCTGTTGTATGATGCAGGAAATGAGGCATGCATATATCCGCCGCCTGAAGTTCTTCTTTTTCGAGCATCGCATGCATATCAGTGTATACTTTCGGCATTGCACCATTTTGACTTTCAGCGGCTTTTTTCGCGAATTGCTGTGCTCTATCTTCGACAACATCACACATAGCGACAAAATCAAACTGGTCAAGTCCCTGGTTTTTAAGATGAACGTACCCATTCAAATGAGCGCCTGCCATGCCGCCACAACCGACAATAGCTAAACGTACTTTTTCCGTTGACATGATAAATACCTCCCAAAATTAGGGAAAATCGAAAAATTTCCTCATGTATCGCGGGATTAAGGCATATCCAAGAAAATAATCCTTCCAATTGCTCCCCACTGGATTGGCAAATCCAGCGGTCTTTTCTCGACTTCGGTTTGGTCTGGATTTGCCAATCCAGACCGAGCAGGTGGACAATTTTATTTTCTGCAAAAGCCTAATTCTACACAAAAAAGAGTGTACCAAAATTCCATCACAAATTCCAATAATTTTTTCGGGTGAAGAAGCAGCAAGGAGGGTAAAAAACAAAAGGGCAAAGAAGCAAGAAGGTAATTGCATTCTTACCCTCTTGCCTCTTTGCCCATTGTCATCTGATAAATGTTATGAAGTCCCATTATGCGGGATTATTATATTCAAGAGCTAACGGCAAGCCGGTATGAGCTCTGCGGACGCCCGACTTCTAGTCGGGGATTCCCCCGCTGAAGCGGGACGTCCACTGGAAGTCTCGTTGTAGTATTAGAAACGCCTATGAAATTCAACTCGATTTTCGACTGAGTCGGGCAGGATAGTTGTTTTGAAGGACAGTTCACTTTTTTCGCTGATGAGCCGCTTGTTATACAACATTGCTGTAATTCGGGCATCTACAGCGCTGGCAAGATGATTAAATATTACTAATCCAAGGAAAGTTTTCGCTAACTTGAAGCGCTCATTGCTGTCTTGTCTTAGGTCAAAGGCTACTTGTCGTTTCTGAGAATCTGGATTACGCTGGCGGTCTTCGTTTTTGACATTTTCTCGGTCATCCCAGTAAAATGGGCCGACCCTTTCCAGAGGTTCTTTATCTTCTTCGGTGTATACATTATGCCAGTTATCGTACATCGTCGCATGCTCGAAGTCTTCCATATTCCACTCTTTGAATCCCTTTGCAGCTAAATTGGGGTCTACTTCCGCGTCAAATTTAACATAATCTCTAACCTGCTGCACATAATCATCTTTCAAACTTGATGCATTTCGGTGGACTAAGAAGTAACCAGCGAGCAAGCCAATTTCCGCGGCAATATAAAAATACCCGCGTTTGGATTCGGCGTAAATATTTCCTGTTCCAGGTATAAAAACTGAGAATAGAAAGGCTTTAGAAGGGGATTTCAAAACAGAAGTCAACGGTGTGTTTTCCTCATCAGCAAGCATTTGTTGTTGTACTAACAACGTTGAGGTCAAACTATAAAATTTTGGGTCATCAGTCGCGGCGTTGGCTGTATTCATTAGCGCGACAAAAAGAATGAAAATCAGAGTTAATAAGTGGGGTTTGTTCATTTAATTCTCCATGGAGTAATGAGTAATGAGTGATGAGTGATTATGCTCACTTATCACTCATCACTTATCACTCATCACGTTTCACGTTTCACGATTTTAGAATCTAATCAACAATGCAAAGGTATTCAACCGCTTATTGTTTGGTCCACCGCCTGGTACCAGAGCATAATCGAACTGGTAATTGGAATATTGAATCCCAAGCCCGGCGGTAACACGATCGACGTGGTCTTCAAAGTCATTTATTACAACAGACATAAATGGGTCGATTTTGTATCCTACTCGGAGCGCTAAAATATTAGCGAGCCAATATTCCGCACCGATGCTTTTGGACAGATTACGGTAACGGAGAGCATTGATGCCAATCCCGCGGTCGGCTTCAATTTCTGACCGAATTTGCTCTTGGGTTTTATTTTCCGGATTATTTTCTTTATATTGTTGCTCGACGAATTCCTCAAGACCTTCTTCGTCATCCTCTCGAAGTTTGTCAATAAAAGCGGTAAAGTCTCCTACAAGTTGAAGTTTATGGTATTCATCGTTGAGTACCCTGAAAGCTGCGCCAAACTTGAAGGTGCGTGGCAATGGGTCGCTTTGATGTTCATCTTTGAATTGAATGCGTGTGCCCCAATTCTGAATTGAGCCTCCCAAAACAACAGGAACAGGCAAATCCGGGAAACCGTATTGCGTTCCGATATCTAAAGCATAGGCGGTACTGGAGACAGGACCAAGCACCTGTCGAATGACTTTACCGCTTATTCCTGCAAGCAAATTGGGCGCGACTTCATCTGCATAAGATATAGCCCAAGCCCAATTGGTTCCGAGGTTTTCCTGTCTGATAACTTCAGGGGAATCTGCTGTAATATCAATAGTCCCTTGACCATTGACTTGAAGAGTCGTGCCTACAACCCCCCAATCACTTATTGGCATCGCTCCGGCAAACAACGCATAATATAATCCTTCGCCTGCCTCATCGAATAGCTGGCTATAGTCAGTATAAGCCAAAGTTGCTTCTCTTTTATCTATTCCCGTCAAACCGCTTGGGTTCCAAAATGCTGCGGTGACATCTCCTGAAATAGCAGAGAAAGCGTCTCCTAACGCTGCGGCTCTCGTACCGCCTCCTAACGATAAAAACTGAGCTGCTGTTCGTCCTGCGCCCGCATATAATAACGGCGTCATGCATAATGTAAGAGTGATTACAGTAATGCTGATGAAAAAGGTTCGTTTCATTAAAATATATCTCCTTATTTAGAAACTGAGTTTTTTCCCAAAACTCGGTTTCTTATTAAAAATACGATGCCTTCAAACGCTATGGTAATTTGGAAAGTTTACACAGATTTATGTTTCCAACGTCCCATTTTAAACCAACTGGATATAATCATAGCATGTACTACCATGGCAATAACCATGGCAAACCAGAGCCCATCTGACGCAAAATTAGTATATTTCAGGAACAATAAAGCGGTTGTGGTTTGGGCTCCTAAGGATGATACGAAAGTGGTGAGCATTGGAGAAATAGTATCGCCAGCACCATTGAGTGATCGGCTGAGTACAATGGCAGCGGATAAGAAGAGATAGCCAAAGACTGTGATGCGAAGATAATTCGTCCCCACCTGGATAACTTTTTCACTGCGGTCAAAAAATCCAATCAATGTAGGCGCAAATATATAAAAAATAACACCAAAGAAAAACATTATGGCAGCATAAATGCCAACGGTTATCCATGCGCTACGTTCGGCACGTTCTGGTTTACCCGCGCCCAAATTTTGTCCAACGAGTGTGCTTGAAGCTGTCGCCAAAGCGAAACCAGGCATCCAAACAATTGAATCAAGCCGTCCGCCCACTACATACGCAGCAACAGTTACTGTTCCATAGATTGCGACTATTTTCATGAAGATGAAATATGCGCTGCTTCGCGTCAACATTTCGATAGAACTGGGAAGCGCAATTTTAATTATCCGCCAGATAACGCGAAAATCGATTCTGAATCCATTCAATTGGAGTTTGAGGCGCGAATAACCTTTGACGAGTATAAACAGACTAATGGAGAAACCAACTCCACGAGCCATCACAGTAGCCAATGCCGCGCCACGAACACCCATCCTGGGGAAGAAACCGACGCCAAAAATTAAAAGTGGGTCAAAAATAATATTCCATGCTACTGCGATTCCGTTAATTACCATCGGTGTGAAGGTATCACCCGAACCTTGCATAATGCCATTGGCTAAAAACGACAGAAACATCGTTGCAATTCCCAAGAACATAACGTGCAAATATTGTTGTCCCAATTCAATCACTTCGGGTTGAGCGCCGAGCAATTTCAACAGTGGACGAGTAGCGAAAAAACCGATAAACGCAAAAAAAATGGAGATTACCGTCCCAAATATCAGCGCTTGAACAGCAACTCGACTAGCATAATCGGAATCCCCAGCTCCGACAAAACGCGCGATGAGAGCTATCGTACCGATACTAATACTGATAGCGACAGTCATCATTAGGAACATCACAGAGCCGCTTATACCCACAGCCGCAATAGATGACGTGCCCAGCCTACTGACAAATGCCATATCTATTAATCCCAGGACTGTCTGAAATGCATTGCTAGCCATCGCCGGTAAGGCGAGAGCAAAAATATTTTTTATAATACTTCCTTCGGTTAAATCTCTATTTTCTTGGTGTTTCATCAATGTTTGGGTGAAAAGTATAAAAACGGATTTGTTCTGGATTTGTCAATCGCTGAGAACCAGCGAAGCGCCCGTAAGCCGCACCTGTCCCGAGAATCGGGGAGGCGTCGGTGAGCGTAGCGAACAGAACGAGCGGCCCCTCAATGCTCGCGGTGGATTGGCAAATCCACCGCAAAAGCGCTCAAATAAAAACTGGCTGTCCACTACGAGCAGATTGTTTGACCGCTAAACACACACGCACTGCTTCTCGTCCTTCTATGCCATTGGCAATGGGAATTTTCTCTTCCTGGATACATTCCACAATATGTTTAAATTCACCAGAAAATCCGCTGGCATCGTCGAAATGCATTGTTTTTACATCGCCAGGATTGTCACGGTAAATGTAACGAAGGTCAGTTGGGTTATCAAATCCGCCATGGACTTCTGCCGCCATCTTCTGGCTTGAGATAGCAAGAACCTCCTGAGTGAAGCCC
>JACKQG010005051.1_pt1 | contig 14842 bp, 8 predicted proteins | sample 8237621 | NCBI WGS metagenome assembly JACKQG01 (sample SAMN15677084, study PRJNA649215) | marine metagenome | biome: marine; feature: Black Sea; material: saline water; isolation source: suspended particulate matter (SPM) from the Black Sea western gyre | collected 2013-06-09/2013-06-10 | depth... | reverse complement strand
GGCCAACCGGAACAATCTCTGGTTTTGTGAAGGATGCAGAAAGCGGGGATCCCCTGCCAGGTGTAAACGTTTACCTGGAGGGAACTAGTTTTGGCGCGGCAACAGGTTTGGATGGATATTATTTTATCATTAATATTCCTCCAGGAAGATACACTGTTGTCACAACAATGATGGGTTATCGAACCCATAAACTCACAGAAGTTCGAATCTTGAACGACTTAACCACAAAACACGATTTTCTTCTTAAACCGGCGATCCTTGCCGGGGAAGAAGTTACCGTTACTGCTGAACGTCCGCTCATTCAACCGGACATAACGGGTAAGTCATCCACGATCACAGCCGATGTAATAGCAAACATGCCGGTGTCAAGCACGACTGATATTTTTACCATGGAATCGGGCGTTGTTCAAACCGAGGCTTTTCAAAACATGATCCCGGGTTATGGAGAACGCGGACTGGAACAGATACACGTTCGAGGCGGACGAAATGCTGAAGTTGCCTTCCTGATCGATGGGGTAAAAGTGGATAACCTGGTATTTGGTGGCAGCGCTACTCATTTGAATACTGAGTCTGTCAGCGAACTCCAAATTATGACCGGTGGTTTTAGCGCTGAATATGGAAATGCCATGTCTGGCATTATCAATATGGTTACCAAAGAAGCTGGCAGCAATTATCGCGGTATGCTGGAATATAATACCGGCGAACTTGGTTTTGAATCTGACCGGTTAAGAGATTTTCATGAAGGCAAAATAACGCTGTCAGGTCCTGTTCCACTTATTAAAAATTTAGGATTCTTTTTTAGCGGAAGCGGTCATAACAATAAGCATAGGGTATATGAATACGACGATATCCTTTATGATCCTGATACAACTGGCGTTCTTCCTAATATCCGCTATGGTGATAAAAACAACGACCCTGGTGTCGGCGAATGGAGTACCCAACAATGGGATGAGGATGGTATTCCCATTCACAGGTTTGATACCTGGGGTGGCTGGCATGCTTTTGGTTGGGATGACCTGTATGATGGCATGCTCAAATTAACCTATAAACTAACAGATAATTTCAAAATTGGATTGACAGACCATAGATCTGTTCGCGATGCAAAATTCTTTGACAATTACTATCGTTTTTATGACGAAGAAAAAAATGTCATGCATGAAACGACTGTTAGAAACGAAATCGCTATTACGCATCAATTAAGCCCAAATACATATTATGATGTTAGAGGCGTTTACAACCGTTATAAACGGACAATGAGGAGTTATGCCGGTGAGTGGCGAGGTGAAGAGTATGAAGGGAAAGAACTGAACAATAAAGCCGGTGGATATAATGAAACAACTAATCCCCTTGGTTACCGAGCCTGGCAAACTGTGGCTGGCTTTGCCAACGATATAAGCGGCGACAGGTATTGGACAGATCATTTTGATGATACCTGGACTTTAAAGGCTGATTTAACCAGCCAGATTGCCAAACATCATCAAATTCGTACCGGTCTTCTTTATCGTCATCTGACTCTGGATCAGGAAGATTACCAGATTCTTTGGTATGCCAGTCCTTATGCTGCTGTTTATATTGCGCAACCACAGGAATTTGCCGTTTATTTTCAAGATAAAATCGAATATGACTTTTTAGTTTTAAACCTGGGAGTGCGGTTTGATCATAATACTTCCAGTACAAAAGTAAAACTACTTAAAAGAGATGAAAGCGGGGACCTCGTACTTGATGAAAACGGCGATTATATCTATGAAGAACAAGATCTTGAATTCTGGGAAGATCCCCGGGATGCTTCAAGCGAATTTTTAAGTGGTGAGCCGCGTTTCCAAGTCAGCCCGAGAATTGGTATTTCTCACCCGGTAACAGATGATTCTTATGTCTTCTTCAACTATGGTCACTTTTTTCAAAATCCAATTTATCGTAATCTTTTCTTAAGCACAGGTAACCAGGGAGAAATTTCCTATCAATTGGGAACCGGCGTGCCGCTTCTTGGCAATCCAAACATGTCCAATGAAAAAACCGTTCAATACGAGATCGGTTATAAACAGGCAATTGCCAATATCTGGTCTGTTGAAATTGTTGCCTGGAGTAAAGACCAGGGCAATATGGTGGGTTCAGAAAGAATACCGGCTTTCAGCGATGCGACGGTCTCTAATCCTTACGGCTACACAGTGTTTCTTAATTATGACTATAGTAATGCGCGTGGTTTGGATATAACAATAGAAAAAAGACCAAGCAACTATTTCAGCGGAAAAATTTCTTATACTTATTCAAAATCCACTGGCAATAGAAATGATCCGTGGGACGGGTATCGTAGTGGGCACACCCTTGAATCCATGCCTAAGAGACAAATTATTTTAAACTGGGATAAACCACATCAGTTTAATTTAAATTTAGATATCATTATTCCTAAAGATCAGGGTCCAACATTGTTTGGCAGCAAAGTTCTGCAGGATATTGGTCTCAATATTTTGTACCGGGCAGCAAGCGGCGCACCTTATACACCTTTAACTCGTGAAAGGGCATTACCAGTAAATTCAGCAAGACGACCAACTACTCACAACGTAGATATTTTTGCTTACAAAAAGACAAACATAACCAAACGATTTGAAGTTATGTTTTTTGCTGAAGTTAAAAATTTATTCGATCGCAAAAATGTATATTCAGTGTATCGGCTTACTGGATCTCCAACGAATCCAGGCCCTGGATACGAGCAGGTGGAAAGTGCACGATATGACAGACCCCATTATTTTGCTGCTGCGAGAAAAGTTAATTTAGGACTGAGATTAAATTTTTAGATCACTAACTTCTTAAATTTAAAAATTTGAAACAATTTAAATGGAGGAATAATATAGATGAAGCGGAAAATTATTTTTTTAATTTTGGTGGCTGTAATCTTTTTAATTACAGCGCCAATACTGGCTCAAAAACAGACGACCTACCAGGAAAAAGTTCGTATGTATGAGCAACCAAGTTTAAGCAAAATTACAGCAGCTGAAGATCGGGCTGCAGGACATTTGAACATGGGAAAAATGCGAGCGCACCATTACAATTGGGGCCCTGTGTCTGACTACAGTTTTGGTACCATGTATCCCAATATCAACGGTACTTTTAGAACCCATTTCTGGCGGTTGTGGTTTTCAGTGGCAATGGCTCCAGGTCCTTATACTCCCCAGGAAGCGCTCGATAGTGATTCAAGAGGCTACCAATTAATTGGAGATCATACCTGGACAGATGCACATTCTGATTGGGAAGCAACTGACGGTTCCAGGGGAAATTTATTTTCAGATCCGCCTTTCATGTCCTATACCTATCCAACAGTTGTAACCAGTAATATTCCGGCAAGTTACCCGACAAGTGGTGATTATGCAGGGAAATATCCTTTTGACGACATAAAAGGAGATGTGGAGACTTACTGGGAATTCAGTGATAAATATGGAGACAGGGCGACAAATACCGGTAATTACACAGTTGACGGTGAAGAAGGTAAACCATTTTTTCACGTTAGTACAAAAGCCATGGGTTACGCTGCTCCGGACGTTGATGATATCGTCTTTTTTGATCTCAGAATTGCTAATGTAAGCGGGTATACGTTGGATAGTCTCTGGCTGGGAAATCATGGCGATTGTGGCGGACCTGTAACCGAAGGGGGCGAAGATTATTACCATATCGGTTACTGGAATATGGATTTTGATCGTCAGCTTTTTTGGATGGAAAGTGTTTATGACGGTAATGTCGCTGGAGATGGCGAACCATTCGGGTATGTTGGTCTTTTGGTTTTGAGATCACCAATGGGAGATTTCAAGGCAAATGAACGACCGGAAGGTCAGGATTCAATTTGTGTTACAGACTTTCATGAAGGAGAATTTGACCATCGTCCAACCACAATGGAACTCGATCATTTTGCAGTTGCAACAACAAGACCCGATTTAGCAACCGATGAAATCAGGACGCATTGGTTGGAAGATAAAGGTGATGGACGAATCGATGATCCGGCCCTGGCAAGAACAAAGGCAGAAGGCGGTTGGGATACTTTCCTGTATATGTTCTGCGGTCCCTTTTCCATGGAACCGAATGATACGGTTAAATACACCTTCGCCATTGTCGGAGGTGTTTCAGAAGAAGATTTACTAACAAATGCGGACATGGCAAAATTCATGTACGTTGAAAAAGATTTTTCCGGTCCTAAAGCGCCTGAATTACCAACTGTTTACCGTGCTGTTGGGCATGTGGCTGGTCAAGGAGGCGAAGTCTATAACAGCCTGAAACACGGCTATCCAATTAATTACACTGGAACAGATAGTGTTGTATTATATTGGAGTGAAGATCCTGAATAATCCATTGATCCAATAACCGGCGTTGATGATTTTGAAGGTTATAAAATCTACAAAAGTACGGATCGCGGTAGAACCTGGGGACTGGAACGTACTAATGAAAAAGGTGAGCGTATCGGTTGGGTGCCCATTGAAACTTTTGATCTGGATAATGACATCAAAGATCGGGATCCGCTGGGAGTGAATAACATTGACCTTGGATCAAATTCCGGGCTGCAACATTTATGGGTCGATAATGATGTTTATCCCGGGGTTGAATATTGGTATGCATTAACTGTTTATGACGGTGGCTTCGGAACAGGAGGAAAAGGTGAGGGGCATGTGGCGCCTTCGCTTGAATCTGCAATCGGAAATGATCCGTCGGCGATCAATGTTCTTGCTGTCGTTCCCGGGCACAAACCTTTGGGATTCGTCGATCCTTCTTATGAAGTTTTTCCCCAGGCAGGTGAATTAGCAAATATAGGTGAAATTGAAGTGGACATCATCGATTGGGCACGGGTTGAAAATAAAACATATTTATTATCATTTAATGAAGCGGACAATTCTTATAACCTGTTTGATGAGCAGGAAGAAACGTTTGCCCTGGAAAATGAAACATCTGATGGCTCATGGACACCAATATTTAACGAAATCAAAGTCCGGGTTTTATATGATGCTTCAAGCGGCCCGTTGCCAGATTCAACTTTGTGGATAAAAGCTGACGGGGCGCCATCTACCTGTAATTGGGATGTTGCTTTTACATTTACTGGCGCACCGAGCATTTCAACTTATGAAATCCGCTTCACAGATGAAGGCGATGAGGTGGCGCTATTCCCGGCTGGTATGAAGGTGCCATTTCAATTGTGGAATCTTGGCACAAATGAAAAGGCAGAAATTGCTTTAGTGATGCAGGCAAGTACGGATTCGACTGATGAGATGAAAAATTCATGGACATCGGGTGATGAAATAAAAGTGAAAGAAATAGTGGAAGGTACATCAAAGTTCACTGTAACTTTAACTTTAACAGAACCTGCAGAATCTGCGATTAATCCTGTTTCCGGCGATGTTTATCAAATGGTAATGGCAAAACCGTTTACTGCAGGGAGAGATTTTTATCAAATAAAAATAAATCAAAAATCGCTGACTTCATCAGATCAAATGGAAGAAGATGAATATGATGCGATAAAAGTTGTTCCCAATCCTTACATGATCGAAGCGCCCTGGGACAGGAGCGCAAATTCTGTAAAAATTCAGTTTACCCATGTGCCTGATAAATGTACAATTTCCATTTATTCGGTAGCCGGTGACCTGGTGGGAACAATTCATCATGATGATCGCTGGAACAGCGATGCCATCGGAGTAGCCGAATGGAATTTGTGGTCATTTGAACGAACTGAAATCGCCTATGGACTTTACATTTACGTCGTAAAAGTAGATGGTGAAGCCAAAAAGGTCGGTAAATTTGCAATCGTTAGATAGGAGGATAAAAAATGCGCAAGACATTAATTTTTACCTTTATTTTATTAATAGTTGTGGCGACAAATTCCTGGTGTCAACAAGAAGATTATCCGCCAAAGGATATTACGCGGGTTGGCACAACCGCGGCTTCGTTTTTAAAAATTCCCGTTGGAGCCAGAGCCACAGCTCTCGGAGGCGCTTATACAAGCATTGCCAACGATGCCACTGCGCTTTATTGGAACCCAGGTGGTATTGCCAGCATTAATAAAATTACCTTTGCTGTCAATTCAGCTGAATTATATGCCGGCATAAGCCACAATTTTATCGGGATGGTTTTTCCGGTGGGACGGAATGTATTTGGACTTAGTTTTATCATGTTGAACTCTGGTGATATGGATGTTACCACTGTAGATGAACCGGAAGGAACCGGGGAAACCTACAGCGTGAATAACATGGCTGTAGGTTTAACTTTCAGCAGGCAGTTAACTGACAGATTTTACGTTGGATTTACGGCAAAAATTATAAATGAAAAAATCTGGAGAAACAGCGCCACTAATGTCGCATTAGATTTGGGGACTGTTTTTAATACCGGTTTATTGGGAACAAGAATTGGTATGTCGATTTCCAATTTTGGCAAAGACATGAGAATTGAAGGACCTGACATGCTCATGAGCAGGCGACCGGATCCGAATAATCCTGATAATGGGTATAACCCGGAAATTTTATTAAAAGGAAAAGATTGGGCAATGCCCTTAATTTGTCGTATGGGATTAGCTGTTGACTTAGTTGGTGGTATCAGTCCGTTTGTGCAGAGTGAAAAAAGCAGGTTGACTGCTATAATCGATGCAGACGATGGCGTTGATTCTGCTTTGCGCTCCAGCCTTGGTGTTGAATACGAATGGAATAAAATGGTTGCGTTAAGAGGCGGTTATAAATTAAATTATGATGCTTACCGTTTTTCATTCGGGGGCGGATTAAAATTGTTTGCCGGCAGGATGCCTTTTACAGTTGACTATGCATTTGCTGATTTTGGTGATTTAAGCTATGTACATCATTTTTATATTTCGGTTGCGTTTTAGAGGAGCGTTTAGATTTTTAAAATAAATGAGTCCACTCTAAAAACCACTAATTACACTAATTACACGAATTTAGATTTCACTAATTTCAATAAAGTCAATTCGTGATTATTCGTGGAATTAGTGGTTAAAAGCTTTTTAGAGTGAGCTCATAAGTAGTATCAGAAGAATGAAGCCTCCTGCTGATTGTTTCAGATTTCAGCAGGAGGTTTTTTTTACAGATAAATACCACTATTCGAAATAAAAAAACACTTGCAAAATTCCAATTTTTATGTTATTTTTAATGCTCATTAATTTAACTTATTAAGTCAACTTTGTCAGATTAGAAAAACTACCCAAGAGTTGTCATTGCGGCACGTTTTTTTGCCGGAATCTCTTGCTAAATTCTACCGAGATTCCGGTATTCCTCCGCCAGCTGATTCAACCGGGATGACAAACGAATGGTAGTAATGTGACAAAGTAGAATTAAGTATATCATTTTTAATTCATCCAAAATATTACCACCATGAATTACGACCAAGCGCTTGAATACCTGCAAAACCTGACAAGTTTAGGCTGGAAACTGGGTCTGGATAAAATCAGGTCACTGCTTAAAGAAATCGACAATCCGCACGAAAAATACAAAGTTGTGCATGTTGCCGGCACCAATGGGAAAGGTTCCACTTCGTCGATGCTGGCATCCATTTTAGAGGCAGCAGGGTATAAAACAGGATTATTCACATCACCGCATTTATTTTATGTGGGGGAAAGAATTAAATATAATGGGATTCCAATCAGCCAGAATGAATTGGTTGAATATATTAAACGTTTGCAGCCTTTGATCAAAAAATATAAAACTACTTTTTTTGAGTCAATAACTGCCATTGGTTTGTTATATTTTGCAGACAAAAAAGTCGACATTGCTGTTGTTGAAGTTGGGCTTGGCGGAAGGTTAGACGCGACCAACGTTGTAAACTCCATATTAAGTATCATCACAAACATAAACATTGATCATACAAAACAATTAGGCAGCGATCTAAAAAGCATTGCCAAAGAAAAAGCCGGTATTATCAAACAAAATTCAATTTGTATTTCAAACAGCGACTATAAAAGTGTGAATTCTGTTTTTGAACAATTTTGCAGGGAACGCCAAACAGAACACATTTCAATAACGCAATTGATCAATATTAATAATGTTAAATTTATGGAAAAATTTACATCCCTGGATTTGGCAGTTAACGGCACTTATTATCCGGATCTTAAATTATCTTTAATCGGTGAACACCAGGTTCAAAATGGAGCGCTTGCAGTTACTGCTGCAAATATATTGAATGAAAAATTCCTGCCCATTAAAGCAGATCATATTTATGAAGGATTGAGCCGTGTTCAATGGGAGGGCAGGCTGCAGACTTTATCTTTAAATCCGAAAATCGTAGTGGATGTCGCTCACAATCCCAATGGCATTTCATTTCTAAAAAAATCGATAAGAACCATTTATAATTATGAGCGTTTAATCGTAGTAATGGGGATCGCTAAAGATAAATTATATGAGGATATGGTAAAGCAAATCGCTCCATTAGCAGATTTATTCATTGCCGTAAAATCAAATAACCGCAGAAGCTTATCCGCAACAATTCTGGGTAACGCAGCAAAAAAACACACAGAAAATGTGGTAAAATGCCAGACCGTTCAAAAAGGTTTACATATTGCTCTTCAAAAAACAAATAAAAATGATATGATCCTTTGCACGGGTTCTCACTACACTGTGGGTGAGTTTATTACCTGTTTAAACAACGGTCGTTAACCTTAATATTTTTGTAACTATTCAAGTAAGAAAAATTGCCACAGAGACACCGAGTACACAGAGAAGTGGAGACACAGAATTTTTTATAGAATTACCCAATCTATGCTATCTTTTAAAACCGGGACATTGAAGTTTATCAGTAAACCTAATTTCTTTCTGGTTAAACGTAAATAAGATAGTAGCTGTGCCTTAAAAAAGGTCGATTCGGTGTTCTCCAGGCTTTATTTCCTTTTAAGAACTCACATTCTATGCTCTGTGTCTCCGAGTCTCTGTGGCTAAATAGTTAATATTTTTTTTTAACAAACATAAAAACACTTGACATTTATATATTTTTTTTTTAAATTAGAAACAATTAACTCTCCTTATTGGATTTATAAATTTACTTATCGGTTAACTCCAAAATCCTCCGGTGGCTTTATCCTTGAAAAATAATTAATTTAAGAATTATTTTATGGTTAGTTACTACCTTTATTTGGCATATATAATGGTCAAACCCCGAGTTTCCTACAGTTTGGCGATTTTGAATAAAACCTGATAGGTGGAAAACCCAAAGCGTAGCCTTGCAATTGTTGAGAAACTAAACAACTATGATGCAGAATCGGGGTACTATCTTTAATTTTGTATTGATTCATTTATCAATTTTAAAATATTGAAGATAAAAAAAGAGATTGTTTTTTTGGGTGCCATCATATTTTAGATTATTCTTTAAAGTGAGAAAATAAAAACCGACTATAAACTATTTTGTAACTATTCAGCGTGGTCATAAATGTCATTCTGAGGGAGCTTGCGACCGAAGAATCTCGCATCTTTTCAACAATATAATAATACAATGAGAGATTCTTCACTTCCCATCATCCCTAATCCCATCCCTCGTTCAGAATGACATTTATTTAACCAACAGCTGAACAGTTACACTATTTTTTATAATAATGTACATAGGAACGTATTAGAAGGAAAGTGTTATGGATATTGCTGAATTAAAAGTGTTAAAAATTGCCGAGTTGACAAAGGTTGCTTCTGATTTGAAAGTGACCGGGGCGACCGGTTTAAAAAAACAAGAATTGATCTTCAGGATTCTTGCTGAACAAACAAAACAGGAAGGTTTAATATTTGCCGATGGTGTTTTGGAAATATTGCCTGATGGGTATGGATTTCTCCGCTCGCCAGATTATAATTATTTGCCTGGGCCGGATGATATTTACGTATCGCCATCTCAAATCAAGCGTTTTGGCTTAAAAACCGGGGATACGGTTTCAGGTCAAATTCGACCGCCAAAGGAAAATGAAAGATTTTTTGCACTGCTTAAAGTTGAAGCAGTAAACTTTGAAAATCCTGAAGAAGCAAAAAGAAAAATATTGTTTGACAACCTGACACCGCTGTATGCCAATGAAAAGATACAACTGGAATATTCAGCGACCAACTATTCCACTCGAATTATGGATTTAATGACACCGATTGGAAAAGGGCAGAGAGGAATGATCGTTTCACAGCCAAAGACCGGCAAAACAATGCTGTTGCAATCTATTGCCAATGCCATATCTTCAAACCATCCCGAAATAAAATTAATCGTATTATTAATTGATGAACGACCGGAAGAAGTTACTGATATGGAGAGGTCAGTTGAAGCAGAAGTCATCAGTTCTACTTTTGATGAGCCTGCTGAAAGGCATGTCCAAGTTGCTGAGATGGTTCTGCAAAAAGCGAAAAGATTGGTCGAATATCAACAGGATGTAGTAATTTTGCTGGATAGTATTACCCGGTTGGCTCGTGCTTATAACACTGTAGTGCCTCACAGCGGTAAAATTCTTTCAGGCGGTGTCGATGCAAATGCGCTTCACAAACCAAAGAGATTTTTTGGCGCTGCGAGAAATATTGAAGAAGGCGGAAGTTTGACCATCATGTCAACTGCGCTCGTCGATACGGGCAGCCGAATGGATGAAGTGATTTTTGAAGAGTTTAAGGGTACCGGAAATATGGAACTTGTTCTGGACAGAGACTTAGCTGACAGGCGCGTCTATCCTGCGATAAATATCAATAGATCCAGTACAAGAAAAGAAGAGTTACTGATGACAGAACAGGAATTAAACAGGGTATGGATACTTCGAAAAGTAGTAAGTGATTTTACACCGATTGAAGCTGTTGAATTCATTCTCGAAAGAATGCGACGCACCCGGTCGAATAAAAAATTCCTGGAGTCGATGAATTCATAAATGTATTACATCAGTTATTGTGTGTGATGCGAACTGATGCCATCGCTTATACATTCATTGAACGTCCATATAGAGAAAAACCCAAAGAAAAGAGAGCTGTGACTTAATCACTCATCTTGATTGTTTGATCGGTCACACAGAAATTTTATTCAAGAGTCGTAAGAATTAATCGAGGATAAGAAACAGACATATTATTTATCATTGTTTAAGCAAGGAAAAGACCATGATTTTCCATGTTACACTTGAATATGCCGAAGACGGTTGGATTGTTGCTGAATGTCCCGCGCTTCCAGGCTGTGTATCCCAGGGCAAAGACGAAAAGGAAGCACTGGAAAACATCAAGGAAGCAATCACGGCTTGGTTATGGGCAGAAGATCAGAAAGCAACCGCTGCTTTGTCTCCGCGGCTGGGACAACAGCCCATTGTGGTGGCGGTATAATATATGGCAAGGTTGGGTAATATCTCGGGCAAAGAGGCTGTCAAAGCCTTCCAAAAAGTGTGAAACTTCGTGGAGTTCTTGAAATTCATGAATCAAATACGCCTTGGGATGGTCATATAAAGAAATATTCGTGCTCATAAAATAATTTTTTACTTGCATTCGTTGAAAAAAATTATTATATTAGCAAACTTTTTTTAATTTGGAATATGTGATTTTGTCCTTGAATTATCAGCTTTGATAGTTCAAATAAATAAATTGGTTTAGGAGGTAGATTCTTTTGAAAGAAAAAATTCATCCCAAATATGAAGTCGGGACTGTAAAATGTGCCTGCGGGAATGAATTCCAGGTTCGTTCCACAAAGGGTGATATGCAGCTGGATATTTGTTCCAATTGTCATCCGTTTTTTACAGGTAAGCAGAAACTGATTGATTCTGCTGGACGCGTTGAGAAGTTCAGGAAAAAATATGGATTAAATAAAGAAAACGCGAAAAATTCTTAGCAATACTTTAAAACATTTAGCGGGATACGTATTTTTAGATTTTTTTAAATCACGTATTCCGTTTTTTTTATAAGCTGAAATATTTAGTAGCTGCAAAAGTGTAATACTTTTTAGAAGTAACTGGTCACAGGGGAAAAAAAATATAAAAAGATTTTCTCCCACAGAAAAGTAATCCCACTGAAATAAATCGTAATATTATAATTTTTTTCTATGACCTGTTCGTTTCAGTGGGCTGATTTACTAATTCATTCAAATCCCTGTGAATTGAATAATTAATCAAGGAAAATAATTTTGAAAAAAGAAGAAAAAATTAACGTTGGCGGACAAGCGGTTATTGAAGGTGTGATGATGCGTTCACCGGAGCGAGTAGCTGTTGCCGTTAGAAGACCCGATGGAAAAATTGTGTTGCAAAATAAACCATACGCTTCATTCACGAAAAGAAATAAATTTTGGGCTTTACCCATAATTCGAGGCGCTGTGATACTCATTGAGTCAATGGTGCTGGGTGTAAAAGCTTTGACTTTTTCAGGAGATATCGCCATCGCTGAAGAAGAAAAAAAAGAGGCCGAAAAAAATAAAAAGAAAAACAAGAAACAAAAAAAATCAAGCATGTCCAATTTGATGCTTTTTGGCACAGTCGCGTTCTCACTTGTTTTTGGATTTGGACTGTTTTTTTACCTGCCTTTAATACTGACCGACCTGTTGGGTGCAAAATCAGGATTTTGGTTCAACGTTGTTGATGGCATCATCCGAACTATTATTTTTCTACTCTATTTAAGCCTAATTACGCTATGGAAAGACATTCGGAGAGTTTTTAAGTACCACGGGGCAGAACATCAGACAATTTTTACTTTTGAAGATGGAAAAGATTTGAATGTAAAAAATGCCAGCCAGTACCTGCAATATCACCCCCGCTGCGGCACCAGTTTTATCATTACGGTTTTACTTGTAAGTATAATTGTTTTTATGTTTTTAGGAAGACCGGAAACCATCCTGGAACGATTGATAAGATTTGCTTTTATCCCGGTTATTGGCGGGCTCTCCTATGAAATCATTAAACTTTCTGATAAAAAGAAAAATAATCCCATTGTAAAAATGTTCATTAAACCCGGTCTGTGGCTGCAAAGAATAACAGCATTAAAACCCGACGAATCAATGCTGGAAGTTGCAATTGTTGCATTAAATGGCTCCCTGGGAATTCAGTATGCAGATGATCCGAATGTGATATTAGCTGAACAGCTTGAGACGGAGTAAAAATATGTTGGATAAAATAAATAATATAAAAAAAAGACACGATGAACTTATTGAATTATTAGCTGATCCTGATATTTTTAAAGATCAAAATAGATTTCGCGAGTTGTCGAAAGAGCAGAGCGAACTCAGTGTGATTGTTAGTAAAGCTCATGAATTAGAAAAGAATCTGACACAGATTGATGAAGCCAAAGAGCTGATGGTTAGTGAAAATGATGAAGAATTAGTGGAACTTGCAGAAGCAGAATTGAAAGAGCTGCAGGGAAAATTGGAATCGCTGGAACAAGAATTAAAGATGTTATTAATCCCTAAAGATCCTGCCGATGAAAAAAACGCCATCATTGAAATTAGAGCCGGCACTGGCGGCGATGAAGCCTGTCTTTTTGCCGGGGATTTGGTGAGAATGTATTTAAAATTTGCAGAACAACAGCGATGGAAAATAGACATGCTGAATTCTCATCCCCAGGGACGCGGTGGATTTAAAGAGATTTCCTTTTCCATGAGTGGTCAGGGAGTTTATGGAAAAATGAAGTATGAAGGCGGCGTCCATCGGGTTCAGAGAGTGCCGGAAACCGAAGCCAGCGGTAGAATTCATACGTCAGCCGCTTCAGTGGCAGTTCTTCCTGAAGTTGAAGAAGTAGAAGTTGAGATCGATCCCAATGAATTAAAAATAGATGTGTATCGTTCATCAGGTCCCGGAGGGCAGAGTGTTAATACTACTGATTCAGCAGTAAGAATTACTCACATTCCCACCGGTTTGGTTGTAACCTGTCAGGATGAAAAATCACAGCATAAAAACCGGGCAAAAGCTTTAAGGGTACTGCGCGCTCGTTTGTACGAAAAAGCTAAACACGAAGAGCAATCAAAATTAGCCGCAGAGCGGCGGTTAATGGTGAGCACCGGTGATCGCAGCGCCAAAATCAGGACGTTCAACTTTCCGCAAAACCGGGTGACAGATCACCGCATCAATTTAACACTTTATAAATTGGACAAAATTTTAGAAGGTGAACTCAATGAGCTAATTGAACAAATGCAAATTGCTGACAGGGCAGAACAATTAAAATATGTTGAAACAGGATAAACAATGAGTTCCCAAAAGCACCTGGTCATTGATATCATCAACAAGACTGCTGATTACTTGAAAAATAAGGGAATTGAAAATGCGCGTTTGAATGCTGAATTATTAGTTGGTTTTGTATTAAATTTAGACCGCGTCCAACTTTACTTAAATTTTGAAAAGCAGCTGCAACAATCTGAGATAGAAAAATTAAAATCGCTTCTGAAAAGGCGGGCAGCCCACGAACCATTACAATACATCCTTGGTGAAACTGAATTTTATTCTCTTAAGTTTAAAGTGAATCATTTTACGCTTATCCCGAGACCGGAAACTGAAGTGCTCGTAGATGTTGTGTTAGAAATATGCCGCACTGATTTTACCAACCACACAAAAATTGATATTATCGACATTGGCACTGGCAGCGGAAATATTCCCATCGCGTTAACAAAAAACAATGACAAAATTCGGATGACCGCCATCGATATAAATTCGGAAGCCCTCAAAATCGCACAAGAAAATACCATCTATCATGGTGTGGCAGATAGAATAAATTTTATACATCATGATGTTTATAAAAATTTTCCTGACAGTGACCAACGCTTCAATATAATTGTTTCAAATCCGCCTTATGTTACAAAACAGGAAATGGCTGAATTGCCGCTCGATGTAAAAAATTTTGAACCAAAAACTGCGCTGGAAGGCGGTGAAAATGGTTTGGATTTTTATTTTCGTTTTGGTGAATTAGTTTCTTTGTTAAAAGAA
>JACKQG010005050.1_pt1 | contig 14843 bp, 12 predicted proteins | sample 8237621 | NCBI WGS metagenome assembly JACKQG01 (sample SAMN15677084, study PRJNA649215) | marine metagenome | biome: marine; feature: Black Sea; material: saline water; isolation source: suspended particulate matter (SPM) from the Black Sea western gyre | collected 2013-06-09/2013-06-10 | depth... | reverse complement strand
TTATGAAAGATCGAACAGTTATTGTTATTGCCCATCGATTGTCAACTGTAGTAAACGCAGATAAAATTGTAGTGTTAGAAAAGGGACAAATTGTGCAAGTTGGAACGCACGAGTATTTACTGGGTCAAGAAGGATTGTATAAATACTTGTATGATATTCAATTCAAAGATACACGGAAATCTTAGATCGTAGGTTTTTAATAATAACCAAACCACGTGATAATTAAAACGCAGTTTGTGGAATATAATAAGTGACTGATCATTGGAGGTACATACCTGTTATAGGTTGAGGCCAGGATAGGCGATAATAGAAAAACAGATAGTTAGATTTTATCTCCGTTCAAATTCTATCCTTAACTACTGTATCTAAGTTCATCTTTAAACTCGTCGTAGAGGGCTTCAATATAATTGCGCGCAATCTGGATTTTTTTAGCATTTGTATCATCACTGACATTAAGTATGGCTGAGATCGGTTTATTGGCAAACAGGCCGCGTAAAACATTCGAGAAGTATTCGGCCGTATCAAATCTATTGTATTTTACGTTAAATTGGTATTCTCTCTCTCGCATTCTTGCTTTGTTGCGCAAGTTCCGAATTGAAATGAATCTTGAGATATTTTTACGAAATCTTTTTATACCTTTAGGAGGTACTCTTGACAGGGGACCTATTTTTAAAGAAGATAACCCACCAAGATGGCACAGTGTATTAGAGTTTTTATATATTATTTTATTACCTTGACATTGTAACAAAATATTGATGATTTTACCAGTATCGTATGCTTTTTTTTTCAAGTCCAGTTTCACAATGTCTTGTTTGAATCTTGGCGGTATATTTTGCCAGCTTAAGTATTTATCAAATGTAACTCCTGTGTCTTCGATTAATTGAGATAAAATTCTATTATTATAAATCGCAAAAAATGAGCTGCCTAAGCAAAAATTATCGCTTGTCCAATGAAATCTTCCTCCCATCCGTAAATTGGATTTCTCTATTATTTGATCCTGTTCTGAAAGCCAGATAGCACTCCCGGAGAAAATCGCGCTATATTGGTTTAAATAAGGGTAAAACTCATTCATGAAATTGCCTATAACAAATATATCTGAATCCATAAAGCAGAAATAGTCAGATTCTTCTTTCTTTTGAAGATATGACAGTACAGCCCCATGAAGTAACATATCATTAAACGGTAAATCAAAAAATTCTAGTCGCGAATATCTTTGGCAAAATTGTTCTAACATATTTTTTTCTTTGTCATTACAGCCATTGATGACAATTCGAAAGTAACAATCCGACCACTTTAATAGACTTAGTACAAAAAGCCTTAAGTACTCGGTGTTTCCCGGAGTGTAAATAATGTTAAATTTCAACTTCACAAAATCATTTTAATATAATTTAACGGTTTCATAAGTTTATCCTAGGAATCATAGGTTTGTCCTAGCTAAAAATTTTGACTGTTTGAATTAATTTAAAATAAAATAATTTCTTTTAATTCTGAATCAACCTTAGTATCCGTTCGCAGCTATTTCCATCCAAATGTTGATGGAACATCCTTTTTATCCGTTCCCGTTCCTCGGAATCTTTTCCGGGATTAATTAAATATTCCTGTGCTGTCTTAAGAAATTGTTCAAAATCATAAACTTTTTCACCAGGTGTCCATGAGTCATAATCTAAAACAATTCCGCGGTGATAATCTTTTAGATCGTAGGGTACGTAGATAATTGGTTTGTTACATAAAAGGAAATCTACGGCGATGGTTGAATAATCAGAGATAAGAAGATCTACCGCCGGTAAAATTTCATTTACTTCCGCTAAAATTGAATGTGAGAAGTAAAATATTCGATCATTATCAACAATCGATTTAACTTGTAGTTGATCACCAAAACCAAATTCATTTTCATTATCATGAGTTCTTAATATCAAAATAGCCCGATTGTTAGTAAGAAAAGCTTTTAACTGATCAATGTGAAAATCATTGAAAGGGAAAAAAGTACTTGGATGAACACTATCTTTCCATCTACCGGCATCCCTATGGGTCGGGGTGTAAAGGATAATCTTTTCAAAATTGACTTTGGGTTGAATTAATTTGTTAAGAAGCTGGTAAATATTTTGCTTGTTGCCCATATTGTTGATTACGACATCGCTTTGTGGTACACCGGTAACGATAAAATTGTTTAGATTTACGAAATAAGCTGCTGAACGGGTATACTTTTCAATTTCCGAACACATAGTATAATAAGTGACTGCCCGCCTTCGTCTAATTTCTTTCTTGATTGATCTACCGGATGATCGTATTTCAATCCCCGTTTTCTTTGTTCCAGGCACAAGTACACCATGACCTACATTGATTATCTTGCGTCTTTTGGTTTTTGTATAACGTAAAATGTGCCAGCAATCATTCCTCCCTCTTATAATTAATGATGATGAGGTCAAGTAGTGGTAAATATATTTGATATTTCCAATTATTCCTTTTCTTAAAACAAGGTTTTTTGTTGAGTATTCCTTGCGAAGATCATTATATACATCTTTGGAATTTGTTACCCAAAGAGGACGTCCCCATTTCTTCTCAATAAGATAATAATAAAAATATTTAGGATTTCCATGGAATAATCCTCGTTTGCTATAAAATAGTACCTTCTCTTTAGACAAAGGGATAATTTTATTAATCAAATATAATAAAGGTGACAAAAGAAATATTACTGCATCAAACATGCTTATTATCTCTCCTTTTAGGTTTATACTGTAACTCCTCGTATATAGTAAAATCATCCAGGCTTGAATCAAAATTTTTAACTGGTGTTCGCCAATCTCCGAAAGTATCGGTAAGATATTGGTCAACGTTGGAAGGAATTGCATAATTTCGATTGTCCCAGTAGATAGTATCAAGATCTTCATGATACTCGGCTTTTACCCTTTTTGGAGTATGAGTGGATATCCAGTAGTAGTAATCACCGACCCTATATTTGATAAAAATATCCAGATATATCTCTTGGAACTTGAAAAGCATTAAATATTTACGATGCCAATATTTTATCTTAATAAGGCGAAGCGTTCCGGGTAATCTGCCGGTGTGATCATAGCGCATACTGATTCGGTATCTGATCGGAAATTTTTTTTTGATAGCAAGAAATTTTTCCACATCTTTTCCTGAAATACATATATCCACATCGTGGTCCCAGGCTATCAATTCTTTATCACGGATAACGCCCAACAGTGTTCCGAAATCAAGCCAATATTTAATACCGTTTTTTTCCAATATAGAAACCGTGTCAGATAGAAGCTTTTTCATTTTAATAAGATTTTTGCCCGTTAAATAAACGCGTTTCCTGAAACGCTTTGGATTGGTACAACGAGTCTTCCGCGGGAGACTAAGCATTGTTTTCTTATCGATAATAGAGCCATCATCAGAATTAGTATCCCATCGGTCAACTACCTGGCGCCAGTTACCATATCGCACAGTTAAATATTTCTCAATATTCCCCGGTGTTTGAAAGGTTTTACCGACAATAGTAAGTGAGTCTAGATTGGAATAATGTTCCGATAATACCTGTTTACAGGCCATACCGCTAACCCAGCGAGTATATTTCCCCTTATTAAATGTTAGATTGATATTCAAACCAAGAGTCCTGTGCTTGATTGCTATTATCGGTACGAAATATAACTTTGTGATATTACCATCGATCCAACTGTATCCTGATTTATCATATTTCAGTCGTAATCTATACCAGGGTAGAAAAGATGCCTTAAGAGATAAAATATTTTGTAAATATTGTGCTGGAATACCAATAGTAAGGTTCTTTTTATTCGGGATGAGTCGGCCATCTCTATAGAGACCTAACAAGGTACCAGAATCCAGCCAAAAAGGTATTCCATTATTATCAAAAACCTTTTTGGTATATAATAGAAGCTTCATTGCTTTTTTTTCTCCATAGCCGGCAATTTTGCCAATTGATGATTGTATATTTGCTCCTCTATACATTTTTAAAATACAAAGTCGCGCACTTCTATTCGGGTATAATAATAAAAATGATATTAATCTGCATCAATTTGCTCACCGCATACTTGGCGAATCTCATGACATCGTACACACATCGTGTAATTTACATAAAAAAGGATAATGAATGATGTTGAAAAAAAGTAGAACTGCTTCAAATGAAATTGAAGACCATAAACGATGTATCAGCTTGGTTGTTGAAGTTAAAAATCATACTGATAGCCATAATAAACTTCACCATACCAAGAATTGGGTTTACAAATGGATAAAGCACTACAAATCAGGGGATCCGGACTGGTATACCGGGCACATCCACCAGCTTGATTTAACGACACCCAAATATATCATAGGCTATGGAAAAGTGGTATCTGTCAATCGGATTGATGTCTTCTTATCGCAGGCAAATTTATACCGGTATTAATTAAAAGGAGCTGACAGTATTATAAGATTTATCGTCGATGATTGGAAAAAATATGGGATACCAAAGTATTTACAATTAGATAATGAAGCCAGCTTCAGAGGCAGCGTCTATCATCCCCGTACTTTTGGAAAGCTGACTCGTTTCTGTTTGAATTTTAGTGTATCTTCCGTAACAAATTCTCAAGGTTATTATCAATATTGCGACTCAAAATGGAAATATGTCCTGTCGGAATCCCAGCGGGAGATTGATCCTGCAGAAAGTATTGTAAAATATTTATTTTATCGAACTCAGAGACATATCGGAATATCGTTGTTAATTATACTTATAAATACTAAACTGATAAATAATTTAAAGAATGTAAATTATAACTGTCATATGGTCATCAATTTATGAGTATCCGGGTAGCATTTCCCTTTTTTCGTCATTCATACCATATATATCACGGCGCTCCTACGGCATTTGAATTGTCACTACTTGACAGGGATTTACGAGTAATATTTTATTCTGCTTACAATGATACGTTTGAATTATTGAACGAGATCAGTTTAAAGTATCCAGGAAATGGCGCAAAAATTATACAATTGAAACAACTACCAATGTTCCGATGTTTTAATTTAAAGAACAGACCCTTCCCAAAACCGCAGAAAATGATTGATAAACATGCCCATTTGTTCCAAAATATGGATGTAATTGTAGATACAAGTGATTCATTAGTACGTCTCATAAAGGTACATGGGATCACAAAACCAAAGTATATTTCAGTTTTTCATGGGGCTGGAGACAGGGATAGAGAATTCCCAAATCGCCTGAGTAAGTTTCAATATTTCCTGCTCTATGGTCCCAAAAAATACCGACGCCTGGATAGTTTAGGCCTTTTAACTGAAAATAACTGGGCAATGGTCGGATATCCAAAATTTGATATTGAAACTCCGGATATAGATGATTTAAACCTATTTGAAGAAAAACGACCAATAATACTTTACAATCCTCATTTTGAGCAACGATTATCCTCTTGGTATAAATGGGGCAGGAAGGTTCTAGACTTTTTTAAGAACTCAGGTAAATACAATTTGATTTTTGCGCCCCACGTTGAATTTAAGGGAAGGAAAAAAAGGTGGTTGAAACTGAATAAATACAGGGATATACCCCATATACACATTGATTTGGGTTCTCGATCATCAATTAACATGACATATACCAGGATTGCAGATCTCTATCTCAGCGATGTAAGCAGCCAGATTGTTGAAGTACTGGTTTCACCAAAGCCCTGTGTTTTTCTGAATGCTCATAAAGTGGATTGGAAAGATAACCTGCAATATGTGCACTGGCATCTGGGTCCTGTGGTAGATGATATATCCCGATTGGATAATCTGTTGGAAGAAGGTTTTAAAAGGCATAACCAATATATTGATGTACAAAAAAAATATTTTAATGATTCAATCGAATTAACAGATGAACCATCCAGTGTTCGATCGGCTAAAGCTCTTCATGCGTACATAAAAAGGGAGTTAAATTATTCATAAGAAAGTTTTGTTAAATATTTCAATCTTGTTTTAAAACATTGGGTTGGCAAAAAAATATTAATACAACTGGAGGAAAGAATGAAAAAAGTTTATGTTGGAATGTCAGCTGATTTAATTCATCATGGACATTTAAATGTTATTAACAAGGCACGGGAATTAGGTTATGTGATCGTAGGATTATTGACTGATGCAGCCATAGCAAGTTATAAACGACTTCCTCTTATTCCTTATACGCAACGAAAGATGATTGTTGAAAATATAAAAGGTGTTGATGAAGTTGTTCCTCAGGAGACATTGGACTATGTTCCCAACCTTCGGAAGATAAAGCCTGATTATGTTGTTCATGGTGATGATTGGAAGAGAGGGGTACAAAAAGAGACTCGTAGAAGAGTCCTTAATGCATTGAAAGAATGGGGTGGCAAATTGGTTGAACCGAAATATACAGCTGGTGTTTCATCTACACAGTTATTTAATACCTTAATGGAGAGGGGTATTACTCCTAATAAAAGATTGGAATCCTTAAAAAGGTTATTGGACATAAAACCAATTATTAAAGTTATGGAAGCTCACAGTGGAATCACAGGGCTTATCGTTGAAAAAACTAAAGTAGCAGTAAATGGTGAAACAAGAGAATTCGATGGGATTTGGTTGAGCAGCCTAACCGTTTCTACATCAAAAGGGAAACCTGATACAGAAGTAGTGGATTTTTCTTCAAGATTTCAAACTATCGAAGAGATACTTGAGGTGACAACAAAACCCATTATTGTGGATGGAGATACAGGGGGAAAAATTGAGCACTTCAGGTTTCGAGTTAGAACATTAGAACGATTAGGCGTGTCAGCTGTAATCATTGAAGATAAAATAGGAGTGAAACGTAACTCCTTATTTGGGACAGAAGTATTTCAGGAACAGGATACCATTGGGAACTTTTGTGAAAAGATTAATGAGGGCAAAAAATCTTTATTAACTGAAGATTTTATGGTTATTGCAAGGATTGAAAGTTTAATCTTAAAAAATGGTATTGATGATGCTATAACGAGGGCAAGAGCATATATTGATGCTGGTGCAGATGGAATTATGATTCACAGTAAAGAAAAGGATGGAAATGAAATTATGGATTTTTGTCACCGGTATCGTACTTTTGAAAATAGAGTTCCTTTAGTTGTTGTTCCTTCTACATTTTCCTATATAACTGAAGATGAGTTTAAAGATCTAGGCATAAATATTGTTATCTATGGAAATCACTTGATACGGGGTGCATATCCAGCGATGATCAAGACAGCAGAATCAATTCTTAAACACAAACGATGTAAGGAAGCATCAGATCAATATTGTATGCCAATTAAAGAAATTTTAACATTAATACCGGAGGACTATTGATGGGGATTTCTCCTCTGAAATTTTATACTGCTTTAGCTGATAAGAGTGTCGATTTTTTCACAGGGGTTCCTGATTCACTGTTAAAACAATTCTGTCTATGTATTGATGATAATGTGTCTGAGGATCGGCATGTAATCGCTGCCAATGAAGGTAATGCAATTGCTCTTGCTGCCGGTTACCACCTGGGGACGGGCAAGATTCCTTTAGTGTATATGCAGAATTCAGGTCTGGGGAATGCAGTAAATCCACTTTTATCTCTTTGTGATCGCGATGTTTATTCAATTCCGATGATTATTGTTATCGGATGGAGGGGTGAGCCAGGTGTTAAGGATGAACCACAGCATGTTAAACAGGGGAAAGTTCAATTGGATTTAATTAAAGCCCTGGATCTTCCCTATGCCATTATATCTAAGGATGAGCAAGATATTAGTGCTAAAATTACTGATGGTATTGAACTGGCTGTCAGTGAAAACCGACCGTTTGTGTTTGTCATTAAGAAGGGGACTTTCAGTAAATATGGTTTAGAATCTTCATCAGATGAAGAAATAATGATGAACCGAGAAAAAGCACTGGATATAATGTTGAGCCAATTTCCCGAAGATGTTATAATTGTGTCAACAACCGGCAAGACATCACGTGAGATATTTGAGATCAGGGAAAGAAATAGAGAACCGCACTACAAGGATTTTCTTACGGTGGGTTCAATGGGGCATTGTTCCTCCATTGCTCTGGGGATAGCGATTTCCAATCCTGGAAGAAAAGTCGTTTGCATAGATGGTGATGGTGCGTTAATAATGCACATGGGTAGTCTTTCTACAATTGGCAAACTAAAGCCGAAAAATTTTTATCACATCCTGATGAATAACCAAGTTCATGAATCCGTTGGTGGACAGGCAACTTCAGCTAGATTTATTGATATTCTGGAGTTGGTGAAGGCGAATGGGTATGCTAATGTATTTTTCACAGATAATGAAGAGGGATTAATATCTCGAATCGGAGAGTTTATGAAGGAAACAGGTCCGAATTTTCTTGAAGTGAAAATAAAACCCGGTTCCAGAGAAGACTTGGGTCGTCCTACGGTAAAACCAGTGGACAATAAGAAAGCCTTCACGAAATTTGTTCAGGATAAATAAATCGTATTATCTAAAGGACATAGCTATGCAAATTGATTAAAAACACGATTGAAAATAACAAATGACAAAATATAAATATCAAATAAATCGCAATAACAAAATTCAAAATAATTTCTTAATCATTTTAATATCATTGATAGGATAATATGAAACAAATCAAAAAAAACAAACCTGTTTATGATTTGGAAGAAAGGACTTTCATATTTGCTAAAGATGTTAGACTTTTTGTCAAAACTCTTCCGAAAACATTAGCTAATTTTGAAGACGCTAAACAAGTTGTTAAATCTTCAGGTTCAGTAGGTGCCAATTATCTGGAAGCAAATGAAGCTTTAAGTAAAAAAGATTTACTGATGAGAATTAAAATAAGTCGTAAAGAAGCAAAAGAGAGTAAATATTAGCTCCAACTAATTTCAAAGACTAATGAATTAAAAAATGACGATGAAGCCAAAAGATTGATTCAAGAAGCAGATGAATTAAAGAAAATATTATCTTCTATTATTGAAAAATCAAAATAGAATTAAGGTATAAAATGTGCAAGATGAGTTTTGAAATTGAGAAATTGGAATTTATTTGTTTTTTGTTATTTGTGCTTTTTGGTTTTACTGAAGAAATCTATAAACTTTGAAATTCCGATACGAAAATTTATGTATTTTAATCCAGTCAAGGTTATAGAAACCAGTAATTGGGTCAAGGCAGTATCCAGAAACTTGGCTGAACTTGGAATAAAGAATCCTCTGATAACCACTTCTCCTGAGATTCTGCAGCTGCAGAATATTTTTTCTGTTTTCAACCAGAATTCAATCTTCAGTAATATCGGCTCAAATCCGACTTTTGAAAGTTGCAGACAAGCAATAGATTTCAGCAATAAAGAGGAATTTGATGGAATCATAGCAATTGGTGGCGGATCGGTCATGGATACGGCAAAGGTAGTTATGGCATCTATGGGAACCGGGATTAATGATGTTGCCAAATTGCTGAAAGTTACCGCTCCTTATGAAGCCAGAGTCCCAGGCATTTTTATTCCAACCACTCATGGTACAGGGAGTGAAGTGACCATGTGGGCAACGATATGGAATATGAAAGAGAAAAAGAAATATTCACTTTCTCATCCTGACCTCTATCCTGATATAGCTGTGCTAAATGGAACTTTAACTCTTAGTTTGCCTGTTCATATTTCTTTAACAACTACATTGGATGCCTTGAGTCACAGTTTTGAAGCAATTTGGAATAAAAATGCAAACCCACAATCAACTGAATACGCCATTGAGGCAATTATTTTAATATTAGAAAATATTAAAGAATTAAAGAGTGATTTAAAAAACAACGTAGTAAGAACAAAATTATTAAAAGCATCTAATATTGCGGGTTTGGCATTTTCAAATACAAAAACTGCCGCAGCTCATTCCATAAGCTATCCTCTTACTTTACGATTTAAAATTCCACACGGAATAGCTTGTTCCATGGTTATGTTACCCCTGATTAAAATTAATAAAATCGCAATTGAGAGAGAATTACATATGATATTAAAAAAATTAAACTTGAGTAAGGTATCTGACTTAGAAAAACAGATAAAAGAAATTCCCGGAGATATAATTAAATATACGTTAACAGACTGGGGTGTTAGGAAGGAACATCTGGAGGAATTGGTAAAACAATCGTTTACGAGAGAGCGTATGGAAAATAATATTATTGATCTTAGTGAGGAGCGCGTACGTTGGATATTGGAAGAAATCTATTAATGAATTATGAAGTCACGTCAGTACAAGTATTTATTTTTTATAACAAAACCCTATTCATTTCCGGTACTTGAACCGATTCAGGAATTTATCGAGAAAAACAAAAGTGGAACGGTCTGCTGGTTTACCGCAAGTAATGCAAGGAAATATAAGCCACCCGGCAGGGAATTACACTCGTCATCAGAAGTAATGAATTTTAATCCTGATGCGGTAATCGTACCGGGGAATATAGTACCTGATTTCTGGCCTGGACTAAAAGTGCAGATTTTTCATGGTTTGGATGATGAACCTAAAGGCTTTTACCGAATAACAGGTTTTTTTGATTTATACTGTACTTTTGGACCGAATACCACCGACAGATTCAACCATCTTGCGAAGCGACATAAGAACTTTTTGGTAAGGGAGACAGGTTGGCCCAAACTTGATCCGTTGTTTCTTAATGGCTCAAGTGATGAATTAACACAACAGCAAATGACAGAAAACCTCGGTTTTGATCCCAGAAAACCGATAATATTATATGCTCCAACTTTCCCGCCTAAATATACGAGTGCACCGGATTTGCTGCCTGTTTTTTTCAAGCTGAGAAAAGTTCCATATCAGTTTTTGATTAAGTTTCACACTCTTTTAGACCAAAATATTCAGCAACAATACAGAGCATTGAAAAGTCAGAATATCAAGGTTGTCGAAGATATTAACATTCTTCCATATTTGCAGATTGCCGATGTTCTTATCACTGATACTTCTTCAGTAGCCTATGAATATCTGGTTTTGGATAAACCTGTAATTACTTATAGAGCTATCGCAAGAAAAGATAAGGGAATTAATATCCAATCTGCTGATGATTTGCAAGGGGCGATAGAACAGTCCTTGGCAGATCCAGAGGAGTATTCACAGAATCGTCGGCACTGTTTAGACGAAATTCATCCTTATATTGATGGTAAATCATCCTCGAGAGTTATTGAATCAATCGAAGATATATTGACATCCAGTATACATAAAAAGTTGAAAGCCAAACCAAGGAACTATGTGCGGAAATGGCAGATCAGACGGTTAATTAAAAAGTGGGAGCGAGAATAGTTGAGTAAGATTAAAATATTGTTCAAGATGTTTTATCTGTATCACAAGACAGCTTATGATCCGCTGATTGAGGTTTTCCGCAGTGATCCTCGTTATGATGTTGCTTTGTCGCTGACTCATGAAAATAAACACACCTTCGGGATATTTACCAGAAAATTGTCACATGAATTTCTGAAAAAGTTTGAAGATCAGGGGTATCGTGTTTCTGATGAAAAGGAAGAATTTGATATTGTAGTGGTCCCGGATGTTGTGAATGAATCGGATTTTGATAATACATTATTGTGTCTCATATATCATGGAATAACCTTCACAAAAACGGTCACATTCAGAGAATTGAAGAAACATCGCACGGGTCGTTATATGATTTTTGCTGAGGGTGATTATTCAGTACAGCAATTGCATAAATCCGGCTGTTTGTTTAACTCCGAAGTACACAAAGTAGGATATCCTAAAATGGATCCTTATTTCAAAAAAAATCAATTCAACCGCGAGGAAATACTTTTATCACTAGGATTGAATCCAGAAAAAAAAACAGTTTTGTTCGCACCAACATACAAACCTACTTGTGCTTATAGATTGAAAGACGAAATATTTGAAGCAACAAAAAATTATAACCTGATTATTAAACTGCATCATTATGCCTGGAGGGGGAAGTTTGTAAGGCACAGCCAGCATAAGATTTTTGTGAGGCGGCTGTCGAAGTATTCACATGCTGTGATTATTCCTCCAGATGATTATAGTATACTGCCTTTGATGGCTGTTGCGGATACATTAGTCTCAGAAGCTTCAGGTGCTGTTACGGAATTCTTAGCGACAGGAAAGATCGGTGTCATATATAATCTAGATCATGACTTGTTGAAACACAGCGATGGAGAACCTCTCCTGACTATTGATAATCGTGAATTTCTAAAAGACTCTTTTGTCCATATAAATCGTGCGAACGAATTGGAGATGGGAATCGAACAGGCATTGAGCCCTACAGAAGAGATGCTTCTTGCGGCGAAAAGAGACCGGGAATATTTCTTCTACAAATTAGATGGGAAAGCGTCTAAGCGAGTTAAAGCAGAAATTGAACGTCTCTATAAAGAGGGTACTCATTTCAATCCGGTATAGGAAAGAGATATTTTTTATATCCAAGATCTTGAGAAATTATGAACGGGTAAAATCAGATTAGTTTCTTGAGAAATTACAATTTTTGGAAAATCAATTATATCCCAATAAACAGATAATTTAGTTGGTTTTTTTACTGTAGTTAGCTAAGTCTTAAACTGAAAATTCAATTTGAAGAACCAAGTAGGATCGCAATCTGTATCTTCATATTTTGTGTAATGGAGTGTCGGTGCAATGTATACATGTGAATTCAGTGAATAGTTAAATCCAACAATGGTGTAAATTTCCAAATCCTCTATCATATTTGAACTGGGAGCAAACATTTCGGCTCTGATTAATAGACTGGTCTTGGGTGCAATCATAAGACTTCCGTAAAAAACGGTTAGCAGTTTTTGATCGTAACTTTGATCGTTAGGATTATAGTCTGCCTGAGCTATATATTCTCCCCCTATTCTGATTTTTTTAATGGCAACTCCTACAAATCCCATCGCAGTGTATTTTTTTAATGTATTGGTGGGTTCAAAGGAGAAGTTTCCCCCAATATTCCATCCCGGGTTTTTATCCAATCTATTTTCGCCATACGCTACCAGGAGGGACAACCGTTTATACTTATCATCTTCTGGTTTTTTATATCCAACCCCATTATAGACAGCACCTTGAACGAACAGTCTGCCCCCGATTTTTCTGATAATGCTGATTCCCAGATCACTGGTGGCACCAAAACCCCAAAGATCTCCTGGATATTTTTCGATAAAGCGGTACCCCCAGGTTTTCGTGGTAGGCCCAAAGTAGTTAGTTGGCTGAACGCCTATAATAAGGTCTCCATAATTGGTTTTCCAGTTAAGAAAAGCGTGTTTTAGGAAAACAACAGCCCGACCATCCTCGTCAGTTCTACCCACATCAGTTGTTATTCTCAGTGACATGTCTTTCGTTAAATTGCTTTGGAAGTCAAGGTATGTACGCTTCACATTAAATGATGAAACTGATGAAACATCATCGTAGGTTAGGTCAAAAAATATAAGATTTGATATATTTGTTTCGCCTTTCACATAGACAATAGATAAGAGAATTGTAAGAATAGGGATGATTTTAGTGCGCATAGTTACCTCACTTATTAGGTGTTTGAATTTCAATACAAAAATAACCCAAGATACAAGCATTAACACGGTGTCAATACCCAAATACCACCCCCTCTTTTCATTCTCCCCCCCCACGATAAATCGGGATTTTCAACATCCGAGGGGGAGAAGATTTTGCAGGGAAGTCACATCTCAGATTTTTGTTGTAGATACTGTGGGCAAAACTGTTTGAAGCCATATTACCAACTCAAGTTTCGCACATCATAAGCCTATGTTAATCATATACATAATCAATAGCCCAGTCCTTCAGGGCTGGGATAGAAATGTTGAAAGATGGTTAGGACGTTTACGTCCTTCCCCTTCAAGATGAAATTATTCACAATAGGTAACGTCGTGAACGACGTAACAATCTGTATTGGCTTCAATATCCCCGCCCTGAAGGACGAGGCTATTCACATGCGAAACTTGAGTTACCAAGAACTCCTCTCTCCGCCAGCTGGCGGAAGAGGAAAAAAGGTGAGGGGGGCTCTTTTCTCTTCCCTGCCCGCCCTTCGGGAGCAGGTGGGTCAAGAGTTTCATTGTAATAAAAGCTACGAGAGTTTTTGTAAGATTGAATCTGGATCACATCGGACAACTCCTAAAATAAAAATGGGATCTAGGTACGCATTATTGTGATGAACCAAATTTAAAATTTATGTTTTTAAAAAAATAGAGATTCCTCTTGATTAATGTAATACGTCAGTGACTGAGGTATTTTTGAGTTCCCCGAAATATTGGGTTTATTTTAATGGTATGGGTAAATGCCAATAAATATATTTATTCATTCTTTTGTCCCCGAATAATCGGGATCTTCGACTTGATCTACCTACGCTATAGCTTCGGCAGACAGGTACAAAAGAATCAAAAAATCAAGGCTGTTGAATATTTACTAAAACTTTGATTTCATTCTCTAAAAGAAACAAACTCACTTTGCTCCGCTTCGTTCAAACCCCGATACGGTTGCAAGCTCCCTACGGGGCAGGCAGTGTTTCTTTTTTTAACGAGAATTCCATCAAGTTTATTAACGTAAATATTCAAATGCCGTTTAATAACTTCTATGATCATTATTGATAACGATAAATATTACAGCGTTTTTATTTTTCTCTATCTTCATAAATAATGTTAATTAATGAAGCAAACAAACTATTTTAGTGGGAAGTCCTGAAACTTGCACCTTGAAAGCCTTGGCCCTGGGCGTTCCGCCATGGTGAGCTCGTAGCCCTTTGGTCTTCGCCTATGGCGAGCTCTTGTTACTTGATACTTTTAAGTCGAAATACCACTGTCATTGAGTTATTACTGATTTATAGATAAAAAGAACAGGATCATATTAATTCATTATCCTAAATTCTTTTCACTAA
>JACKQG010005049.1_pt1 | contig 14847 bp, 9 predicted proteins | sample 8237621 | NCBI WGS metagenome assembly JACKQG01 (sample SAMN15677084, study PRJNA649215) | marine metagenome | biome: marine; feature: Black Sea; material: saline water; isolation source: suspended particulate matter (SPM) from the Black Sea western gyre | collected 2013-06-09/2013-06-10 | depth... | reverse complement strand
GGAAATAATATCAAAACAGTTGCCGTTTTACAAAATACTATTATTCAAGGTTCCCTTAATGCTCATCGCCTGGTTTCTCATCTACAAGCAACTCCTCCCCTTTTCCCATTATTTCACTTACCAGATCCTTGGTTTGGAACAGGGCAGCCACCTGGGGGAGGCCGTTCAGTTTTTTATCTATGACAGCCCCAAGGTTATGATGCTCCTGACCTTAATCGTCTTTGGCGTCGGCATTATACGTTCCTTTTTCACACCGGAACGTACACGAAAGATCTTGGCCGGTCGGCGAGAATCAGTGGGTAATGTATTGGCAGCACACCTTGGCGTTGTCACTCCGTTCTGTTCCTGTTCGGCGGTCCCGCTTTTTTTGGGCTTTGTCCAGGCTGGTGTTCCCCTGGGCGTCACCCTCTCATTCCTCATTGCAGCACCGATGGTCAATGAAGTGGCACTGGTTCTGCTCTACGGTTTACTGGGTTGGAAAGTTGCCGCGCTCTATCTCATCCTCGGCCTCTCCGTGGCCATAATCGGTGGCTGGGTCATCGGCCGTCTCAAACTTGAGCACCTGATCGAAGACTGGGTACGGGAAATGCGCAGCGGCACACCACTTGGGTTCACGGTCCGCCTCACCTGGAACGACCGGATCGATGCCGGACGCCAGGCGGTCAAAGATATCGTGGCAAAAGTCTGGCCCTATGTTATAGCTGGCATCGGTGCAGGTGCTGCCATCCACGGATATGTGCCGGAAAACTTCATGGCCTCCATCATGGGCAAGGATGCCTGGTGGTCGGTACCGGCAGCAGTCGTCATCGGTATCCCCATGTACTCCAACGCAGCCGGAATCGTCCCTGTAATCCAGGCACTCCTCGGCAAGGGGGCTGCACTGGGCACGGCTTTAGCCTTTATGATGAGTGTCATTGCGCTCAGCCTGCCGGAGATGGTTATCCTGCGTAAAGTCCTCAAACCCAAATTAATCGCTATCTTTATAGGCGTAGTCGGCACCGGCATCCTCTTGGTCGGCTATCTCTTCAACATATTGATCTAATATGCCACCTGAACTTCTTACCGGGACCATTTTTCTGGTCGCCGGTTTTATCCAGGGAATGACAGGTTTTGGCTCAGCCCTGATCGCCCTGCCCCTGCTGAGCCTCTTCCTGGACATCAAAATTGCAGTCCCATTATGTATACTCAACAGCCTGGTCATCACCACCACCATGGCCCTGCAACTCAAGAAACATTTTGAGAAGAAAAAGATCCTGCCCCTGTGCCTGGCCGCCATTCCAGGAGTAATCCTCGGAGTCACGCTGCTCAAAAACAGTGGCTCTGACATCATCCGAATCAGCCTTGCCCTGCTCCTGATCTGCTACTCTCTATACAGTCTGCTGTCGACCCCCAAACACCCGAACCTGCACCCGAACTGGGCAATACCGGCTGGCTTCCTCTCCGGTCTGATTGGTGCCATCTTCAGTGCAGGCGGTCCGCCAACCATCATCTACACCGCCCTGAGCAACTGGAGCAAAGACCAGATCAAAGCCACTCTCACCGGGTTTTTCCTCTTCAACTCCTACCTGATTGCCATCGCCCACACCAGCAGCGGCCTGATCAACTCCACTGTTCTTTCCCTTTTTCTCTACTCCGCCCCCATGGTTCTGGTCGGCACTCTTCTCGGGGGCCGCTGTTACGGCCTGCTCAAAAAAGACCTTTATTTGAAAGTGATATTTGCCTTTCTGGTTGTGATGGGTATGATGTTATTAGGTACTTTCTGATAACAGACCCCACTTAGGGTACGTTGAAAAATTAGGATTTTCGCTCAAGATCTAGGCGTGCGAAAAATTTTACCGCAGGCATATAGTCGATATTCCCAGGATAAAATTTTGAGCGCAACGCAGATGTTGGGCGAAAAGACAATTTTTCAAGATAGCCTTTATACAGTGAGCCACTGCTGCGGCCCCCTCCCCTTGGACAGATAAATGAACGGCGCTGAACTCCTGGTCAAGTCCCTTGAAAACGAAGGGGTTGAATTGATCTTCGGTATCCCCGGAGAAGAAAACCTGGCCTTTCTCGAGGCCCTAAGGACCTCATCCATCCGCCTGATCATCACCCGCCATGAACAGGCCGCAGGCTTCATGGCCGCCACCTATGGCCGAATGACCGGCAAACCCGGCGTCTGCCTTTCCACTCTGGGTCCAGGAGCAACAAATTTCGTCACTGCCGTCTCCTATGCCCTTCTCGGCGGCATGCCGGTACTTTTTATCACCGGGCAGAAACCCATCAAAAAGAGCAAACAGGGCCGTTTTCAGATCATCAATGTCGTACGCATGCTGGAACCATTAACCAAGTTCAGCAAACAAGTGGTCAATGCCGGGACCATCCCCTCTCTGGTTCGCGACACCTTCCGCCTGGCCGTCGAAGAAAAACCAGGACCTGTACACCTGGAACTTCCGGAAGACATCGCCGCAGAAGAAACCGAAGCACAGCCCATGCCTGTGACCCATAGATTTCGGCCACTGGCTCCGCAAAAGGCTATCGATCGGGCAGCGCGAATTATCGAAAAGGCCAAGTACCCTTTATTGGTCCTGGGATCTGCCGCCAAAAGACGAGCCATCTGTCGAGCGGTCAATGGACTGATCCATGAGAGTGGTCTCTATTTTTTTACCACCCAGATGGGCAAAGGCACGGTGGACGAACACTCGGATCAATCCCTGGGTACGGCAGCCCTCTCAGAACACGATTACCTGCACTGTGCCATCGACCGAGCCGATGTGATCATCAACGTCGGCCACGACGTGGTTGAAAAACCACCTTTTTTCATGAACCAGGGACCCATGCAGGTCATCCATATCAACTACGCCCCGGCCGACATTGATGAGATTTATTTTCCCCAGCATGAGATAACAGGCGATATCGCCGACTCCCTGACTCGACTGAGTCAGAGCCTCCACATGGAGCAAACCACCAACGACTACTTCAAACGCATCCGTCAGGAAATCGACACCCAGGTCTTTTCCAGCCATTGCAGTCACGTCAATTTCCCCAACACCCCCCAGCGCATTGTCAGCGACATCAAGGACACGGTTGACGATGAATCGATTATCTCGCTGGACAACGGCATGTACAAGATCTGGTTCGCGCGGAACTTCAAGGCAACTCTCCCCTACTCCCTGCTCCTGGACAATGCTCTGGCCACCATGGGTGCCGGCTTTCCGGCCGCCATCGCAGCCAAATTGATTCATCCGGAGCGCCAGGTCATAGCGGTTTGTGGCGACGGCGGCTTCATGATGAATTCTCAGGAGATGGAAACCGCTATCCGTCTGGAACTTGATCTGGTGGTCATTGTCCTGCGCGACAATGGCTATGGAATGATCAAATGGAAACAGGCGGGCATGGGCCTGCCAAACTTCGGTCTCGATTTCAAAAATCCGGATTTTATCCAGTACGCCACGAGTTACGGGGCCAAGGGATATCGAATCACCCGTAACGGGGAACTGCATGAAACCCTCAATCACTGCATGAATCAGCCAGGACTGCACCTGATCGAAGTACCTGTTGATTACTCAGAAAACGAAAAAGTTTTTTTCCAGGAGCTGAGAAACAAGACCTGCCTCCTTTAATCACGGAAATCGGAACAACCCAGTTAGCCAATGATTCAAGCCATCGGACGTATCCGAATCATCACCTCAGTCTTGCTGTTGCTGGCAGTCTCCGTCTCCCTTATCTGGAACATCTTCCATTTTCGCCGACACCAGCTGGATCCCGCCCAGGCAACGGATAACCTGCAGGTTCTTTTCTGGCCGCTGATCATCAGTCACATCCTGGCCGCAATGGCCGGCCTGATCATCATTGCAATATTTGCCCGTAAGCTGTCCAAAGAACGACGCAACCTGGAAAAGAAGCATGAACAACTTCAGAGTGAAATCGAAGAGAGAAAAAAAACCGAGACAGAATTACACGCCGCCAAAGAAAACCTGGAAAGCAGGGTCCAGAAACGAACCAGTGAACTGCAACAGATCAATACCATTCTGAGTGAATCACTGGAAGCCCAACAGCAGACAGAAGAGTCATTGTCTCAGACAACACGCCACCTGCGCCAGCGCAACAGAGAACTGAGCGATTTCACTCATGCAATTTCCCATGACCTCAAGGAACCTTTGATTCTGATCCAGGCCTTCTGCGATCGACTACACAAAAAATGCCACGACAACCTGGACGAAAAGGGAATCAACTACCTTGAACGCATCGAAACATCGACTCAACGCATGCAGGGCCTGATCGACGGCCTGCTTCTCTACTCCAGAATCGACAGGATATCCCAGGCCTTTGAACCACTCCACCTCAACAAGGTTATCCGGGATGTCCTGGATGATTTGGCAGTAAAAATTGAAGAGAACCAGGCTGAAATCCTGGTGGATAAACTGGGAGACATTGAGGCCGACCCACTCCAGATGCGGCAGTTATTCCAGAACATCATTGGCAACAGCCTTAAATACCGCAATCTCGAGAAACAGCCAACAATCAGGATCCACCTGCAACCTTTCAGCAACGAGGCACAAAATCTCACCCACATCCGCCTGTCAATCCAGGATAACGGTATTGGCTTTGACTCAAAGTACGCAGAAAAGATCTTCGATATTTTTCAGCGACTGCACAGCCGAGAAGAGATCAACGGGAGCGGCATAGGCCTCTCCATCTGTAAAAAGATCCTTGATCGTCACCACGGCACCATCACTGCCAGTAGCCAGCCAGGGCAGGGCACCAACGTCACCCTCACCCTGCCCCGCAGCCAGACGCAAGACACAACAGAGTCGCTTCCGGTTAAATGACATGAGACAATCAGCTTCAGGATACCTGAAAAAACTGCCCACTCTGCAATCTGGCGCCGGAAAGAAACGTGAAACCGTGCACAATTATGCAGCAGTGTTCCTGAATAATTGTGCAAATTGTTACAGGGGCAGGATATGCATAACTCCGCGTATGGGATGTCGTCCCTTCAGGAACAGTCCCTTACGGCCATCAATTGAGACCGGATCACCGAAATTGATCCGCTCGCTTCCCACCTGACAATAGCCCCCGGTTTCATAAACCTTCAACTGTCGACAGCCAACCACACAGGTCTTCTCCAGCCGAACCGCTACCACAGAGGCATGTGACGTCTGACCACCGCGCGAGGTGAGAAGACCATCAGCCAGATCAACAGCTCGAATATCCTCAGGCACGGTGTCCTGACGAATAAGAATCAACGGCGTCTGCGGATCGTTCAGGCGTAACTCATGGATCTGATCCTCGGTAAAGACAGCCAGACCAGCCAGCGCCGATCCTGACACACCAATCCCCTTGGCAAGGAAGGCTTGATCAAGTTCAGGGCTGTCGGCAAAGACGTCAAAACGCTCCTTCTTTTTGATAGTGATCATATCACGGGTCTGCAGAAGATACAGGTCACCCGCCTCAGGTCCTTCAAACGTGAATTCAATCTCCTGTGGATTCCAGCGTTTCTCATAGACCAGCCTGCGAGAGATATCCAGTAGCTGCTGATAAATATTCGGAAAACGCAACTCAAGGCTTTCCTCACGCAATCGACCATCAAGCTCTGCCTGCTCCACTGAGATGGGGAAACTGGTAACCAGTCCAGAGACAATATCCTCGCCCTGATCGCCATAGGCATAATCACCCCACAGGGCCACCCGCTGTACTTTCCTGTAAGGATGCGAGGTAAACACCACCCCGGAACCGGATTTATTATTTCGATTTCCAAAAACCATGGCCTGAACGATGACGGTTGTTCCCCATGCGTCTGAAAGATCCATAATTTTCCGATAATCAGCCGCCTTGGCCGTCTCCCAGGATTCAAACACCTTTTCCATGGCCCCGACCAACTGCAACCAGGGATCATCGGGAATCCCCAAGCCTTGAGTGCGGATCAGCTTCTGATAATCCAGGGCCAGCTCCCGCATCTGTTCCGGGGTAAACTGCAACTTCAGAGATACCCCGTGCTGTTCCTTGGCCCGGTTCATCAAACCCTGGAAATCCTCCCGTCGCATACCCGAAACCATGGCCCATGATTGCAGGAAACGACGATAATTATCCCAGGCCAGATAGGCATTCCCCTCTGCCCTGATGGATTCCTCAATAATCTCCTCATTCTGGCCAACATTATGGATGGTGGCCATCATTCCAGGCATGGAAATGGCGGCACCGCTACGAACCGAGACCAACAACGGTCGATCAGATGAGCCATAGATTCGACCCGTCTGCTGCTCAAGTTCGGTCAAGGCATTACGAATATGCTGCATAAACTCTTCACGGGCCCGGGCAAAACCATAAATCACCTCACGGCAACGAAAAACCTCAGTGGTGATAACAAAGGCGGGTGGCACCTGGATCTGCTCATTCATGAGCATCACCAGATTATACCCCTTATTTCCCAGATGAATCAGATCACGGGTATAAGGATTGAGATGAGTCAAACTGGAAATCGCATTTTCCGGGTTATACGTCATCAGCAGATCAAGCATGCGCTCATCAAGGACGTCTCGCTGACGCTCCAACGTGTTGATAATTCGAGTGATAAAATTATCCAAATGCTGAAGGCCAAAGGTTGAGGCGATCAGATCACGGAAAAAAGCCTCGCTCAGCCGATGGACGGTATCTTCAGGCTCATCATCATCCCACAGCGACCGGTAACGGGTCAGGAGATTTTCTGAGCCAATCTGCGGAATCAGAATAGAAAGATTATTTTGGTGAATGTTTGTGTAATGACTATAAATAACATCCTTGACCCCCTCGGACAGACCTCGGAAAATATCTAAATACTGGGTATAGGAAAAACGTTTGATCTGCAAAGAACTGCTGAGCAACGAAACATAGGTCTCGAGACTCCTTGAGACGATCCCGTCCATCCGCAGAGCGCGGATAAAGAGGCGCAACGCCCGGACAACCCGGTAAAATGTAGCTCGGGTGATAAACGTGAGGTTAATCTGTTCTGGCAATTTCTCCAGATAAATTCCAGCCAGATTTTCGAGACGAAACGTCAGACTGAGACTATCAAATTTATGTTCCCGGTAGCGGCCATAGACCGAGGGAATATCCACGGCAATATGCCGCTTATGGTAAATCTCCTCACGGACCTCAAATTGTTCAGACGAGAGAATGGTTTCCTGCAAGTTTTCAAGGACATCGAGAAGGGCTGTCAAGCATTGTTCCGGTTCACAATGCTCCAGGACCTCAAGAAGACCCTCCATCTCAGGAAAGCCTTCCCGCGAGGCCTCACGAAGCTCATGAAAGCCGAGGTTGTATTTCTCATACAGCAATTGAAACATCTGTACCAACAGGTCAAATCGTCTGAGTTCGGCCGGGGCCAGATCGGTCTGGGCCGCAAGATACTTCTCGCGCTCAGGTCGCTGCCAGGCCAGAATATCCTCCAGGGACTGCAACTCGAGCTCGTCATAAATACGATTCGCCAGAATATGCTGGTCGTCGATAAAGGGGCCATTCACGGCCACCTCGGCGTATACCTCTTCGGGCAGGAAAGAGATAAGAGTTTCCTTCTTCCGCGATTTCCAGAATACAAAAATAGCCCGGATGAAATCAACAATCAGATTTGAACTCTCCACATGGCTCTGTTTACGCAGAAAGTGGATCAGGACATCACGACGTTTATGAATTTCATCAAGCTCGGTTGAAACTTCACGCAACTCACCTTCGGCCCCGATCTCGTTAAAAAAGACCGGCATCAACTTGGTAAACTGCTTGGCCAGATTATAAATAGGCTCAATGGGATGATTGAGCAGGTCTGTAATATCACGCTGAAAAAGGTCTGTATCCTTGACACAGGTACCCGAGAGCTTCAGGTTGATGATCAGGGCCGAAAACAAGGTCGAACACCACTTGGGCTCCTGCATGATCAAGTTGAGCCAGACCCGGATATTGGCCAGGTGGGCCGGATTGGTCAGGGGCTGCCAGTCCTCATCCACACCGCGTACATTGGCGTACTGAAAACCAAAACGAACCACTTCCCAAAGAAAGGTCTCGACCATTCTGCTGTTGCCCCGATCAAAGACCTCACCACCCAGGACCTGAATACACTGGAGCGAGGTATGGGGATAGCGACGGACATTGGCCTTGAGCAACTGAAAAGCGGTGAGCAGGAACTGTTCAATCTCCTCAAAGGTCTGCTGACGAACAAGAAGCACCAGACTGCGGTTAATCTCTCGCAGGGTCTCTTCGTGAATAAGATAAAGCCCCTCGGTATCCATGATGCGGAAGAGAAAGAGGAGCTTCTGATTTTCGGCAAAACGTTGATTGGCGGAACTTGTCGAACTCCCATCCGACTCTTTACCAGCCTCAGCCAGACGACTGGGTATCTCACGATAAAACCTGACCAGATCAACATGGGCAGGCAAGACAAGGATATCGCGTAATCCTTGCACATCACTGCCGATTACAATCTGAGCAAGCGTTTTCTGATGGATGCGAATGGTTTCGTGGGATATGGCCGAGAACAGTTTTCCGGAATGGAAATCCCGACACAGATCGCCGCAGCGTTCCATAAACCAGGGCAGCGGATCATCCTCAGTCAGCCAGTACTCATAGTTGCGCTCTAAAATGGCCCGCATCAAACGTGAAATGGGTTCATAGTCAAAGGTACAACCATCCCGCTGATCGAATTCCATCAATCGGGCCGCCACTCGTTTCATGGGATGCTGCCCCTGAACAATGAGAAGCACGGCTCGGGGGTGCTCCTCATTCAAGTGAATGAGTTCCCTGAAATAATGATTAAAGCCTTCCTGAAAACGACAGAGCTCTTCTTCGCCGAACCCGGCCAGCATCTTTTCAAGCCAAACCAGCTGGGCCTCGATAATCTGGGCCATCAGGGTCCTGTTTTTCAAAGAATCACGCAGCGCTTCGAGAAAGAGGCCGACAAACAAACGAAAAGTTTCAGGCCCCTGTTCGTGTCGAACATAATGATTAGAATTTTTAAGCACATAACTGCGAAGTTGCGGCAGCAGTAGTCCCCAGTTGCGATAAGGGTGACAGATTTCATACAAAAGATGTTCAAGCGTGGCATGAATGCCCCGATAGCGCTCCACCACATCAAGGAGCAGATGCAACTCAGGACGGATCTCCACATCCTGGGCAGTCTCGGCCAGATTGGCCTTGAGAGCATTACTCTCGATCGTATTTTTTTTCTGCTCACTCATCTTTCTCATCTCTGACAATCACTACCTACGCTGCCGACTCCAGAACCAAGCCCAAAGCCTCCTGAATGGTCTGCGGGTAATGGACAATCAGCTCTGAGCGAACCTCTTCAGGAATTTCCATCACATCCTTTTCATTGAGAACCGGCAGAGCCAACTCCCGAATCCCGGCCCGATGGGCAGCCAGAACTTTTTCAATAATCCCACCCACGGGCAGGACATCTCCACGCAGGGTAATCTCACCTGTCATGGCCACATCCTGACGAACCGCGCGGCCACAGAGAACTGAAACCAGCGAGGAAACCATGGCCACACCAGCCGAAGGTCCATCCTTGGGAATGGCCCCCTCAGGGACATGGATATGGATATCACTATTTGAAAAAACATCTTCATCGATCGAGAGCTCTGCGGCATGGGAACGAATATAGGTAAGGGCGGCCGTGGCCGACTCCTTCATCACATCACCCAATTTACCAGTCAGAGTCAGACCTCCGCTCCCCTTCATCTTTGAGGCCTCAATGAACAGAATCTGTCCACCCACAGGGGTCCAGGCAAGCCCTGTGGCAAGGCCTGGTCCCCAGCTTCTGGCCTTGATCTCGGAGAAGAAACGGGCCGGGCCCAGGAATTGATACAGATCTTCCGGGGCAACCCGAGTTTTACCCGTCTCACCCCGAGCAATCCGGGCGGCCACTCCTCGACAGATTGCGGCCAACTCCCGCTCCAGGTTTCGAACTCCGGACTCACGGGTATACGACTCAATCAAGGCACTAATGGTCTCATCGGGAATCTCAAGCTGATCAGCTGTCAGCGCATGCACATCCAACTGCTTGGACAGAAGATGGTTACGGGCAATGGCCACCTTTTCCTGAAGAGTATAGCCTGAGAGATCCACCACCTCCATTCGATCTCTCAAGGGGCCGGGAATGGTATCAAGATAATTGGCAGTTGCAATAAACAAGACCTTGGAGAGATCAAATTCAATGTCGAGATAATGATCAGTAAAGGTCGAGTTCTGCTCCGGATCCAGTACCTCAAGCAAGGCAGAGGCCGGATCGCCACGAAAATCATTGCCCAGTTTATCGATTTCATCAAGAAGAAAGACAGGGTTATTTGTGCCAACTTTTTTCAGGCTCTGAATCACTCGTCCGGGCAAGGCGCCGATATACGTACGCCGATGGCCGCGAATCTCGGCCTCATCACGAACCCCACCCAGTGCCATGCGGACAAACTTACGCCCCATGGTCCGGGCAATGGACTGTCCCAGCGAGGTCTTTCCCACACCGGGAGGGCCGCTGAAACAGAGAATGGGACCGTGGATATCATCCTTGAGTTTCCGTACAGCCAGGAATTCAAGGATCCGCTTCTTAATCTTTTTAAGTCCGTAATGATCTTCGTCCAAATCAGCCTCTGCCTGCTCAAGATCCAGAGTATCATGACTTGATTCCTGCCAGGGCAGATCCAAAATCCAATCAATATAATTACGAGAGACCGAGTATTCAGGAGAGGAAGGTTGTATCCGCTCCAGACGCCCCAGTTCCTTCTTGAGTACGCCTTCTGCCTCAGCACTCAGTGCTTTTTCTTCAATCCGTTTACGGAGTTCAACCAGCTCAACCTTATCGTCATCCCCCTCGCCCAGTTCCTTACGAATAGCCTGAAGTTGCTGGCGGAGAAAAAACTCTCGCTGACGCTCGTCCATATCCTTCTTCATGGTCTCCTGCAACTCATTACTCATCTCAATGGTCTCAAGATGTTTGCTGAGTTCGCGGGCCACCCGCTGCAACAGTTCCTCCGGCTCCCGCTCCTCGAGGAGTCCCTGCTCCTCTTCCATTGTTAAATTAAGCTGTGAAATCACCAAATAACAGATGTGATAGAGATTGGTCAGGCCGCTGACCGTTACCTGGAGCTCTTCGGGTAACGGGGCAAGTTTCACCATTTTTTGAAACTGATTCCGGATCGTATGAAGCAGGGCCTCAGCCTTCCTGGACTCACTATTAACCATCTCCACTTCGGCCACAGTCGCCGTGAGATAAGGATTCGGCTCCTGAACCTCCACCAGCTCGATCTTTCTGGTACCACTGACCAGGACCTGATAAAAGCCCTCGTCCTTATTGATCTTATGGATATAACCAACCACCCCGACCCGAAAGATATCATCACCATCGGGGATTTCACTGGAAGCATCCGGAGCCACACGACTGGCCACCAAGGCAATCATTCGATTGGCAAGAAGAGCGTCATCAATCAGTTTCCGCGAAGACTCACTACTGATCCGCAGGGGAAAGCCCATGCCCGGATAAAAAACAAAACCGTGCACCGGGAGCACCGGCAATACCGCAGGGATTTCTAACTCCATGGGATCGACAGGTTTACTTGCTTCAGACTGTTCACTCATACCCCTCACCCCTCCACACTGATAGTAATCCTGACCTTACCGGAACAAACCCGCTTGGGCAGAGCCAGAACCAGTATACCCTGATGATAGCGGGACTCGGCCCGACTTCCATCCACCTGAACCGGGAGTGTCACAATTCGCTCAAAGGCTCCCTGCTCGATCTCGAGTTGATGAACACAGGCAATCTCCTCCTGGGCCAGCAACTGGCGCCGCCCACTGATTCGAACCTGAAACTCATCAACCAGGACAGAGATATTCCGGGGATCAACTCCGGCTAAATCCAGATGAAGCAGTATCTCATCATCGCCTTCATAAATATCAACCGCTGGTTGCCACGCCGTTGCCTTCATCATCCGGGACAACGACAGATTACGGAGCATCCGACCACTCTGCTGCATCACGGCCAGCTCCTGCATGATTTTTTTTGACAATGGATCCATGGGCACCTCTTCGCTCATCAATGTAATACTGTTTTCACTCTCCCTGTTGACCTCCCTCTGAAAATCACCATCTTCTCAAAGAGCATTACAGGGCCTTGCTGCGTTCCATGTGCAGGATAAGATCAAGCATCCGATTGGCATATCCCCATTCGTTGTCGTACCAGCTCATCACCTTGACAGTGGAGCCAATCACACGTGTCGATGGACCGTCTACGATTGATGAATGGTGATTACCCTGAAAATCGATCGAGACCAGAGGCAAATCGCTATAACCAAGATAACGGTTGGCAGCCAGGCTCAGGGCCTCATTTACCTCGTCCACAGTGGTCTCGCGCTCAACTTCCATCACCACATCCACCAAAGAGACATTTGGAGTCGGAACCCGCACTGCCAGGCCATCAAATTTACCTTTCAGCTCGGGAATAACTTGCGCCACCGCTGCAGCGGCTCCTGTATTGGTGGGGATCATGGACAGACCGGCAGCTCGGGCGCGACGCAGATCTGTATGCGGGAAATCAAGAATACGCTGATCACCGGTATAGGCGTGAATGGTGGTCATCAAGCCCCGTTTAATTCCGAAATTGTCAAGTATCACCCGAGCCACCGGAGCCAGGCAGTTGGTGGTACAGGAGGCATTGGAAACCACGTGGTGGATTGTCGAATCATACTCATCCTCATTCACGCCCATGACAAAGGTCTTGATCGCCCCCTTGGCCGGAGCAGAGATAACCACCTTGGAGGCCCCACTGTTCAAATGGGGCTGAGCCGCATCAAGATTACTAAAAAAACCTGTACATTCAGCAACATACTCAACACTACTGCGTTTCCATGGAATGTCAGCCGGGCTACGATGTCTGGTGACTGTAATCAGGCGACCATCAACCACGATTCCCTCCTCTGTGGCCGTCACTTCGTGATCATAATGCCCCATGATGGAATCATATTTCAAGAGGTGGGCCAGGGTGGGGATATCTGTCAAATCATTAATGGCCACCACTTCCATACCAGAAAATTCCGGATCTTTACCCAGCGACCGAAACAGACTCCTGCCAATGCGCCCAAACCCGTTAATACCAATCTTAATTGTCATGTTACTCTCCTGTATTGAACTCAAGGCCTCAACTTCTCATCAATTCTCAATAAACTGACCAGGGCTGGCCTTTTTATATAATTTCAGATACTGCTGCATCACCCGACGCCAACTGTATCGATCCCGGATGAGCTGCACAGCCCGACGCTGCATGGTTCGGATTTGTCCGGGTTTTGTTCGATACAGAGTCAGCGCACGCTCCACGGCATTCACCAGGGGGGGCACGCCATCCCCATCATAACTGAGGCCTGTCTCGCCATCCAGGACCTTGACCAGACCACCAACGGCATGAACGACGGGCAGATTGCCAAAGAGCTGAGCCATAAAATCTGTCAGGCCACAGGGCTCATAACGGGAGGGTATGAGAAAGAAATCACCCGCAGCATAAATCTGATTGGCTAAAATGGGATCGTAACCAAGCAAAACACAGACTCGGCCAGGATGATCTGCGGCCAGCTTGAGGACCTCCTGCTCCTCTGCAAGCGCGCCCGTTCCCAGAAGAAGAAAGACAAACTCGGAGTCCCGTGCCAGAAGTTCTTCCATGGCCAATAAGAGAAGATCAATCCCTTTCTGCTCACTGAGCCGACCGACAAAGGTCAACAAGGGCCAGTTTTGGGGACAATGCAGGGTTCCACCCTGCCGTACGCCTGAAATCTGATTGCCTGCACCACAGCGATTGATAAGCTCCTGACGACAGAGCTCCTTACCGGTCAAAGTACCGGCAGCAACAGGGTCAAAAGCGGCACAGATTCCACTCTGTGCAGGAGTCACGGGATCATATTCTCCAGGATCAATTCCGTTGATGATTCCGGCCAGTCGTACCCCGCGTTCAAGCAAAAGATGACCCAGCATCCCGGTCAGACGATCGTCGTCACTTTCCTGAAGTTCACGGGCATAATTTTCGCTGACGGTATTAAAATGGGCATAGGGAGCTGCGGCCAGAAAAGGATCAAAATCACTGCCCAGACAACTTTCCCGGATGAGCTTCATTGGTAAACCGGTCACCGCCCGGGCAAAATCAAGATCAGCCACCTCCTGATGATAACCAAGACCTGCGTTGTGGATGGTGACCAGGGTTCCGGTTCTTCGAAATAAATGGCGCAGCCCCTCATTTTCACGAATCATGGCCGGCACCAGAGCGGTATGAGCGTCGTGACAATGGATGATATCCGGCTGGGCCCCAAGAAGGAGCATCAAATTCAGGGCACCCTTCTGGAGAAGGACATTCATGGCAAAGTAATCGTAATGCCCCTGGCCCTGTTTCTGACTCGAACTGATTTGTTGATCGGCCGAAGTATACGTATAGACGCCCAGTTTTTCTCTGAAACGAGCGGAATCAAGGAGATAGAGAGTCACCCGCTCCTGGCGTGCGGTCCAGACACGGATCTGCTCCCGCCGTTCCTGGCGGACATAATCCATATCAACCTCATATTCGAGGGGGCGTGTTACCGCAAGGGGATCGACCAGCTGAGAAAAACCAAGGGCTTCCGGATCCATAAAGCCGTAACAGGGCAAAACAACACTGACAGAACGCCCGTTCCAGCGGGCCATGGAACGGGCCAGCTGACGAACCATATCCTTCACCCCACCAGCCCCGGCCAGGACACCGTACTCACGGCTCAACATCCAGATTGAACGGATGATAGGGGAAGAAGATGCGGTCATAATCGAGCCCGGATCAGGCCTCCATGCCGTCAATTACAGCCTGGCGCAGAAGATGATCAGCTAAGGTGAGTC
>JACKQG010004172.1_pt1 | contig 14852 bp, 17 predicted proteins | sample 8237621 | NCBI WGS metagenome assembly JACKQG01 (sample SAMN15677084, study PRJNA649215) | marine metagenome | biome: marine; feature: Black Sea; material: saline water; isolation source: suspended particulate matter (SPM) from the Black Sea western gyre | collected 2013-06-09/2013-06-10 | depth... | reverse complement strand
AAGTTTGGGGTAAACAATACAGTTCCTATCTCTTCACAAAAGCTGTTTGAGATTATCTTTTCCAGTCCTGATCCAACCTCTATACGGTATTTCCTGTCTTCATTGGCTATCACCACAAGCAAACCATTATCCAGTTGAGACTGGCCAAGTTTCCACTCATTAGCAACATCTACCGAAAACCGGTCGATCGGTATTCTGCCTGTGGTATTGACAGTCAAAACCACCATTTGAGCGCCGGTCTTTATTTCCAGTTCTGCCAGGAAGGAATTCAGGCTGTTTTCGGTTTGATCATCTATTATATTCGCGCGATCAGCAACATGCATTTCCGGAACAGGAATATCTACTGCTCCAAATGCCGTAATTGCAGACATAAATAAATAAATTATTGTAACTGTTAATATTACTAATCGATTTTTTCTATGCATATTATATTTTAAATTTATCAACTATTTTTGCGATATCATCCAGGGTATTATACATTTGTTGAAAATCATTTTTCAGATCAGTGTGTGTGGGTTTATATTTGCCCATCTTTATCGTTACTAACTCTCTAAAGACGTTCATCCTTATATTCAACACTTTTTCACACTCATCAAGTACAGCGATCCTTTCCTTCGGCATTTCTTTGTCATAGAGGAAAAGTATCGCCCTGAATATGGGGATATATGATGAGAGGAAACTTACAAACAGTTCCCTTATGACACGGTCATCACCAAGCGACTTTATGTATGCCTGGCTCAAATTCTGGATCCATCCCTTTAGCTCTCTTTCACATACAAGACGCAAATCTGTTTTTTCTATCTTGATTCCGTTCAGGACATCATCACCGTAAACAAGAGCGTTAATTGTTTGCATATTCAGAAACTGGATAGGAAAGACTTCGAGTGAAGACTGAATGTACTCGTCAGTCATTATGATTGGCGCTCTTATTTTTCTCTTACCGTACTTTTTCCCGATAGGTGCGATGAAATCAAAGATATCAAGATTCTTCTCCTTCAACACTATAAGAGAATCAACATCAGAACTCTTTGTATCAAAGTCATTGGTAACCGCACTGCCAATTATATATATGGATTTAATCTGGTTCTCAAAAGAAGAAAGTATTTCACGGAAAAATGGTTGCATTCTATCCGTTACCTGCGCACTTAAATTTGATAGGTTTAGATTTGCCATAGATATGTCCTTACTTGTGAGTTTTTTTGAAAATTTAATAGTATCTGGAAATTCTACAAGAAGCCATTTTAGATTACAAGTCACAAAAGATATGATTTTTACAATTTTCCTAACTTCGAGATTTAGAATGCGTTATGTCGCTATCACTTTATAGCATAAACATTACGTCAGCACATTATGCACTTTTTATAGGTGATTATTTTGTTGATAGGCATATTGTTGATATATATACCGTTCCAGAAGTAACAGCAGCGCTTGTGCCCGTGAAGGTTAAGAAAAAGAAGGGTTGTTTCCGTGTGGAATTTTCTGCCACATATAGCTGTGAAGCTGATCCAGACCCGACAGCAGTGAATGGCCATCCTGTAATCAATAGTGAGCTGGTAATACTTCATCATCGTAAGAAGAAGAAATGTAGGATAAAGGTTGATTACGGAAGCAGTGCTGATTGCGGTAACGAAGGTACTGCGAACAGACACCCATGTCTTCGAAGATGGTAGTAGTGATGATCATGGAACAGACCCTGTTCCTTGTCCACCAAACTGTCCTCTCTAATGGCTGGCTAGTTGCTAAATATTATGGGCACTTCGCCTAATGATGGCGGGGTGTCTGTCATTTTTTTTAGGTTCGCCTTGATTACAAGCCAAATGTATGCCATGACTTATTCTTCTCTCTTTATCCCTTCAACCATGTGAAAGAGCTTGACATTCCCTTTATGTGATGTTAGAAGGTATTTGGTAAATATCACTTTATTCACTAATTTACTAAATTATATGCCTGTATGAAGTTACATATGACACAAGCGACTATTTAATAAAGATTTCTAAAAATCTTGAACAATGACAAATATAGTATTTAAAGTAGGCAGAAACAGGATTGTTCGACTGTTCTGCTTAACAATAATAACCCTGTTTATTGGAGGAATAGGGCTCCATTTTTTCGAGAAGACGCCACGAATTGTGGATGCATTCTGGTGGAGTTTTGTAACGATTACTACGGTAGGGTACGGCGACATAACACCATCAACGATAGGTGGAAGGATTATTGGAGTCGTCGTCATGGTATTTGGTATAGGAATACTGGGAATGTTTACGGCAACGATTGCCAGTGCATTTGTTGATACTAAACTCAAAGAAGGTAAGGGCGTGAACGGCGTAAAGGCTAAAGATCATTTCATTATTTGTGGTTGGAGTTATAAGGCAAAAGAGATTATTGCTGAATTACGGGCTGATAAGAAGGTTAAAAACAGACCTATAGTTATTGTTGCAGATATTCCTGAAAAACCATTGGAAGATGAGAACACCTTTTTTATCCATGGTGAAGTTGATGTTGACATAATGCAGAAGGCCAACTTGCGGGAAGCATCTGTCGTTATGGTCCTGACAGACGAAAATCTTGATTCGTATTCGAGGGATGCAAAAGTCGTGCTGAATACTCTTACCATACGTAAGTTAAACCCGAATGTTTATATCTGTGTGGAAATTTCTGATTCGAGGAATATGCAGCATGGGAAGCTGGCAGGGGCAGACGAAATAATTGTTATCGGAGAGCTGAGCGGCAATCTCCTTGTACAGGCCGCCCTGGATCACGGTATAACCAAGATAATTACAGAGCTTGTCAGTAACAAATACGGCAACGAACTCTACAAAGTAAAGCCATCTGAAAGTTTAGTGGGCATGCAGTTTATTGAGGCACTGAGGCTTATTAAGGAAAAGTATAATGCTATTATCGTAGCAGTTGAATCAGGAAAAGAAAATAAATTGGTGGCTAATCCTCCCGTAGACTATACTATCCAAGCCGGAGACGACCTGATTCTTATTGCGTACGAACGACCACAACTGGGCAAATAAAAGTAAAAGTTTACCGCGAAGAGGCTCCCCGGACAAAAAGCGCCGAGGACAAGAAGAGCGCAAAGCTATTTTTAACTCGTTCCTACGCTCTGCGTGGGAACGGATATTCCTGACGTACTACATCACAAGAAGTCTTGATTTTGGTGCATAACTGTCAGAGCAAAAGGATAGAAGAAGTAATTACTTTGCGTCCCTGCGGTGAATTGAATTGATAATAAATTTTATAAATTTGAAATAGGAGAAATGAGATGTCTGAAAATCTGCAAAAGGTGAAGGACTATTTACACGAGTTAGAGTTTTCAATCTCCAGTGAGGATGTTGCAGAGGAGTTAGTAGTTATAGATGATGAAGATAAAGGTATCAAGAACCTCATCATAGATTGCGAAGACCCTGTCTTAGTTCTCGAACAGGTGATTATGGATGTTCCGGAAAAAACAGATGGTTTTTTCAAGAGACTGCTTCAGATGAATCGTACTCTGGTGCATGGAGCATTTGTATTGAATGAAGAGGGGACTAAAGTTATTTTCAGGGATACCTTACAATTGGAAAATCTGGACAAAAATGAGCTTGAAGGTTCAATTAACGCATTGAGTATTGCCCTGGCAGAGTATGCCGGTGAACTTATTGAATTCAGTAAAAGCTAGGAATTGCTGAACAAAAACATTAACTAATAATTTAAGATAAATTGTAACTAAGAAGGAGTGAAACCATGGCTAGTATATTTCAGCGGATGTTTAAGGTGGGGCAGTCCCAGGCACATAGCGCGATGGATAAATTTGAAGATCCTATCAAAATGACTGAGCAGGGAATAAGAGACCTGAAGAAAGACCTACAGGGGTCCATGAAAAGCCTGGCAGAGGTTAAGGGAGTATCTATTCGTTTGAAAAAAGAGGCAGAAGACAATAAAAGGCTGGCTGCTGATTACGAGCGCAAGGCGATGATGCTGCTCCAGAAGATGCAGAGTGGTGGTATAGACGCTGCACAGGCAGAAAGATTGGCCACAGAAGCCTTAAACAGGAAAGAGGATTGCAGTCAGAAGGCTGTCAGCCTGATGCAGAACTGGGAACAGCAGGATAAAATGGCCTCACAGTTACAGGCAAATGTATCCAAATTGAAGTCAACTGTTTCTTCTTACGAAAATGAGCTTATCACCCTCAGGGCACGGGCTAAGACCGCTGCAGCAACCCGCAAGATAAACGAGCAGGTTGCGAGAGTAGACTCTACCGGTACTATTGCGATGCTGGAGAAAATGAAGGCCAAGGTTGAAGAGGATGAATCACTGGCACAATCATACGGAGAGTTGGCATCCGCAGAGACGAGTGTAGACGACGAAATCAATGCCGCTCTGATTGGTAATCAATCAAGCCCCGCAAGTGACAAACTCCTGGCACTGAAAACCAGGATGGGGTTGTTGGAATAAAAAAACAATCTCACGCAGAGGCACAGAGAACGCAAAGGAAAAGAGCTTTGGCCACAGATTTTCACAGATAAATACTGAGGTTAAAGGCTAAAAGAATCAAGAACTGGAATCATCCTGAAAAGGAGGAAATAGCGGTCAATCATTTTCCTTGTATCCTTCCTGCTCGACGTGTTGTTTGGCGGGTGAGTCTTTGTGTGAAGAGTGATTTTTTTAGTTGTTTATATATAAAAGTGTTTTCCTTTGCGCCCTTTGCGTCTTAGCGTGAAACATTGTTTATAAGAGTTTTTTTCTTTGCGTACTTCGCGCTTTGCGGTGAATCATTTTTTTAAGGATTTAATATGGCCTGGTTTGGTAAGAAGAAAAAGAAAGAAGAGTTTGATCCTCTACAGGATCTTGTTTTGTCTAAGCTCAAGGTTGGATATTTCCTCGATTATGACATGAAGACATGGGAAGTTACTGAATACAACACATATGACTGGGACGATGGGGATCACAGCTACGAATGGGAACTCACATCCGGAAATGAAGTTGTATACCTGGAACTTGAGGATGATGATGAGCCTGAGTGGACTTTGGCAAAGAAGATCTCCTTAAAGAGTGTGGGCCGCGGAATTCGTAAGCATATTCAAGAAAACGATGATCCTCCGAACATGATCAATTATGAGGGGGTAGAGTATACCATTGATGAAGGCAGTGGCGGTTACTTCTGTAAAGGGGGAGGAAAAGAGCGAATCGAATTTCTCTACTGGGATTACTACGATTTATCAGAAAAGAAGACACTCACCATAGAGCAGTGGGGGGAAGATAAGTTTGACGCGTCGGTAGGCAACTATGTAGAGGAATACCAGTTCACAAATATATTGCCGGGTTCGTGATTAGATATAGGTTACGCAGAAACTAATAAATAGTCGCTGTCCATTTTTCAAGTACTTTGCAGTCAAGGGGAGATTTGACCCTGGCCCCTTTTTTGCTTTTTACTTATTAAGTGGCTAGTTGGTGATGTAAATCTTTAGCGAGAGAAGATAAATGACACAAGATGACACAATCTTTGCCTTTGTACTGATGCCGCTTTCAAACGAGTTTGATGATATTTACAAGTTGGGTATCAAAGAAGCTGCGGTCAGTCTAGGAATTCGTGCTGAACGTGTTGACGAGCAAATGTACAGCGAAGGTATGCTTGCGAGAATATACAATCAGATTGAAATTGCTGACATCATCATCGCTGATATGACTGGTCGTAATGCGAATGTTTTCTATGAGGTAGGCTATGCACATGCGAAAAGCAAACTTTGTCTTCACCTTACTAAAGAATCAACTGATATACCATTCGATCTTCAGCATCATCGCCATATTGTGTATGGCGATTCCATAGCCACATTAAAAGAACAGCTCATTGAAAACCTCACTTGGGCAAAAATAGAAGTTGAGAATTATAGAAAAAGCCTTATTCGAGTTAGTACGAAGAGTATTTCTGCCGTGCTTGAAAAATCCCAATTTTACGCGACTGGCGTGCTTGACTTCCGTATTGATCTTTTCAATGATTCTGACGCAGCCTCTGAAGAAATAGAGGCACTGTACTTCTACGCAGGAAACAGTTGGCAAATTACCCAGAACGGGCTCAACTGTGAACGAGGAGATTCAGATCTCGCAGACTATAAATACCTGTATTTACTATCTCCACCAAGAAACAAAATCCCCAAAAACTCTTGGTTGCCACTCATTTTTACAGCGAAACGTCATCTTGATAATACATTTCGTGGTACAGAGCTGAAAGATAGCTATCCTGTGGCAGGGCGAGCTATTCTTCGTATTGTCACATCATCAGGTACATTCGATCATCAAATATTAATTGATGTGGAAGCTCCTGACGAGATTCCATTCTAAGCGCAAGTAGAAAGTGAAAAGCAAAAAGCAAAAGGCATCAGGTTATAAACAAGATACTAGGGTCAGGTCTCAACTTTCAACAAATCACTACAAAAAATTAATCAAAAACACCTCCACCCATATGATAAACAGATCAAGATAACTTTACATAAAAGAAACTATACAACCAAGCGACTACAAGGAATACACTTGAAACAATTCAGATAAACTATAAAACCAGTTACTATACAAAAATTGTAGAAGAACGTGATAGAAGTGACTGACGTCAACTATTTTTCCTGTCTAACGACATGATTATCAAACCTGATCTATTGACAAAAATATTTCCTGGTAAACCTATGATCACTTTTCTCCTCTTGAAACATATTTTTAATTTTAGTGTTTAGCAATAGGGATAGCGGTACTAGCTCAATAAACATCCCATGCGCCTTTTTTGTAATATTTTACTAAAATGGGATCCAGGATAGTGTTTACTTTCACCTTCTCTTTTTTCTCCAGAACTCCTTTACCAAAATGTACTATTGAAATGATGGCGTCTCTGTTCAGGAATTTAGTATGGGGGGGGGGAGGAAGCTCAATTCCCATTATCTTTGCCTTCAGCTTATCATTTGTCACAACTTCCTTTTTTCATTCCCAGACACCAACTACGATGGATAAGATTTAAAGGCCCTTGCCAACTTCATACATGCCAGTTATGTAATTTGTCACACTTCCTCTGTATTTCTCGTGGATCGTAAGGCCCCAAAAAGCGTATAAACTTTTTGAACAAATCTATATCAAAGCAATTAAGCATCCCGGACTTCATCTCTACAAGAGCGGCAAACGGTCTTACCGCATCTCCATATGACCTATTCGCAGTTAACGCACCATATACATCTATCAAACGGGCAATCTTACCACAAAGGTGGATTTCATCTTTTTCAAGACCATATGGATAACCGCTACCATCATCGTTCTCATGATGTTGTAATGTTATTATAAGCTCTTCTTTAAACTCAATCCCTGTTTCTTCTAAAACTTCCACCCCTAATTCAGGATGTTTTTTTACTATTTCAAATTCTTCTTCAGTCAATTTCCCCTTTTTGTTAAGAATATCTGTGCTGATTTTAGTCTTACCAACATCATGCAAAAGTATCCCCGCACAAAGACCATATAATTCCTGTAACCCTAAGCCAAGTTTCTGCCCAAATAAAGTACCTACGGCTGCAACATTAACCGAATGAGTATGGGAACCATATTCGTGTACTGCTATCTTAAGCAAGCTTTCTGCTGCTTTACTATCGTTTATAACGTAGTCAACCATATTGCCAGCAAACGCCTTAATCCTTTTTATGTTTTCAGTACCCGGGTCAGCAAAGAGATCTTTAACCAGATTAGTAGCGGCTCTATGTACTGTTTTTGTTCTCTCATCGGAAGGAATGTTTGTATCGGTTATGATATGTTGAAAATTATTTTCCAGGTAATCAAAAAATGCCGGCTGGTCCTCTTTTTTTATAAAAACGCTTTTGATATTTTGTACCACAAGCATCTTTTTTTTAGCTTTATCAAAGACTGCATCTCTGTTGCAATACAATACAAATCTAACTTCAGCAGTCGTCTTTGTAAGTAAGTAAATGTCACAACCAACTGTAGTATTAGTTTTTAAACTGTCTGTCTGGATTGGCAAATAAGATATTTCGTATTCCATTTTTTTCAATTAAAGATATTTTCCGGTAAACTCAACTTCACAATCACAGTACGTATAAACTCTGGAAGGATATAGTTATCATAAGTGCCATATATATAATCGGTTAAAATCTTTAAAACTTTAGTCAGTATTTCTTTTTATTAGCACTACAAGCGTTTGGTTATTAGAAACGTGGTAATGAGAAAGTGCACAGTGTTACGGTAAATCTATGTTGACACACTATGGTAAAATTAATAAAATAACTTCAAGTTAAGTTCAAATGCAACTTATGCAAAGGAAATATAGAATTTCATTTTTTTAATACTGTTCAGGGTATATTCTAAATAATGGGCACAAAAGGTTTGCTATATACTAAAAACAAAGTTGTTTTTAAAGAAGGTGATATCATATTTAAAGAAAATGAAGAAGATTGCAAAGAAATGTATATCATTGATTCCGGAAGGGTGAATATAGTAAAACATGTCGGAAATACAGACATCACTCTAACAACACTTGACGAAGGTGATTTATTTGGAGAGATGTCTTTAATAACCGGAAGTAAACGAAGCGCCTCAGCAATAGCTCATACAAAGTGTAAACTTCATACTATGGACAAAGAAACATTTGAAGCCAATCTTTCAAACGACATAAATTTTATGAGACAAATACTTGAGACACTTGCCCATCGTCTCGAAGCAACCGACACTAATCTCAAACGTCACATCCAGAGAAGTGCCAGATTATCCAAAGTTTTTAACGTAACCGGATAGTCGTATACGTGGCACAGCCACCTGTCTTCGTTTTTCAGTAAACGAACATCGATAAACACTATCTCTCTCAAATATTCATCTCATACTATTTTTAACAATAATTTGGCAGCACTGGCTCTTTTCTATCTACTATTTCGCTTGATATGTATATGTTTTTAATGCACAATAATTGAACAAGCAAAAAACGATTATGAGGAACAAAATGTTTAAAGAACTCTCAAGGTCAATCATTTTCTTTTTACTGGTATGCATTTCTATTCTCAGTTCTGCTGAGGCACAACCTGGCAATTCAAAGTTGGAAAAGCTTGAGTCAAGTTTAAATGCTTATAAAGAGTCATTCAGGTCAGGAGATTATACCAGGCTGCTTCCTTGGTTTCTCCAAATATGATAAATAAAGTAGGGGGCAAACCGGATGAAGTTACCATACGGGTAAGGTCGCTTTTGACCCTGATGGGATACCTTTCGCGTGGTATAGAGATTCCGGCCGCACACATCAAGGAACAACGCGTCGAGGAGATGATTTTTCTGGTTGACCCTGAACTTCGTTCATTGCTGTTTCCGTTGAGAACTCACTCCAGTATTGAGCGGCCCGCAGATGCCGTCGTTGAGGTGCGGTACTATGATCACTGGTACTATATCAAACATTCAGACCACATGATTAAGCAGGCTTTCGGCCTGCTTACCTATCTTTTCCAGATGCAGTCACCCCAGGCACAGACATTGGGTCTAATGATTACGGTGCCTACTTCACAATGATGTTTGATTTTTCATTACAGGATCAGTAGCTTACCTATCACTGAGTTATTGTTAGATAGAATCGTAATAGTTGAAATTATAAGAACTCTGATAATATATGACCCGGCAAAAAAAGATATATATAGGATTCTCAGGATTTACAGGCTTTTTATTGATTCTACTTCTGGTCTTTCATTATCAGGGATCTGCGTTCGTTAACTCAGAAAGAATGAGGAAAAAAGTCCAGACCATTATCTTACAAAAAACAGGTGGGACAGTAGAATATCAGACCGTTGATCTATCAATATTTCCAATCATTCATGCAGTAATTCATCAGACAAGTATTTCCATACCGGAAAAGGGTGAGGGAACGATAAAGACGTTGAACATCATTCCGAAACTATTACCTCTCTTCATCGGTAAATTTCTCATTGACGAAATCCAGATAGAATCTCCCGATATCAAGATGGTAATGCCCCGGAGCTCTGAGCAAAGCAATGAAGCAAAGAAACCTTTCAATCTTGATACATTCAAAGATACGGTAATCTGTATGTTATATCCTTTGGCTACAGAACTACCGGAATTTCAAATTACCATGAAAGATGGAGGATTCAATCTTATTGAAGAGGATGTAACGGTTTTTACCTTTGGTGATGTGCAGGCGGAAATTGGTTGTTATTCGAAAGAGATAGATATCAAAATGAACGGTACATCTAATATCTGTGAAGATATTTCAGTGATTGCGAGTTTTGGCCAGAAAGATTTGAAAGGTAAGGGAGAAATTGAACTGAGACACTTTCAACCTCAAGTCCTTATTAACCGCTTTATGCCTAATGCCGCTTATCGAATTACAAAACTGATAGATAAGGTGAGTGTACACTTTAAGACAGACGTTCCCAATGATTTACAGGTGGATATTGATAGAATCAATGTCTCCGGTGATTATGATGGGATTCCATTTCCAATACAAATAAATGAAGGGAGGGTTAATTACGATGGAGAGAAGATAGGCCTGTTAAACGTGGGGGGTTCATTTGGCGGCTCTTCTTTTTCCGAGCTTACGGCCAGGATAAGTCTCGGAGAAGATGCCAGTATAGAAATTCAATCAGGGAGGATCCTGGTTTTACTTAAAGAATTATACCCATGGGTATCCTCATTTGAGAAGATGGACAAAGGTCTTAAAGATGTAAAAACAGTAAGCGGTATTCTTCAGGTATCGTCATTGAAGCTGCATGGCCCACTTACCATGCCGGAAACATGGAGCATAGAGACAACGGGTGAGGTTGAAAATCTTATCGTGGATACAACCCTGTTCCCGGAACCTATTGAAATAGAAGAAGGAAAGCTCCAAGCAGTGGAGAATAAGGTACTTTTGACAGACGCAAAGGTAAATGCCGGAGACAGTTCATTAAGAATATCAGCAACTGTTAATCATAATATGTCAGAGCTTGTTAAGGCTGATATTGGATTCGATGGGGAAATGGGAAAAGAATCTATGAAATGGATAGAAGGCCTTGTTATGCTTTCACCCGAATTTCATATCAGGCCGCCACTCTCCATACCAAAGGCCCATCTAACCTGGAAAAAGGATTCAGGCATATCATTTATCAGTAATCTTGCGTTTCAAGATGGCCCCGGAATTTCCTTAGATATGTTTCTGAATACTGAGGGCTTGAAGATTAATAACATTCTTATTCAGGGCGCAGAAACCAACGCTTCTTTTGCATGCGGCCTTAAAGAAGATGTGATCGACTTTAGTTTTACCGGTAATTTGTCACACACGACTACGGATAAAATTTTTCTCAATACCCCATTTTCTAAGGAATGGATGAGGGGTGATTTCCAGGCACATATTCTGTTAAATCAACTGAAACATTCTACTTTTAAAGGTACGCTTGAAGGGGGAGATTTATCATGCCCCCGGATACAAAAGATACCCTTGAACATAAATGATATTTCATTGCGTGCAGATAACAAGAGTGTCAGAATAGATTCACTCATACTCACCTGGCAGGAGAATCACCTTTCAGTAGATGGAGATGTTAATATTTCCGAGAATGGTTTTCTCTTTGATTTAGCAATGTCTGCCGATGGACTGGACTGGGATACAATCAGAAAAACATTGAATATAGGAGATAAAGAACAAGATAAGAATGTCGCCGAAGAGAAACATTTTTGGGATATTCCCGTAAAAGGCACCCTCAGATTAGATGCGGAATCCTTCACGTTTAACCAATACACCTGGGATCCGGTACAGGCTGACATCTCCTTCGATCCTGATTGCATAAGCGTACAGGTTACCGATGCCAATTTCTGCGGGATCTTCTGTCCCGGAGTAGTGGAAGTAACCCCTCAGGATATATCATTAGATTTTCAATTACTGAGCCATAATCAAAATTTAGGTACACTGATAAAATGTTTTGGGAGTAAAGAGGGCCTCATAACTGGTAAACTTGATTTTGAGGCTCAGGTCATGGCCCGGGGAGCAAGTGAAGAATTAGGCAAGTTGATTCAGGGGGATTTTGAAATTACTGCAAGAGAAGGAAAATATAACGGATTTGGATTGTTAGCAAAGATTCTTTCTTTCCTGAATCCTACTGAAATCTTCAGGGGTAAGTTGCGTGACCTTACAAAGAAAGGATTTCCGTATAAATCAATGGTCGCAAACGGGCAAATACAGAACGGCATTCTTGTTATAGATGCTTATGCCCTGGATGCTCCTTCAATGGGAGTAACCGGTCATGGTACTGTTGATCTTTTTGCAAAGGAATTAGATATTGAGTTACTGGTTTCACCTTTTAATACCGCAGATTTTGTCATAAAAAAAACACCTATAATAAGCGGCATTTTAGGCGGCACCCTCGTCTCCATTCCTATTCAAGTAAAGGGTGATTTAAAAAGCCCGAAGATTTCATATCTTTCCCCTTCGTCCGTTAGTAAAAAATTGTTGAATATTACAAAGGGAGTTTTCAAAACACCGGTAAAAATAATAAAGCCGGTAATACCAGGCAATGGGAAAAATGGTAGTAACTCAGTGAATGACAGGAAGAAGAAAATAGAAAAAGTTAAGAGTGGCGATGCCGCACTATAGAATTACATCATCCTTATCCATATTTTGCAGCTTTCCCGGAGCATCGATGATTTCCAGATTGAAATCCCACTTTGGTCTCGGTGTATCAATGCCGGCATTCTTTATAGCATCATGAACGCCTAATGCCACCTCACTCTTGGTTTGGAGTATATTGTCTGATACCCAATAATAAAGCGTAAAATCAAGATAGTTATCGCCAAATTCGTTAAAAAAAGCCTACGGTTCCGGAGAGTCCAGCACACAGGGGTGTTCCCCGTCAATTTTGAGAAGTAATTCCATCACCTTGTGCGGGTCGTTTCCAAATGCCACTTTCACCGGCATTTGAATTCTCCGGCGACGGTCAGATAATGTCCAGTTAGTAACTTCATTGGAGATTAAGCTTCCATTAGGAACGATTGCTTCTGATCCGTCGAATGTACCTAGCGTAAGTGCTAAACACAATGCAACATTTTTTGTGCCTGGATATCGACTGCAATACAATTTCCATCTTTTCCCTGGCCAGGATACAATTTGGAAATCTTGCCTGGCATTGCTTCTCTATCCCTAACAGGAATTCATCGTCATGGTCCGGGTCATGGTGGGTAATAGCCAGTTATTTTACACCTGCCATTTCATCCACCTGAATAGCTTGTTCATAACTGCTGTGTCCACAACCTTTTTTTGTCTTTAGTTCCTCGCTGGTATATAGCGCTTCATGAATTAACAGATCTGCTCCCTTGCAAAGCTCTACAACATTCTGGTCAATTTTATCTCCATGCTCTACATCTGTACAAAAGACCAAGGTCGTTCCTTCACGCTCTAATCGATAGCCATAGGCTCCACCAGGTGGCCGTTACCTTGACATGAAGATGGCCAAATATGCAGCTAGATACATCAGGCTGCATAAATTCAAAATTGGCACCCATCTTGTCAAAAGGTACAGGAAAGTATTCGCTCTGCATTAGTGTCGTAAAAAGACCTCTCAGGTTCTCAATATTTCTATCTTTCCCCATAGCAAAAATGTTGATTCTTTGTTTAGGGTCATAGGCCTTTGTAAAGAAAGGAAAGCCCTGAATATGGTCCCAGTGAAAGTGGGTGAACATAATAAAGATTTCATCCTGTTCATGACCACTGGCTACAAGATCGTTACCCAGATCCCTGATGCCAGTACCTGCATCCAAAATACCTATCCTGTTGGTTTTAATATCAGTAACCTGTAAACAGGTAGTATTACCCCCAAACTCCTGGAATCTGGGGCCACAGACAGAAATCGAACCTCTTGTCCCATAAAATTTAACTTTAAACATTATATACCTCCCTTACCATAATTTCATAATGATGGCCATTTCTAAATAATTCAAATGTCAATTATGCTTCTATCATAATCTCATGGGTTTTACAATCTCAGTATGGGATGATTAGGGCCAAATCTTTCATAATGACAAAGAGTATACCATTTTAAATAACTTGCTGAATTTTAGTAATTAAGGACAAATATTCTTATTTTGTGAATATACAATCAATAAACATCCCATGCCCCTTTTTTGTAGTATTTTACTAAAATAGGGTTCAGGATGGTGTTTACTTTCACTGTCTCTTTTTTCTCCAGAACTCCTTTACCAAAATGCACCATCGAAATGATGGCGTCTCTGTTCAGGAATTTAGTAGGGGGGGGAGGCAGCTCAATTTCCATTACCTTTTCCTTCAACATATCAGCTGACACAACTTCCTTTTTCATTCCCAGACACCATCCCCATTCGCCGAGTGTCGGGATATTGTTGTGATAGGGCAGTACGGTAAAATCAGCAGATTCCATTGTCTTGATTATACAGACGAATGAGTCTGGGGAGTGTACCGGACTGGATGCCTGTGTAACGATTATGCCATATCTATTGAGACGGCGTCGACAGAGTGAATAAAATTCTCTGGAATAGAGTCTGGATAGAGAAACAGAATTGGGATCCGGCAGGTCGATGAAAATAATATCATAAAATTCTTCACTGCTTTCTATAAAGGTAAAGGCGTCCTCGTTTAAGATATTGACCTTTGGGTCAACCATGGAGTTCTGATTAATTTTTGTGATGATGGGATTATATTTAGCCAGGTCTGTCATTATCGGATCGAGGTCAACAACCGTTACGTTCTCTACATCCTTGTATTTTAGAATCTCCCTTACCGCCAGCCCCTCTCCGCCACCCAGTACCAGAATATTTTTTATCTGCCCGGAAATAAACATTGCAGGGTGTATAAGCGGTTCATGATATTTCTCTTCATCAAATGTTGAAAA
>JACKQG010005046.1_pt1 | contig 14858 bp, 15 predicted proteins | sample 8237621 | NCBI WGS metagenome assembly JACKQG01 (sample SAMN15677084, study PRJNA649215) | marine metagenome | biome: marine; feature: Black Sea; material: saline water; isolation source: suspended particulate matter (SPM) from the Black Sea western gyre | collected 2013-06-09/2013-06-10 | depth... | reverse complement strand
TGAGAAGCTTGTCACCAAATTTCACGAATACTCAAACCAAATTATAGCTTAAAGAGGTAAAGCATCCAAGCCTTCACATCCCCCCACTGCATTAGTGACACCAGCCTCTTCTTTCAGGTCTGTTCCCTACTCCCCTCTCCCTTGATGGGAGAGGGTTAGGGTGAGGGTGACAGGAACTTTCCCCCTCCCTCTATCTCCCTCCCGCCAGGGGAGGGAGGATTGTGAGGAAGACCCATCTCTACGTTTGCTCTTTCATAGGAGGCACAGCGTGCCGTGGGAATCTCGGGGCAAGGGATTACACTCTAGATTGCTTCGCTCCGTGGCAATTACAGGAGGTAAAGAGCTCGCGTTGACATTCCTCGCACTACATGTTGCCATTTGGCTGGTGCTATAATGACGCTTCAAATGAATTATCAGCAGGCTGAAGACTATATCCTGAGTTTTACCGACTACGAGAAAATCCCGGGCATCGCCTATACTTCGGCCAACTATGACTTGAGGCGCATGGAAAGACTGTTGCAGCCCGTGGGCAACCCACACCTCGGAACAAAGACAGTACATATAGCCGGCACCAAGGGGAAGGGAAGCACGGCAGCCATGGTTGCCCAGGTCCTCATCGCCGCCGGCTATAAGACAGGACTATTTACTTCCCCCCACCTCCACACCCTGAGAGAGCGCATCAGGATTAACGGCACTTCGATTTCCGAGGCTGATTTTGCCGCTCTGGTGACACAACTCAAGCCAATCGTCGAGGCGGTGAATCGGGAGGCCGCCTATGGTGAACTGACCACCTTCGAGATATTGACAGCCGTTGTCTTTACCTATTTCAAGAAGAGCCACGTGGATTTTCAGGTGCTTGAGGTAGGCTTAGGAGGCAGGCTTGATGCCACCAATGTGGTCCAAGCTAATGTCTGTGTCATTACTTCCCTAAGCCTCGACCATACCGAGATTCTGGGCGATAGCGTTGCCAAGATAGCTGCCGAGAAAGCAGGCATAGTCAAGCCGGGATGCATAGTGGTCAACTCCCCGCAAGGCAAGGAGGCAACCGAAGTAATTGAGGAAATCTGCCGTCAACAACAAACAAGATTGATTCAAGTCGGTAAAGATGTCACCTGGCACAGGACGGGCGGGGACCTGTATCAGCAGTTCGCCACGGTTCAGGGGGAAATCGGCAAATATGATCTGACGATTCCTTTGCTTGGCGACCACCAACTGGAAAATGCAGCTACGGCTGTGGCAGCCTTAGAAGCTTTGGCTCACCTCGGAACCAGAGTTTCGGCCGAGAACATGGTTCAGGGATTCAGCCACACGGACTGGCCTGGCAGGCTTCAGATTTTGAGCCGTGAGCCTATGGTAGTGGTTGACGGCGCTCACAACGCCTATTCGATGAGAAAGCTGACTCATGCTATAAAGAAATACTTTGACTATAATGAGTGTTTTATTGTGTTTGGAACATCATGTGATAAAGACATCCCCGGCATGGCGCAAGAACTCAAGTCTCTTGCCGAAAACGTTATCGTTACCAGCTCTTCTCATCCCAGGGCAGCTTCTACCTCAATGCTGGCTAAGGAGTTTGCTAGGCTGAGCATTGAAGTAAACGTAGCCGAAAACGTTTCCGGAGCTTTGCCTCAGGCTCTGGCCCTGGCTGAAAAGACAGACCTTATCCTGGTTACAGGGTCTCTTTTTGTCGTCGCGGAGGCAATAGACTATAGTGCAAGATATTCGAATAATAAAGATGCAACCAGTTTTGAGACCCTAAAGAAGTAGGGACAGGTCTCTCCAAATCCTAAATTCCAATTTCTAATCTCTAAACAATGAGGTTCTGGTCATTTGGATTTTGGTATTATCGAGGATTCAGTGTTTAGGATTTGGGCTTTTATTTCTAAGGGAGCGGAGCGACCAAAGAATCTCGCTCAGGACAAGCTCTGAAGGTCTGTCCACAGAAAGCGGAAAACAGAGATAGAAAACGTTAGTCGGGGGAATCACCACCGGCCGAAGTAAGGGCTTCTTCAGGCAACATCTCGGCAAGAAGTTGTTGTAATGCCATCACATGGCTGCAAAGCCCCCACTGAGAAAAGAAGTGGCAAGTGCAATGCCATTTCCTATCCTTATAACTAACACTATAACTACTGTGCTCGCCGCGAAAATCAGCGGCAAATTCTGACAGGGTAACACGGTCAGGCTCTTGGGCATAACGCTTGGCTTTTTCAACCTTTCCAATGAGACTAGACTGCATCGCGATACCTCCGCAAATAAGTATACAACGAGGCCCTCAAAAAGTCCACGCAATTAGCTATATAATCCACAGGATTAAGGAACAAAATCAAAAATGTAGTGCGACCTTTCAAGGTCGCCTGGCAATTCGGGCGAGGCCAAGCCTCGCACTACATATTGCTATTTGCTACAATACAAGGGTTTCAGAAAGCGGGAAGATGCGCGACGAGCTTGCTAATGCTTCAAAAGGACATAACGCGGATTATGTCGAGATTCGGCTCGAGGAGAGCCAAGTAACTCGGATTGTCTACCGTGGCCAAAGGTTAGAGGAAATAGGCAGAACAACCAGCCTTGGTGGCAATGTCCGAGCTTTGGTTAAAGGCGGCTGGGGCTTCGTTAGCTTCAATAACGTCAAGGGGTTACGGGATAAGGTAGAGCTAGCCGTAAAGCAGGCAAGGCTTGTCGGTAAGGAAGACACCAAGTTCAGCCAAACCGAGCCTGCAGTCGATATAGTGACTGCCGAAACGAAGAAGGACCCAACGACCGTTCCTCTGGCGTCAAAAAAGCAGATGCTTGATGAGTACAACGGCATTATTCTGAGCACGCCCAAGATTCAAACATCGAACATCGGCTATCACGACAGCCAGAGGAAGATAACATTTGCCAACTCCGAAGGCTCCTATATAGAACAGACTAAAGTAGACCTAAGCCTGCGTCTAACAGCTATAGCTGCAGAAGATGGCCAGGTCCAGCAGATTGGTTTGAGTTTGGGTAGCCAGGGCGACTTCTCGGCCGTAGAGAGTTTGCAAGAGCAGGTAAGGGAGATGGCACAGCGAGCGGTCAGGCTTCTTTCCGCACCCCAAGCGAAAGGAGGCGAATATACCGTTGTCCTAGACCCAATCTTGGCTGGAGTCTTCGCTCACGAAGCCTTCGGGCATTTGTCAGAAGCGGACCATGTCTACGAAAACAAGCGGCTGCAAGACATCATGGTCTTAGGACGAAGATTCGGTGGCAAGCATCTCAATATTGTCGATGGCGCTGCTGTCCCTGGATTACGAGGTAGCTATAAATATGATGACGAGGGAGTTCCAGGAACAAAGACCTACCTTATTCGCGAAGGTGTACTTGAAAATAGACTCCACTCCCGAGAAACAGCCGCCAAGATGGGAGAGATGCCTACCGGCAATGCCCGTGCTCTCAACTACCGTTTCCCTCCTATAGTGCGCATGACCAACACCTTCATTGAACCCGGGTCGATATCTTTTGAAGATATGCTCGGCGACATCAAAGAAGGCATCTACGTCAAGGACTGGTATGGAGGCACAACCAGCCTGGAAATGTTTACTTTCTCTGCCGCCGAGGCTTATATGATTCGCAACGGCAAAGTAGCCGAGTTGCTCCGTCCCGTAGTGCTCAGCGGCAATGTCTTCGCTACTCTGGGCAATATTGATGCCATTGGCAACGAGCTAGCAATGAATCAGGGTGGTGGTTGTGGCAAAGGTGGACAGTCGCCTCTACCTGTTTCCAATGGCAGTCCGCACATAAGAATCCGCCGCTGCCTGGTCGGGGGTAGTTAAGTGGAAGAGATTTTATCACGAGCCAAAAGAGGAGCCGAACAGGCCGAAGTCTTTCAAGTCTCCTCCAAAATGACCGCAGTACATTTTGAAGCCAACCGGTTGAAACAAATCCAGACCAAAGAAAGCACCAGCACTGCCCTAAGACTCATTAAACGTGGCAAGGTCGGCTTTGCACAGTCTAATGGCTTCATCGAACCTGAAGCGCTGGTCAATATGGCAATGGAGACCTGTCAATTCGGCACCGCAGCCAAATTCGATTTCCCAAGCCCAAAGGCTTACCCTCAGGTAGATATCTTCGATTCGCAAGTAGACGAGGTAACTATTAACGACATGGCTGAGCTTGGAGAGCAACTTATAGCTACAATAAAACAACGCACACCCGATCTTGTGTGCGAAGCATCGGTGACGAAAGGCATAACTTCAGTCCACATCATCAACTCCTCAGGAGGCGAAGCCAGCTATGACAAGAGCTTTTTTGACCTGAGCCTTGAAGGTGTCCTCGTCCAAGATGATGATATGCTCTTCGTTGGTGATAGCCAGAGCTCGTGCCATCCCGTCCTTGATTTCAAGACGGTGGCTGGAGAGGTAACCATGCAGCTAGAGCTAGCCAAGAACAATGTTGTTGCGCCAACTGGGCCGATGCGGGTGATTCTCACGCCACGAGGAGTGGCCAGTGCCCTGATAGCTCCCTTGGTGACAGCTTTCAATGGCAAAACGGTGCTTGACGGAGCTTCACCACTAAGAGATAAGCGCCATAAGCAAGTTTTTGACAAGAGATTCTCCTTTTGGGATGATGCCACCTTACCTTACCAGATAGCCAGTTTCCCTTGTGATGATGAAGGCGTACCAAGCCAGCCAACGCCGCTTATTGACCATGGTGTGGTATTACAGTTCCTCTATGACCTACAGACAGCAGCTCTGGCCAATACCCAGAGCACCGGTAATGGCAGCCGCCATGGCGGTTTGCCCACGCCATCCCCAAGCTCTCTAGTTATCAGCGAAGGGGCTGTCTCCTTCTGGGACATGGTAAGAGACATGAAGCAGGGCCTAATTGTAGACCAGCTAATAGGTGCCGAACAGGGTAACATACTGAACGGGGACTTTAGTGGCAATGTTCTGCTGGGCTACAAGGTAGAAAGAGGAGAGATAACAGGCAGAGTAAAAGATACTATGGTTTCTGGGAATGTGTACCACGTCTTAGGGCAGCTTGAGGCAGTAGGGCGGGAGGCAAGGTGGATCGGAGGTTTCCTACGGACTCCTTGCCTCTACTGCTCCAGTCTATCAGTAGCTACGAAGGCAGGGTAAGTCCAAAAGTCGGGACTGATTCAGAGGTCTGTCCCGACAGAACGACACAAAGCGAAGGGTTCAAACGTAGCGGGTGAGAATAGAAACACTCGCGGGGTGAAAGGTATGAAAGACACGGTCAGACTCTATAAAGAACCACATCCTAAGGCATGTGACCTGATTGCAGCTTGGCCTGGGATTGGAAACGTGGCACTTATCGTTGCCCGGTATATGAAAGACAAGCTAAATGCTGAAGAGATTGGGGAAATTCAACCCTTCCATTTCTTTGACCCCATCGGCGTTATGGTCAAAGGCAACATAGTAGAAGCTCCTCAGTTCCCGGAAAGCAAATTCTACTATTGGCACAATCCCAACTCCGACAGGGACATAGTCTTGTTTATTGGCGATGAGCAACCTAGCTCAAAAGGCTATGAGCTGGCCAACTGTGTTTTGGATGTCAGTCAGAAATTCAAGGTGAAAAGGGTATATACCTGTGCTGCGGCTATTGCTCGAATTCACCACACCGAACCATCAAGGGTCTGGGGGGCCACCACGAATCAAAAACTTATCGAAGAGCTAAGGAAACATGACATCGTTCTTCGCGGCGAACTTCAGATTGCTGGGCTCAACGGCTTGTTCTTGGGAGTAGCCAAGGAGAGGGGAATTGAGGGTATCTGCCTATTAGGTGAGGTGCCTGGTTATACCACTCGAATACCCAATCCAAAGGCCTCCTTGGCCGTACTCGCCATCCTGACCAAAATCCTCGGCATAGACATCAATTTGGCTGAACTTGCCAAAGTGGCTAAGGAGTCAGAGGAGGAAATGAAGAGGCTGGCCGCTGAAGCTATGGGGGAATTCATCGACCGGTATACCAGGCCCGTTTGGCCACCAGAGGAAGAAGAGGAGGAGGAGGACGAGGAAGAATAGATGGCAGCGGAATCAGCCTCTTACAAGCAGCCTATCGCCGAAATCCTTGACTCTAGCAAGCCTCTAGTCAACTCCACATTAGCCTACTTGTCGGACCTCTCTGGCGAGGAGCTGGAATTCCTGAAACAAGTCTGGGCCAAAGCGGATGCGAATCGGCGGCAGCAAGTTATCTCTCACCTTGTCCACCTCAGCGAGGCTGATCTCAAGCTTGATTTCAGCAGTACCTTCGTTTTTTGCCTCCGTGACCCCGACGAAACAGTTAGAACCCGGGCTATTGTCGGCTTAGAGTCGGAGGAAAACCACATTTTTGTCGGTCCGCTGGTGCAGGCATTGAAACAAGATAGCTCTGACAAAGTTCGGGCAGCAGCAGCCATAGCTTTAGGCAGATTTGCCCTGTTGGGCGACCTGGACAAGCTATCCGCTGACCTTGCCGATAAGGTTCGCAGAGCCTTGCTAGAGATCTTGGATAACAAGACGGAGCCAGTCGAAGTGAAGCGCCGAGCCTTGGAGGCTATTGCTCCTCTCAGCCTGCCACGAGTTAAGGAGCTGATAGAAGAAGCCTATCACAGCAATGATGTCAAACTCAAAGCTAGCGCTATATATGCCATGGGACGCAATTGCGATTCAGCGTGGCTGACGACTTTATTGACCGAACTAAGCAGCAATCAGCCTGAGCTACGCTACGAGGCTGCCAATGCCTGTGGTGAACTTGGTGCTGAGGAGGCTGTACCTCATCTCACCGGGCTGATCGAGGACGAAGATGTTCAGGTTCAAGAAGCAGCTATAAAGGCATTAGGTGAAATCGGCAGTGAGGAAGCTAAGCAAACCCTGAACAAGCTGGCAAAAAACCCTCAGCCTCGAATCCGTCAGGCAGCCAAATCCGCCTTGAAGGAGCTTCTCTTTTGCGAAGACCTACCATCTTTAGAGCTTTAGCCAGACCACCAATACTAGTTGGCAACAAGGTCAAGCTGCGCCCAAAACGCCTCCAAGATGCCGCCAACGATTATAGTTGGCGGACAGATACCGAATTATGCCGCCTCGATGCCGCTCCCCCGATACTTAGCTGCTTTGAGGAATACCTAAAGGGTTATGCTGAAGAGCTGCGCTATCCCGGTCCAGGTTCCCGTTTTGCCATCGAAACCATGGATGGAAGGCACATTGGCAATTGTAGTTATTTCAATATAGACAAGACCAATAAGCAGACCGAGATCGGCATAATGATTGGTGACAGAGCTTACTGGAACCAGGGTTACGGAACCGATGCCATACTCACCTTAGTAAGTCATATTCATTCGCAAGTCGGGCTAGAAAGGGTCTACCTCAGGACCCTAAATTGGAATCTCCAGGCGCAGAAGTGCTTCGAAAAATGCGGCTTCCTTCCCTGCGGACAGCTCATTCGCGGAGACCACGACTTTATCATTATGGAGATTCTCCGCCAAACTGAACCGCAGAAGTAAGCGAAATAGGAGTCGAACTCAAGGAGAATCGAGGGCAGTCAGGCCAATGGGATTGAAGATAAACAGTGACCTTGGGACGTTCTTTGAGGCTCGTAATGTTGCCGCAATCGGCTCCTTCAAGGAAGAGTGGATGGGCGGGTACGGGGTAGTCAAGAACCTGCTCAATTTCGGGTTCTCAGGCAATATCTATCCCATTAACCCATCCTATAGCGAAGTTCTAGGTATGACGGTCTATCCTACGGTCAACCATGTGACTGATGCCATTGATCTCGCTATTGTCATCACACCTTCACAAGTGGTGCCAACCATTATCGAGCAATGTGCTCAGAAAGGAATAAAGGCAGCTATTATTGTATCTGATGGTTTTGCCGAGACGGGCAGGGAAGGAGCTAGACTCCAGCAGCAAGTGGTCGATATTGCCCAGGATGCCGGAATCCGTCTTATCGGACCAAACACAATAGGCATTGTCAACACTGCCAGTGGCTTGGTGACCACCCCCTATTTCACAGGTTACAACAGAATCCAGAGAGGAACCATAGCATATGCATCCCAGACTGGCATTACCGGCGCACAGGCATTGCCCCTCGAGGACTGCGCCTATCCTATCAACAAAATATGCGATTTCGGCAATAAGTGTGACGTTAATGAAATCGACCTCCTTGAGTATCTGGCAGTTGACCCGACCACAAAAGTCATTGCCATGCATCTGGAAGATATAAAGGACGGTCAGCAGTTTGTGGATATAGCCAGAAGGGTAGTCGCTCATAAGCCGGTGCTGATTCTCAAACCGGGGCGGAGCGAGGCAAGCGCCAAAGCGGTGGCTTCCCATACCGGCTCACTGGCGGGATCCGACCAAATCTACGATAGTGCTTTCAGGCAAGCTGGGATTGTTCGACTTGACACCTGGCAAGAATTCTTAGACATACCCAGGGTCTTCGCCTCCCAACCGTTGCCCGCAGGCAACCGAATTGCCATTGTCACTCTCTCTGGAGCAGCTGGCATAATGGCAATTGATGCAGCCGTGCAAAGTAGACTGACCATTGCTCAGCTATCCTCTGTCACCATGGATAGGCTAGCTAGGGTATCCCCCAGACTGGCCAGCAACCCTGTTGATGCTGGTCAGGTGGCACCATTCGTTAGTGACTTCACTCAGACACTTGAGTCGATAGTAGCTACAGTGCTGGCTGATGATGGTGTAGATTGTGCTATGATGATCCTTTGGGCCGCTTTCACTTCCGAAGCAAGAGAGATGACTGATGTGTTTCGCCGGCTGAAGCAACAGTTCTCAAAGCCAATGACGGTCTGGATTTACGGACCAAAATTATCGGCCAAGGAAGAGCTATCGCGCGAGCTAGAAGCGCTGGGGTTGCCGGCCTACCTTAACCTCGAAACTGCGGCCAAAGCGCTCGGCGTCGCTGCAAGTTATGCTAAGGTTAGGTTGCACCTTAAGGATGCAGAAGCTTTGTCGCAATCTTAATAGTAGGGAAGGGCGAAACTTTATGTAAACGATTTGCCGATAGTAGAAGCAGGTGTCTCTGATAGTCTATTCCAAGGTAAGGTCGAAATCTATCTTCTGGGGCAGTTCCTGATGAAGGTTTTGCAGGATCTTCTCGAAGAGACCAGGTTTATGTTTCCAGCCTTCAAATTGAGGCCTAACACGATACTCAATCACCTTCTTGGACACACTAGGTTCGCCTTTCCAAGGATTCCAAGCCGAAGTATCCCGAATGTGCTCAATTTCTATTACCTTAACATTCCACTCCAATTTATTGAAAAGTGTAAGGACATCGCCATAGGAAAATCTTTCTTTAAAAGCTTTAGGCAATTTCTCATAAAGAAAATAGGCATTGGGATAATAGCCACCACTGACACCCTCGAGGATCCTACAAATTAAATTTGCCTCTGTTGCTTCTTCAACCATCAAGCTAACTTAGAACACCGAAACTGGTCATTAAACCTTAGCGAGCTCGTATTCAATGGTCAAAGCATCCTGCTTATCCTTGGGAACGAGATTGGCTATGATAGTGTATGGCACTCGTTTGCTAACGTATTCAACTATCCTTCTAAAGCGGGTGGAATCGTAGAAGGTCGTTTCGTCCGCAATAAAAAGCGGAAAATCGGGTAGATACGCCTCCCTACCTGCCAACATCAGCACTAGAGCTACAGTCTCTTTCTCGCCACGGCTAAGAGTATTAATGCTACCATCCTTTCTCTGGTCTCCAAATCTTCTGATAATCTTCAGCTGGAAACCATCATCCAAGTAGATTCTCTCAAAGTCTTTGTCAAACTCCAATAAGCGATAGACTTCGGTAATACGCTCGTTAAACATATTCCTCACAGCCCTTTTTACTTCCTCCGCTTTCTCTGACACCAAATGATTTAGCTCTTGGCAAAAGCGTATTTCTTCCCGAAACTGAACGATCTGTGTTCGCACATCGCCAATTTGCTCTATACTCGCAATCTTCGTTTTTCTATCTTGATCCCGACGAGCGATTTTTTCGTCTAGTTGCCGACGCCTTTCAAGCTTTTCCCTAGTATCTTTGTCAAATGTTGCCTCTAATTGCTTCACAAGCTCGCTAAGTTCAGGCCGACGGGGTAAAAGACTATCCCGTTTGACTTCTAGCTTCTTTAGGCTATCTTCCTGCATATCAATCGCTCGCCTTCTATTATTGAGATCTGCTCTTATCTGTGACCTAACCTCAGTCCATTCTTGCTGAAGCTGTGTCCTCTCTTTTTTTTGTTCTTCGATGCGCCACTGCAGGCTGTTTATCTCATTGCTAAGCTCGCTGGATCTTTGCTCCAGCTGTTTCTGTCTATCTCTCAGCTGTTCCGCTTTTATCGGGGTACCACAGGCAAAGCATTCATCGATTCCATATTTAACATGGCGTGTCCAATTATGGCTTGTATCTTGGAATTTTGCCTGAACACCATCCATCTCGCTCCTAAATAGGTCTAACTTATTTTTGAATGATTCGAGTTCTCGATCCATAGATGCTAGTTCCTGTTCTATATCTGGATGTTGGCTCTCGAACTCCCCTACCCGATGCTGGAGACGCAGCTCCTGATTTCTCAGATCCTCTAAGCGATTCTTGGTTCTATTGATTTCACCTTCAGCTGCAGTTATTTCGGCAATTACATCAGAAAGTTCCTTCTGTGCCTGAGCTAATCTGCGTCGTTCCTCTTCGGTCTTGACGACTATCTCCAAAGGAATTTCCTCCATGGTCCTTCTTTCGTTCTCCAATTGCTCAAGTTCGGCCTCTATTTTCCTTAGCTGCCCTGTTAGCAATTCTAACTCAGCTTGTCTGTCTCTATACTGGCGGAGCTGGCTTTCAGATTTTAATCGTTGTTGCTCAAAGAAATCTCCCAGAAGTTCATAGTATCTATGATCAGAAAAATCCAACAAGGTTGATCGCAAGGCCTTTCCAGTTTTGACGCGGTCCATAAGCTCGTTGTCTTCAGCGGCAATACAAAAGAGATTCACCTTTCGACCTTCTGGATAAAGCGGCTCGCCGCCAACTGAAAGACCACCATCACGTGCTTTCAAACGTCTCACGTAGTCGTGACCTTTCATGTTAAGTTCCACACGGCCCATCGATTCAAATGAGTGCAAGAAGTAGTCCCGTGTGGTTAAGTCTCGCTCATCGAGCACTAAAGCTTGAAGTGCGTGAATAATTGAGCTTTTACCCGCAGCATTGGGGGCGGTAACTAAATTCAATCCGGGCTTAAACTCAAACCGTCTAGTCCCATAAAGACCACCAATATTCTCCACTGACAGACTAAGCTTTTCTGGCACTGTTGACCTCCTGTGTAACTTTTCTCCACACAGCCAAGCCTCGATGCATCAGGTCACCCAATTGCTTTCTACTCGATGGTGACAGTCGGTCCACGGTATCTGGCAAGTGACGCTCACTGTTCTTTAGAATTTGGAGACCTTCTGAGGTAATTTCATTGAGAAGTCTAATTCGATCTTCTCTAACTCCTGATGGCTCGGAAGGCCTTCCTTCCTCAGGGTTTTCTCCGAGGCCGGGTAACGGCCGAATCCTTGCTCTTTCTTCCAATCTACTGCCCTCCTTACTTTGTCTGGAATTTGGTGCGGATGAAGTTCATCGGCAATATATACATCTACATAAAACGGATTACGCTCCTTTACCGTCCAAGCATACTTAAGTGACAATCCGTTGTTCTTCATTAGGAACACATTTGATGCAGGCTTGCCTAAAAAAAGCTCTGGAGCGTCTCTCTTATATGTTCTCTGCATGTTTTGTTGAGATTCTCGGTTGGCAGTAATGATTATAAGGATAGCCATATTTAAAGAACGTTGACAACTGTCAACGTTCTTTCACCTCCTCGGCATAATATGCTAAGACTTCCTTCTCGACATCACGAATTGTCTTAATTTTGTTGTCTTTCTCGATTCGGTTCACAACTTCCTTCCACGGAATCATAAGGTCATCACACCTATCCTTAGTTATTTCTATCAGGGTTTCTTTTGGAAGGTTACTAAACTCGATTTGATACAGTCTATCGCGAAGTGCTTTGTCCATCAAGCTCAATTCATTAGTGGATAGTATAGCCACAGTATAGCTAGTATCCATGCGATCTAATTCATGAAATAGAACATTATTCTGTGCAATATGCCAGCTTTCACCTTTTACCCAATCTCTGCGAGGGAAAACACTCTCAGCATCATCGATAAGGACGATCCGCTTTTCCTTGGAAGGGTTGCTAAATAATTCTACGATTTGCTGTTCGCTTTCGCCATAACGCCATCTAGCTATGTCAGAGCCGTCAACAAACATGAGGGGACAACCGAGATCCTTGGCCAATGCCCTCGCCATTGCCGTCTTGCCTGTTCCTACGTCCCCCCAAAACAAAAATCCCTTTATCCCCTTTCTGACTTTCTTGTTGAACTGGTGTGATATGATCTGCCGGACCTTATAGAAAATCTCCCGATATGCTTCTCCCCGAAATCTGGTTATGTCTTCCTCGATATCCTTATAAGGGTCCAATTGACGAAAGGTTTGGCCTATCTGTCTACTGGTCATTTGTTTCATGGCTCAAGACTTTCCGTTCTATGTGGTAATACCTCTTTCTCTCAGGAGTTCATTGGTGCGTCCGACAATCCTCTCTAGAGCAACCAAAACGTCAGGATTTATTACCCAGTCGTTGCCGGTCATGTCAGCAAAGAACCGCAGGCTTTCGACCTTCTGCTTATCTCCGTATACCATGTCAAGCCATTTCCGTTCGTGTCCGGAGCAAGCAAGACTGAAAACCTTTTTAGCGGCAGTGGGTGTGATTTTCCCTCCCTGATTCCGACATCTAACAGCCAGAGCTTTAACGGATGAATAAAAACCAATGCCGACACGGCGTCGGTTCGCTACATTCTTTGCCAAAGAACAAATTCCAAGTAGTTTCCCCATTGATTGAAGGCCCATATCTGGTCTTGACTCGTCCAAACTGTTAGTAAAAGTATCCCATATTTCTGGAGCAACACATATTTCGTTCAATTCGTCATCCATTTGCATTTCTAGGAAGCCCCATTCTGTAAAGTCATTGATAACTTCATTGCCCCTAGTTGAACACATAACCTCACTGAGAAATCCCGGGTGAATGACACCATCCGTACTCCGTGCATCTACGATGAGTTCGATAAGATGAATCGCTGGATGTGTAGGATGCCACATTATAGCACCACTCATAGCTTGCAATCCCCTGACCACATTGGCCTCCCCACTACGCATACCATTGACTAGAACGTGGGGAATCGACTCGCCGAGGTCAATCATCTCTAGGGCAACCATTCCAACCCTCTCTAAACTGAGACCAATATGTGACCTTCATATTATACCACTTTACGGTGGGAAGGTTAAGATAATCTCCTGGCACAGATCCGTAATTCAGTAAACTTCTATTTCTGTGCCTTCGCTATGTCATAAAATAGCTTTGCGGACAGCAATTAACATAAAGTTTTGCCCTTCCCTATTAATAGGTAAAAATAGGTTTCTTGTCAGTGATGATTCTTTTCGTTCTGGCTAGCTGGTGGCGGAGGTGTTTGGGGAGGGTGAATGAAGCCTGGTGAGTAAGACCATCGTAGGACTTTAGCTTCCTCGACAGCCTGGTCGAAATCCTACGGTCTACTTCCTTAGGTGACAGCTTTGCCGGGTCGATTCTCTGGGAAGCTGTCGAGAATCCCCACAGGTCAACAAAGGAAGGAACATAAACCTGGTAGGGGCAGACTACGGAAAAAACACTCTTCAGAGTGTTGATAATTGCAGTGAAGTTTTCCAGGTTGGTCCAGCCAGAAGCTCCAGACTGGATGGACACAATACCTTCAGGATTCAATCTTTCTCTGAGGAGCTGATAAAACTCCTGGGTATATAATAGGCAGGCCGGCCCCGCCTCGAGGGGCTCAACCAAGTCAATAATGACAACGTCGAATCTATCATTGGTTTCCTGTACGTACCTTCGGGCATCCGTGAAGTGAAGCGCCGCACGCGAATCATCAAAAGAGTCCTGGTGGAAGGAGGAAAGGAAGCGACGGCAGACATCTATCACCTGCCTATCGATATCCACCATGACCGCCTTTTTTACTGTGTTATGAGCCAGCACCTCGCGCAAAGTAGCTCCCTCGCCACCCCCAGCAACAAGGATCGTCTCCGGATGTGGATGGCTGAGCATTGCAGGATGGACCAGAGCCTCATGATAAATGAACTCATCTGCCTCGCTGGACTGAATCTTACCATCCAGCACGAGACAAACGCCGAAGCTTCCGGTATCAACAATGTCTATGGACTGGAACTCAGTTTGTCCTGAATATATTACCCGCTTAATGCTATGGAGCTGAATGAGGTCAGGACTTACCTCATCATGCAGCCACTTACTTTTGTCAGGGTTATCTGGGTTGCTCATTTTGACTCACAGCCAACCCGGCTTTCTGGTAAAATACCCCGCTTAAGCTCAATAAAAGAGGGGTCCTTTGACCCCAGCTTCTCTACCAGTGGCTTGACAGCTCGCTCAGGCTCAACAGAATCCCCACAAGTGAATACATCTACGGCGGCATAACCGTGTTCTGGCCAGGTATGAATGCAAAGATGGGATTCAGAGATAATTACCACACCGCTTATGCCATGAGGGCTAAATCGATAGAAAGCATCATTAACTACAGTAGCTCCGATTTGTTCAGCAGCGTCATGAAGACAATCCCTAACATAATCTAAGTCATTGAGCACCTCCAAATCGCAATTTTTCAGTTCTAGTAGCAAGTGTCTTCCAAGAGCATTCAAATCACCGTCCCTCCTTAAGATTTTTTATTTGATGAAGTTCTCACCCCAAATCTTCCACAGAATTGATAGCAACAAGCTGTAATTGTATATATTGGAAAGACGATTTTCAAGCCCCC
>JACKQG010005044.1_pt1 | contig 14868 bp, 10 predicted proteins | sample 8237621 | NCBI WGS metagenome assembly JACKQG01 (sample SAMN15677084, study PRJNA649215) | marine metagenome | biome: marine; feature: Black Sea; material: saline water; isolation source: suspended particulate matter (SPM) from the Black Sea western gyre | collected 2013-06-09/2013-06-10 | depth... | reverse complement strand
TGGCATTATTTACTAAAAAATATGTAATTATGTAAAACAGCCTGTCCCGCCTGTCCCGGTGGAATCGGGGACTTGTCGGGGTAATTGTTCGCTAACTCACGTTCTATTAAATATTTACGTTTTAAATAATTATCGACATTCCTTCATGAAACCAAACAATTTTCATTTAAAATCCGACCATATTTATTACGATTAACCATTGTCAGTTTAATAACTCATCTGTGAACAAGAACATTGTCAATCAATCCGTACTCTTTTGCGTTCTCAGCTGTCATATAGAAATCTCGATCTGTATCTTTCTCAATTTTTTTCAAAGACTGACCTGTTTGTTCAGATAGGATTTTATTAATTCGATTTTTAAGAGCTTGTATTTCTTTTGCCTTTACTTGAATATCACTAGCGGATCCTTCCGCACCCCCCCAAGGCTGGTGAATCATAATTCTTGAATTTGGGAGTGCTGATCGTTTCCCTTTTGCTCCCGCCCCAAGTAAAACTGCTCCCAAGCTGGACGCCTGCCCCATACAGATGGTTGTTATATCAGGTTTGACATAATTTATTGTATCTAAGACACCCAATCCAGCTGTAACTGATCCGCCAGGTGTATTGATATAAAGGGAGATATCTTTCTTTGGATTCTCTGCTTCTAAAAAAAGAAGCTGGGCAATAACCAAACTGGCCACTTGATCATCTATGGGCATTCCTAAAAAGACAATACGTTCTTTTAAAAGGCGGGAATATATATCATATGCCCTCTCCATCCTACCAGTCTGTTCAATTACAATGGGAATAATTTGTGATTTATTACTCATTTTCCTATCCTTATTAAAATAACTTTTCACATAAACTGATTATTTCGATTATTGAGCTTAACCCTGTTGTAACTTTCTAATATCTTTTGTATAGATTTTATTTTTTTGTTCCTTCACAAATTCAGTAAGATAATCCATCAGTTTATCATCTAAAAGATTTTCCTGAAGGCGTTTTCTATTACTGGGTTTTTTATAGAACCGCTCCAATTCTCTTTTATTTTCTGATACCCCCTGAACTAAATCACTCACCTTAGCGGTAACTTCCTCTTCAGATATATTTAGCTCGGTAGAAGAAATGAGTGCTTTTCGAATGAGATACCATTTCATATTCCGAATCGTTGAAGGCTTAATGCGATCGCGATACTCTTTTTCATCAAAATTTTCCCATTGTTGTTTATTCGCATTTTCAACCAAATCATCCAGGTAGTTTTCCACCATTGAAGGTGGTACTTCCAGTGTAGTATTCTGGATAAAATGATCAATCAGATTTTCCTCAAACTTCCCCTTTGCATCAGCATCCAATTTTGTTTGAATTATTGAAAGAATGTTCTTTCGGAATTCTGAAAGATTGGATGCATCAGGATCATTTTCCCTAATAAATTCCTCATTGACTTCTGGAAGTAACTCTTCCTGAACATTTTTTACATCCACTTTATAAGGGGTTTTATCTGGCGCTCCTTTTGACTCTATATGAATCGTAGTAGATTCACCTGCTTTCAATCCGGTTAGTCTGTCTAAATTTTCACCTCCAAACATCCCTTCACCTACCTTAATGTAGCGGTCTTTAACTCGATTTCCAATAATCGGGACGCCTGTCTGGTCTAACTCCTGTAGATCAACCAGCAAAAGATGTCCATCCCTGGAACCAGAGTCCACTGTTCTGAGTTCAGCTGATTGTTGTTGGAGTTCTCTGATATAAATATCTATATCCTCTTCATCAGGAATATAGATATCTCTTTTTATCTTAAATTTTTTCTTATAGTTGGGTAATTCAACTTCTGGTTCAACCTCAAATTCTGCAGAAAAAGTCAGTGGACTATCATAATGAAAATCAAGATTTTGAATGCTCGCCTGGTTAATGGGCGTGATGTTTTTATCATCCAGTGCTTTTATAAAAAATTCCTCCAGCGCATCTTGGGCAAATTCCGCCTCCATAGAGGGCTTAAACCGCTGGAACAGCATTTTTCTCGGGATTTTACCCTTACGAAATCCAGGGAGTTTAATAGATTTCCGAAACTGATTGACAAACCGCTCAAAGGAAGGTTCCAGTTCCACCCAGGGAACCGTAACTTTTATCTCCCTTGTATAACTGTTCTTCTCTGTAATATTTGTGTCCATATTTGACCAACTTTGAAATGAAATTTACCAATTATTTTTTTCTCCACAAAAAGAAAGGAATCACTTACGAAGAAAAGATTAACAAATTAACCTTATTAATTCCACGAAAAATCGGGATCTCCCCCGATAGATCGGGGCTCCGACATCAGCCACCAAAAAGCGCAAAGAACACAAGAAATATCAAGCATTTATTAGGTCTTATGACATGAATAATTTTTCAAATAATGATGCATCTTTTCCAACTAAACCTTGATATAATAGCTCTTTGCGGTTTTTGTGCCTTTTGTGGCGATTTATTCAGGTTAAGTAAAATCAGATAATCCTTTTACTCCCCAGTACATTAACCATAAACCACCCATCTGGATTACATGGTATAAATCATTTTGATTGAAGTGTGTATGAAGAGAAAAACCGCTGACTTGAACAGCAGCACCTAAAAAAGAGATTAATATACCCAGAGATATAAATCCTGCACTAACGAACATATTTGAAAAAAAGAGGTATGACATCACAACAAAAACGAATACCATAGATGGAACGTAAAATCTGATGACGTTTATAAATTCGCTGTGTCTCCACGTTACAATAATATAAATCACAAGTAAGGCGATGGGGATCCACCGCAATATCTCATATGTCCGGAATGGCATAATAACATCAAAAGTTGCCAGGAGCATAAACAGGGTTGAGACTCCAATTGACCACATAGTTAGTTTCCAGATGAGATCTTTCCAGAAGGGGGAAAAATAGGGTCCAAAACCGTGAGATATCCCACCGAGAAAAGCACCGATCGCTAATATATAAAACGACCACCCAAAATGAATATGAACCAACTGAAACTTCTGCCAGTAAAGTCCTATCATCTGTGTTCCAAAATAGATGGCTAATCCCGATAAAACGATGTCGGTTATAAACGTCATTGGTTCGTATATCATTTTTTTCTCCATACTTATGTAATAATAATTTGGATATTCAGCTATCCATTTACAAGGGCGAAATTACTTCTATGGTATTACTCAAAAATGAAGGAAGAATGTAAAATAAAGAATTAAGAAAGGAGGGGAAAATTAAAATTCTAACGTAAATCCTCCTACCGGCATCGTCTTGAACTGCCACACCTCGCTCTTCGTCCCTTCCTCACTGTAGGCGTAATCCCAGATATTGTTGCGGTCATAAATATTCATGATATCGATATAAGTAACCAGATTTACATTCTTAAAAATATACCGTCTTAAATACAGAAAATCCAGCCGATGGTATTCCGGGAAACGGAGACTGTTCCAATCGGCATCATCGGGAATATCCCAGTCACGGTGTTCCGGAACGTAATCTCTTGCCGTGTAGGGTCTACCACTGTTATAACCAAAACGAAAATTTGCCTCAACTTCATCCGCCAGGGGATTAATCACTCCCATGACCATTGAAAATATTTGATACCAGAGGTTTTGCTTCAAATCCCGATACCAGTTTCGCTTGTGGAATTTTTCCTTCCAACCCCCAACCAAAGTGAGCTGATGCCGGATGTCATAGTCCCAATCATACCAATCCCCTTTCTGCTCAGGATCATGAGGTGAATCACTTCCGGTGAACAGCATCCTGACATCCTTCGCCTGAGCGTGACTCCAGGCATAACTGAACAGGATATGCCAGTTGCGGGTCAACTTCTTCTGTAGGAAAAACTCTAACCCGTAACTTTTACCCTGACCCTCGTTCAACCAGTGGGTTGTATGTTCCAAAAGCACAGGATATTCCTCCTGGGGCTTTGGATTCGTCCAGTAGTAGTGCGTGGGTATATTATCATAAGTTTTGTAAAAGCCCTCTATAGAACCACGGAAATCAGTATCAAAGAAATGTTCGATACCAGCCACATACTGATCTGTATACTTAGCCTTTAAATTTTTATTTTTCCCTTCCGGATCCCGAAAAACCAGATAATACCCTGGATACTGGTAATGTTTACCATAGGCAAGATGAGCTGTTGTGAAAGGCCCTAAGGAAAATTGGAGATTCAGGCGAGGTGAAAAGACAAGTTCTTCGGTAGCGGTAAAATAGTCAGTCCGTATACCAACAGTAAGTTGACCTCTATGTAATAATTTTACCTTCCACTGCAGGTATCCGGCTAACTTCCATTCACTCTCCCGAGTAATAAATTCGAATGTTGGTCGGATGTAGATGGTATCAATAGGATCCGGTTCATCCACCAACCATTCTTCACCAGTCCAGACCGAATCGGAGGTGTCATAAAGGAATGTTGTATCTGATCGAGCCCATTCATTATAATCTACCTCAACACGTTTGACTGAACCCCCTATGGTAAAATGGCCCAAGGAAGATTGTAACACCCAGTTCGTTTTCAAGGTACTTTCGGTAATATAATCATCACGCGTAAACCAAACATCATCTCGATTACCGTAATGATACACCCAATGATAAGTCCACTTATTCACCCGGGAAAATGTGGTCAGTCCATAGCCATATTTCCCAGCCAGTGTACGCAGGCTTAATCCTGCAGCATAGGTGCTGCCGTCAGCATCCACACTTTCAGCTCCCCGACTGACCACTTCACTTTCGGTTTTAATCCGAATGTTATCAAAACCCATTAGTCCATTAAATATCAGCCGGTTGTTGGGGGTCAGATCATACACAATTTTCAGTTGATGATTGTTGTAGTGGGGAACCGCAGTCATTCCGAAACTCTCCACAATCATGTCCAGGTAGCTCCAGCTAGTGCTGGCCATGAATGACCCCTGTCCACCGGCAATCGGTCCCTCTAAGTTAATACCGGCACCAGCCATAGATAGATCAAAATCGGCTTCGAAACCGATTCGCGAGCCATTCCTTAATCTGATATCCATCACGCTGCTGGCTTTGTCGCCATAGCAGGCAGAAAAAGCTCCCGGGGTAAACTCAATCTCCCGTACAAAGAGCGGATTGATCATATTGATGGGCCCACCACCGGCACCTTCAAAGCCAAAGTGATTGGGATTGGGAATTTCAATGTCATCCAGCAGGAATAGATTTTCCCCCAGCATTCCACCTCGAGCAATGATTTCATTCTCCTGGTCGGTAGCAGTAGTCACAGAAGGCAACGACTGAACCACCCGCTGAATGTCGTAAGCCCCGCCGGGATCACTACGAATCTCGGCATTGTCCACGTGCATTGTGCTTACTACTGAAGATGATGATCGGGTGAACGCTTTACCGGTGACCTCGATCTCCTCCCCAGCAAGAACGTCAACCTTCAGTTCAACGACAAGATCAATTGGACGGGCTGACGTGACTGGAAGGTTGAGATACATCCGTTTCTCATAACCAATTATGCTCACCATAAGGTGGTGAGTGCCCACAGGGATGTCTTCAATAGCGAACCTCCCTACTTCATCCGTGGCGTCTCCTAACTCAGTATCCACAACCAGCACATTTGCTCCGATCAATGGCTGTTGAGTAGTCCCATCCCGGACAATACCGTTTATCTTCCCTGTTTGACCCCAGACAAAACCGGTCAGAGTTAGAAATAAAAATATTTTTCTCATGTTTATCATCTCAATAAACCGCCCCTTAGAATTCCAGAATGATTCCTCCCACAGGAAATGTTTTAAACTGCCATGCCATTTCTGTTGAGCCATTTTTTAAATAAACCGTTTCCCAAGGATTATCTCTATTAAACACATTCATAATATCCCAAAATACCACCAGGTTCATCTTATTGAAGTTAAAGCGCTGCTGAAGCAAAATGTCGAATCGTATATAATTGTCATAACGAGAGGTATTCCACGCATCGGTTGAATTCACATACCATTCCCTGATATTGTGATCATATGTTTTTGGAGTATAGGGACGCCCACCCATATAACGAAATTTGATTCCTATTTCATACTCATCTGCCGGTGCAATAGGCAGCCAGGATGTGGCTTTTGCAAAAATCGTTTCTTTATATTTGCGATACCAATCATACTCAATAAACCTGATTTTATGTCCGCCCACTAATGTAACTACATCACCGTAATCATAATCCCATGAGTATTTTTCACCATTTCTTGGATCGACCCCTTCGGACACAGAATGGGACCATGCAAAAGAACCATACCAATTGTTGGTATATTTCTTCTGTATGAAAAACTCAATTCCTTGCGATTTACCCTCACCCAAATTGACCAAATGATGATAATCCAAACTATCCCGACCTTCGCTATCCTGCAAAATGTCAAAGCCAACCATATCTTCATACTTTTTCGAATACACTTCAAAAGTAGTTCTTGTATCGGCACTTAAAAAATATTCTAAACCCACCACCAATTGATCAGCAAAATAATTTTTCAGTTCATCTGTATTTCCACGAGGTGAATTTAAGTGAATATTAAAGGGTGGTTGAAAATACCGTCCCCCGGCAAAATTGACTTTCAAGGTCGGTTTTATCTGATAAGAAATACCTAAGCGGGGAGAAACATTTCCTTCTCCGGTATAACTTACTCTTTCATATCGCAGACCTGAAGTTACTTCCAATTTGGGATTAGGCTTGAAATTTATTTGTCCAAATATGCCACCTTTTACGTAGTCCAAAGCGGATTTAGTTACAATTGTATCATAACTCCCAATAGTGGCAATGGCCTCAAATCGTAATGAATCATGTCCGAAATAATTCGCCCAAAAATCTTCAGCGGAGATGGGCATGGTAGGGTCGTTTGCAGATAATGAATAGCCGTAGATTTTCCGCGGCTCACCTTCCCACCAATTATCATAGTCCAGATTAAGGAACTTGATGTTAAATCCAAAACTGTTTTCAATTTTTGGACTGACACGATAAACCCAATCTCCTTTAAATGTGGTTTCCCATTCTAAATCATCTTGTCCGTAGTATTGGTCTTTTTCACCATCAGGCAGATTACGATAAACATCTGTATTCAATCCAACACGGCTTCCGCTAAAAGAAATAATTCCATAGCCTTTTTTCGAAAACAGGTTTTTATATGTTAGTCCGATTGTCAGTTGATTAGAATGAAAATCCACGTTTTCAGCTCCCCGGAGTTGGGGGTCTTCTTCACCTTCAATATTTATTTCATCAATGCCACCAATGACATTAAGAAATATTTTTTGTGTGGGGGAAATATGATAAGATATTTTCCCCTGGCTTGTCCAATATTTTGGAATTGCCATGAGCCCAGACTGCTGAATAACAAAGTCCAAAAATGACCGCTTAAGAGAAAATAGATAAGACCCTTTTTGAGAAAACGGTCCTTCAAAATTGAATCCAAATCCCGCCATATTTAAATTGAATTCCGATAAATGCTGGTCACGATTTCCTTCCCGCAGGGTTACATCCATTACTGAAGATAATTTGTCTCCGTACCGTGCAGGAAAGGAACCGGCATAGAAATCCACACGTTCGATAAAATCTGTATCTATCATAGTAATAGGTCCGCCACCTTTCCCTTGTTCAGGGAAATGATTCGGATAAGGGATTTCAATATGATCCATAACGAATAAATTTTCTCCGGGAGAACCACCACGAACGATTATTTCATTCGTTTGATCCGCCCCGGAAATAACCGATGGCAAACTCTGCATCATGGACATAATATCAATTGCGCCCACAGGATCAGACCGAATTTCTTCAATGTCAACCGTCCGGCTGCTAGTAATGGCATCCCTGGTTTTTTCAAAGAATGTTGCCGTCACTTCAACGCCTTTTCCCTGGAGAACCTGTGGATGCAGATCAAAATTTACAACTGTGTTCCGCTGCGGCACGATATGAACATTGGCCCGGGACACGGCTTCGTAACCAATCATGGTTAAATGAATATCGTAACTACCCACGGGAACATTGTCTATTTTAAAATATCCCTCCATATCGGTAGCGGCGCCCAGTTCTGTTCCGTTGATGATGACGTTCACCCCAATAAGAGGCTGGTGCGTAGAAGCATCTCGAACAAGTCCAGATAGGTTTCCGGTTTGACTCCAAACTAATCCTGTTAGAATTAGAAATAAAAATATGTTTCTCATGTTACCATCCTCCTAATTCGATAAAATGTCCGTCAAATCCCTGCGCGGACTGTGCAACACATCCTCAGCTCTTCCCATTCTCACCAGTATTTGAATGGTCTGTCCATCTTCAGCAAATTCCCGATGCACCTGCTGATACAATTCCGCCATCTCCGGATATTCCTGCAGGACTTGACTTAATGGCTGTATGCTGATGCCCATTTGAGATGCTTTGAGTTGAAACCGGCTGTATAACATGCCAGTTTCCACTTGAGTTTTCCTTGAGTTATCATTTGAAATAATCATAGCAAAAGTCGGCGCACTGTTGATATTACGCGTTTCCGATTTGAGCCAGATATCACCCATCTTTTCCCAACTCATGGGAAACAGGTTTGAGAAAAACTGAACGATTTGCAGTTTCATTCCCTTGAGTCCGCCACTCATCACAGTGATGCCATCCCGGTGTTCTTTTTTCTCCTTTTCCGAATCTCGGAATAATCGTTTTGTTTCACTCATGGTTTGTTCAGTTGTGGCTTCTACTTTTACGCCACTGATAGTTAAGGAACGGATTTTTTCTAAAGACGCTGCATCATTGAAAAAGACCAGTAAAAGATTTGGGTTGTTGTTAAGTGATAGTAACACGGACATTTCATCGTCGGTCAGAGGATTACCATAATAGGCAGTCCGGTTGGTCACACGGTGAAATATTTCTGAATAAAGATCAACCTTCTGAGGGTTTTCCATTTGCATTAGAACAGGCTCCTCCTTGGGAATATTTCTCAGGAGCGTAACCCGAGCCACAGGAAGATCCTGCATCTCTTGTATGGAATCTGAAGTGCCATACTCACCTTTGGGGAAGAGTTCCATTCCCATGGAATATCCCAATTGGTCAGCGGCGATTCTCACTGTTTCCAAAAATGTTCCCTGACTGATGGTAATTTGTCTAGACGGTGGATCCGTTTCCGGCAGCAATCTTTCTGAATCTACATAGAGTTCAAAAACATCATAATTGTCTTTATCCAACTTTACTATCCACGGTTGGGTGTTGTGAGCACTGGGTGCCAATAATCCATGAGCTACCACTTGAATACGGATATCATTGAATTGCTTATGATAATCGGATTGCCAGGGTTCGTAATAGTTTGGAATAGTAGAAGAACATCCAGTTAGTAATGCGAAAGCGACAATAAATAATAACTTATTCATTGCTTAATCTCCTTCAACGTATGTTTCAACCATTTGATGAAAAACTTCTGATAGTCGATGCCAAAATCAAGGGTCCTTTTCCTCAAGTAACCTCCCAAATCTTGGCTGGAGCCAACTTTAGGAATCTCCTTCAGAATAGTATAATAAACCTGGAGCATCTCCTCCTGTTCTTCGATCTGATCCACCAGAGCCTTTCTCCAAAATTCTAAGCCCAGCTCAGAGCCAAGGAACATGGTAACCAAAAGTGGAAACTTCACCAAATGTGGTTCAATTGTTGGCAGTTGTTCCAGAAGGAACTGTTTACCCTCTCCGGTAATCGTATAGACTTTTCGAGCTGGTCCTGACTCTTGGATTTCGTGATCAAAAGTGACATAACCATCCGCTATCATCTTCTTCAGTGTTCCATAAATCTGCGGATGAGTGGCGTGCCAAAAAAAACCTACAGAAGAATCAATCCGCTTGGAAAGATCGTAACCTGACATGGGCTCCATATTCAGGAAACCGAGGATGACTGTCTCAAGGTTCATCTATGATCTCCATTATCCTTGCTGCAATTAAGTTGAGTAGTAAAATAGATGTTAACCATGCCATATGTTATTATTTACATAGATAATTAGCAACAACTTTTTTAACTACGGGATTACCAGCATTTATATGCCCTATTTCAGTGTGAGTTAAGCTGTATAGTCTATAGTTGACAAATCGCGTGGATATGCGGCCGAATCTCTCAATTCCAGACGACTGGTATCTCCTGCCCACAACTGCATCGTGTCCCTTCCAGATCAACTTTCAGAACGGAATGCCAGCTCCGTTCAATAAGCGCTCTGTGACAATTCGGACAGAAAGTTGTCTGCCCCTCGCTGTCGAAGACATTCCCTACATAGACGTATTTCATGTCCCATTCCATCGCCAGCCGTCTTGCTTTTGTTATTGTTCGGTGGGGTGTTCTTGGAACATCAAGCATTTTAAAATCGGGATGAAATGCTGTGAAATGAAGGGGGACTTCATCTCCAACATTTTCTATAAGCCAATCTACCATATTTTTTATTTCAGAAAAGTCATCGTTATATCCTGGGATCAGCAGATTGGTAATCTCCATCCAGACATCTGTTTCATCGTGAAACCAACGGATAGTATCTAGTACATCCGATAGATGTGAATAGGTTAGTTTATGATAAAATTGTTCACTGAGTGCCTTCAGGTCTACATTTACCCCATCAATCAAGGAAAAAATCTCCTCTCTCGCTTCAGGGGTGACATACCCATTAGTGACCATGACATTTTTAATACCCTCTTTTCTGGCAAGTTGAGCCACATCAAGAATGAATTCCGCAAAAATGATTGGTTCATTGTATGTATATGCTATACCAGGACAGTTATTTTTTTTCGCTATTTGAACCACTTCTTCAGGGGTAACTTTCACCGATTTTAAGTTATCCATCTTTGCCTTGCTCATATCCCAGTTCTGGCAGTATCGACATCCAAGATTGCACCCCGCAGTACCAAAACTTAAGATAGACGTACCGGGAAGAAAGTGATTCAGTGGTTTTTTTTCGATGGGATCTACAGCAAAACCCGTGGGACGACCATATGCCATCTGGTAAAGCTTTCCATCCTCATTTTTTCGCACGAAACAGAAACCTGTTTGTCCGTTGCCAATCTTGCAATACCGAGGGCAGAGAGTGCAGAGTACTTTACCACTTTTAATCGGTTCCCACCATTTTGCTAAAACTTTCACAGGTATTTTGTGCGCTTTATAAAACCTCTTGATCTATGAATACAAACGATGATTTGCGAAAAATTAAAGGTTTATCAGAAAAAAACAATTTCGAAGAAAAAGTTCAGCCAATGGAAATTCGCTGGACAGATGGTCTGTTGTCGTTACGACTATTTTACAATCTCAATCGGTAAGCTATACCCTCAATAGTTTGAATCAATTTATTTACTTGAGTAGAGGTATGAAAGAGTTCGCTGATATCACAAAATGAATCAGTCGGATAATTCCGTTTGTCAAAATCCCTCAGGAAATTGGATTCAAGTTTTATCACGTAATCTTTGATGACAGACTTGTGAATAACCTTTTGACGAAGATAGTTTACATAAAATTTTACTTGCCCTCGTGTCGTTAACTGAAACAGGGATAATATTCCAAGATCGGATTTTGTTTTGTACGTTACTGTCCCATACTCACTTCCTTTTCCCCAGGATATTTCATCAGCATTTTTTTCAATAAATTGATACAGTTTTATCCCAACCTTTGCGACTTCACGAGATGTATTAGAGGTTAATTCTTCAAGAAATTTTTCTTTATTCCACTTCAAAGAGAGTTACTCCTTCTTATCGAAATACGCCAAATTGATTTAAAAACACTATTATAATTTAAAAACGATTGAAGGAAAAAAATATATCCTTTTTCACATTAGTCAAAAATGTGATTTTGAATAATATAATTTTTTTCAGTGACGGAGAATTTTGTTATTATCTCCGAATCATTGGTATAGAAACATTTATCTCAAATCGTGCTCTATCCAGAATCCAATCAATGTCAGTGGGTACTGTTTTATTATCCCAGCTTTGATATAGAGGAATGTAAATACGAATAAAGGGAAGAGAAAATCGCAACCCAGCATCCATCAGAATTTCATTCAGATCGGTGGCTCCGCCTGCATCAGCATACAACCCAACCGGGACAAACGGGAGGTTTTGATCAACATTAATACCCCAGGCGTTACTGGTCGATACCACAGGAATCCCATTGATAATGGCACGTCCTCGTAGAGCAGGTCCTTCCTGAATGAATTGTTCATCGTAAACATTCACCGGACTTCTTCCTCCGTCATCTGTACGGTTGAAAACCCAGCTTTGTTCAAAATTGGGATCCACTCCACCCCCCATCCATGTTTGATATTGTGTGGGAATGTCACGATCATTGACAAAGGTTCCTGCCCAGATTCTGCATCTGAGATTAAGTTTTTTTGAATATCTCAAGCGAAGCCTACCAACACTAGAGAAGCGAGCAAAAGAAGCCCCTTGCACACTTCCGGAAAGTCCCAAAGATCCGTTGTATGACAAGAAAGGATTTGGTCGATGATAATACGACAAACTTATATTGGTTACCACGTACTCTCCTGACCTGTAATACGTTGGATTTACTGCTTCGGGTTTGATATTATGAAGATAAAGATTCCCTGACATGGTGACATATGGTGTGGAGATAATAGGTTTTCGCACCACTCCAAATACCGACAGATTTGCCCCTTTCCTACCAGCATAATCACCCCCCTTTCCCGAGACAGTCAAAGTCCGGAAGCCAAGAATCCGATAAAAGGTTCTTTGAACCGAGAAGTTACCAACAACCTTGTTGTGTTCAAAATCCCATTGAGGTGTAAACCCCAGCCCATAGAAATACCCGGGTACAAAACCGCTATATCCCACAAAGCCAAAGGTCAGTTTGTTATAAGCATTTCCGCTAAGCCACGGGAGTAAGTTCACCTCCCGGTGCTGAAAGGTTGGTTGATCAAAAACAAAATGAAACTTGAAAGGTTTGGATGTGGTATTATTCCAGCGATTGATGTCAGGCATATAGTTGTCCGGATCAACAATCACTCGCTTTGTTTCCATTGGTGTGTTCACTTTTTTCTTCCCGTCGAATCCAGGAAACCATTTTCGAACTATTTCCCTGCCCTCTGAATCGTAAAATCCAAGCTCAATGGGTGGAGTCATCGTCCCAAAGTTAACCACTGTCACTTCCCCCTCTTTCAGTGAAGTAAGACCATAATCAATAACCTTTGTGTCATTAATGGCATCATCAAAATACCAGCTCAGATCTTCATCAACATGCTTTTCAAATATTACCCAGAAATCTTCCGGCTGGGGATGTTTGAATTTCCATTTTTCATAATAATCCTGCATAATCTCGTCTATCTTTTCTTCACCGAGATAGTGCTGGAGGTACCGAGTAAAAATGGCCGTTTTACCATACACTATTGATCCATAGTTCCCGCGGTGAAACTCGATTGACGGCAGTTCGATCGGTTGATCATCTCCGGTTACAGCTCTCCCCTGATATCCCAGATATCCCATCACCCACCGGAAATCAAGGTTTTTTCCGATCCCCATTTTATTCTGTGTAAAGTCCTGTACAATAATCTGCCCGTTTCGCTCTGGATATTTTTTCTCCCAGTAGCGAATGTTAGAATATTCGTTTAACCCCTCATCGAGCCACGCATGATCCCGTTCATCGCTTCCGAGAATCCCATAAAACCAGTTGTGTCCAACTTCGTGCATAATCACAAACTCCAACAGATCTTTGGATCCCCCACTTGAAATGACGGTGATGTTGGGATATTCCATTCCACCCCCAGCGGACATATCTCCATCCACTGCGGTAATGTGATTGTAGGGGTAGTCACCATAAAACTTGCTATACCAGTACCCTGCATCATGAATGTACTCAAGAGATTTTTCCCAGAGCTTTGCATTTCTCGGCAGGTACATGCTCCAGAGAGTAACCTTCCTCGTGGAATCCGATAACCATAACTCTCCTTTCCTTACAATCCAGTTGGGATCTGCAAACCATGCAAAATCATGCACATTCTCCTGATGAAAATGAAGAGTCTTCATTTTCTGCTTCTCAGTTTTTTCCTTCTCAGATTTCTTCTTTTTAGCCTTTTTTATCTCTTTCTTAATCTTCCGGATTTTCTTTTTAAAAGCTTTCTTGTCCAGCGTATGAAGTTTTTCCCCTTCTTCTGCAAGTGAATCCAGCCATGCATATTCTGCTTCCCCATTCACAATATCCCCCGTAGCCATTACCCTATAATCTTCTGGAAGAGTAAGATAGACATTAAAGGATCCAAACTCACTGTAAAATTCACCCATATCCAGATAAGGTATGGGATGCCAACCTTCTTTGTCATAAACAGCGGGTTTCGGGTACCATTGAGTAATTTCATAATGTTTCCCGGTGTGCCCCAGTCGCGAGAAGACCTTCGGGATTTTTACGAAAAATGGTGTTTCCAGTGTTACACTTTTCCCCGGAGGAAGGGGCTCATTGAGATACACCTTCGCCACATCAATCCACTCCGGATGATATTCCCATTTCAGAGGTACATTATTCATATTAAAATCGAGACTGTCGATATAACCTCGATCTTTCTCTTTAGCAAAATGAAATCGGGTGGAAAAGTGTTCGAGTTTCTGTTTCGCATACGCCGTTTCATTATTTTTATAAGCATTAGGCCAGAGATGAAACCAGAGAAAATCTAGAGTGTCTGGTGAATTATTTGTGTAAGAAATGATTTCATGTGCTGATAAGGTATGAGCAGAATCATCAAGTGTTACATGGATTTCATAATTCACCTCCTGCTGCCAGTAGTCATCTGCAAAAACAGGAGTTAAGAAAAGTAGTAACAGAATAACAGAACAGAAGTGTTTACTATGTGAATTTATATTCATTAGATAATATCCTTTTTTTGTGTTTTGCTAATTATACTGATACTAATTTACCCTGAATAATTCATCAGGAAAATTAATTTTG
>JACKQG010005043.1_pt1 | contig 14868 bp, 7 predicted proteins | sample 8237621 | NCBI WGS metagenome assembly JACKQG01 (sample SAMN15677084, study PRJNA649215) | marine metagenome | biome: marine; feature: Black Sea; material: saline water; isolation source: suspended particulate matter (SPM) from the Black Sea western gyre | collected 2013-06-09/2013-06-10 | depth... | reverse complement strand
GCGGGCAAGGGAGTAACACCATTGGGCCACAACAGAAAACAAAAGGAAGTAGGGCCAAACCGCAATCCCAAATCAGCTTGGCGAGCTGGTTTCGTGACCGATCCCCATGGCGTGACATTCAATGCATCGGGCGACGTAATCGTCGCGGAATACAGCGTTGCGGGTCGCATCCATCGCTTCAAGAAACTGAACGCTACATCGGCCAAAACTTTCGACTCGAGCAAGCTGGACCTCAAACCCATTCTCGGGAAAGACCTCGCCGGCTGGCAAGTGCCTTCCGGCAACGACAAAGCCGGATGGTACAAGGTGAACAACGGAGTTCTGGAAATTCGCAACGGACCCAAGAAAAAAGGTTCCGTCCTGTGGACAAAGAAAAAGTACAGGGACTTCGTAATGGAATTAGACTTTCGCTTTGGCGAGGGTACGGTGGATTCCGGAGTTCACGTTCGCACCCAAGACCAAATACAGATCGGCATTTCAGGTTCATTGAAGCGAGACATGACCTGTTCCCCCTATATTCCGGGCAAAGGCTATCCTGTGGAGGCCAAAAACATCAAAAAGCTCTTGAAAGCCAAAGACTGGAATACCATGCGCATTCAAGCCATCGGCAATCAATACACGGTTTGGTTACAGGGTGAAGAGGTAATGACCTACAAGTCCGGTTCGGCCAAGGAAGAAGGCCCCATCGGCATCCAGTTGCACGGCAGTCGTATCATGGGAATCGACTACCGCAACATGAAGGTCGCCGAGCTCCCTTGAACGCCCCCTATTCCTCCTCGGCAGTATGACGTGGATTAGGAATGACCCATAATGGAAAACCGCATAGTCGAGAAGGTGTAAATCTCCCTTCTTAACTCATTTTCCTCTCGTGGCCAAACTTTCCACCGTCGCCAAACTCCTGCGAGACATCGTAGCCATACCCAGCGTAAACCCGGCTTTTCTCCCCAACGATTCCGAGCGCACGGGTGAGGAAAGAGTCGCCTCATACTTAACCGAGCTTGCCCGCAAGCAAGGTCTCGAGATTTCTCGACAAAACGTTCTGCCCGGACGCAAAAACCTGTTCGTGCGGCTAAAACCTAGGGGCAAGGTAAAGCGTCGCATCGTCCTCGCTCCCCACCTCGACGTGGTGCCCGCCGAGGACAAGCAATTCACTCCGCGAGTGAAGAACGGTCGCCTGCATGGACGCGGAGCCTGCGACACCAAGGGTTCCGTCGCCGCCTTCTTTCATGCCCTACTTGAACTGGCCAAAGGCAAGAACCACCCCGCGGAAACTGAAATTCTGTTCGTGGGATTAGTCGACGAAGAGTATGGGCAATCAGGTTCTCGCATCTTTGGGGAACGAGGACCTAAAGCCGATCTAGCGATTGCGGGCGAACCCACCCAGCTGCAGGTCGTGACCGCCCACAAGGGAAACCTCTGGCTACGATTCGAGACCCGGGGGAAAGCCGCCCACGGAGCCACGCCTCACCTCGGCAAAAGCGCCATCCATGAAATGGCTCGCGTCACTGAGACACTACTCACCGAATACGTCGAACAACTAAAAAAGGGAAAACACCCCCTGCTCGGACATCCGAGCATAAACATAGGAACGATAAAAGGCGGCAGCCAAACCAACGTCGTACCCGAACGTTGCAGCATCGAAGTCGACCGACGAACCTTGCCCGGCGAGACCGAGAAATCCGTCTACCAAGAAATCAATCGTCTTCTGGCCAAACGGAAACTCAAAGTAGTGAACCCACAGGAGTGCCGCGGCGTACCCTGCCCACCACTGGAAACCGATCCGGAGCTACCTGCCGTCCGGCAGTTCATGAAAGCCGCGAAACGCCGCAAGTCAATAGGGGTCGATTACTTTACCGACGCCTCTCCCATCGCCATGGGCGGAACTCCAGCGATCGTCTTCGGTCCGGGCGACATCGCCCAAGCCCACTCCGCCGACGAATGGATTGACCTTAACCAACTCGATCAAGCCACCGCCATCGTCCTTCGTTTCCTACAAGATCAGCCTTAATACGCTGGTGGGGTTAAAGTCGGGGTTAAATCACTTGGCAAAGTACTTGCACCCACAGCTAAAGACGTCTTAGGGTAAAAATCATAAATCCTTAGTAAATTTGCCCAAGAATTCTACCAAGTTTGTACCGCAAGGCGATAGGCACCGTAAAGGCTTCGCCCTTTTACTTGCGTTGGCTCTCATGAGCCTCGTCTTTTTATTGGTGGTCACTCTAATCACTTACGTTGGCGCCGAATTGCGTTTAACGGAATTACGAAAACAAAAGGTTTTGGCTGCAGGCAATGCACGCATGGGCCTCATGGTGGCAATTGGGGAACTACAGAAGCACGCTGGCTTGGATACCCGGTTGACGGGAACCGCGAGCTTACTGGACTACGATCCCAACACCCCGGAACTGGACAACGTCGCGAATCCTTATTGGACGGGTGTATGGAAGAGACAATCAGCGCCTCCTCTCTCGCCCAAAAACTTGGAAAGCAGTTCCATCGCTCCCAAAGTAGACAAAAACGGAAATTTGCTAGGACCTCCTCCCGACGTCATGTACGACTCGGAATTCGATGAACACCCCGCCAATGAAGTGGCTTGGCTGGTGAGTGGCAACGAAGGCAAAAACTTTCAGGGCAAAAGACGGCATCAGTGGCTTCATGAAGAACAAAATTTTCCCGATGGGGTCGCCAACGAAACGGACGACGAGTATCGCAACCGAGTTCGCCAAGACAAGGACGCCGATGGAAAACCAGACTACTTCCACCCCGTTTTCGACGACGTGCCCGACCCTGACTCCAGTGGTTCGGAAAGCGTATGGCTAGTGAACGATTCAGTGCTCGACCCGGAAAACATAGATCCGATTCTGTACGGCAAGATCAAGGTAATGAAGACGGATATGACACTGGACCACTCTCGGTTAATCGTCCCTTCGAATTCTTCTCCATCTGGTTCCCCCAGCTCTCCGCCAACCTCAGCACCAAATAATCAAAAGCCTGCGGGGGCATATGCCTATTGGGTCGGGGACGAAGGGGTGAAAACAAAAGCAAACATAGTGAACCCCCATAAAGATGCAGACATTTCATCGAATTACGGGGCAACCGAAAGCAACCTGATTGTCTCGCCTGAGCCGAACTTAAAGGATGGGCACGACTTAGCTGTCGACCCCGCCTACGACGAAAACCGCAAGAAAGTCATCAACCTGACTCAGGTCAACAATCTCTCTCCAACATACGCCCGCCAAGGGAAATTCACAGGCTCCGACGACCAGCAACTCAAGTATAGGTTTCACACCCTAACCACCCATTCAGCAGGAGTACTGTCAGATGTTTCCCGTGGTGGCTTAAAGCGAGACCTCACGGGCTACTTCGGGAAACCCGATGTGGAATGGACTTTGCAAGTCAATCCCGATGGAACCAAGATTAAAGGCGACGGAAAAATGAACGAGCTTCCACTTTTCCACGAACAAGTTCACTACCTCAAGGAATTCGCGGCAGGAACGGACAAAGCAAATTTCTGGCGCTACGGGACTGACGCTCCCATTGATTCAAAAAACGGCTTCATGTTTGGCCCGATGTGGAACGTATTGAGAGACTACTATAAATTGTACGAGCATTTCTCCGGCAACGATCCTTATCTGATGTCAGTTCCTCCTGAAGCCCCAGATCGCTTTCCACAACGCGTAGGGGATCATTTCGTGACCTTTGACTCACGACCGGGGAACAAAGGGGGAACAAGCGGAAACAGCATGCAACCCTACATAAGGCATCGTGCTCAGTTTTCCAATTACAGACCAAACTCCTACAACATGGCACATCAACGGGAAGAACCATCCAACCACCCCATCGGTCCGGTCCTAGTCGAGCTTCAACACAGACAGATCATCTACACTGCGCAAACCGGAGGAGGTCATGTTCTTCGGTTGGCAATCATGCCGACCTTTGCTCTGTGGAATCCATACAACGTCAAGCTTTCGGCTGCAAGATATCAAATGGAATATGAGATCAAAGGTTGTACAATCGCCGCCTACAACACCAAAGAACGTGAGGTTTTTTACAAATGGAGGATACACAGTCAACGTAGTTCCCCTCGCCATCCCGACCCAAGGTTCGTCAATCACGTCTTCCGCAATCGAGAAATCGACAAAAACGGAAACTATTATGGTTTCTGGGGATTGGACCGCTATAACTGGGGAGACCCAAACTCGGGCGAGCCGTACATGGACATCAACCTCAACAGTCGGTACGACCCGGGCGAACCCTTCAACGACAAGAACGGAAACGGTCACCACGATGGCGGGGGTGGGCACAATGACGAATGGTGGACGGTACAAAACCGGTTATGGCACGCCGACATGAGTCAAAAATGGGGTAATGGGGACGACCACAACGGTTCGGACTGGTTAGCAGTCGGCGACGGTCTGCAGCCTGGCTCAAAAGCAGCTTCAGACAATTTTCTAAATTTCAGAAGACGAAATGAAGCAGGTACTTTTCCAACCTTCATGCCTTATGTTGACGACAGAAACGGCGTTCAGCACTTTCACCCTTATCAAATCGACCCGCACGCCCGAAGATCGGGACGACCTCCCCTTAAATTGCAAACTGAAGCAATATCTTTCGAACCCGGCCAAAAATTGTTGTTCTGCATCGAACCGGGACCCAAACGCTATCAGCCCGGAACGATCATAAACATGGTAAACCATCACGGCAGCTCCCCACTCCGTCACGTCTACTTCGAGGGAGATGCATCCAGATTCAGCATTCCCGGAAACGATCCCATTACCATTCGGCATATCGTGCATGGGGCTGCAGGTTTCAACCGAAACTCAATCGAACAATCACACAACGCAATTATAAGCCAACCCCAAACCATCGCAAAGGGAACCGTACTTTACCTGATGGACGGTAGCGTAAGACGTCCTTTACAGAAAGTTAACAAAGAATTCGGCAGCCATCACAGGATCTGGAGAGAAGACTATCGCCGGGCCAATGATCTCGCTCAAGGAAAACTTGGGCAGAGAATCGTAAGTGGGGATGGCTTGGGATATAGGATTCGGCGTCGCTTGTCCACCACTTCGCAGAGAATTGTTTTTCACGAATTCAATCCCAGAGCACTCGTAGACAGTTATCAAGATGGTTCGGGAGACTTGTGGCAAGTGAACAGTTTCTCAAGTCGAGGCGACCATCGCAAAGGTTTATTGGGAAATAGGAAAATGGGGGAAGGAGAGCACGTCGAATTCTACACTCGGTATCAATTTGACGGAAATTCCTCTCAGGAATGGGCGATGAAACAGACCGGTCAATTCCGCAATGTCTCGAACTGGAACACAGGACCTTCGGGGACGAAGTTCGCCATGCCCGACATACCCACTCCCGACAGGGCAGGGCGTTACTATGGACACATGGGCCATTCCCACAATATGTCATCTCCTGCGAATCTTCCTACGACACCCCGCTTAGCCCTTTTCGACGTACCTCGGCAACCAATGCTGTCCATCGCCCAGTTTCAACACGCAAACCTCAGTTGGTACTCGCACTCACCCGCATACGTCGTCGGTAATTCCTACGCAACGGGCCAAGTGGCTAGATACAAGAAGTGGGGCCGAGTATCGAGAATCATATGGCAACCGGAAGCTCCCGAATCTCCAAGAAATTACATGGATCGCAACAAAGATCCTACTGGATCCTTATTCAACCATGCTCACGGAGATCGATCCGGGTGGTGGTGGGACACAAGAAATTACGACGACGGGATGGGGGTTCTTCGAGACACCAACTCGGAAGTGGAACACCAAAACATAACCATAGATCAGAGCGTTTACGCCAACGAAACCCTATTTGACGGATACTACTTTTCATCCGTTCCCACCGTTGAAGTCGACAGTTCATTTTCCCAACGAGAAATTGATGACAACACTCCTCTTCGAAACGGTCGCCTTCTCTACTATCGAGATAAAGGGCAATCGCCAGAAATCAGCGAGTTGCGTGTCCCTGAAACGGCAAATTCGAACTTGCTTGTAAACGGCATGTTCAACATCAATTCGACCTCTGTGACGGCATGGATGACCCAACTCGCAAGCCTCTCCGGAAAAACCGCAAAAATGCTCGACGTGCAGGATCAGCATGTCCTTTCGCTCGCCGGACATGTGGGAAGCAGCCAAACGATAAATTTCTCATCGGGAAAGTTTCCGTTCCTTCGCCATACGGCACCCTTTGGTGAAGAGATCCCACCGGCATCACAAGGCGCCAACCCAAACGATGACTACTGGACGGGCTACGTCGCGCTGAACAAAGACCAACTTCGCTTGCTCGCCGAAAAAATGGTGACTGAAGTAAAAAGTCGAGGACCATTCCTTTCCTTGGCCGATTTTATAAATCGAAGAATAACAAAATCCCCGGAAGTCCCCGGGAAGCCAGGGCATCATTATGACCTTCGAGCTCTGAAGGCAAATATTTGGCCCGCGGAAACGCCAGAAACTGAAGCGGGATTCCGAGGAACCATTCAAGCAGCGATCGCCAATGCGGAGTTCAATCATGCACCCGTCACGGAAACCATAACTCGAGCTATAAATCACGACAATATGGGAGGGAAAACCGATTTCAGCTTTCCGAGAAGTGTATTCGGCGATCAAGTCTCCAACAGGAACGAACTAATCGGCAACCCCTATTGGGGACGAGGCATCTGGATGTTCGAAAACAATAACCAGTATTGGGATCATCGATCCTTTGATGGCCTAGGCTCAAATCGCGACATAAGAAAACTAAGAACTGTTTACAAAGATGCGTACGACTTTGGGGAAGCTCCCGACAATTTGCAAGCGATCGAGAACTCCACAACTGCCGCAATGATGCCCGGTTGGCTTACTCAAGGTGACGTATTGACACCTCTGGCACCTGTAATCTCTCCCAGATCAGACACCTTTATAATCCGCACCTACGGCGAACCCGATGAAGAAACGGGAATTAAGCGATTCTGCGAAGCAGTCGTACAACGAATTCCGGACTACGTAATCAACGAAAAAGACGCTTCCTTCGAGCAACGCTCGTCCACCCCTACGGTTGGAGACCCTGCCCACCACCGCCCCAGAGAACCTTTCGACGATTGGAATGGCGACGGCAAATGGACAGATGGAGAACCATGGCTAGACCTGAATCAGAACTCACCGAACACATCAAAGCTCAACCGAGCTCAAGGCAATGAGGAAGAGGAGCCGGATCTACCTGGTTGGAATACCGATCGAGAAATCCTGAATTTGACCAATCGGAAGTTCGGTCGCAAGTTCCGTATCATAAAGTTTAGGTGGTTGACGGAAGAAGAGGTCTGACCCACATAAGGTCGCTGACTTCAAAGCCATTCAGAAGACATGATCGATTCATTACCGTGCGCAGGTGCGATTTTAATTGTTTTATTGATGGGGATCCACCAAGCCCCGACATACGGGCAGTTAACGCCGGAACCACCCAGTGGTGCGGTTCTTGTTGAACCGCCAACCGTTGAAGATAAGAACGAAGAGTTTTTAGAGCCGAAAATCACTTTCTCCGTAGTCGGATGGGGGAACACCAGCTTGAAGGACTTGTTATACTTTCCACTCGGAAACGGAGAGGATGAAAACGCCTCGTGGGAACCTCTTATAATTGCTTCAGATAAAATATCTTCTCCATATGCCTTTTACGGCCGGGAAGATGCTCCCAAAACTCTTGAGATCTATCACCAAGCGCAAAGCTATGAGAATAGTGAAGGCGAAATAGTTGATGTTAACGAAAGTGAAAGGAAACTCGTTGGAACGGCTACTTTTCCCGAAAACGCGAAAGAAATACTGCTTTTAATTATGTCGAGCGGGAATACAATCCGAAGCTATCCAATGCCATTCGACGAAAAATCAAATCCGCCGGGTAGCTATGCATTCATTTCGCAAAGCAAAAAAGATTACGGCATCCGCTTTGGAACCACGAGATTTAATCTAGGTTCCGGGAAAAGGCACCTCGCTCCTGGTAAAGCGGACAAAAACGGAGATCTATTCTTGCAGGTTTATGACGTCTCCGACAGAAACAACCCAAGGCAACGAGCAACGAAACTTTTCTTTGATATTCCCACAGCCAGAGGCATGGTATGGATTTCCGACAAGAACGATCGACCGACAATTCATAAAATCATGGATTTTGCAGAAGATGAGGATCAATTACCAATAGGTATTCAATCAGTGCCAAAGAAAAATGGCAAGCCGTCCACCCCATCTGTCGCGCACCCGCCGGCATCTCCTGAGATTAGTCCTACCGCCCCAACGGGCAACTAACTTTTCCTCGATAATTTCATGTCTCCCGTTGTTTTATTGTTGATCGGGATCGGAACAGTCCTTGTCGGGATTCTTTGGTTGAGGCTGCATGCCTTTCTCGCCCTTACCTTGGCTGCCTTTGTCGTAGGTTTTTTGACGCCACGGGAAAATCTCCTGCACCATTGGGAAGTTGAAAAAAAGGAGTCGAGCGAAGTCGCAGGGAAACTGGCTGATCAATCCGTTGGAAAAAGAATAGCCGAGGGTTTTGGACGCACCTGCGCCAAGGTAGGACTCATCATCGCAATGGCCGCAATAATTGGGACTTGTCTGTTGGAAAGCGGAGCGGCCGATCGCATCGTGCGTTCGGCACTTAAACTGTGTGGAGAGAAACGCGCTCCTTATGCCCTTTCCGGAAGCAGCTTCATACTGGGGATACCTGTCTTCTTCGACACCGTATTTTACCTCATGATACCCTTGGCGAAAGCTTTGGCTTCCCGCACGGGGAAGAACTACTTGCTGTACGTCTTGGCCATTATCGCGGGAGGCTCGATGACGCATTCGCTCGTACCACCTACGCCGGGACCGTTGCTGGTCGCCGGTGAACTGGGAGTGGACTTGGGAGAAATGATAATAGGTGGCTTGACGGTCGGCATCTTCGGCATGATGGGCGGTTTCGTCTATGCGCGCTGGGCGAACAATCGATGGCCCATGGATGTTCGAGGGAGCGAGGATTTGACGACCGAGGACCTCAAGACAATGGCCAACCGTACCGATGACGAACTGCCCAGCCTTTGGCTTTCCCTTGCCCCTACCCTCGTCCCTGTGATTCTGATCGCGGGCTACTCCTTGATGAAACAGGTCTTTGGCGACGAACCGAGCAAAGGACAACAGGAACTGCTTTCCGTTTTGGCCGCCTTGGGCGACAAGAACCTAGCCCTGACTCTAGGAGCCGGAATGGCCTTGTGGTTACTTACGAAGTCCGGGGCGAAGAAGGGGAAGGAATTAGTGGATGCCATTCGCAAGTCCCTCGGAAGCGCGGGGTCCATCATACTCATAACCGGAATGGGAGGAGCTTTTGGCGGCATTCTCCAACAGACAGGCATCGGTTCAGAGGTAAACGCCTGGGTCGACGGCTCCGGAATGGGACTAACGGGCATACTACTGATAGCGTTTTTCGTAACCGTGGTGATTCGCATTGCTCAAGGTTCGGCCACTGTCGCGATGATTACCGCTGTGGGTATCGTTGGAGGTATCATAGAACCGAACGGTGAATATTGGATTGGCTACGTGGCGCTTGCCATCGGATGCGGAGCAAAACCTTTTCCATGGATGAACGATAGTGGCTTCTGGGTAGTGGGTCGCCTCGCCGGCTTCACCGAGGGGGAAACACTCAAAACCTTCTCCTGTATTATCAGCTTACTTGGAGTCATCGGCATTGCCGTAACTCTCCTTTTGGCAAATCTTTGGCCCCACTTCATCTTCTAGACAGTGGACTGAAGAAAAAGTTCAAGGCAGTTTCGAGAATCCCGTTTTAGCCTTTAGATTGGCGTGACAGTCGAATATCGTTAAGAATAGCCATGATTAAATAATCAACGATGCGCATAACTGATCTACGAATTCATTCCATCGCCATGGCCGATCCTCCGCTGAGGAGTTCCTACGGTCTGCACCAACCCTACGCGCTCCGCAACGTCATTGAACTGGAAAGTGAGGACGGTGTCGTCGGCATCGCCGAAACATACGGGGGCGAAGAACCGGCTACGGCGTTGGAAAATCTTAGAGACCGCGTAGTGCAAGCAAACCCCTGGAAGTTATTGGGAGATCTTATTCCATTAATCGAGGGTGGAGCTTCGGGCATGGAAAGATCTCAAACACACCATGTACCCGGAGAAAACCCTCTGGATGCCGATGCAAGAAGCTATGCGGCGATAGAGACTGCTTGTCTAGACCTAATAGGAAAGAGCTTGGAGGTCCCTGTTTGCGACCTGATAGGTGGTAGGGTGCGCGATTCAGTTTCATTCTCCGCTTACCCATTCTACAAGCACGACGGTGGCGGTGGCGAAGGCGACGATCTCAGGGACGACGAATACGGTGAAGCCCTTACCCCTGAGCAATTGGTTGTGCAGGTCAGGCAAATGGTAGATCGTTACGGTTTCAAGGACATCAAGTTCAAGGCGGGCGTACTCGATCCCGAAATTGAGATAGAGACCATAAAACAACTCCGCCGAGAGCTAGGTCCCGACGTGCCACTCCGCATCGACCCAAACTGTGCATGGTCGATCGACACATCAGTCAAGGTAGGCCTTGCCCTCGCCGATGAGCTATCAAACGGAGGTTACCTCGAAGACCCCACCGCAGGACTTGACGGCATGGCTGAGGTTCGCAAACGATTGCTTGCCGAGGGCGTAGACATACCGCTCGCCAGTAATGTTTCGGTCACCTCGTTCGGGGACCTGCCCGAGGCCGTAAAGAAGGATGCCGTACAGATCGTACTATGTGATCACCACTACTGGGGAGGCATGCGGCAAGTCCAACATCTGGCCAAAACCTGCCAAACCTTTGGCATCGGTTTGTCGATGCACTCCAACAGTCACCTCGGTATTTCACTTCTCGCCATGACCCACGTCGCGGCAGCCACTCACCACCTCTCCTACGCTTGTGATACTCATTACCCATGGCAATCGGAACAAGACGAGATCGCTGACGGCGGGCGAGTTACAATCAGCAACGGAGAAGTTTTGATACCTGAAAGCGGAGGACTTGGAGCAACATTGGACTACGACCAGATCGCCCGAGGCAAGGAATTGTATCGCTCAATTCCATATCGGAAACGGGACGACGAAGCTGAAATGCAAAAATACGTAGACCCCGACTGGAAGCGAATTTTGCCACGTTGGTAAAAACATTGAGCTGGACCACAAAGAATTTTGCTTGTCCCTGACGCATGGCAAGCTCCATAGATTTTAGAACTATTTATACAAAATGTCCGACCAACCTTTCAGCGAACTTATTCCCGAGGGAGTCATAGGCTTCCCCGTAACACCTTTTCATGCCGACTACGCTCTGAACCTAGAGGGATTCAAAAACAATCTAGAAGTCATACTTCAAGAACCATTTACTACGTTCGTTGCCGCGGGCGGCACGGGCGAAATGTATTCCCTCGACCGCGAGGAATATGTCGCAGTCGTACAATCCGCAGTAAACGTTACGGAGGGACGGATGCCGGTAATAGCAGGCGTCGGTTACGGGTCACGCATTGCCGTGAGCATGGCCACCGAGGCAGCCAAGGCGGGGGCCGCCGCTTTGCTCATTTTGCCCCCCTACTATCCAAACCCCGCAGTCGAAGGTCTAACTGCCTACTGTAAGGCCATTGGCAATGCTACCGACCTTCCCATGCTTATCTATACCCGGGATTGGTTGAACCTATCCGCGGAACAAGCAGAAAATCTCGCCGAGGAAGTGCCCACTCTCGTGGGCTGGAAAGACGGGCAAGGCGAATTGCGAAACTTCCAACGCATCAGATCTCGACTCGGTCAACGCTTCACCTGGATTGGCGGCGTAGGCGACGACCACGTCAGCGGCTATTACGGGATCGGAGTACGTCGCTACACTTCCAGTATTTCATGCGTTGCGCCAAAGCTTTCCATCCTCCTTCATGAGGTCGCTGCCGCACGCGATGAAGGAACACTCGCAGCAGTAACTGACAAACATGTCTTGCCTCTTTACAACCTACGTACTCGATGCAAAGGATACGAAGTATCGGCAATGAAAACTCTGCTCGAACTTAGAGGTCTTGCGGGCGGCCCAGTTCGCCCTCCTCTGATCGATGTAAAAACCGAGGAGCACCCTGAACTACAAGCCATTCTAGACGGATGGAAAGAATTTCTGTGACGCCTACACGAGCATGCTTATATTTTGCCTTTGTCCTTTCCTTTACGGCTTGCGGCGACAAGGCAGACCGGGGCACTAACAAGACGAATGGTGAATCGGGAGAAAAAGAGGAAAAGGTAAAACTAGTAACGATCGAAGGAATCCGTCGACCGGAAAGCTTCATCGTGGAAAAGCTCCACGACATACCATTGGTCCCCTTCGGTTCATTGATCAGCCTAACCTTCGACTCCAAGGGAGACCTTCTGGCGGGTTCCGAGAAGGGTCCTCTCAGTCGTATTCGCTTGAACGACGAAGGGAGGGTCGAGGAAATGGAGGTAGTCCGAGGTGCCCCTGGGCAAGTTCATGGCATCCTGGAAGCATTCAACTCACTCTACTTGGTAAGTAATGAAAAAGAAGGACTCGTCAGATGCCGCGACGTGAATGATGACGGGATCTATGACCAGACGGAACTTCTTCTGCCTCTGCAGGGAGAAGGTGAGCACGGACCACATGCGATTATTCTGTCAGCGGACGGCGAAAACCTAATCCTAATTGCGGGCAACCATTGCCCCACGACATTGGAGACGACCTTCTCTTCCTTGCCCGCCCCAGGCGGTTGGATTGGTCTCCTTCCCCCGGATGCCTCAAAGATCGAGATTATCGCCTCAGGTCTACGGAATGCCTACGACGTAGTTCTCAATGCTCAGGGTGACCTCTTCACCTGTGACTCAGACGCCGAACAAGACGCAGGGCTTCCTTGGTATCGCCCTCCACGCTTTCTTCATGCTGTCAATGGAGCTGACTTCGGCTGGCGGAAAGGTCCTGAAAAATGGCCCAAGCACTATGCCGACTCCTTGCCTCCTATCGCAGAGCTCGGACCATCGTCACCGGCCGGATTGGTGTCGGGACACCTCACCCATTTTCCAAAACCTTACAAGAACGCCATTTTCGTCTTGGATTGGACCTTCGGAACCATACACAGCATCCATCTGAAACCGGAAGGGGCAGGCTACAAAGCGAAAAGTCAGGTATTTCTCTCAGGGCCAAACATGCCGGTAACCGATGCGGCAATTCATCCTGACGGGTCACTCTATTTCGTGACGGGTGGTCGGGGCGTTCCCTCCAAGTTGTACCGAGTTCGACACGAAAATCCAACCGGACCGAGTCAAGAATCTCAGCCTAGCCCGAGGCTCAGGGAACAAAGGCTCAGACTCGAGAGTTTTCACCAGAGTAATCCTAGCGACAGGGCTCTTCGTGAAGCATGGGAAAGCTTGGGCAACCCTGATCGTTGGGTTAGGCATGCCGCTCGAATCGCCCTTGAGAGACAACCCGTAGATGGTTGGCGTACCCTTTTTGAAAAAGAGACAAACAATCGGGCATCCATCCACGCTTCGCTTGCCCTTGCCCGCAAAGCCCCCGTCCATCGCCGGGCCGCACTTGCAAAACTTAGCAATTTGAATTTCGAGTCATTGAACGAGGGAAACCAACTCGCCTACCTGCGAACACTTGCGATTGCCTCCAAGATAGACCCCGCTCCACCGCCGGAGCTGTTGGCCATAATAACCCCGCAGTTGAACGCGGCCTACCCTGCCGCAAGCGATGCCCTCAACATGGAGTTGAGTCGTATTCTCAGTCGTCTCGAACCCAAGGGTTTCATCAACAAGACCCTCAATCTTCTGCAAACTCGTCGTAGTTCCCGCACTGACGTAGATTTCGCCATACTGAACCAAAACCCAACTTACGGAGATAGGTTCCGACGCTTTGCGGAAAGTCCGGCCGACCCACTCGGTCTCCACTTGGCCTTCATGGCGTCCCATGCCGATGCCGGAAATTGGCGACCCGCCCAAATGCAACGACTGGCAAGCTGGTTGCGCGAGTCATTGAAACATGCTCCTACAGGCACTAACTACCACGATGTTATTAATCGCCTTTCGGACAATGTCGAAAACGCTTTGACTCCGACTAGGAGGGCAAAACTGGGAGCACGTGCAACATCGCCATCAAGTCCTCGTATACTCCCGCAAGGTCCGGGCAGCAACTGGACGTTGACCGCAGCATTGAAAGCGACCGAGGCGCTAAGCAGTCGCAATTTTGCAAACGGTCGACGAACCTATGAAGCCGCCTCTTGCGCCGATTGCCATATTTTCGCAGGCAAGGGAAAAGCACTCGGACCCGTTCTCGACGGCTTGTCTCAACGTTACTCTCGAGGAACTATGCTTGAGGCCATCATTCACCCAAGCCGAGCACTACCCGAAACCTACGCCACTTCCGTCATTACTACCAAAAGCGGCAATGTCTTTTCCGGTCGCATCGTATCACGGGACAAAGAGGGTCTGTTTATAGCGGAAAATCCATTCGCTCCCAATGACATTGCAAGACTCGAACAAAGCGTTATTAAACAAGAAGAAACCTCGCTAATTTCCCCAATGCCTACCGGCTTATTGAACTCGCTGAATCCAGACGAATTGAAAGACTTGACGGCCTACCTACTAGCTGATGGGAAGGTGGAAGACTCTAGATTTTTTCGTTCCAATTGATTGAATTGCAGAAGTAAATTCAACGGCAGATCCGGAATAATTCTTCGTCTGACTGATCTGAAGCAACGCCGCTAGCAAGGGTTAACCTTGGTTCATGACTATGTCGAGTTGAGGTGGTTCCACCCGGAGCGTAAAGGCAGGCAAGGACGCCACGCATAACATCCCCATCTCAACGGCTCAGGGTCACAACTAATCAA
>JACKQG010005041.1_pt1 | contig 14875 bp, 18 predicted proteins | sample 8237621 | NCBI WGS metagenome assembly JACKQG01 (sample SAMN15677084, study PRJNA649215) | marine metagenome | biome: marine; feature: Black Sea; material: saline water; isolation source: suspended particulate matter (SPM) from the Black Sea western gyre | collected 2013-06-09/2013-06-10 | depth... | reverse complement strand
CTTAGGCAAAGACATAGAAGAATCAAATTGCATAGATACTGGCATCTTCTTGTGTTCGCCAAGGCTACTTGCGTTTGCCGAGGAAGCGGTGAAAGAAGGCAAGACTGAACTTGCCGATGTCATTGACAAGGCTGCTAGGAACGGAGAAGCTGAGATATTTGACATCACACAAATTGACCCCTATATCCCAAGTATGCGCAAGGAGACTAAGCCCTTTTGGATAGATGTTGATACAAAGGAGAATCTAATCGAAGCAGAGAGGATTTTAATTGAGAATGCTGGTAAAGGAAGAAATGACTTACTTGCAACCTATGTCAACAAGCCAATAGAAAATTTTATTGTAAGCAGATTGGTAAACACGCGGATTACACCAAACCAGGTTACCATACTGACAAACATAGTTGCTTATACATCCACATTTTTATTCCTAAAAGGCTATCTATTGTTTGCTTCCCTTCTCACCTTTATCGTTTCGTTTATGGACGGTGTGGACGGAAAACTCTCGAGGGTGAAAATAGCAACTTCAAACATAGGAAAGATGGAGCATGCATTTGATTTTCTTTTTGAACATTCATGGTATATCGCCTTAGCCATCTACCTATCAAAAGCCTATGGAATATCAGCGATTTTGCTACCCGCATTTATACTCTTATTTGATGGGTTTTCTCATTATTGCGGACAGGCGTTTGGGAAGGCGATAAAGGGTCGCCCATTAGCAGATTATGGGCGAATTGAACAACTATTCAGAAAATTTGATGGCAGGAAGAACAGTTATATAATTTTTATCTTAATAGGTGTTTTGCTAAATGCACCTTTCTGGTCATTAGTTGCAATATTTGTATGGTCATTAGTCAGTGCTATATTTTATTCTGCGAGAACTGTAAAACATCTCCATTATATGGATTATAAGAAAAGGTGAATAAGAAAATTTGGCGATTCAAAAACTCTTCGCAACTCTTTGAATTGTTCCATTGACACCTTAATCGTCTGATATTAGAATATTAATGGAACTTCTCACAAAAAAGGAAAACAAATGATTCAAATATACACTGGCAATGGCAAAGGCAAAACCACAGCTGCTTTGGGTTTAGCATTACGAGCAGTTGGGCATGGCTTTAATGTAATAATGATTCAATTAGTGGAAATTAACAAAATTACATTTATACACTTTTTTATTTGAAATCGGCAAGAGAGGTAAAGGAAATGATAACTGAAAAAGATAAATACATAATTTTACAATGTGCAAAAAAGTATAATGTTTCTTCTATAATTTTATTTGGATCATCAATAAGGAAGGGTCAAGAATCTAATGATATAGATATTGGTGTAAATGGTATTAAACCTCAGTTATTCTTTAAATTTTATGCTGAGTTATTTAAACATTTATCAAGACCTGTTGATCTTGTTGACCTTTCTAAGAAGTCTTTATTCAATGATCTAGTAGAAGAGACTGGAGTAAGAATTTATGGATAAACTACCTAACCAAATTCTTGCAGAAAAAGGAAAATAGATGATCCAAATATACACTGGCAACGGAAAAGGCAAAACCACAGCTGCTTTAGGATTAGCCTTAAGAGCCGTCGGTTATGCCTTTAAGGTAATAATGATTCAATTTATGAAGGGTAAAATAAATTATGGCGAATATCTTTTTGCATTAGAATGTTAAATAAAATGACTGTTATAGTTAAAGGAGGTTGATATAATGCAGAAAAAGATTAAAGTATATTTGGATACTTCAGTAATATCAGCACTATTCGATGAGAAAAATCCTGAGCGACAAGATTTAACCAGGAAATTTTTTGATCAAAAGCATAAATTTGAAATCTATGTTTCCGAAGTTGTTTTTGCTGAAATTCACAATACAAAAGATATAAATCTTAAAGATAAACTAAAAGATATAGCCACATCTTTTAATGTGTTATCTATTGACGAAGAAAGTAGAAGATTAGCAGATGAATATGTAAAGAATGATGTCATTCCAAAAGATTATTCTGAGGATGCTTTACATATTGCTATTTCCACATTAAATGAAATTGATTATCTACTAAGTTGGAATTTTAAACACATTGTTAAAGTTAAAACCAGAAGGATAGTAAATATGGTTAATTTATCCTCTGGTTATCCTGATTTAAAGATAATAACACCTGCCGAGTTAATATGAGGAGACGGAAACCATGAAAGAGAAAGACAAGCTTTGGGAAAAGGTCAAGAAGGATTTCCCTTACGATCCTGCACTCCAGGAAGTCCATTATGCGCGCTTAAAAATACACGAACAAACAAAGGGAATGTCCAATCAGGAATACATTGACTTTATTAAAATGAAGGCAAAAAAGGTAGTTTGTAACTAATTTTGGAAAAAACTAACCTCGTCGACTAATACTTTTATATTGGTTGATTTGTTTCTTCAAATTTATTTCATACAGATGATTCAAATATACACAGGCAACGGCAAAGGTAAAACCACAGCTGCTTTAGGCTTAGCATTAAGAGCAGTCGGGCACGGTTTGAAAGTAGTAATGATCCAATTTATGAAGGGCAAAATAAATTATGGCGAACTTGAATCTGCAAAGCTGTTACCCAATTTTACTATTGAACAATATGGACGACCGGATTTTGTCAATCCCGAAAATCCAGATAAAATTGACATAGACCTTGCAAAGCAAGCAATAAAGCGTGCAAAAGAAGTTATTAAAAGTCAAAAGTTTGATATGGTTATTCTTGACGAGATAAATGTTGCAATTTCGTTTGGATTGATTGAACTTAATGAAGTTATTAGGTTAATCAAGCAGACACCCAAAAAGATAGAACTTATCCTTACCGGTCGTTATATGCAAGAAGGACTTGAGAAATATGCAGATTTAATAAGCGAAATTCGTGAAATCAAACATCATTTTCAAAAAGGTATACCTGCCAGAAAAGGTATAGAATATTAAAATGACAAATGACAAATTTCAAATTTCAAATAAATTAGAAGATTCAAATGCCCAAACCCCAAATCCCAAAATCATTTTAGCATCTGACCATGCTGGATTTCAATTAAAAAAAGTTCTGCTGGATTATCTAAGAAAAAAAATTGATGTAACAGATTTTGGAACTTTTAGTGAGGAGGTAGTTGATTATCCTGATTATGGATTTCCAGTTGGTGAAAAAGTTGCATCAGGAGAATTTGAGCATGGAATTTTGATCTGTGGAAGTGGTTTAGGTATGAGTATTGTTGCTAATAAAGTAAAAGGAATAAGAGCAGCACTTTGCACTTCGGTTGAAATTGCAAAACTTTCCCGTCAGCATAATGATGCAAATATTCTTGTCCTACCCGGGAGATTTATGGATGAAGATTTAGCAAAAAATATAGTTGAAGTTTGGATTTCCACAGATTTTGAAGATGGGCGTCATCAAAGAAGATTAGATAAAATTCAAAAATTTGAAGAAAAGAGGATGAAATGATAAATTACGAAGAAATAAAAAAAACTGACCCTGAAATCTATCAGGCAATTATGGGAGAATTAAAAAGGCAGTCAGAAAATCTGGAACTTATTGCATCAGAAAATTATGTAGATTATCCAGTTTTGGAAGCAACAGGCTGTATTATGACAAATAAATATGCAGAAGGTTACCCATACAGAAAAAGTAAAGAAACAGGTGAATTAACTTACAGGTTAAGCGGGAGATATTATGGTGGTTGTGATTTTGTTAATGATGCAGAAAGATTAGCTATTGAAAGAGCAAAGGAATTGTTCGGAGCAGAACACGCTAATGTGCAGGCACATTCTGGCTCTCAAGCAAATATGGCAGTTTATTTTGCAGTCCTTGAACCAGGTGATAAAATGATGGGTATGAGTCTTTCTCATGGTGGACACCTTACTCATGGGCATACTGTAAGTTTTTCTGGAATTTTTTATGAAGTTGTTCAATATGGTGTAAGTACAAAAACTGAACAACTTGATTATGATGAGATAATGGAGTTTGCCATACAAGAAAAACCCAAACTCATAATGTGTGGCGCTTCTGCATATCCCAGAATAATTGATTTCAAAAAATTCAAAGAAATCGCTGACAAAGTTGGTGCATACTTGGTTGCTGATATTGCTCATATTGCTGGTTTGATTGTTGCTGGTCTTCATCCTTCTCCTGTTCCTTATGCTGATTTTGTGACAACTACAACTCACAAGACATTACGAGGTCCTCGTGCTGGCCTAATCCTTTGCAAGAAAAAATACCAAGAAATATTAGATAAAACCGTTATGCCTGGTATTCAAGGCGGTCCTTTGATGCATGTTATTGCTGCAAAAGCAATCGCGCTTAAGTTGGCTCAAACTGAAGAGTTTAAAGAATATCAAAAGCAAATTGTAAAAAATGCTTCCGCACTTGCAAATGCCCTTATTGATAGGGGATTCAATCTTGTTTCTGGGGGTACTGATAATCATCTTATGCTTATAAATCTTGGGAAAAAGGGAGAAGGACCAAGCGGCAAAAAGATGGAAAAAGCTCTGGATAAAGCTGGAATTACTGCAAATAAAAATACTGTTCCTTTTGATACCCGCAGTCCATTCGTGGCAAGTGGAATCAGATTAGGAACCCCTGCTTTAACCACCAGAGGAATGAAGGAAAAAGAGATGGAGCAAATTGCAGAATTCATCAAGCAGGTTTATGATGATATTGAAAATGATGAAAAACTTGCTGAAATCAGGAATTATGTAAGAGAGCTTTGTGCCAAATTTCCCATTTACGAAGAATTAAAATAAATAAAAGGAAAGACAAATTATGTTAGAAACATTTAGACATGGTGAGACGATTTCTGAGATGCTTGAACAAGTAGAAGATGCTCGGAAAAAAATGTATCTAAACGAAATAAACCTCCAATATAAAAAGTGGAAAAAAGCAAATTTGGAAATATCAGAAAATAATGAAAATACAATCAAACAAAAAATCAAATTATACATGGATTATAGATATTTTCTGTTTTCAAAAAAATTTCGTGATGAAAATACTTTTATTAAAAACCGGAAATTGTTTGAAACAGCATTATCAGAATTCATATATTATATTATTAAAGATTTAGATATTATTACCAGAGGTTCTGAAACTTGTAAAAAAGATGAGAGTTATAGCTTTGAACGAGCTGAACTTCCATTTAACTTTAAATTTGAGTATGAAAAATTAAATAATATCAAAAATGAAAAAATCCTTTCAATATCTACTCAAAAGATGAGATTGGTAATTTGTAATAAATTATACATTAAATATCGTTTACAGAATAGAAAAACATTCTTTTCTGAAGAAATAACCATACCATTTGTAATAATTGAAACTGCTATGGTGCTGGATGATTGGATTATTCTTAATTTCCACAATCAAGTAAGACGATTTAAAATGCTATTTCCAAAATGTATTGCTATATTAGTATGTGAAGTTGTTAATAGCGATTTCAAAATAGATGTAACAAATTTATCCATAGATGGAATATATATTTTGCAACAGCAAACAACAAAAATGAAAAGAAAAGAAATATCTTATGAAGTTCTATTAGCATTTATAAATAAAATACAAAAGGGTCTTTTCCAGGAAAAAGAGGATATTTTACTAAAAGTTCAAAAAGGTATTTTGATTGGATAATCCATACAAACAATAAATACAGAATTTTCCAGATACTAACAATTATCTGGATTTGTTTTATCTAATTCAGAAAATTTGACAACTTGGTTTTATCAAATAGAATTTTTACAAATTTGAAATAAAAATTAAAGGAGTTGTTGTGAATATCCAAGAAATCAATCAAAAAGTAATGGAACGAACTGAATTTATTCAAACGGTTTTTAATGAAATCGGCAAGGTTATTGTAGGTCAGGAATATATGGTGAGACGAATGCTCATTGGACTTTTCGCTGATGGGCATATTCTTCTGGAAGGAGTGCCGGGGCTGGCTAAGACCCTTGCTGTAAGCACCCTATCACAGGTTATCAGTGTTGGTTTTCAACGAATTCAATTCACACCAGATTTACTTCCAGCAGATTTAATTGGAACTTTAATTTATAATCAAAAAGAAGGAACATTCACACCAAAAAAGGGTCCAATCTTTTCTAATCTAATTCTTGCTGATGAGATAAATAGGGCACCTGCAAAGGTGCAAAGTGCTTTACTTGAAGCAATGCAAGAGCGTCAAATTACTATCGGTGAAAAGTCTTATAAATTGACAGAACCATTTTTAGTCCTTGCAACGCAAAATCCAATTGAGCAAGAAGGAACTTATCCTCTACCAGAAGCACAGGTTGACCGTTTTATGCTTAAACTAAAAATTGATTATCCAAATAAAGAAGAGGAAAAAGAGATTATTAACCGAATGGCTGACCAGCAAGAAATTAAAATAAAAAAGGTTATTAAATCCAAAGATGTTATTCAAACCAGAAATTTAGTTAATGAAATTTATGTGGATGAAAAAATCAAAGAATATGTTCTAAATTTAGTTTTTGCAACAAGAAATCCACTTGAATATGATATTAAAGAAATAAAAGATTTTATAGAATACGGAGCATCTCCAAGGGCTTCAATTTATCTCGTCAGAGCAGCAAAAGCAAATGCACTCTTGGACCAGCGAGGATATGTGTCTCCTGAAGATATAAAAGAAATAGGCAAAGATGTGCTTCGTCATCGTATTATTCTTACTTATGAAGCAGAAGCAGAAAATATTACAACCGAAGATATTGTAAATAAACTTTTTGACGAGATTGAAATACCATAAATGTAATAAACCATAAATTAAGGATAAAAAACTTAAAAGACAGAGTTGCGAGTTGCGGGTTAAAGGTTAGGTGATGATTATGAAAAGTTATCGCGAATTGGATATTTATAAGCTTTCTTTTGATTTAGCACTTAGAATTCATAGAATGACATTAACATTACCAAAATATGAACTATACGAAGAAGGTAGCCAGGTAAGACGGTCTTCTAAAAGCATTGTAGCAAATATTGTTGAAGGATATGGAAGGCGAAGATATAAAGCAGAATTCATAAAATTTCTAATCTATGCTCATTCTTCTTGTGATGAAACTATACTCCATTTGAAAATGATACAAGAAACCCACTTACTTGGAGATACTTTATCAGAAATGATAACGGATTATAATGAACTTGGCAGAAAGATTAATAAATTTATTCAATATGTTGAAAATGAATGGAGATAACTCGCAACTCGCAACCCGCAACTCGCAACCCGTAACTCGCAACCAACATTTTACATAGAATTTAGGATTTAATAGAATATGATTCCAAAGGAAATTTTAAATCAAGTTCGTAAAATAGAGATTTCTACAAAAAGTTTGGTTAACGAACTTTTTTCTGGCGAATATCATAGTATTTTCAAAGGGCAAGGTTTAGAATTTTCTGAAGTGAGGGCGTATCAACCAGGCGATAATGTCAAACTGATTGATTGGAATGTCTCTGCAAGATTTGGGCATCCATACATAAAAAAATTTGAAGAAACCCGTGAACTAACTGTGATGCTTATAATTGATGTCAGCCAGTCTGGTGAATTTGGTACAAAAGATAAATTGAAACGAGAGATTGCAGCAGAAATCGGAGCAATACTTGCTTTCTCTGCCATAAAAAATAATGATAAAGTAGGTCTGATTCTCTTTTCTGAAAGTATTGAACTTTACATTCCACCGAAAAAAGGTAAAAATACTGTCTTGCGAATAGTCCGAGAAATACTATATCATACTCCAGAGCATAAAAAAACTGATATTAGTAATGCTTTAGAATATTATTATAAGATGTCCAAAAAAAGAAGTATTATCTTTCTTTTATCTGATTTCTTTGATGAAAATTATTTCAAAACATTACAAATTATCGCACAAAAACATGATGTAGTCGCAATAAGAATACTTGACCCAAAAGAATTCAAAATTCCGCATTTAGGTTTTATTAATTTCCAGGATACTGAAACTGGAGAAGAAATATTCATAAATACAAAGGATAGAAAATTTAAGGATTATTTTCAAAATTTTGCGGAAAAAAGGATTACAGCTGTTTCAGAGGATTTAAAGAAATTGAAAATTGATTTGATTGATATTCAAAGTGATATGCCCTATATTAATACGCTTGTAAAATTCTTCAAAAAACGAGCAAGAAGAATAAAATGAAAAAACTTTCTCTTATTGTATTCATATTATTGATTTCTTCTAATTTATATTGTATTAATGTTGTTACTGAATTAGATACAGTAAATACGGATATGTCACAAACTAACATAGGCGATAGAGTATTTTTTAATATTTTAATTGAGCATAAAGAAACTGAAATTGTAAATTTTATTGGTGGTGTTAAATCTGAAACTTTTGTGTTATTATCGTATAATAAGAAAGTTACTGAAAAGGAAAATAATGCTGTATCAAATTTTGAGTTTGAGTCTGCTTTTTTTGATACTGGAATTCAAACAATTCCTTCATTAGAATTTCAGATAGTAGATGATTCTGATACTTCGTATGTATATTCTGATTCTCTAACTGTAGATGTAAAAACTATTCTTGTTGGAGATTCCACAGAGTTAAAGGATATTCAACCTCCTCTCAGTTTGAATCTTACTTTTTTTGATTGGCTGTTGCCAATACTGATTATTGTAGTTATTATTTTCTTGATATTTTTATTTATAAGAATAAAGAGCAAGAAGCCCATCTTTGCTGAACAAAAAAAGAAAGGAATTCCCGCTCATATTATTGCTTTAGATAAACTTAAAAATCTTAGATTACAGGACTTTCTTACAAAAGGAAAAATTAAAAAGTATTATGTTGAGATTTCCTGGATATGTCGTGAGTATCTTGAAAATAGATTTAAATTACCTATTTTGGAATTAACATCCTCAGAAATTAAGCAAATCTTTAAAAAGTATAATATTGGACAAAACTCTAAATTTAATCCAAATATGTACAAAATATTAACTAATTGTGATAAAGTAAAATATGCCAAGTTCATTCCACCTTTATCCGAAGCAGAAAACACAATGAATGATTTAGTGAATTTAATCAACGATACAAAATTAGTAGAAGAAAATGAAAATAGAATTTCTTAATCCACAATTTTTCTGGTTATTTTTTATAATTCCAATACTTATTCTTTACGAAATTTTTATAAAAAGTAGAAAGAAGCCATCAGTTTTATATTCTGATATTACTATATTGAAATCAGTAAAAAATAGAAAAACGATATTGCTGTATTATTTAAGATATATTTTTAGATTGGTTGTTTTTACTATGTTGATTTTAGCACTTGCAAAACCCGTAATACCTGAAAGATTTACGAAGGTAAAAGGCAAAGGAGTAGATATTATACTTGCAATTGATGTTTCAACAAGTATGCGGGCGATTGATTTTCAACCAAATAACAGATTATATGCAGCAAAGGAAGAAGCAAAAAGTTTTATTGATATGAGACCTAATGATAGAATAGGCTTGGTGATTTTCGCAGGTGAAAGTTATACTCAATGTCCATTAACTATTGACCATAATATCTTGATAGAATTATTAAATCAAATCAAAACTGGCATGGTTGAAGATGGAACTGCAATCGGAATGGGAATTGCTACTTCCATAAATCGCTTGCGTGATTCAAAAGCCAAGAGCAAAGTGATAATCCTCCTTACAGATGGAAGAAACAATTCTGGAGAGATTGACCCAGTTACAGCCGCAGAGCTTGCGAAAGAATTCAAAATTAAAATATATCCAATCGGAGTCGGGAAGGAAGGTAAATCAAAAATTCCAATTGACCACCCAATTTATGGAAGACAGTATGTAACTGAACGATTAGATATTGATATGGCTACATTGAATAAAATTGCAGAAATTTGTGGGACTAAAACTGCTAATAGAGCTCAAAATAGTACGCAATTAAAAAACATTATGAATGAGATTGATAAATTTGAGAAAACTGAAATCTCAGAAAAAGTGCATTATAAATACTATAACCTTTTTTATTATTTTCTTTATTTTGCGCTAATATTATTAATATTTGAATTATTTTATTCAAAAATTTTGTGTAGAGCACTACCATAATTATGCATTTCGGAAATCCTAATTTTCTTATTTTTTTACTTATTATTCCTATAATAATTTTTGTAATATATTTATCTCGTAAGAAAAGACAGAAGTTGCTCTTTAGATTTTCTTCAGAATATATGCAAAAAAGGTTGATATTGAATAGGTCTCAATCAGCAAGAGTAGCTAAAAATGTTTTTTTCATAATCAGTTTAATTTTTTTATTAGTTGCTGCATCAAGACCCAGATGGGGAAAGGAATTACAAATCTTTGAAGAAAAAGGTCTGGATATTGTTGTTGCTATTGATGTCTCAAAAAGTATGTTAGCAGAAGACCTGTCGCCAAACCGTATTCAAAGAGCTAAAAATGCTTTTATTACTTTTTTAGATCAATTGAGTGGTGATCGTGTTGGATTAATACTTTTTTCAGGAAGAAGCTTTGTCCAATGCCCACTTACTTCTGACTATTCTGCACTTAAAATGTTTACTTCTATTATTGATGTGGATATTATTCCTGAAGAAGGTACAGATATATCTTCAGCAATCAAGAAATCTCTAACACTTTTCACAAAAGAAACTGAAAATCGTGTTATAATTCTTATTACAGATGGTGAAAATCTGCAAGGAGATTTCAAAAATGCTGTAAAAAAAGCAAAAGAAGAAAATGTTATTATTTATACTTTAGGTATTGGAACACAAAAGGGAGCTCCGATTCCACTAATAAATCCACAAACCGGAGGAAAAGAATATTTAAAAGATAAAGATGGAAATATTGTGTTGACAAAACTTGATTTTTCAAATTTAAGTTGGATATCTAAAAAAACTGGTGGATTATTCTTCCAGGTTACCACTGGTCAGAGTGAAATTAAAGAAATTTTGTTTGATATTAATAAGCTTGAAAAAGAAAAAATTTCAGAAAGAAAATACTCACAATATAAAGAACAATATCAATATTTTGTTTTTATTGCATTTATATTTTTAGCATTTGAATTCTTAATTTTAGAAAGAAAGTTAAAAACTTGAAATTTTATCCTTCTTTGTTAGGTTTCAAGTTTCAAAATAGTTAAGTATAATTTATGAATAAAACCCAAATATACCATAGTTCACAAATGCTTACCAGTAGATGAACTGCTGGATAATGCAGAGTGAAAAATAGGGGGTGTAAAAAAATTGGGAACTTTTCAGTCTGAGGCTGATCAGCCTTTGGCTGATATTTTGGTTTTCTTCCCGATGTATCGGGATGACAAGACCAGAGAGATAGAAGGACTGTTATTATTAGCTCTATTAGTGGGTTTAGAGAAATACAAGATTAAAAAAAGATCATTAAGTAAATAAAAAATCCTTTGTGCCCTTTGTGTTCTTTGTGAACTTTGTGGTTAATATTATACATAACATTCAAAATAGAGGAAGAAAGTATGAAAAAAATAATTTTGATTATTACATTTTGCATAATTGCATCTAACCTCTTTTCTCTTAACTATGAAAAAGTAATCAAGAATAGCAAAGCAAACAAAGAATATAATAATGGAGATTATAAGAAAGCTGAGGAATTGTATAAACAAAATAGTATAAAGTATCCTGATGATTCTAAAATTCATTTCAATTTGGGGGATGCATATTATAAAAATAAACAATACGACAAAGCTATAGCTGGATATCAAAATAGCATTAAAGACGAAACTGTTGATAAATCAAATGTTTTCTATAACATTGGTGATGCTTATTTTCAAAAAGAGGATTATCAAAAGGCATTAGAAGCTTATAAAAATTCCATCATCCTTAATTCTAACAACAAAGATGCAAAGTATAACTATGAACTGACAAAACAATATTTACAAATGCAAAAGCAAAAGCAGAATCAACAAAACCAAAACCAAGATTCTAAAAAAGATAATAAAAAACAGAAACAAGACCAAAAACAAGACCAAAAACAAAAACAAGAACAACAAGATAAGCAAAAAAGTCAAGATGATGAGAAGAAAAATCAATCTGAACAAGAAGAAGGTGAAGATAGGAAACAAGAAGCACAACAATCTAATGAGAAATTGAAACAGGCAGAAAGAATTTTAGAAGCAATGCAACGAGAAGAAGATAAAAATCAAAAAGAAAAAATGAAAAAATTGTTAAAAAAAGAGAGAATAAAATCAGTTAAAAAAAATTGGTAATATGAAGAAATTAATATTCTTAACCTTATTTTTTATTTCAATATTCTCTCTTGTAAGTGGAATTGAACTCTCTGTCTCATCCTATGTTGATAAAACTGAATTAACTGTTAATGAAAATCTATATTTAACAATAGAAATAAATGCAGATAAAGATATAAAAGCAGAACCAATTATACCACAACTTACTGGTCTCCAAATAATTGGACAATCATCCTCAAGTTCTACTTCAATTGAAATAATCAATGGGAAAATGAGTAAGAATATTAAGAAAAGTTTTACTTATACATTATCCCCTTTAAAGGTTGGAGAATTTATTATTCCACCAATTCTTGTAAAATATCACAAAAAACAATATCATACAAAATCAATAAAAGTAACTATAACAGCTTCGCAAGCTAATGTTTCACCTAAGAAATCTTTTAGAAAAGGTCAATACTCAAATCAAGGTGGTGGGAAAGAGATATTTTTAGAAGCTCAAGCAAACAAAAAATCTATATATATCGGGGAACCAATAACAATAAATTATAAGTTATACAGCAATAGAAATCTTGTTGGATTAGATGCTGAAAAATTTCCAGAATTTACAGGCTTCTTGAAAGAAGGAACCTATCAGGCAAAAAGGATAAGTTCTACTATTGAAGTTATAAATGGTATACGATACTATTCGTATAGAATAAGTGAATTTACATTATTTCCCACATTTTCTGATAGATTAACAATAGAACCAATGATTTTAGTTTGTGCTTACGAAATTCCTGCAAAAAGTTTTTTTGATTTTGGAACTACAAAAAGAGTAAAAGTTCAGTCTAATTCTATTAATATTGATGTAAAAGAGCTTCCTATGGATAATAAACCTGCAGATTTTTCAGGGGCAGTAGGTCAGTTTCATATTAGTGCAAATTTGAGCAATAAACAAGTTCAAGCTGGAGAATCCTTGACTTTAACAGTCACAATTTCTGGTAAAGGAAATTTTAAAATGTTTGAACCACCTACTCTGCCTAAGTTAAATAATATTGGCACATTTCCTCCAGAAATTTCTGATATCTTATTAGAATCTCGTAAGACCGAGGGCAAGAAGATTGTTAAATATATTCTAATTCCCGAAGAACCTGGAGTATATGAAATCCCTGAAATCCAATTATCATACTTTGACCCTTATAAAGAGAGATATAAAACTGTTACAAGTTTGCCAATAAAATTTGATGTAGAAAAAAGCGAAAAACCTTTAGGTATACATTCTTACTCGCGACCTCAAGGAATTGATATAAACATTCTTGATATATGTTTTATTAAGAATATCAGTAGTATAAAGAATTTCTCATTAGTTTTTGAACATTTTTGGTTTTGGATATTAGCAATCATTTCTTCGTTGAGTATTATGTTTGCATATATATATCGTAAAGAGAAGGATAGGCTGTTACAAGATAGAGCATACTATAGAGCAAAAATATCCAATAAAAAACTACAAAAAGATATGAACGAAGTAAAGAGTTTTCTTTCCTCTCAACAGGCAGATACATTTTTTTTGGTTGCTGAAAAAGCACTAAAAAATTTTATTGCAAACAGATTTAATATATCTGCTGGTAGTTCTAAAATTCAGGATATAATTGATGTTTTGAAAGTGAAGAATGTTGATGACAAGCTTATTCAGGATGTAAAACATTTCCTTATAATGACTGACCAGGTTCGTTTTAGTGGAATTAAATATTCAAAAGAAGAAATTAAAAATAAATTCACTGAATTGAATGATATAATTCATAGATTAAGTAAGATAAAAGTCAGGAGAAATAAATAATGAGGAAAGCAATTCTGTTCATTATTTTACTATTAATCTTTTCAATGCTATCTGCTGAATATGATTTGTCAGATGCAAATAATGCTTATCAAAATCTGAACTATGAAAAAGCAAAGGATATTTACGAAAGCCTTATAAATAAAGGTGTAAAGAGTTTTGTTTTGTTCTATAATTTAGGCAATACTTATTTCAAACTTAAGAATTTTGGACTTGCACGATTATATTATGAAAAAGCTGCTAAATATAAACCTTTAGATAAAGACCTTCTTTTAAATATTTCATTGTTAAAATCAAAACTTAAGGATAAAGAAGAAAGTAAAGAACCGTTCTTGATAAATGTATTTCATAACATATTTTATTTTTTTTCAATTAATATACAATGTATTTTTGTGCTAGTCTTTTTTATTTTGATAATGTTAACTGTAGCTGGTTTAGTTTTAGCCCGAAGAATTTCTGTAAAAAAGTTATTAAAACTATTATTGATAATTTTTTCATTCTGCTTTATGATTTTTTTGATAGTAACTATTGCCAGGTTAAGTATATTTTATAACAATAATTCAGCAGTTATTATTAGTGAAACTGTTTTTGCATATAGCGGTCCAAGTGAGGATTTTCCTCAAGTATTTACTATTCATGAAGGATTAAAAATTTGCATTGAAAAATTTGATAAAGATTGGGTTTTGATAAAATTGCAATCTGGAAATGGTGGGTGGGTTGAGAAGGAAAGTTTATCAGTTATTTAATTAACTAAGTTTCGCAGGTGGCAGACGGAACAGTCCCCGCGGACGCGGGGTTCTGTGTTACCCTGAAATAGCGAGCAGGAGAACCCCGTTGATAACACTATCTACGGGGTTTACCTGCCTTATCTTCATTTATCTGAGGTGGATTAAAATT
>JACKQG010005039.1_pt1 | contig 14881 bp, 16 predicted proteins | sample 8237621 | NCBI WGS metagenome assembly JACKQG01 (sample SAMN15677084, study PRJNA649215) | marine metagenome | biome: marine; feature: Black Sea; material: saline water; isolation source: suspended particulate matter (SPM) from the Black Sea western gyre | collected 2013-06-09/2013-06-10 | depth... | reverse complement strand
TGGTGGGCCGTGTTGGAATCGAACCAACAACCTACTGATTAAGAGTCAGTTGCTCTGCCTAGTTGAGCTAACGGCCCTTGATGGTTTTTCAACCCGGAAATAAAGGCATTCTGATAACAAGTTAAGGGCAGGTTGTCAATTTTTTTTATTTCAAGCCGTCCAGTTATTATCCCCGATTTTTCATAAAGAATTTATTGGTTTATTCCAAAATCTTCTCTATGATATGCGTAATATATAGTAATGTTTAAATATAATATATTTTTGGCATATTTTTAATGCAACGATAGGGTTTACCCGGCCGGGTTATTGCCTCCATGGCGGGGGCTGTTTTTTCAATTTCCGTCTTTTCGCGCCTTTGGTATCTTTTGCCCACATAATGTCTTTGCTTTTCTTTTTACGACCAGCGGCGGTCGGGTGCTCTTTTTTAGCGTTAAGATCTATCAAATAACTGCCGGCAAGTTTGCGCAATTCGTATCCCCTGGATGTTTCCGGGGATGTTTCCGGTTTGATTGCAGCCGGTTTTTGTTTTGGCAGGGGCGGCCCTGTGAAACAATCTTTATGAATCGATTCGGTCAGAAAGAGAGTATCACCGGCGCTGTAAAACATTGTCCCTGCCTGCGCCGACTTGTCGGCTTGGACGGTCAGCAGGACCGGCATCGGATCGATCCGCTTTCCCATCCTTTCGGCAAGGTCGCGATCAGAAGACAAAATGACCCGGTAATAGGTGGTCGGGAAAAGGCCCTTTTCGAGAACAATCGGATAGGCTCTTCTTCTGACACAGGTGTAAAGGAGCTTGGGAAGGTCTTGAGCCGGGGTGTACTGCGGCAGTTTGTCTCTGTATGTTGCTCGAATCAAGTTTCCTTTAATTTCAATCGGCGGGTTTGGCTGGGTGATCAGGATTTCTTCGAGGTGGGCTCTGCGTACATATTTCAGGCCGTCCTCTTCGTGGATCACTTTTAAAAGTTCCTTGATTTTGATAAATCCGTCCGCATCCGGAACGAGACCGAACTCGTCCGGCTTGCGCCCCAGGGCATAGGCAATCAACTTGGACAGTTGTATGAGAGATCGCAGTTGGGACATATTTTTTTAAAAAACCCTGCTTGACCTGACTAGCTGTGTTTGATATTTTCGATGCAATTATCATAGCTTGTCAATAGGTATTTTAGATCACCTTTTTTGTGTAATGTCCGTTGATAATTGTCTGTTGTCCGTTGCAAAGGATGAAAAAGGTTCAAGAGTTCAAAGGTTCAAGGGAAAGGATGCTGAAGCGATGAACACTGAAAATTCTCAAAAACTTTTTGGTCGAGCTGTAAAAATAATCCCCGGTGGCGTGAACAGTCCGGTGCGCGCTTGTCGATCGGTGGGTACGGAGCCGCTCTTTATCAAGCGTGCGGACGGGTGCAGGGTGTATGATGAAGACGGCAACAGCTTTATCGATTATATCGGTTCGTGGGGACCCATGATCCTCGGGCACAGCCATCCTGCGGTGACGGCGGCAATTTCCGATGCTTTAAAGAGAGGTACCAGTTTTGGTGCGCCTACGGAGCTTGAAATCACACTGGCCGAGATGGTCATCGATGCCGTTCCTTCCATTGAGATGGTTCGCATGGTGAATTCCGGCACAGAAGCGACCATGAGTGCCATCCGGCTTGCCCGGGGGGTCACCGGCCGGGACACCATCATCAAATTTGACGGGTGCTACCATGGTCATGCCGACACCCTGCTTGTGGCGGCAGGTTCGGGCGTTGCCACATTGAGTATCCCCGGGAGTCCCGGCGTTCCGCAGTCATTTGTAATGCATACCCTTTCACTGCCTTACAATGACAGCGAACGTGTCAGGAAGGTAATGGACGAGCAGGGCCAGAAGATTGCCGGCATCATCGTCGAGCCTGTTGCCGGAAACATGGGGCTGGTTCCACCGGCGGACGGTTTTCTGGAAACATTAAGACAGGTGAGCGACCGCTACGGCAGCATCCTGATATTTGATGAGGTCATGACCGGTTTCAGGTTGGCGCTCGGCGGGGCTCAATCGGTGTATGGAATTTTTCCGGATGTAACCTGTCTCGGCAAAATCATCGGCGGCGGTTTGCCGGTGGGAGCTTATGGCGGCAGGCGCGAGATCATGGAACACATGGCGCCCCAGGGACCGGTATATCAGGCCGGAACCTTATCAGGGAATCCCCTGGCCATGGCTGCCGGCATTGCAACCCTGAGGCAACTCCAGGCTCCCGGTTTTTATGATGCTTTGGACGAAAAAGCACAGCGTCTGGCCGTTGGTCTTGAAAAAGCTGTAAAAGATGCAGGCATCAACGCCGTGGTCGACAGGGCCGGGTCAATGCTGGGCCTGTTTTTTACGGACATCGAAGTTAAGAATTTTGCGGATGCCAAGACCAGCGACCTTGAAATGTTTTCAGCGTATTACAAAGGCATGCTTCGAGAGGGCGTATATCTGGCCCCTTCTCAATTTGAAGCCTTTTTTGTTTCAGCGGCTCATGGTTTGGATCATATTGACGCCACGGTAAGAGCGGCAGAAAAAGTGCTGAAGGGCTTAAAGAAGTAAAGGAGGTGGTTATGGTTAATTCCGAGGATCGGCGGCAACTTGCCGGAGCGGGAAGTGAACATGTTATAAGCCAAATCAAAAATACGTTTGAGAATATGCCCTACGACATCGATCTCTATATGTTCACAAGTGCGGCAAACGATGATGTTTTTACTCAGGCCAACCGACAGGTCGTTAGGGCTTTTCGTGAACTGACATCAAGAATAGCGTTTCGGGAATTTGATTTGGAACACGATCTGGCCCGTAAATGGAATGTAAACAGCTCACCCACACTGATGATCTCCCCGGAGCGGTATTCCATCCGATGGCTCGGGGCGCCCATGGGCGAAGAAGGACGTACCTTTATGGAAACGCTGCTGCTTGTGGGTCTGGGCAAAAGCCATCTTGGTGGACAAGCCCTCAAGGTGATAAAAAAAATCAATACTCCCAGGAATATCAAGGTCTTTGTCAGCCCCACCTGTCCCTACTGTCCCCAGCAGGCCGTCAATGCGGTCAAAGCGGCCATTGAACTGCCGGAACTGATTTCCCTGGAGATCATTGATATCCAGTGCAAGCCTGAAATAGCACAGCAATATTCAGCCCACAGTGTGCCTCAGACGTTTGCCAATGATATTCTGATCGGGATGGGGGCGCAGTCTGAGGAAGTCTTTGCGGCTTCCCTTGAGAAAATGGAACCGCAGACTGTATTTATTCCGGAAAGCGATGCCGAACTCGTTGAAACCGACGTTGTCATCGTCGGAGGAGGGCCGGCCGGTCTGACGGCCGGCATTTATGCGGTTCGCAGCGGAATGAAGGCCGCAGTGATCGAGCGGGGAGTATTGGGGGGGCAGGTCGCTACGACTCCGGTGGTTGAAAACTATCCGGGATTCACCCAGGTCGGCGGCAAAACTCTGGTGGACATCATGGTCAGCCATGCCCTGGAGTATGTTCAGATTTTTCAGGGTGAAGAGGTCCGCGATATTCATCCCGGTGATCCCATAACCGTTTTAACCAGCCGGCGGAAATTTCAGACAAAGAGCGTCCTTTTGGCAACCGGCGCCAGCCATAAACATATAGGGGTTCCGGGGGAATCGCGGCTTGCGGGCAGGGGTGTGAGCTATTGCAGCACCTGTGACGGACCGCTGTTTAAAGGCAAGAAAGTGGTGATGGTCGGAGGGGGAAACAGCGCCGTTACCGAAGCCCTCCATCTGTATCACATGGGGGTGGATGTAACGCTGATACACTGGCGTGAATCCCTGAGAGCACAGGAAGTTTTGGTTAAAAATCTGATGCAGAACGACATACCGGTTCTCTGGAATACGGAAGTCAGGGAGATTCGGGGGGAGGAACGGGTTCGGCAGATTCTTGTCTATAACAACCAAACCGGTGAGGAATCGACGGTTGATATTGACGGCGTTTTTGTGGCGATCGGTTATATGCCGGAGGTGAAGCTGGCCCAAAAAATCGGGGTTAAATTAACTGCCGAGGGTTATATAAAAAGGGATGCAAGACATCGAACCAGTATTCCCGGAATCTATTCCGCCGGAGATGTGGAGGGCGGTTACAAGCAGATTGTCACTGCCGCAGGCCAGGGGGCTGAAGCCGCGCTTGCCATCTTTGAAGATCTGATCAATCCGTACTGGCTCAAGGAAAAGAAATAAATTTTATTCTCCGGGCGGCAGGCACGGCTGCTTCAGGACTTTTACCCGCCAGATACGCCGATAATAGGGAAAGCTTGAGCAAAACAATGCGCCCCCGATGGTCGTATAGATGACCGCAAGCAAAGGCTTGGGCAGGGGTGAATAGCGCAGCAACATGCCAAGCATGACCATAAAAATGATAATCAGGTAACTTTTCCAAGCCTGAAAGGCGAAAATACAGCTTTTATCTGTCAGGAGGCAGAGCCGATCGATATTTTTACGGGCGATCTTGGAGAAGCCGAAACGATAGACGATCAGCGCAGAAACAATACCCAACAGTCCCAGGGGTAGTGCCCGGCGCCAAGGGATTGCCGACAGCCAGCCGTAAGCCAGACGGCAAAGCATTATTCCCACAGCGCTCCACATTAAGCCGGCCAGGGCAATCAGCCAGTATTTGGAAACGGCTGGTTTCATTCTCGTCAGGAGCATGGTTTTCTCCTTACAAATTTTCTTGCAAGATTCAGATATAAACACGTTATCACGCAGAGGTAATCGGCGTCAATTTTACTGTGTCTATTTTAAAAAGTGACGAGACGGGTTGATGGCGCATCACACAATCAAATCCGGTTACAGGCAACTGGTGGAGCGCTTGAATCGATTCCCCCAGGGTGCACCGCCTTCAGAGCTGTTGTATAAAATTCTAAAAATGCTTTTCAGCGCAAAAGAGGCCGGACTGGTATCGCTTTTGCCTTCGAGGATATTCAGTGCTGAAAAGGCCGGCCGGATCTGGAAATTGGATGCGGACAGTACTCAAAAGATACTAAATGAGCTGTCCGGACGGGCGATCCTGATGGATTTTGAGCGTAACGGCCGTCAGGTTTACTGCCTGCCGCCACCCATGGCAGGGTTTTTTGAATTTGCGCTGATGCGGGTTCGAGGCGATGTCGATCAAAAAGTTTTAAGCGAACTGTATTATCAGTACATCAATGTCGAAGAGGATTTTATCAAGAATCTTTTTCTTGGAACAGAGACCAAACTGGGACGCGTTTTTGTTCATGAGCCGGTGCTTTCCAGCGAGAAGGCCTTATTTGTCTTTGATTATGAAAGGGCCAGCGAGATTATTAAAACGGCGTCACCCATCGGCATCAGCACCTGTTATTGCCGCCATAAAATGGCCCATGTGGGCCGTGACTGTGTCGCTCCCAAAGAAATCTGCATGACCTTTAACGTTACGGCAGCATCCCTGGTGAAGCACGGCTTTGCACGCAGGGTTGAGGTTCCGGAATGCCTGGGGCTTCTGGAAACCGCCTATGAGAGCAATCTGGTGCAGTTCGGTGATAATGTCAGGGAAGGCGTGAACTTTATCTGCAATTGCTGCGGGTGTTGCTGCGAAGCGATGATCGTTTCCCGCAAATTCGGGACGCTGCATCCGATCCATACCACCAATTTTATTCCGCGAATTCAAGCTGAGCTGTGCAACGGATGCCGAAAGTGTATCGATGTATGCCCGGTAGAGGCGATGAGCCTGGTATCGGCCAACGATCCCAGGCACCCCAAAAAGAAAAAGGCCCGGCTTATCGAGGAGATTTGCCTGGGATGCGGTATCTGCGCCAGGGTTTGTCCTTCCGGCAGCATCGACTTGCAGCACCGGCCGCAACGGGTGATAACACCGCTGAACACGACCCACCGGGTAGTGCTGATGGCCATTGAGCGCGGCACCCTTCAGCATTTTATTGTGGATACGCAGGCTTTTTATAGCCATCGGGCCTTGGCCGCAGTGTTGGGCGTCATTCTTAAACTCCCGCCCGTTAAGCAGGCCCTGGCCAGCCGGCAAATGAAATCCCGTTATCTTGAAGCCCTGATTCGTCGATGGGATCTCTAGCCCGAATATTTCATGAAATTTTTTCATCGATAATTTAAAAATAAATGATTTCATATGCTTTTTACGACCCACACGATCTGATTCGGCAGGCTGGTGGCCCCGGAGGTTCCCACGACGATCAGCAAATCCGTCTCGGCAGCGATGTTCAAAGAACTGTGGTAGCGGTAAAAATTTTCATTATACATTTCATCAAACCACAACACATGCGGGCGGGCAAGGTTTCCGCATCGGCAAAGGCAAGCGTATGGATTTGAGCAAAAACCGGATTCCGGACAATGTCAAACACATCCACCTGATCGCCATCTGTGGCACGGCCATGGGGGCGCTGGCAAGCATGCTCAAGGATCTGGGCTTGGTCGTCACCGGATCGGATCAGAATGTCTATCCGCCCATGAGTGACTTTCTGAGGAATAAGGGTATCGAGATTATCCAGGGGTTTGATGCCGAAAATGTTAAATACGGCCCGGATCTGGTGGTTGTCGGCAACACTGTTTCCAAAGATAATCCCGAAGTCGTTCAAATGCTTCAAATGGGACTCCCTTATTGTTCCATGCCCCAGGCCGTCAACCGATTTTTGGCGGATGCCAAAAGGGCCCTGATTGTAGCCGGCACCCACGGAAAAACCACCACGGCATCGATTCTGGCCTGGATGCTGCATCACGCCGGGCTTGATCCCAGCTTTCTGATCGGCGGGATTTTGAAAAATTTTAACAGCAATTATCGTGCCGGCCAAGGGGCGTATGTCGTCATCGAAGGGGATGAATATGACACGGCGTTTTTTGACAAGGGACCCAAGTTTTTGCATTACGATCCCTTTGCGGCCATACTGACCAGCGTGGAATTTGATCATGCCGATATTTTCAAAGATGTTGAGCATGTCAAACAGGTTTTTGACGCCTTTATTGCCGGTGTGGCCCCGCAGCACATCCTGCTGGCCTGCAATGACGACGACAACGTTGCCGCTCTGATTCAAGATCGAGCGTGCCGCATAGTAACTTACGGGAAAAATTCGGGATCCTGGTGGCGTTTGGGGGCGGTATCCATCGACCCGCCCTGGACCTTTTTTGAGGCGATATATCAGGGCGAAGTGTTCGGTGCTTTTAAAACCAGATTGGTGGGTGAGCATAACCTCTTGAATGCCTTGTCCGTGGTTGCCGCGGCCCATCTTTTAGGGATTGGGTCCAAGATTGTTGCCGGGGCCCTGGAAACATTTGAGGGCATTAAACGCCGGCAGGAGGTGCGCGGTAAAAAGAACGGAATTGTCGTCATGGACGATTTTGCCCATCATCCCACCGCCGTAAAAGAGACCATCCGGGCGGTGAAACCGTTTTATCCGGCCGGCCGGCTGGTGGCCGTATTCGAGCCCCGCACCAATTCCAGCATGCGCAAGGTGTTTCAGAACGTTTATCCGCTTTCATTTGACCAGGCCGATCTTGTTTGCATCCGCCAGCCCTCGCGCATTGACAAGATCCCGCCGGACGAGCGCTTTTCCTCCCAAAAACTGGTGGATGATCTAAAGAGCCGCGGCAAGGAAGCGCACTTTTTCGCAACCACCGAAGCGATCATCGATTTTCTGGTGCAAGCAGCCCTCCCCAACGATCTGATTCTGGTCATGTCCAACGGCGGCTTTGACAATATCCACGAAAGGCTGCTGAAAGCATTATAACCTCAATCGATCGTAAATAAAATGCTGATAAATCTCAAAAAGACCGAAACTGCGGGTTCTTATCAAAAAAACCACTCCTTGACTTTGCCGACAGCTTTCAGTAATTATCTGGAGTAGTCGGATGCTCCGCCATTCGTTAAAAAACCATCCCTTTATTGCAAGTCTCACCGCGTTACGCATATGGAGAGGAGGCCTTATGTACCTGCCTAAAGTGTATGAAAAATTCACCAAACAGTTTCCCGACGTTATTGAAGATTACAAAAAGCTGGGTATCTCCACCCGCAAGGCCGGTCAGCGGCTGGCTGGTTTCAGAGGCTAATGTCCGCAAACAACTGCAAACGCCCTTTAAGGACATGCCGGCCTTTACCGGTCTGCCCGCAAAAGATATAAACACGCTCTTTCCAACCTAAAAAATAGGTGTAATCTAGGAGGAGATTATGGATAAAAAGATCGGACCGCGTAAAGGGAAACCTGATCCTGAACGCATGGCGGTAATGCGCGCGCTGCCCATTGAAATAAAACAGCAGATTACCGGAGAGGAAGCTCAGGCGTTTCTTTACAATGAAGAATTGCCCGATTCCTTGTTGGAAAAATTGAAAGATTACCTGGTTCCCGAAGATAAATAATACCTGAAAATAACGGCTAACCTAACGCATATTCTTAAACGGTCTATGGTCAACGAACAATACAGCGGTTTCGAAAGAAGAAAATATTTCAGGTACAACCTTATTTATCTATCAAAAAAGAGAGTAAAGTTCATAGTTGGCGATAGAGAATATGAAGTTTTGGATATTTCCCGAGGAGGACTTAGATTTTTATATAATAATGAAATTGAGATAGAAAAGCAGATTCAAGGAATAATTAAGTTTTCAGAAGATGAATCCACAGCCGTCGAGGGAAAAATTGTATGGAGAAAAGGCAGTGAGGTCGGGTTGAAATTTAAACATGAACTGCCTCTTTTCCGAATAGCTTATTTTCAAGACTGATGGAACTTTGATGATATCCTTGCCATAAATCGCCTGGTGGTAAAATCTCACCAAAGCTTAACAACAAGTTGCGGAAAGGAGACATTATGAGCACTATAAAGATCATGCCATGCCTGGATATGAAAGATGGTCGGGTAGTGAAGGGAGTCCATTTCGTTAATCTAAAAGATGCGGGTGACCCTGTTGAAAATGCGGCAAATTATCAGAGGGAAGGTGCCGACGAACTGGCCATGCTGGATATAGCGGCAACGGTGGAAAACCGAAAGACAAGACTCGGATGGGTCAAGGATGTCTCCTCGGTGATTGACATTCCATTGACGGTAGGTGGCGGCATTGCTACGTTGGAAGACATTGAAATGGTTCTTGAAGCCGGTGCCGACAAAATTTCCATGAACAGCGCTGCCGTCAAAGATCCGGATCTGGTTAAACGGGCAGCGGAGCAATTTGGCCCCGATATTGTGACCGTGGCCATCGATGCCAGAAGGAATAAACAGATGCCTTCCGGGTTTGAACTCGTTGTTTCCGGGGGCACAAAACCTGTCGGGCAAGACGCCGTCGCTTGGGCCCAAAAATGCCAGGAACTTGGAGCCGGCGTGATCCTGCCGACAAGCATGGACGGAGACGGCACTCAAGCCGGTTATGATTTGGAATTCACCAAGGCCATTTCAGACGCAGTGGACCTGCCGGTAATTGCTTCAGGCGGGGCAGGGACCCTGGAACATTTCTATGAGGGTGTTGTTAAGGGAGGTGCCCAAATTCTTTTAGCGGCTTCGGTCTTCCACTATCGCATCCTAAGCATTAGGCAAGTAAAAGAATATCTGCGAGAGAAAGGCCTGAAAGTCAACTTGTGAGTCGTCATCAACTGATGTCTTTATTTCCATAGAGGGGAACATAATGGAGTCCGCATTTTTTAAAGAAATTGCCGAACTAAAAAAAGAAATAAAAGAGCTGACAATCGAAAATGAACACTTGAACGGACTTGTTCATATTGGAATCACCCTCACAAAAGAACGGGATCTGGACAATCTTTTGCCGCTGGTTATGAGCAAAATCTCAAAATCGCTGGATGCGGATCGAAGCACTCTGTTCCTGATTGATTGGGACCGCATGGAACTATGGTCAAAATATGCTGAAAATTTAGAGGTCGATCGAATTGAAATCGAACTGAAAATGGGCATCGTAGGGCTTTCGGTTCTGTCCAGACAATTAATCAATACGGCAAATGCACATGAAGATCCACGCTTTAATCCGGATATCGACGGAATAACAGGCTTTCGAACCGAAAGCCTCTTGGCGGCCCCTTTTTTTAATAAACAAGGGGATGTCATGGGTGCAGTGGAACTTCTCGGCAAAAAAACCGGTGTTTTTACAAAAACAGATGAGAAAAAATTACTAAAAGTCACTTCAATGCTTATTGGCATGGATTGGGATTCTAATATAGATAAGGATACGGCCAAAGGATTGATATATGAACTCAGGCAATCAATTGAATGTGAGCGCGGCGCGCTCTTTTTGCTTAACAGAAAAAATGGAGAGCTTTTTTCTCTAGTGGCGGAAGGACTTAAAGAGCAGGATATTCACTTGAGCTTGAATTTGGGTGTCGCCGGCCTGGTTGCGATTACAGGCCAGGAGCTCAACATATATGATGTCTATGCTGATTCACGTTTTGACAAAAGAACCGATGAGAAAACCGGATACCGAACCAGAGGCATTTTGTGTGTACCTATTAAAGATCAAACCGGTGCCGTCATCGGGGTCATTGAAGTAATTAATAAAAAAACCGGAACCTTTACCGATTCCGACATGAATCTTTTGAAAGCCCTCTCTTCTATCGTGGCGATATCTGTCGAAAATGCAATTTTATTACACGAGCAGAACAGACAGTTCAGAAGCTTATTGGAAGTATTGGCAGCCTCCATCGATGCCAAAGACAACCTGACTGCCGGCCATTCTCATAAAGTGACCGAATATGCTGTAGGCGTTGCACGTGAACTTGGTTTCGGAGAGCATGAAATCGACATTCTAAGTGTGGCTGCTTTACTTCATGATTACGGCAAGCTTGGCACAGATGATAATATTTTAAAAAAACCCAGCAAATTAACTACTGAAGAATCTGATCATATTAAGCAGCACGTATTAAATACCCGCAGCATATTGGGTAAAATGTACTTTATGCGGAAATACCGGGATGTTCCTTTGATTGCTGCATGCCATCATGAGCGCTTGGATGGATCAGGTTATATGGATGGCCTTAAAGGGCATGATATTCCTTTTATGGCCAAGGTTATCGCCGTCGCTGACGTTTACGAGGCTTTAACCGCCCAAAGGCATTACCGTAAAGCTCTCTCTTCAGAGGATGCCCTTGAAATTTTGAAGCAGGATGCCGGAACCAAGTTCGATAAAAACATTGTCGCAGCATTGGAAAGATACTGGCATAAAAATTGTTGCCGATAAAGTGCCGTGAATTTCAGGAGTCGTGAAATGTTGACGCTTTAAAGGAAGGTCGCAGGAGCGATAAAAAATCGGAGCAAATTGGGTATGGGGGATTTTGGGGTGCGACCATGCAGGATGAAAGGTTGGTATTGACTTTTATTGTTTATTTGGTTAACCCATCCAAAATTACTGATTAACAAAGCAGTAGGGGCTTATTGATGAAAGGTCGCATTCTTGGCATCCTGAGGGCTGAAAAGGCTGTAGTTTCCGGGGAAGTTCTCAGCGCCGAACTTGGAGTATCGAGAGTTTCGGTCTGGAAGCACATTCAAAAACTTAAGGAATTTGGCTACCATATCGAATCAACCCCCAAAGGCTATCGGCTGATCAGCGATCCTGACGCTCTTTTTCCATGGGAATTTCCGCACAGGGAATCAAGGATTCATTATTTTGACAAGGTGAGTTCTACCATGGATATTGCCAGGGATCTCGCCAGAAAAGGATGCCCCGGCTTTACCGTTGTCGTTGCCGGAGAGCAAACCGAAGGAAGGGGGCGTTTAAAGCGTGCCTGGCTTTCTTCGTCCGGCGGTCTTTATTTTACGATTGTGCTCCGGCCGCAGATACCTCCGATCTTAAGCGCCAGGGTCCATTTGGCTGCGGCAGTGGTCCTGACCCGTACATTGCGCCGGATGTTCGCTGTTGAAGCCATGGTCAAGTGGCCCAACGATATTTTGGTGGATGACGGCAAGATTGCGGGGATGCTTACTGAAATGGAAGCCGAATCCGATCTGGTGCACTTTGTCAATATCGGTTTGGGAATCAATGTCAATAACGATCCAACGTCCATGGAGCCGACAGCGTCTTCACTAAAGAAAATCCTTGGCAAAAAGATTTCAAGAAGAGGACTTTTATCAGAGTTTCTGGATGAGTTTGAAAATTACATGAATCGTGGGTCTCTGGACGATGTAATTCCGGAGTGGAAGCGATATGCGCGAACCCTGAACCGTCACGTCAGAATCGTTACAGATAGAGAGATTCACGAGGGTATAGCCGTCGATGTCGATGATAACGGAGCGCTGATCTTGGCGCTTGCAGATGGTTCGACCCAAAAGGTTGTCCACGGCGACTGCTTTCATCAGGAAAGAAGTCAATAGTTGCAGGCGGATAACAAATATGGATTCTTCAGCTCAACTTCGCATGATGGTGTATGCTTCGCTGCTGGCCGCGCTGACAGCGGCCGGGGCTTACCTGGCCATACCCATCGGTCCGGTTCCGATTATTCTCCAGAATCTTTTTGTTTTCTTGTCGGGTCTTTTACTGGGGAGCCGCTGGGGTTTTGCCAGCGTGGCGGTATATCTTCTGGCCGGCGCTGTCGGACTTCCGGTATTTGCCGGCGGCCTTGGCGGTATCGGGCGTTTGGCAGGGCCGACCGGCGGATACCTTGTGGGCTTTCTGCCGGCGGTCTGGGTGATCGGCTGGATCAGCGAAAGGTCGAAAACGCGTATCTTTGCCGATGTGTTTGCAATGATTTGTGGTGCCGTGATCACATATGCGTTTGGGGTGACATGGCTGAAGACTGTCACCGGCATGACGCTGACAAAAACGCTGGCGGTGGGGGTGTATCCGTTTCTTTTCGGCGATGCCGTCAAAATTGCCGCGGCCGTACTCATCGCCGATGCCTTGCGCCCGGTGATACGGGTCCCGGGTTCCAGGTTTCGAGGTTCGAACTATAAGCAGTAAGCTTCTGCAAAAAGAACCTGTTTGTAAATCTTCCATCTAATAAAGCATCTGAAGCGGCGAAGCCGCGTTACATAAAATCGCGGAGCGATTTTATTTATGAACATCATCGAAATCGATAATCTGAGCCATCGTTTTGACGACGGCACCTGGGGCTTGCAGAATGTCAGCCTTGCCATTCGAGCAGGGTCCTTTGTTGTTGTCAGCGGACGTAACGGGTCCGGGAAGACGACGCTTTTGAGGCACTTCAACGGGCTTTTACTGCCGGATACCGGGACCGTCCGGCTCGACGGTTTTCAGGTGCCGCAAAACCTTGTCAGAGCCAGGCAGATGGTGGGAATGGTGTTTCAGGATGCCGACAGCCAGATCGTCGGTGAAACCGTTTATGATGATGTGGCTTTTGGACCGGAAAATCTTTGCCTGGACAGGGTCGAGGTCAAAAGAAGGGTATCCAGAGCATTGCAGATTGTCGGCCTGCAGGACCATGCCAAACAGCGACCCCATCTGCTCTCCGGCGGTGAAAAGCGCCGACTTACCATTGCCGGAATTCTGGCCATGGAGTCTAGAGTGCTGCTGTTTGACGAGCCTTTTTCCAACCTGGACTATCCGGGAACCCAGCAGATTTTAAAGCAGATACTTGCCTTGCATCAGGCCGGGAGTACGATTGTCGTTGCCGCCCACGACCTGCAAATGGTGTTTGATCACGCGGATCGTCTGATCATCATGAACGCTGGAAAGGTGGCAAGGGACGGTTTTCCCGGTGACTTGATCAATGACCTTGAAACGTTCGGTGTCAGGGTGCCGTGCTGCTTTCGCCCGGGGATAAGGGTGCGGTCATGACGGAACGTTTCGCTTTCAATTATCGTTCGGGAACCTCGGTTCTGCACGAACTGGACGTGCGCTTTAAACTTGTATTTATCGTAATCATCAGCCTTGCAAGTCTAAAGGCAGGCATGCCGGCGCTTGCGGCCTTGACGTTCGTTCTGGTCATGCTTTTGATACATGCCGGTCCGGCTGTAAACTCTATTTTGAAATTGTTGCGTTATGTTTCGTTTTTCCTGGTGCTGATATTCATTGCGCGGGCATTATCAACTCCGGGTTCGCCGGTGCTTGAATATAAGACAGTGTCTGTTACCCGGGAAGGAATGTATGGCGGGGCTGTTGTTTGCTGGCGGCTTGCAGTTGTGATCACGATCGGTTTATTGTTGGTTTCGACGACCCGGCCGTCAGAAATCAAGGCGGCGGTTGAGTGGTTCCGGCCCCTGTTTCCTTTTTTTCCGAAAAAAAAGGTTTCCATTATGATGAGCCTGATCATACGGTTTATACCGTTTATTTTCGATCAGGCAAAAGAAACCGCCGATGCCCAGCGGGCAAGGGGCGTGGAGATTAGGAAAAATCCCGTGTATCGATTGAGAAAGCTTTTGATTCCGCTTATGCGCAGAATCTTTGCGCGGGCCGATAAGCTTGCCGATGCCATGGAAGCAAGGTGTTATTCTGAAAACCGGACCGATCCCGAGCTTAAATCTCGGCAGGCAGACTGGGTTGCCCTAGGCGTGGTCATCGCCTCGTGTTTTGTAATGGTTGCCATTTAAACTCGGCCGGCCTTACATGGAAATATACCCTGTTACCTTACCGATTCCGGAATTTCGGCTTAAATAAAATCGATTTCATGTTTTTTGTTGACAAAAATAAAATGTATCGTTAATTTTCATTTTTTCGAAGGGCCGTTAACTCAGACGGTAGAGTATCTGCCTTTTAAGCAGAGAGTCGCTGGTTCGAGTCCAGCACGGCCCACCAGACCAGAAAGTTATGTTCGTCCCCATCGTTCCCGCTCCGCAGGGGTCCAGGACATCCCGTTTTCCAAGCGGGACAGCAAGGGTTGACCGGCAGCGGTGGGTACGTTTAAAAATGAAGTATACCTGCGTCCCCATCGTCTAGCCAGGTCCAGGACACCGGCCTTTCACGCCGGCAGCAGGGGTTCAAATCCCCTTGGGGACGCCA
>JACKQG010005038.1_pt1 | contig 14882 bp, 11 predicted proteins | sample 8237621 | NCBI WGS metagenome assembly JACKQG01 (sample SAMN15677084, study PRJNA649215) | marine metagenome | biome: marine; feature: Black Sea; material: saline water; isolation source: suspended particulate matter (SPM) from the Black Sea western gyre | collected 2013-06-09/2013-06-10 | depth... | reverse complement strand
GGAAATTTTGGGAGAATTTGGTTTTTGACAAGCAAAACCCAAAAAAATTCCCAACCCCAACAACGCGCCCCGTACAACACCCCACTGGACCACCCCCCGCCATCCCCACCCCCCCAGAAAAAAAGAGACGCCCAAAAAAAGAGTTTTCTTCCCATCCCCCCGGGGCACCCCCCAACCCCCCCCCCCCCCCCCCCCATCTTAGGGCATCAACTATTGCCAAAAACGTACACTGGGCGCAGCCCCTGTATTTTGATTCGTATTCTCCCCCCAATTCTTCTGCTTTCTTAATGATCTCTTCTTTCGTCCTCTTGAGCTCAACCATAATTGCGCCCTTTAATTTCTACTTTCAGCTCCAAGAATTGTATCACCAATAAACTTAGCTAAACAAGCTTACTTCTCTGCGCCGCTGCATCGGTATCGTGATGACTAGGTGTAGCTGTGGTCTCGGTTGGGCAAAATGCTAACCGGGTTTTGGTGGGTTTAAGGGGTACGGTGAAATTTCAACCTGGTTGGCGGGAAACTATGGGAAAGATTTATTGATAAAAAGCCCTCGGCATAGAAACCGAGGGCTTGCGTCTTCATTGGTAGCGGGGGCTGGATTTGAACCAACGATTTTCAAATATGAACTGCCTCATCGGGTATGTGGTAAATGGCAGGGGCCATTTACCAATCACAGAAGTATGGTCTAGTTCAATGTATTTACCAGCGCCTTATTATTTGTTACACTTTGGCAAGCCACAGCGGACCAATCGTAACCTGAATTCATTTATCGTGTTTTACAGTGAATCACATGTAAAAGACATCATGGGAGGTGATTTAGAGGTTAAACCAATGAGCAATTTTCTCTTCAGATTTATGTCCTTCGGCTACAGATTCCGTGATTTGTTCTTACCACGCAAGAATATTCTAAATTAAAAAGGAGGTAGTAGCTATGAAGTATCATACCACCCTGAGTAAGAGAGGCCTTATGAAACTGCTAGGGTTGGGAGAGAACACCGGTGCCATGGGCATAGTTTCTTCACTATACCGTGACCTTGACGAGGTCAAGGCGTCGCCGGTGGCGGAGCGGAAACTACCAGGATGGATAAAGGAGGTCGATAAACCAACGGTAGAGATTGACTGGAACATGATGAAGCGCTTCGACTCCAGCAATATCATGCTCACCAATGGTTTCGCCCAGGCTGTGGGTCCTGAGAATGCCATGAAGTCGGGGGGACATGCTGTGGCGAGGGGTACAAAGACTATACTTGAAAACGAGCCGGGGTTCACGCTGAGGGACAAGGCACTGGTCGCCGGCGGATGGGCAACGTCACTCCTGACAATGGAGCATGCCTTCTTAGGTCCTGGGATCACTGTTCCCTTCAAAATGTCGGGCATACCCGACGACCTTGACTACCCCCGCTACGAGGGTACGCCTGAGGAGAATACGCAGATGATTCGGGCGGCGGCCAAACTTTATGGTGCCGCCTCCGTAGGCGTGGTGGAGCTTGACGAAAACACTCGCAAACTGTTCTACGTGAATGATGCTTGGCCGTGGGATGGCAGGAAGTGGGAGTTTGAGGATGTAGACAAAGCCTACGAGGATAAAAACAAGAAGGTGATACCCTACAAGGCGAAATGGGTCATTGTCTACACCATTCGGATGTCCCCGCCCTCCCTGGCTACAGCACCGGCGGCACTGGCAACAGCCGCCTCCGCGTCGGCATATTCTAGAGGTACTTCGGTCCAGCTCCATCTCCAGCAATTCATAAACAGGCTGGGCTATCAGTGCCTGGCTGACGGCAACATGGGTACCTCTGGTAATAGCCCTGGCTTCGGCGTGCTGGCTGGACTGGGCGAGTTGAGCCGTTTGAACAGAATGATTTCTCCAAGATGGGGGCCTTTAGTACGGGTATTCAAGGTGATTACCGATTTGCCACTTGCTCCCACCAAGCCGATAGATGCCGGTATATTCCGCTTCTGCCGTATCTGCAAGAAATGCGCTGAGGTCTGTCCCAGCAATGCCCTTAGTATGGAAACAGAACCCTCATGGGAGGTACAGGGGGCCTGGAACAACCCTGGCGTGAAGGCATACTATGAGAAAGCACCCAACTGTCTTTCACACTGGCTGAAGCTGGGTGGGCATGATTGTGGCATTTGCCTTGCTAGCTGCTGCTTCTCCAAGCAAGAGGGGTCGTTTATACACGATTTAGTGAGGCAAATTGTAGCTACCACCCCGGCGTTTAATAAAATGTTCAGAAAGTTGGACGCCGACCCCGGCTACGGGAAGGACCCCGAAGCGTGGTGGAACCTTAACTTACCCTCGTATGGTTATGATAGCAAGCAAGGCAGTTAACAGCAGTTAATAAAATAGGCAATTATAACTGGACTTGTTTTCTGGGGGCAGGTCATCACCATGCTCTTGTCTTATTTGGTTATAAATTCCTGCCTCAATGCGTCAACTATTCTCTTAACTTTTTTCTTATGTTCCTCTCTACCTATAGTGTGTGAATGAGGAACCCATTCCATATCCTGCAAACTTTCTACCATACTGGGGAGCAAGTCCCAGGGAATTGATATAAGCAGCAGACCTTCTGGAAATAGTCTTCTTGCCCTCATGCCAAAACTAAAAGCGGGGAGCGTGAAATTCAATTCGCCACTTACGTATGGGTAAATATATAGCCATGCGCACGCTGCAACCGGTGTTCCCTTACTGGACCACATTTTCCCGGTTGTATAGCTATTTGCTCTCAGTAAAATTTCCGCTTGACTCGGGTTAGCAGTGACAACTAATACGTCTGGCTCGAACGACAGTTGGTCTAGGGGAGAAAAAGCGACATTGTTAACAGTATCCTTCGCAAGTTTTGGAATATACTGATAGATTCTTCTGTTGGCACGTGCTTCCTTAAAAACTTCTAATTTGGGTCCTACTTGCCCGCTTTGGAAAATTGGATCACCATCCACCATACCTAATAGCAGCGGTCCTATGCATGTGAAGTCTTCTTTTGTGGCGTAAAAAGAGCTGCCATTTTGCGCTTCTACAAGCATCTCACAAAAATCCAGAATCTTATTTAACCTTTTAATTCCATCCGGTTTAGTAGGTAAGAACTTAACACCTACGGGCGGCACCTCAAAATTAAATTTATTAAATACGGATAAGTCCTGTTGGATTGAACTCATATTAACCTCCTTTTCGATTTCATAGTATGCCATGCTATATAGCTATAAAGCAAAGTGCTTTTTGGTTGATATTCACATGTCATTTACTGCACTATATGGTGACCACAATTGACAACAAGAGTGTGCCCGGTTACCCCACTAGACTCGTCTGAAGCCAAGAACACTGCAGCAGCAGCTACCTCAGCTTCTTCAGTCGGTCTGTGGAGAGAATAGTTCATAGCAATTTTGCTCATCAACTCCTCAAAAGGAACACCCGTAGCTTTGGACCTGCCCATTACCACGTTAGTAAGACGTTCTCCACTAACTGCAGCAGGGCTAATGCAGTTGACCCGAATGTTGTATTCTCCCACCTCGATAGCCAGTGTCTCGGTCAGTCCAATGATACCCCACTTAGAAACACAGTAAGGACTTCTCATAGGGTATCCGAACCTTCCACCATCGCTGCCTATGTTGACGATATTTCCTCTTCCGTGCGGGATCATATGCTTAAGCACCTCCCTTGCACATAGCATGTTCCCGGTTAGATTAATAGCCAGTACCTCGTTCCAATCCTCCAGTCTCAGGTCAACGACATTGGCAGTAGGTCCACCAATGCCGCTATTATTGACCAGTATATCGACCTTGCCGTAGTCATTGAGAGTTTCGGCTACCATCCGCTGCACTTGCTTTTCATCAGAAACATCGGTTTGTATGGCTTTTGCTCTACCTCCTTCTGATTTGATCTTTTCGATGGTCTCATCTAACTTGGAGGGATTCCGGGCGGCTGTTATTACTATTGCCCCCTCAGAAGCAAAGGCCACCGAGATAGCCTTGCCGATACCTCTCCCACCACCAGTAACGATAGCTACTTTGTCTTTTAATCTCATGTGTTATACCCCCTTAAGTGTCAGTTTAATGCCTATATAATATATAATAGTCTAAACTTTTGCACAGGTATCCCATTTCAGCACCACTGAACCAGTTGACCATCAGCAGGCAGAAATGTAAAATAACCGCAGTAGTTGATATTGGCAATCCCAGGCTAACTCGAATAACCACTATTCCATTATTTAAACAAACAAAGAGAGGAGTGTAAGTGTGATGTATGGTTATATGGGTAAGATTCTATGGGTAGACCTGTCCAGAAATGAACTAAGGGATGAGGTACTCGACGAAAAGCTTTGCCGCCAGTTCATCGGTGGCTACGGCATCGGTGCTAGTATCCTTTTCAGCCGACAAAAGGGTGGTGTTGACCCATTGGGCCCAGATAATACTTTTGGCATTCTTGCAGGACCGTTTACTGGTACCCCCGCCCTTTCGGGTACAAGGTTCACAGTGGTGGGGAAATCACCGCTGACCGGCGGTTGGGGCGATGCCAATTCAGGTGGTTATTTCGGCGCTTACATGAAGTTCGCCGGTTACGATGCGGTGTTCTTTGCCGGCATATCAGCCAAGCCGGTTTACCTCTTTATTAATAATGGCAAGCCAGAACTGAGAGATGCCGCCCACCTATGGGGGAAGGATACTTACCAAACCGAAGACATACTCAAATCTGAATTAGGCAAGAATGTGGAAGTAGCCTGCATTGGCCCATCAGGAGAGAATCTCTCTCGCATCTCCGCGGTTATGAGCAGGGGCAGAACTGCGGCTCGGTCTGGTCTGGGCGCGGTGATGGGCTCAAAGAAGCTCAAGGCAGTTGCGGTGAAGGGCAACATGAAGGTTCCTCTCGCCGATGAAAAAAGAACCAGTGAGCTAAGAGAAAAATACCTGGGTGAACTGGGAGGGCATATTGCCTGGTTAAAGCCGATAGGCACGCCGTTCCTCACTACTATAAACGCCAAGGACGGCAGATCGCCAGTCAAAAACTTCGGGGGGATAGGGGTTATTGACTTTCCCGACCCTGAACCTATCGGAGCCGATGCTGTGATTGAGCGTAGGTCGAAGAGGTTTGCCTGTTACCTGTGCCCCATTGGATGTGGAGGATACATGAAGGCAGGAACCGGAGACTATAAATATGAGGCCGGTGCACGTAGGCCGGAATATGAAACAATAGCCATGTTTGGCACCAATTGCCTCAATAACAACGTTGAATCAATAATCAAGGCAGGCGATATCTGCGATCGCTATGGGATTGACACCATCTCTGCCGGAGCTACCATCGCCTTCTCCATTGAATGCTTTGAGAATGGACTTATTACCAAGAAAGATACCGATGGTATCGAAATGACCTGGGGCAACCATAAAGCCATCGTTGCCATGACGGAAAAACTAGCTAAGAGAGAAGGTTTCGGTGCCGTTTTAGCCGATGGGGTAAAGGTGGCCGCGGAGAAGATTGGCAAGGGTGCAGATAAATACGCCATGCACATTCAAGGGCAAGAGATTCCGGCACATGACCCGAAGCATTCCTTTCACTATGTAACTGGCTACAGGCTGGACCCCACTCCGGCTCGCCATTTTACCGGCTCAGAGATGTCGATGGCACCAGCGCATCCCCAGGGACTGCTGCCCCAATTCGACCACAAGTCCTTTTCTGGCAGGGGAGAAGCGCACAAGATAGGTAGCAACTTCAACCATTCCTTGGTTTGCACCGGAATGTGCCTGTTCGTGTACTTGGCTTTTCCCACCGTTGACCCTATCGCTGAGTTTATGACCGCGGTTACCGGTTGGGACGTAACTAATGACGAGCTGCTTAGGACGGGGGAGAGAATTTCTAACCTCCGGCAGGCTTTCAATATTCGCGAAGGGTTGAACCCACTACAGTTCACAATCCCTGACAGGGTAATCGGCAAGCCGCCGAAAAAGGAAGGCCCCCTGGCCGGGATAACAGTTGATGAGGACACTCTGGACAGAGAGTACCTTGCTGCCATGGACTGGGACCTCAACACAGCCAAGCCGAGTAAAAAGAAATTGCTGGAACTAGGCCTGGAAGACGTAGCTAAGGAACTCTGGCCTTAGAAGAAGACAATTTGCTACCTGATTTAGAGCCGAGCTTAAGTTCCTCGAGCATGCAGAAGCCTGCCTCGAGGGCAAACTAGCCTGTATTTTAGGCTTCTATAATCGTTAAACCCTTTTCACCTCAAGCTGGCTTTTGAAGCTTCCCCAGACCAAATGAAGAGTAATCCAGGTCATAAAATTGCTTGCAGGTGGCAAATAAACCATACTGCACACCACCTAAAACTATTTTCGCTTCCGCAGAATCACGATAATACTTCTCGTAATTGTTTTCACGGACATAACCGTAAGAACCCATGAGTTCCATCCCTCTCAGGATCAGTTCTGATACTTTCCTGGTAATAAATACATGCACAGCGTGCCCTTTAGCTACCATACTTACCGAGTCCCAGGGACCATAAATCTCCTGATGGTCATACTCGTGGGCCAGTTCCAAAAAAGAGGCTCTGGCCACAGTCAGCACCGAGGCTATCTCGCCCAATATGGCAGCCGATGAAAGGTGCTGGTTGATTGGTTTACCACCTGCCATCCTCTGTCCCGTATACTCAAGAAGCACATCGAATGCCCCTTGTAGAATACCTGTGGCATGTGCCGAATTCAGAGGCATGGGGACAGACAGGGTATTTTGGAAGATAGCCCAGGCTTCAGGCCCTTGTAGTCCCCACTCCTTAGGTACCCTGACATCATCAAAGTAAGTAGAGGTGTTTCGGTCAGCCTGCATGCCGCATTTGACCTCAAATTTACCATGGGAAACGCCGGGCCAGGGTTCGGGTACATAAATCAAAGTAAAGGAATCTATCCCCAACCTCGGGTCCATATTACAAACCACGCAATTGAGGTCAGCTATGCCACTATTAGATGCCCAAAACTTGTTTCCGTTTATTACCCATTCGTTACCTTCAAGTTTGGCTCTCACCCCTATCGTTCTGCCCTCATTCAGTGTATTCTCAATATCAACGGCAGATTCGACTTCGCTAAAGTTCATGCAGCCAACGGCTAACTCGCTGCCAACGAACTTGGGGGCAAATTCAGTAAACACCGCTTTTGCCCATGCCTTCGCCTGTGGAGAAAAGGGTGCCATATAGGCTATAAAAGCCGGTGTCCACACCCAGTCGGTGCAGGCACTGGCCATACTTATGCCATAATCGCCACGTCCCCCCTGCTCCTGCTTTAGGGCACCGACAACTATGGTACCCTTCTCCGCAAAACCACCATACTCCTCCGGTATCATGCTTTTCTGGCAACCGAGGTCTACCTGTAATTTTTTTAGAATTGGGGTAATTATTTTTTCATGCGTTACATCATCGTCAATTTTGTCCCGAACCGGCATAATCTCCTTGTCGACAAAATCAGCAAACATCTTCTGCATCATTCGTTGCTCTTCATTAACGAAACACTCCGGATATTGCAACTTGTACCACTGACTGGTCTGGTCTAACATTTATCCCTCCTTTGAACGCACAATTCTTGTCAAGCTCTGTTTATTCAATATTTACTTTTTTCGGTTAATAGATGCTCTAATTCATGACCCTCCTTCCCCCGTCCTTTTTCAGCTGGCGCATTTTCAGATTAATAGATTTCTTCCCCGGACAGGATGTGAGCGTTTTTGACCATCGGCATCCATTTCGCCAGAAAGTCTTGGAATTTCTGCGACGGGGCATCTTTCTCGCGGAATTCATCCAAACTGTTCAGATCCAGGATTCCAACGTATTTATAAGGAATATCTCCCGTCGCAGCTCCCGTTATCTTGACCAGTTCAAATTTCTTGGCTGACGACAGGCTCTCAAGTAGAGGTCCTTTCTCAGTGGTAACGAAATCTTTGTACTGTTCATCAGTTACATTATCTGCCAGATTGTAAAGAATAATTTCCTTTGCCATTTTGCCACTCCTTGCCTAATATCTCAGTTTCGCTATGTTCGACCTGACCCAGATATTACTATAGAAATTTCTACCTGTCAATGCAATCTGTTGACATTTCAAACATTATGTTTTAACCTTAAAAAAACATTCAAATTTCCCGTCTGAGTTAGTAAAATACCTGTCGTGAATACACCTTTTTAAGGTGGGTATCATAAGGAAAAAGGAGGAAACAAGTGGAGAAAAAAGAAGCCCCGGCGATTGACTGGGCAAAACTTACCCATGAGATGGAGTCTTTGCTTCGCCTAAAAACAAGCCCCGTTGCCTACAAAAGACTGGAGAAAATGGAGGAGCTGGAGAAAATACCGGGGGTGATGCGACTTAATCGCAAAGCTTCTTTTTGCCAGGCACCAGCGCTGGCTCGAATGGTAGGCATGACCGTAGGGGTGACAAGAGACAACCTCGGGGAGCGCTGTGCTCGAATCTGCGGTCTAGCGGCTACTACTGAAAAGGAGGTCTCCTGGGAGGCAAATGCCTTCGCAAATACCTGGTTTGCCACAGCGGAAGAAGCCAAAAAACAAATGGCGGTATATCCCCTGGTCCCACCCGGAGAGGCCATTGTGCTCGCCCCACTAGCTTCCGTGAAATTTGACCCCGATGTTATCTTAATCTACGGTAACCCTGCCCAGATGATGTTGCTGATGAACGGGCTCCAGTTTAAAGACTACGAGCGCTTTCAGTTTTTCTTCATCGGCGAAGGAGCTTGTGCCGATGGATTAGCCCAGTGTTATACTACTGGCAAGCCTGCCCTGGCTATTCCATGCATGGGAGAGAGGGCGTTCGGCACCGTTACCGAGGATGAACTGATTCTGGCGCTGCCACCGGGAATGATGGCGAAGGCGGTCGAAGGATTACAAGCCCTTCGGGGCAGAGGAATTGGATACCCTATTATGTATCTCGGGCCTCTGTGCGATCCCTCTGTAGTACTCACACAAATATACCCCGATTGGTACAGTCATTGACCTCAGATATGAGAGCCTGGGATTGGATTTGAACCAGCGCCCCTTGAGCCACGGGCTTCCGAGCCGCTAACCCTGCCCGTTGAGCGGGTCAGCGCAATCGACTTTTGATGTACTGACCCAGCTGAGAAAACGCACAGCACACGGCTTTGGTGTATAATGCCCCGAAGAAAAATAGCGCGTGGCGATAGGGGATGCTCGCCTTTTTTATTAAACAAGCGAAGAAAGGGATTTTATGAGAGAAAGAAGCTATCGGCCGGGAACACTTACCCCCAATTTTTACCTGATAGGCACTCCGCTATATCCAGCCTACCTGTCTATGGGGGAGCATGGGATGATTATCGAGGGAGGTATAAGTGCCACTGCCGCTTTACTTATACAGCAGATAAAGGACCTAGACATTCCACCGGAGCGCATAAAGTATATCGCTCTGACCCACACTCATCCCGACCATATAGGAGCCATACCGCACCTGAAGAAGCTGTGGCCTCATCTCAAAGTAATAGGCGGCTCAGTCGCGGCGAAACTACTGCAAAGAGAAGAGGCAGTTAAAGAGTTCCTCCAGGTTGATAGCAATATTAACGAGAATCTGCTTATCAGGGGTGAGATTACAGAGTGGCCACCGGAGCTCGAGAATTACGCCTTTGAAGTTGACCGGGTAATCAATGAGGGAGAAAAAATCGACCTTGGTTCAGGAATCGTATGGACTGCTTACGAGACACCGGGGCATTCCTCGTGCCATGTCTCTTACCACAACGAAGACGAAGGGGTAGTAGTCATAGGTGACGCTACCGGACTATACGACCCGCTGAGAGATATTTTCTGGCCGAACTATTTCAACTCTCTTGAGGCTTATTGTAACAGCATCAGAAAGCTTGCCACCTTACCCGCCGCTACAGGTGTTCTGAGCCACAACTACCTTCTGGGAGATTTCAAGCACCATTTCCAGAAAGCGCTGAAAGCTACCGAATCATACCATTCAAAAATGCTGGAAAGGGTAAACAAAGGGGAGGACCCGGACAAAGTTGCGCTGGACACGGCAAAGTGGGTATACACTTTCACCAACCTCCAACCTTTTCAGGTAATATACAGTTTAAGCAGACTCATGCTCAAGCGTTCTCAATCCGTTGCCAACGCAGAAGGTTTGTTCGCCTTTCCGTAAAGTGAAACTATACAAATCACAGCTTTAGTATATAGCTAAAAGAAAAAGCCCCCGTCTCTGTTAAAGATTGGGGGCTTTTTAGCTTCAAAAATTGGTAGCGGGGGTTGGATTTGAACCAACGACCTTCGGGCCGCGGGCCTCGGAGCCCGCAAGCTAACGTGACGGGGAACGGGGCTACGTGGCTGTCCCTCGGTCTCACGTGGCGAGCGTGGGGGGCTTGCCGGTACCTAGGGCTTATGCCTTTAGCCTCGCGGGGGTTTTCAGGCCAGCCCACGGAGGCCGTGGGAGGCCCAATACAAATAATGAATTGGGGGCAGCTGGCGCATACTGCCCCTGAGGCCATTATGCTTATGGGGCTAATCTAACAAGTGGTATAATTGTTGGGGGCAAGTCAAAGGGGATTATGAGGATAATATGGAGACTCATAAGAGGTTTAGTCCGGTGGATGGGATGAGTACCTAAGACACATGGTCAAGCAGGAATGAAAGCCCTAAAATGATAATCCAGCAAGAGACGGATAGAGTGCCTATGCGGCGCATCATGGCGTGTGTTTTACCGAACTCGGGTGACCCTATCTGTTTGAAAAAGCGAGGAAAATAGCGGAAGTGGATAAATAGAGCGTCAGCGAGTAGTACGGTTACCAGCAGGTGCTTTGCTCCCAATATGAAAATATTGATGTCCTCCTTGTGCAAAGTCAGAACAACTCCGCTGATGATAAGCATGACAAATGCAAACCAAGTGACAGGCGCTATACGACGTGCAACGCGTGCTCTTTTCCGTATCTGCTCATCTGTCTTCAAGTGTAGCAGGAGGGCAGCTGAGGTCATTGCACAGATGACGCCTAGTACTGTAGCGATGATGTGGATATGAGAAGCGATTTCCATTCCAGAAACGAATTGTAGATTTTTCCATATATGGTGTCAACACCAAGAATCAGTCTCAGCGGTCTAAAATAGGTTCTATTTGCACGGATTTGTGGTTAGTAACAAAGGTGAAAACAATGGGCTATATGATGAGGCGGAAAGCCAGGGCAAAAGTTCTTCTTTCCGTCCAGTAAGCCCCACCTTAGGGGACTCGAACCCCATCGATTTTTTGCCAAAAGTCCCTACCCAGAGCAGGTATTTTCCCTCAATTATCCCAATACGGTTCGCGCATTTTTTGGCCCCGAGCGGGCCGAACTGGGGGCCCTCCCGCTTTCCCGCCGCTGAATTTGTTCAGGTCAATAACTTTCTAGTCAATAACCACGCCTCATTCTTCCCGCCAATTCCAATCCATGTCTCCTTTGAACACATTTGCGTTCATTTCATTGCTGATAAAGAGGTTGGCATCAGGGAAGCGTTTTACCATGGCGTAATAAAAACCGGCAACGTCGTTCGTTTTTGCCAGTTCCTCATCAGTAGCGATAACATAATCCCTGGTGAAATTGAGCGAACTGGAGTCGAAAGGCATTCCGGGTTTTTGATGGCCGGGAATGATCACCTCGGCGCCCATTTTCTCTATACGGCCAATGTCCTGTATCCACTGCTTGCGTTCTTCCGCTGTAAGCTCGCAGGTAAAGGGGTGTGCCTGGTTAAAAAGAACGTCGCTCGCGTACAGAGTTTTTATCGAAGGGATCCAGACCACCGTGTTGTATTTCATGTCCCCCATCACTTCTGGAATAATCTCGATACGGTGTCCTTCCAGTTCGAAGTAGTTCTCAGTAAGAGGCTCAATATTAGCTGTTTTTCTGGGTACGTTGACGGGTCCTATCACATTTTCCCAATGTTCGATTTTACCAAAAAACTGGTTGTTGATTATACGGGCTTCCGAAGGGATTGCTACGACCCGAGCTTTAGGGAAAGCCTCGGCAATGGTGCCAAGTCCAAAGTAATGGTCAGGATGCGCATGAGTAATATAAATCGTTTTCAGGTATTTGCCTGTTTCCAGTATTTCTGCGGTAACTCGATAGGCATTCGACAATGTCCACTGTGCATCAATAAGAACGGCATCGGTCTTCCCTGTCACGATTACGGAGGCAACTTCAAAACCACTTTCGTCGCTGAAAAAGACTTTCGTGGCTAGTGAATTCAGCCCGTGTGTGTTGAATCTAATCTCCATGGACTAACCCTCCAAACAACATTTTGTTTAGTTTACCAAGCAGTGTTCTAAATTGCAAAAAGGTTTCCATAGTTTTCCGGAATCTACAAACTTACTTGGGGGAAGACGCCCGAAGGCGCCCACGGGGAGAAGGGGGCTGGTCCTGGCGAGCCTGGTGAGTCCTGGGGTTGTTGCAGCTGTAGCTGTTGACACTAATCAATACCTAACGAACATTAACTACATTATGAATCGTGTGTAGGGAGGAGAGAGGTGGTTGGGATGCAAAAGGAGTCTCCCGTGGCAAGACTCAGACTCATACACCTCAGAAACTTCTTATAATCAACTTGTCGATGTATAATTGTATTAGTTGCGAGGTTTTTGAACGGCTATGGGGTAATCATATGATTTAGGAGGTGGTACAGAGATGAGCACAAAGACATGTTTTGTCATCATGCCATTTTCAAAGACTGAATCGTGTAGTCAGCAAATTTGGACGAAGATATATGAGGAAATGGTTAAGCCAGCGGTTACAGGAAGCAAGTTGAGCTTCACCTGCGAGAGGGCTAAACCACGGACTGGAAATCTCATAAGAGATATCTTGAACAAACTGAATAGTGCAGATGTTGTAATAGCGGACCTGACTGATATGAATCCCAATGTCTTCTATGAATTGGGTGTTAGACATACGCTGAGAAACCGCACTGTCCTCATCACCCAGGATATGCAACATGTCCCATCAGACCTGCAATCGTACTGGGTAGTTGTTTACAAGAGGGGGCAAGTTGGGCGTGCGGACTTTAAACAGAATATAAGGGAAATACTGCGGGAGATGATTACAGCTCCTGATAAGCCAGATAGTCCTGTGGCTGATTTCCTGACGGAGACAAACCGTAAATTACTATCACAAGAGAAATCAGATACTTCAAAAAAGCTGACTGCCCTGTGTTCTGAACTATCTCACAATATAAACACGACTGAAAGGCTCCTTGGGAAAGTGCCAAAATGGCTTGAGCGGATAAAGCAGAAAAAAAAGTTACCACTGCCTGTTATTCGTTTTGATGATTCTTGCCTTGGTTTACTCCTTTCGACATACTACATTGCGCTTCCTGAAAGAATATTGAACAGACTAAGGCTTGTAAGAGTGGCAATATCAATTTCCAATAGAAGGCTAGACCTCATGAGCCAAGAGGGATACTACGAATCTGCGGTTGCAAAGCTTGTTGACGTATTCCCTACCATAAAGAAACACTTGACTGAACTGTTAAAAGAGATAAGCAAAATCAGGATTGATTTCCTTAACGACAACTATCAGGAGCCAGAGGTACCTGCCGTCATATTGGCCGATGCGTCGCACAAAAAGTACTTCTTGTCAACCTAGTGGGCTATTTCTCCGTAGCCAAGATTTGCGAGAGTACAGCCTAGGTAGGCAAAATCAGTCAGCAAATTCTTATGACCGTATGCCCCACTAATAGCAGCTACAGATACGGCTTAGACCACCTGATTCCCAGTCAGAAGGTCTGTTTAAACACAGAAAAACCAAATGAATATGGGTTGTTACTTGCCAGGTGAATAATCAAGTTATATCATATTGCCAAGTGAGAATTTCAGATGGTGTAAGTAACGTAATAGAGTGCATATAGGAGGATAAGATGGTACAGCCTGATGAGAGACATCCAGCAGATATTAATACCGAAATACAATCTTTAAGGGGTGATATTGATGGACTTAGCAGAAAGCAAGATAACAGTAATATAGTTCAAACCCAATCTTGGTTTATTGCCCTTGGAATAGCTGTTTTGGGTATAGCTGTTGCTATAGTTTCAAGAGAGGGGTTAGATGCTACCATGGCATTGTCAGCTCTCTTTTTACTAGTTATAGGAGTCGTCCTTACAGCACGCTCTCGTCAGCTAGCTTCCTTAGTATGGAAATGGGAACTGAGGCAAAATGGGTTCAACGTAAATCAAACACAAAGGAGGCCAAACGTGCCATCTACATTGAAAGTCCTAGCCACTGTAGCTGCCTGGATACTATTCATTCTTGGTTGTCTATGTTTACTTGCTTTAGTCATCTACGTTATCATACTTGCTTTCAATCTTATCTCGCTGACTCTTTCCCCAACAGTAATAGCAGCTTTATTGGGGCTAGGAATCATTTACTTTTTGATGTCTTTAATAGCTATAAGAATAAGGCGAGGTCTCGAATGAAGCAGTAGATATATTCATCTGGTATGCTTGGAGATGGCCTGTACGGAAAGTATGAGCTGTCAACAAGCTGGACATAAACAAAAAGGGAAGCATAAATGCTTCCCTTTACCATCTTGGTAGCGGGGGTTGGATTTGAACCAACGACCTCCGGGTTATGAGCCCGACGAGCTACCACTGCTCTACCCCGCGTCGTTACACCCACAAAATCACGGATTAAGTGGGCTGGTGAATAGTTTTGTGCTCAGCCTGATGTAGGTCAAAGACCTCGACCATTAGTACGGCTCAGCTGAACAGGTTACCCTGCTTACACATGCCGCCTATCAAGCAAGTTATCTTCTTGCGGTCTTACCCGGTTAAACCGGTGGGAGATCTCATCTTGGGGTGGGCTTCGCACTTAGATGCTTTCAGCGCTTATCCCATCCAGACATGGCTACCCAGCAGTGCCGTTGGCACAACAACTGGCACACTAGAGGT
>JACKQG010005034.1_pt1 | contig 14887 bp, 6 predicted proteins | sample 8237621 | NCBI WGS metagenome assembly JACKQG01 (sample SAMN15677084, study PRJNA649215) | marine metagenome | biome: marine; feature: Black Sea; material: saline water; isolation source: suspended particulate matter (SPM) from the Black Sea western gyre | collected 2013-06-09/2013-06-10 | depth... | reverse complement strand
GCGCCGACCAAGACGCCCAGCGCAACCCCGACGCTGACCTTGCCAGGATAAGGATCACCCAAGACGGCAAATCCCCCGGCACCATCATTCAACCAGGCCAGATTCTGTCCCCCGGCGGCTATCCAGACATCCAGATCGCCATCCCCATCCAGGTCTCCGGCGTCCATGCCAAACCCATCCGGATATGCACCATCGACGCTCAGTTCCTGACTCTGCTCAAAGCCCCACTGGCCGTCATTCAACCAGACCTCGCTGGGGCCAGCATAATTGGTGAAGAAGAGGTCCAGATCACCATCCAGGTCGAAATCCCCCGGTGAGACCCCATAGGTTTGCTCAGAATTTGAGGTTTCAAAAGATTGCAAAAAGAGACCTTCTCCGGTATTTTTCCAAACCAAATTAGTATGACCCCGAACACCGGACACAAGATCATCATCTCCATCCCCATCCACATCCGCTGCTGCGATCGCAAGGGTTTGACGATCGCCCAAACGCTGGCCGCTGTCCAGGAAGAATTCCACCTCAGAGGTGTAGGTCAGTTCCTGCAAGGAGAAATTATCAAAGTAAGTAATCGCTTGCGAGTCTTGGGCCCAAAAGGCGAATTCGCCCGAGTCGATGAGTTCGCCTTCGTCAGTGACATCTAGTATCAAATTATCTTCAACCAGGATGCGGATATGGTTACCAACCATTCGCACCTGCAAATGATGCCATTCTCCAGGGTTCAGTGCTTCAGGGTACGCAAAATTGTTATTTGTCTGCTCTCCGCTGCAGGGCATTTTAATCAGTCCACCCCCTTCGGCGAACAATTCCACTAAATAACCCGAGCAATCGCCAGAGCGAATACCGAAGAGGGCGCCAAAATTTCCTTCTGCATCAGTCTCATTAAAGTTAAAATCGATATCGAGCTGAAAATCTTTCAGCGCATATGCTTCACCACCAAACCGCATGGGCCCAGATCCAATGATGGCGCGCTCGCCATCTACATCTTCAATGCGCCAATTTTCCAGATTTCCAGGAAACCAGAATTCATTAAAAGCCTCATCGTCAAAACCGTCTTCGTACCTCTTCGTGGCTACAACGATATCATCAAAGGCGCTGTCGCCTAAGGCACTGGCATCAGAATCTCCCTCGGAAACAGGTGCATCTTCTTCAGCAGAAATCACACAAACGACGATATCGTCATACCAAATCGTCCCGTCTGTATTTTCAATCGCAATACCTCCATCAGGGAGTGGGTTGTCATCTTCGTAATCTGCGATCAGTTCGTTATCCAAAAATACCTGGATGCTGGCCCCTATGGCTCGGATTTCAAGATCATGCCAACCCAAATCGCCGAATTCTGCATCGAAATCAGCCACCGCTTCATTAGGAATTTCTCTCATCAATGCTGTCGTACTTACATAATAACGGCCATCGTGGCCCGACCTGAAATTAATATGGAAATTGCTTGTCGAGGACTGTTCGCGCAAGCGTAGGCGGAAGGAAATGTCTGCGTGATTGATCGACTGATCTTCAACGGCCCAACTATGGCCTTGCCCAACCATAACCCGATTCCCGTCTCCATCGTCGACGATCTCCCAGGAACCTGTCTCATTGCCATTGGCATTGGAGAAAACCCAATCACTGCTAATACCAGACTCAAAATCTTCGTAGAGCAGAAGCGTTTCGCCCGAAGCACATACATTTGCAGACGCTGTGGCTCCGTCACCGCTCCCTTCACCAGGGATGATTTCATACACTTTCAGGTTATCGACATAAATCTCCGCGCCCCCGTAAATCGAAAGCCATATGTCTCCCCCGCTCTCAAGAGGATCTTCGTCCAACAAATCCATAAAGGTCTCTCCGTCGATAATCACCTGGATGCGATTACCAATGAAGATAAATTGCATCGTATGCCACTCGTTGGGGTCTATATCTTTATCGTTCTCTAATAGTGTTTCATCGCTGCCAGTCACACATTGCGATTTTCCAAGAATAGTTTTTTCACTAGAAACAGTCAGCCTATATGCTTGAAGCGATTGGATGGTCGGCGGGCAATCTTTGAGCTTGCTTTCGATAACGAAATAATTTACACCAAATTCATCGGGCTTCGCAAAACGAAAATCGTATTGGATGGCATAATTCTCCCAATCTGTCTCTCGGATTTCGGCCCCGCTAACCTTATCTTGAGAGTCAGGTGCTATTGAATGCATCACGGTGCGCCCATCGATCTCCTCTGCGGCCCAAGGGATGAGTCCAGGCAGCGAAGTAAACTGCCAACGAGACGAAATCTCCCCTTCGAAATCGTCTTGAAATAATATGCCGCCCAATGTGCCTTCGGTAATAGCAGGTGTGGGGGCAGCTTCATCTTCTCCACCAATGGTTGGCAGTATATATTTCGTGCCCTCGCACCAGGGGGGGATCGGCCAGGGGCCATCAGGCGGGCAGATATTAAGAGCCCACATCAGGAGCAAGCCGACAATAAGGACCCCAATGACGGCGCCCAAATAGAGGCCTACTTTCTTGAATATCCCTTTTTTCAGCGCTGATTCCGCGTCCCTAACGGGAGCGGCAGGCTCCCTCAGTGCTGCGACAGTTTCCGTGGCAATATCTTCGTCCTTGGGGGCAGACAGCAACGAATGTTGTGCGCGCTCTAAGGCTTCGATCATTTCCTCGGCAGTCTGGAAGCGATCATCTGGAGATTTGGACGTCGCCTTCAAAATAACGCGCTCCAAGGTCTCAGGAATATCCGAGTTGGCGTCACGCGGCATGGGCAGCGGCGCGGTCATATGCTTGATCACTACGGCCATGGGTGTATCGGCGCGAAATGGGACATCACCGGTCAGCATCTCATAAAGCATGATGCCCATGGAGTAGATATCCGTGCGATAATCCACACCCGAACCTTGGCCTTGCTCCGGGGACATATACATGGGAGTCCCAACACCCACACCGGTTCCAGTCAACTGCTGGGAGGCTTCAGCCATCTTGGCCAGGCCAAAGTCGGCCAGAACCGGCCAGTCTTCTTCTCCTAAAAGCACATTGCTAGGCTTGATATCTCGGTGCACAATACCCCGCTGATGGGCATAGGCCAAGGCGCGCACAATTGGCAAAGCTAAACGGATCGCCTCAGCTGGTTCGTAAACTTGACCTCGGCCTTGTTTCAGTGTGCCACCTGGGACATATTGCATGGCGATATAGGTGATGTCTCCCTCTTCGCCAAAGCTGTAGATGGGCATAATACTGGGATGGTTAAGCTGCGCCACCGCCTTAGCCTCACGCCGAAAACGGCTCATGAAATTAGGATCTTTAGCAAAAAACTGCGGCAGCACTTTGATAGCCACATAACGATCCAAGGCCGGCTCATACGCTTTGTAAACCGTAGCCATCCCCCCCTGTCCCAGCCGCTCGACCAATTGGTATGCCCCTAAGGTATGACCGACCAAAACATCTTCCATCCCTAAAATGGTGTCTTGTGCGCCCGCCGTTGAGCCGCGGCGCGCCTCTGCTACACCGTTGAGCAACTCCGCCGCGCTTTGAATGCGGCGCTCGGGATCAGCCTGCAAACACTTAAATGCCAGCTCATCAATCTCAGGAACAAGGCCTGGTTTCTTGTTACCAGGCCACAGATCCGTAGGTTCCAATTCCAATGCTTCGCCAGTCAACAATTTGTACAAGATGGCGCCCAGGGCATAAAAATCGATACCTGCGTTCAATTCACCACCTATGCGCAGTTCGGGCGCAAAGAATGATGTTGGTTCTAATTCGCCATCTTTCAATAACTGCGCCAAATTAATACCCTGCGCAAAACCCGCATCTCGAATATTTATAATCCCCTTCGATGAGAGCAAAATATTCTCAAGATTTAAACTTCCATGGACAAGGTTAGCCTGATGCAGTTCTTGAAGATATTTGGCTATCTGCTCTGTGATATCGATCACCATATTTTCTGGCAGACCATGACTGTCAACCAGCATTGCAGCCAGTGTTTGACCCTCAACATATTCTTGCACAACAATAGCCTGGCCCTCGTGCTCACCGAAATCAAGAAAGGAGGCAGCGTAAGGAGAATCCAATCCTCTGAGTTTTTCAGCAATCAGCTCGAAGCGAGTTAGAAATTCTCCAAAATAAACTGCGCTGGCAATAATCGGTTGGCCACTTTCGGTTTGCACGCCTCTATATATTTCTCCTGCGTCAGTTTCAAAGAACTTTTCTTCCAACCGGAATTTGCCGAAAACTATTTCATTCGCATTCATATTCATGGTCTCCATGCCGGGTCAAAATCGTAAGCAGGATCCGTCACTACTTGACGCGGATCCGTTCCAGAAGATGTCACAATCCAAATATCATGGTTGCTACCGTCATAATTACTGCTAAAGGCGATCCAGGTGCCATTTGGGGAGTAAGTCGGATCGCGCATCGGCGCAGTGTATTCGGTGGTGAGGATTTGTTCACTAAAGCCTTGTTTCTCGAATAGGGCGCTGACTAAAACCGGATAGCCGACATTGTTCAACTGCATATACAAGATCGTATTTCCATCAGGCGACCAGCGCGGATACATATTTGTTTTCTCTGCAATACGGGTAAATTGCACCACTTTTTCCCCGCGGGCAGTCATTACAAACAGTAAATTTTCTCCAGTCCGAGTAGATAAGAAGACAATTTGCTCCCCGTCAGGGGACCAGGCTGGCTGCATATCAAAGGAGAGTCGATCTGAAATCGAAATATCGTAACCATCGGCCAGAGTAAAAATATGAATATGCAAGTGACTTCCATCACGCGCGGTGTAGGCAAGTTGTTTTCCATCAGGTGACCAGATGGGGTCAAAATTTCCATCTGCACTGGTAGATATCTTTTCCCAATCGTCACTTTCGGCATCCATCAAATACAAGCTGGAGTTGGGATAGCGTTCATCTTGTTCGGGGCAGGGAGAGATGAATACAAGCTGGCTCCCATCGGGTGACCAGGCGGGTTGGCAGGCACCACCGGGAAAATCGGTAAGCTGCTCAACATCAGGATCACCTTCGATATTCTGCAGATAGATTTGCACATCGCCACTCCGATCCGATGCATAAGCAATCTGGCCAGAACCACCTCCCAGATATTTGACAGTGGGTATCGCTGTAAAGGTTGGTTCCGGAGTTATCACAGGCTCGAAAGTAGATGTCGGAAAAGGTGTATCTGAGGGCGTTTGGGATGGTTCCATTACAGAAGATGCAAGGGCTGATTCAGGAATTGTAGTTTCAGTGATATTGACAGAAATCAGCTGGGATGTTTGTTTGCTATCGAACAACTGCCGCATCAAAAATACACCGCCCAAGCACGCCAGAATAACAACGGGGATTAGAATCAGTGCCAGCTTGCGCCAGTTTCGCTGCAGGAATTCAAGATTGATTTGCATGGACGCGATTGGCGGCGGCTCGACAGCTGGTTGGTTGGTTGAAGAATGAACTTTTGATGAAACACCATCATCGAGTGCAGCGCTTGTTTTTGCGGGAAACTGCGTTGTGATTTGCGACATCATGTGTTCTAAAGCCAATGCAAACTCATCCGCAGACTGGTAGCGATTATCTGGCGATTTGGAAGTGGCTTTTAATATAATCCGCTCCAAAGCTTCCGGGATTTTAGGGTTGATTGTTCTTGGTGGTGGGATCGGCGCAGTGATATGTTTGATCACAATGGCCATCGGCGTATTGGCCCGGAATGGTACGTCACCGGTAACAAGCTCATATAGCATAATCCCCAAGGAATATATGTCGGTGCGATGATCCACATCCGCACCCTGGCCTTGTTCTGGTGACATATACATTGGCGTACCAATCCCGACACCTGTTCGAGTCAAGTGAGTGGAGCTTTCAACGATCTTCGCCAGACCAAAGTCTGTAAGCAGTGGCCAATCGTCATTGGAAAGCAAAACATTACCGGGTTTGATATCTCTGTGGAAGATGCCTTGTTCGTGGGCATAGGTAAGCGCTTTTGCAACCGGAAGGATCAACTTCACGGCGTACTCCACATCCAACGCCTCACCCCGTTTCACGTCTAAAGAGCCTCCTTCGACGTGCTGCATCGCAATATAGGTGATCCCAGCATCTTCGCCATAACTATGAATAGGCACAATATTGGGATGACGGAGTTGCGCGATTGCCTTGGCTTCTCTTCGGAAGCGCTGCATGAAATTAGGATCACGAGCGAAGAACTGTGGCAATACCTTAATAGCTACATAGCGGTCCAGCGCTGGCTCGAAGGCCTTGTACACCGTGGCCATTCCGCCCTGACCTAACCTTTCTACTAACTGATATGCCCCCAGCGTATGCCCCATCAGGGAATCTTCAATACCCAAAATAGTTTTTTCTGCTCCGACAGACATCCCCTGGTGAACTTCTTCGAGTCCTTTGAGAAATTCGACTGCCGATGAAATTCTCTCAACCGGGTTCGCATCTAAGCAACGCACAACCAGATCATCCAATTCAGGTGGAATGCCTACACGCAAATGTTCGGGTGATGGGTTTGCAAGATAAATCTCGGGGGCTTTTCCAGTCAACATTTCGTAGATCGTTGCGCCCAGGGCGTAGATATCTGTTTTCGTTTCTACAGATCCGCCTTCTCGAAGTTCAGGGGCATGATATGGTTGTGGGTCAACACGGCCATCTGAAATCAATCTCCCTAACCCCAAAGCAGCGGCAATTCCAGGATTTGCAAAACGCACAACACCGTCAGATCCTAAAATTATGCTGTCAGCGTTGATATCCCCATGAGACATTTCTATACGATGAAGGATTGTCAAGAATTCCCCCATTTGTTGAGCAATGTCCAGTACAATATTTATTGGTAGGCCTTCACTATCCGCCAATATTTCTGACAAAGATTGTCCGGCAAGATTTGATTGAACAACAACAATTTGGCCGTTACTTTCCCCAAATTCTTCTATGAAAATTGCGTAAGGTGATTCAATCTGATTGATCTGTTCAGCATTCTCCTTGTAACGAGCGAGAAATTCATCCAGAGGAACCAGTAAAGAGCGGATTGCTGCGACGATCACTATCCTTTTGGTTTCAACATTCACCCCTCGATATAGAGTTTTCGTGTTATCTTCACCTATTTGCTCTTCAAGTTTGTACTTATCAAAAACGATCTCACCTAACATGCTTATTCATCCTCGATTAGAGAGAAAAGAAGGTCTGTATTGCCTACGCCGATCAGGTCGCCTGCTTGCAGCGTTTTTGGTGCCTGTACCATTTCATCATTTACAAAGGTGTGGTTTGCAGAGCCAAGATCAATGAGCAGAAATTTACCATCCAAGTATTTGATATTAGCATGCTGCCGGGACATTTGTGGGTCGCGTAAAATGATCTCGCACTTCTCACGTCCCAAGGTTTGATTTTTCCGCAGCGGATAAACCCGGCCCGCAAACTTACCAGTTTTTAATGTCAGCGTTGCAGGGGGGATCACCTCATCCAGAACAGGGGCTTCCATATCGACCATGGTCGCTCCATGCAGATCAATCTCTGGCATCGTGCTAGCAATTTCGAGTACATTGACACCACATTGAGAACAGTTTTCTGTTCCGATGGGGTTCTCATACCCGCATTCGGGGCAATTCTCCATTTCTGCTGACAAGTTTAATTCTCCTACATACTCATCGAAATTTTACTGGATGCGGTGACATTGCAATCTGTAAATTCTTGACTATAAAATATCCTTACGCTTCTGCAGCACCAGAATCAAGATAAACATCACCAAAGATTGAATTCCTAAAACTAACCAACGATCTTGTACAGTGCCGTCAAATGCCCGGCCGAATTTTTGGAGTACATTCTTGAGCACATTCTCAGCCGCACTGACCGCTTTTTGTCGGTTGCGCTGCCAATCGGCCAAGTTGTTTCCATATTTATCTAACTCGCCAGAAAAGCCTTCGGCTTGCCCTTGCCTCTTCTCCATATATTTTTCCATGGAGGATTTTTGCTTTTCGGAATAATCAGCAAACTGGACTTGAACATCATCAAAATAGCTCGTCATCTGATCAGAGCGCTGGTCGTAGTATTCGCTCATTTGCTCAGCGCGTTCATCAAAGTAGGCTTCGCTCTGGATCAAGCTTTCATCACGATATTCATCCAACTCGTACAATAGCACCGGGGTCGGTAAGGGTGTTGGGGATGATACCGGCGTGGGTGATGCCAAGGGTGTTGGGGATGGATATTGGGTTGGCGTGGGGAACGTTGTTGGAGTGGGTAGAGCGGTGGGCTCTAAGGGTTTTGCGGGTTCAGCCTGGGCCAAAGCTCTTTGCGAAACATCATCATAGAATTCTGGCGATAATAAACCTGCGATGCCTTTACAATCTTGGAAAAGATTTGTTCCCATACAAGGGCAACCAGGACGACTCTTATCTTCATTGGTCAGGGCGCTGCGCTCATCTGATGGGAGGTCCCAGCAAATATCATCGGCAATTATATCCCCCATGCCCTGAGAAATGATGAAACCCTCGAAGGTCCAGCGCGAGAAGATGACGTGGCTGATCTGATTACCGGCAGGAATCTCCTCCAGGGGTATCAGCAAGCCACCCAAAAGAAGTTGGGGAACCACCACGGCAATCAATGCGATCAGGGCTGTATTTTGGTTGGGCACGGTTGCAGAAATCAATAATCCAATTAGATATCCTGTGACAACGCCCAATACAATCGTGATAAAGAATTCGAAATAAATCTCCTTCCCTGCCACTGGCACATCCACCAAGAGAAGCGCGATCCCTAGGATTACGCCACCCTGATAAAGGGCCATAATGAAGCCCAACCACATCTTCGAAAAAATGTAGGGGATTATTTTTAAGCCAACTGCCCGTTCACGCTTATAAATATCCGATTCCTTGACGATTTCACGCACACTGCTCATGGCGCCAACCAACATGGCAACCACAGAGGACATAAACCATAAACCCATGACAAATTCGAGATTGCCCTCTACATCATGGTAAATATCTCTGCCCCATATTGCCGACATCAATCCCAAAATTGGGGCTAAGAGCAGAATCATTGCCAGCGAGACACGATCCTGGAAGAGGATTTTCATGTTTCGAACTGACAGGATGACTAACTGCCTCAAGGATGATATCTTCTTAGCTTGTTTGATGGATGGGGCAGCCGCCGCAGAAAGTTGCGCCATACTCAAACCCGCTGAAGGAGCAGCGGGTTCTTCAGCGGCCACCGCCAGTTTTCCATACACGCTTTCCTTAAATCGTTCAGCCCAATCAGCAGGCGTGCCGCGAGAAGAGTCGTCCAACAAGCGATAAATTTCATCGAACTCCATGGAGCGTTCGAGTTTCTCGCGCGGTGTGCGATAACTGTCATACCACTCCAAGGCATCTTCAGGCGCACCGTAATACACTAGATACCCGCCGGTGCCCAGAATAACGACCTTGTCGCACAACATCACGTTCTTGGTGGTGTGTGTGACCACCATCACTGTGCGGCCCTGGTCAGCCAGCTTGCGCATCAACTTCATCATTTCGAATTCGGTTCCTGGGTCCAGACCGCTGGTAGGCTCATCCAGGAATAACAAGCGCGGGCGTGTAAGCAACTCCACTCCAATCGAGACGCGTTTCAACTGCCCGCCTGATAGCCGCGAGATGACCACATCGTTGCGCTCCCACAAACCCAAATCTTTGAGGGTTTCCTCGACTGCTTCATGACGCTCTTTCTTGGAAGTATCGGGCGGGAAGCGCAATTGCCCGGCATAGTCCAGAGCCATCCAAGGTGTAAGCTCCATATGGACGATATCACGCTGGGGAACATAGCCAATATCGTCCCGGAACATGGAGTAGTTTTCATAAAGGTTGGTGCCATTGACATAGACACTGCCATCCGTGGCGGGTCGATAACCATTAATGGTATCCATGAAGGTAGTTTTTCCTGCACCACTCATACCTACGATGGCAACAAATTCGTTGGCACCGATATCCAAACTAATGTTCTTAAGCAGGTTGATTTCCTTGGTCACCCATTTGTGGATGCCCCGGGCCTCAATTTTATACCCTTGGGCAGGATCAACCTGAATACCAAGACCGGTGAAGACAAAATCATAGGGCCCAACCTTGATGAAATCACCCTCTTTTAGCCATTCATCTCCATCAATCAACGCGCCGTTGACAAAGACTCCATTGGCACTCTTGGTGTCGGTAATGCGGAAGCGTTTGCCCATGCGTTCGATGACAGCATGGAACCGGCTGACCGCGGGATGATCAAAATGAATGTTGTTATCCGAAGAGCGCCCAATAGTAATGCGATCCTGACCGCTCAAATCCAGAAATTGCATATCGGTGACCATCGAGGCCTGAGTCATCGCTGGGCCTACAGGAGCCTGAGATAGGCTCTGATACATATCCAGTACCGGTTCGGAAACCACTTGAGTTGCAAAACCTGAAAGCTCACCTTTCAACGTGGTCTGCACCTGTCCTTCTTTGGAAACTAGAAAGGGCACTTTTGAGATTACAAAAATATGCTCTGGCTCTACTGGATAGGGTTTATCTGGCTCGATTTTTTCTCCGTCGAGGATGACACCGTTGCTGGAATTTAGGTCAGTAACCCAGAATTGATCCCCCTCAACCTTGATCTGCGCGTGTCGCCTGGAAACCCCCATAGTTTTCACTTGAATTTCACATCCTGGTTCGCGCCCGACAACATACTCACCATCATAAAGCTGGATATTCTGCCAGGCATCATCTCCCACGCTGAAGATCAAGAAAAAGTTTGGATCAGGAGCAGGCATACCCAGTCCGAAGGTAGCCATCATCGTCCTATCGAGCGCGGCATCCTGCTCAGCAACCAAAGGTGTGCTTGCGTCTGAGCGGACAACTACATTTTCTGTTTCTACCTGATCGCCCGGACGAAACGGTGTAATACTCAACTCGAATTTTGTAATCTGTACAACCTGCCCAGGTTCAAGTGGCATCTTCTTCCTGGGGGGCAAGATGATATCACCTAACAATGTGCCATTCGCCGAGCCCAAATCCATAATCATGCAGCCATCATCATTGACCTCGATCTGGGTATGCCTGCGAGAGATATTTTCTTCAACAAGCATCACCTCACAGGTCGGCGCCCTGCCAATAATAGTTTTCCCTGTCTTGAGCAAATACTGAACTTTTCCCGCCTCAGAAAAAATCGTCAATACAAATCCACTTCCTTCAGTCATACGAACCTCTCCTTTTTTCAACACAATTCGCAGTCAGGTCAAAACGGGATCAATCAACATAAGATTATAAAAGTATAGTAGCATATATTACTCGAGAATAAAACGGATCTCTAGGAATCGCCGTGGTAAGGGGTCACATTTGGGGGTAGGGGGCGTGCGGAGCACGCCCCCTACCCCCAAATGTCAGGTGTCTCACGGCAATTCCCAAAGAACCAATAAAACTTACCTTAGTACTTATTCCCTTGATTCTTCTATCCTCCTTATTGTACTAAAGAAAGGAGACAAACATGTTAAAAAAACAGTATCTAAAATCACGAAAGATAAGCAAGATCACTTTCGAAATCCCCAAGGATGAACTCCCCGAGGGCGTGGACGGGCGCACCGTCCACCTGGTGGGTGATTTCAACGACTGGGATCAGGCAGCAACCCCAATGAAAAAACTCAAAGATGGAACCTTCAAAATCACCTTGGAGCTGACGCCTGGATGCGAATTTCACTTCCGTTACTTATTGGATGGTGAGTTTTGGATCAACGAATGGCATGCCGATCGCTACGCTTCAAGCCCCTTTGGTGCCGATAACTGTGTGGTAGTAACTCCAACTGAATAATCCAGCGTAAACAAAGTAAGTCCAAACTCTCTCTGTGACCGGTCTCCTGACCGAGTCACCCCCTCGGCACGGTCAGGCACCCCAAGGGCATGCTTGGCGATGACCGGCCCAAGCATCGAAGGGAAAGCATCAGGCACTTTATTTGCAGACTAATTGCCGCTTCATTCACTCGTATAAAAAATCTAAAAATTCAGTCCAGGGCAATCCCATTTAGAAATAGCAACTATGGATGAGAACACGCAAAACAAACTTTCGGGTAGCGAGCCAACCGCGTTGGCGGCTGAAACAGGCTAAACACATCATAGCAAATCCGCCCAACACGCCTGTCCTGAGCGTGTCGAAGGGGTTGGGCTACTGACCCAGAAAGAATTATCGAAATAATCCGACGTCAATATTTCTGTGAAGGATTCACCTTATGACTCTTTTGCAAAAAGCCACCAATCAAGTTTCCCGCCGGAAGCCCTCATCTGGTTGTTTTTGCAGTGGAGTCGCCTTATGAAATACCATGGTGTTCTCCATCGTTATGGACACTTGCTAGATTTACCGAACTACACCCAACCGATCTCCTTGCTCGAGGGTGATACGCCCCTGATTCCCGCTGCGCGTCTGGTAGAGCAGTTGGGAGGCGCTTTCGAGCTGTTAATTAAATTCGAGGGCCTGAATCCCACCGGTTCTTTCAAAGATCGCGGCATGACCGCGGCAATCAGCGAGGCCGTTGGACGTGGCGCTAAAGCCGTGATTTGCGCCTCGACAGGCAATACGGCTGCATCAGCCGCGGCCTATGCGGCGCGCGCTGGATTGAAGGCCGTCGTCCTAATTCCTCAAGGCAAAGTCGCTGCGGGCAAATTAGCTGGAGCCATCGCCTACGGCGCCCAGGTTGTGCAAATCGAAGGCTCTTTCGACGATGCCCTGGCCATGGTCGTGGAAATATCAGAGAAGCATCCCATCGCCCTGGTTAACTCAATCAATCCCTACCGTATTGAGGGCCAAAAATCCGCCGCTTTCGAGATTTGCGATACCCTTGGCAAGGCCCCAGATTGGCTGTGTTTGCCCGTTGGCAATGCCGGCAATATCACCTCCTATTGGGCTGGATTTTGGGCATACGACGAATTGAAAGGAACAGGATTGCCCCAAATTTTAGGAGTCCAGGCCGAGGGCGCTGCGCCGCTAGTTTTAGGTCACGCTGTTGAAAAGCCCGAAACGGTTGCAACCGCCATCCGCATTGGACGCCCAGCGCGCGGCGAACAAGCGCTCCAAGCCGCAGAAGAATCCCAAGGGCAGATCATCGCCGCAAGTGATGCCGAAATTCTGCAAATGCAAAAATACCTCGCCCAATGCGGCATCTGGGTTGAGCCGGCATCTGCGGCAGGTTTGGCAGGGTTGGCCAAAGAAATCAAAACAGGAAAGGTAAATCTCAAGGGCAAACGTGTTGTCGCAGTTTGCACAGGGCACGGGTTGAAAGATCCTGAAATCATCATAGGAAGTATGTCAAAACCAGAGACTATTTCCCCAAAGTTAGAAGCGCTGGAGGAAATTCTTTTTTCCTAGAATTTCCTTCCGAAGTGTCACGCTGAGCCGCCGAGGGCACACCTTTGGTGGCTACGAAGAATATTAGAGTGACCAGAGATCCTTCGCTCCGCTCAGGATGACATTCAGGAAAAATTATTTATAGATTACGCCTCAAATTATTATCCGCGTTATCCCGCGGTTATCTGCGTCCCACCAAATTTTCACCATGACACACCGCTACACAACTGTTACTGTTCAAGTTCCCGCATCTACGGCCAACCTCGGCCCAGGCTTCGACGCCATCGGTCTGGCCATAGATCTGTGGAATCAGGCATCTTTCAAGCTGATCGACAAAGGCTACGTTGTCCAAGCGGATGGCGAAAGCGCCGATCAGGTCCCCAAGGATGAGACAAACTACATCCTGGATTCTTTCTTTCAACTCTATCGACATCTCGGTGAGGAGATACCCCCAGGAGTAAGCCTGCGCTGCATCAATCGCGTTCCCCTGGCATCAGGGATGGGTTCCAGCACCGCCGCGCTGCTGACCGGTTTACTGGCTGCAAATGCCATGCTCGGTGCCCCATTGGACAAATTTGATCTGCTCGATTTGGCCTCCTCCATCGAAGGCCACCCAGACAATGTCGCACCGGCGCTTTTTGGAGGGTTAACCATTGGAGCGATCAAAGATGACCAGCGCGTCATGATGCACCAATATCTCATCCCCGTGATGCCTATCCTGGTCGTCATCCCTGATGTGTCTCTGCTGACAGAGGAGTCGCGCGCCCTCTTGCCAGAGATGATTCCACGTAAAGACGCCATTTTCAATCACAGCCGCACACCCTTTCTGATCGAAGCATTGCGCTCGGGAAATCTGAGTTTACTCGCCGAAGCCACACGCGATCGTCTTCACCAACCCTATCGTTTCCCCAAGATCCCAGGTTCACGTCAGGCTCTGGAACGCGCCCGTGAAGCCGGTGCGCTGGCAGCCACTCTCTCTGGTGCAGGACCAGGCCTTTTCGTTTTTCCCGGGCAAAAACGAAAATCCATCGCAGCCGCAATGCTGCAAGCTTTCGAGGATGAAGGTGTAACAGCGAGAGCATTTCAATTGGCTTCCAGTAATCAGGGAGCCAGCGTCTCGCCGCTTAAGTAACTCGTGTTACCACACGTAGCCAGGTTTTCCTGGAAATTCTGTTAAGGTTGCGTAACTTGAGTTAAGTAGATTTTTTGGTAGTGGTTGCGAAGATCAGGATTTTGACGTTCGTTCCATCCTTGGATTCAAAACTGATCTGACCATTTAATTGATTCACCAACATATGAACGATCTGCAAGCCCATATTATTTGCATGGTTTGGGTCGAATCCCGCAGGCAGTCCGCACCCATTATCAGTTACAAACAATTCGATTTCCCCAGATTTATTTGTCAGCATGCGCACATTAATAACACCCGCTTGCCTATCCTTGAAGGCATGTTTATAGGCGTTTGATACCAATTCATTCACAATCAGTCCGCAGGGGATTGCATAGTCGATATCCAAAGATATTCCCGGATCAATACTTGACTCCCGCGAAAAAACTCTAACGCTGAAAGGCCAAAACAGGATGAAAGTTGA
>JACKQG010005033.1_pt1 | contig 14888 bp, 11 predicted proteins | sample 8237621 | NCBI WGS metagenome assembly JACKQG01 (sample SAMN15677084, study PRJNA649215) | marine metagenome | biome: marine; feature: Black Sea; material: saline water; isolation source: suspended particulate matter (SPM) from the Black Sea western gyre | collected 2013-06-09/2013-06-10 | depth... | reverse complement strand
AAATATCCATCGGATAGGGCGGTTTCAAGCATAAGGGCTGAATAGTTACAAAAATTTTAGACTAATTCATAATTGGAGATTTACACAATGGAAGATGTTTACAAAAAACTTGCAATACACCTTGATAATACTCCCAGCGGTTTTCCTGAAACTGAATCCGGGGTTGAACTCAGGATTTTAAAACAGCTTTTTACAACACAGGAAGCAGAACTTGCCCTCTGCCTCGTACTTATGCCTGAACCAGTAGAAGCAATTGCTCAAAGAGCTGGCAAAGAACCCAGTGAAATAGAGCCTGTGTTAATTGAAATGGGCAAAAAAGGATTGATTATCCATATTAACAGAAATGGTATTAACACCTTTATGTTCCTTCAGTTTGTGGTTGGTATCTGGGAATATCAGGTCAACAGGCTGACCAAGGAACTGATCCGAGATTTTAATGAATATGTTCCTTTTCTGATAAAAGACCAGTATAAAAACAAGACCCAGCAGCTCAGGGTGGTTCCCGTTGCCAAATCCGTAAACACAGAACTGAATATCATGGATTATGAACAGGTTGAAAGCATTATCAAATCACAATCAAAAATTCTTGTGGCCCCGTGCATCTGCAGAAAAGAACATACGATCATGGAAAAGGGCTGTGATAAAATAAGTGAGGCCTGTCTCATATTTGGCGGAGGTGCTTATATCTATGAAAACCGTGGTATTGGAAGGACCATATCCCAGGAAGAGGCCTTGGATATTGTTAAAGAGGCTGAGAAACAGGGACTTGTTGCCCAGCCGTCCAATGCAAAAAAACCAATGAATATTTGTCTTTGCTGTGAATGCTGCTGCCAGATTCTGAAAAACATTAAAAATTTTGAGGCCCCGGCAAAAATTGTCAGTTCCAACTTCCAGACCAATGTAGATATAGATGAATGTACAGGATGTTTTGCCTGCAGGCAAATCTGTCCCATGGACGCAATTGATACAGATGAAGGGGAAACTGTGGCCATGGTAAACATGGACAGGTGCATTGGTTGCGGTCTGTGTGTCACTGTATGTGAGTTTGATGCCATGTCTCTAAAAGACAAAGCAGAGACAGAAAAGATCGAACCGCCGGCCAATCTTGTTGAAACCTATATGAATATTGCCAAGGAAAAAGGTCTTTTTTAGTAATCTGGGAAATTAGCGGTTTTCATTCGGGCACTAAATGCCTCTTTCCTTTTTTACGTTTTCATAGGCTTCCTGGATTTCTTTGAACTTGTCATTGGCAAATTTGATAAACTCTTCAGGAAGCCCTTTGGCTTCTATTTTATCAGGATGGTATTCAGTAACAAGCTTTCTATACTGTTTTTTTATCTCTTCATTGGATGAGGCTTCGTCACATTTCAGGACAGCATAATATTTATTGGTCTGTCTTACATATTTTGATTTAAGCCTTGCATAGTCTGAATTGGAATAATTGAAAATCCTGGTGGCAGATAAGAGAATGACTTCTTCTTCATTTGAAATTTTTCCATCTGCCGCAGAAACCCTTAACAGAACATCCATCATCAGCTCGATAATATTGGGCTGTGTCCTGAATACCGAATAAAATTGTATGGCAAAGGCATCAAAACTTTCATTGGAATCAACTGCCTGCCTGAAAATATTAATCGCAGTCTGCTGGCTGTTCATATCCAGCTGAAGATCCCGTCTCATAAATGTTTCAACTGCAGATATCTCATGTTCAGTTATATTGCCATCAGCCTTGGATATTTTAGCCAGCATGGAAAATGCTGCCGTAAAAAAAACAAGCTGGGCCTCCTCATTTGAAGAAAGGGTATCTGTTCCAGGTCTTGATGAAAGATATACCTGTTCCTTTTTATCCACAAATGTATGCCCAAATGCAGCGCCTGCAATAGCTCCCAAAGGACCGCCCAAAGCAAACCCTATGGTTCCTCCAATCATTTTTCCTAACCAGCTCATTTTTCTTCCTTTCAAAATAAAATCAAATGTTTTATTTGCAATTAAGATGTCTTTTTTTTATTCAGCCAGGGTTTTTTTTTCTTTTCTTTCTCTTTAACAACTGCGCATCTGGTTTCAATGGCGCCCTTGCCCAGCAATTTTTCCACTTTGGCAAAAAAAGACGGGCTTGAATCAGTCATATATTCATCAGAGAGTTTAACCAGTACAGGCGGCTTATCATCTATGCCTATTTTTAAACAGGCAGTACAATCACCAGGAAAATTTTCAATAAGGGATTTAAGTTTTTCAAGTGTAGCAACGGAAGATTTCCGGGTATCAACTTTGATCAGTACCCTATTGGTCCACTCTTCCGGCGCTTTTTCAATGGGAACTATTTTATCTGCTATAAGCTTGACAATATTTTCATTCTTCTGAACTTCTGCTTCCAGAATAACAATCTCCTCATTGGCCAGAAGTATGTGTGCTTTTGCATAGACTTCGGGAAATATCACAACTTCGATACTGCCGGACTGGTCCTCGATAGCGCTAAATGCCATCATATCCCCTTTTTTGGTTTTGTGCAGCTTATGAATTTTCACAAAACCTGCCATGCGGATCATTTTTCCATCAGCAACATCCTGGATACTTATGGAATTAACTGTGGTATATTTTTGAATCAAGTCTTCATATTTATCAAGTGGGTGACCTGTAATATAAAATCCCAGGGTTTCTTTTTCCAGGGACAAAAGCATTGTTTCATCCCATTCTTCAATATCAGGCAGTTTTGGAGTGCTTTCGGGAAGTGTGGTTCCCATATTTGAATCTGCAAATAAATCCAGTTGTGAATCAGCTTTTTCCTTTTGTATTCTTGATCCATGATCCAGGGCATCTTCGAGAACAGCCATCATCTGGCTGCGCCGGGCATTTGTGGAATCAAAAGCCCCGCACTTGATTAAAGCCTCAAGGACTTTTTTGTTCACCTTACCAACATTGACCCGCTCACAAAAATCATAAATGTTTTCAAATTCATTTTCTTTATTTCTTATTTCAGCAATAGATTCAATTGCTGCCTCACCCACATTTTTCACCGCAGCAAGGCCAAACCTGATACATCCGTCAGACACGTTAAAATGTGCACCACTCTTGTTCACATCCGGCGGCAGCACTTTTATCTTATGGGTACGGCATTCATCCATGTATTTTATGACTGCATCGGAATTGTTTCTCTCACTGGTCATTAACGCAGCAATAAACTCAAGGGCAAAATTAGCCTTTAGAAAAGCTGTTTGATAGGCAATAAGGGCATAGGCTGCACTATGGGATTTATTAAAGCCATATCCACCAAATTTTTCCATTAAGTCAAAAAGTTCTGCAGCTTTTTTAGGATCATGATTGTTTTCCTTAGCCCCTTTCAGGAAGAGTTCACGATGCGCTTCCATCATGGCAACAATTTTTTTCCCCATGGCTTTTCGAAGCCCGTCTGCATCTGCCATTGAATAATTGGCAATTACGGCGGCAATCTTCATGACCTGTTCCTGGTATAAAATTACCCCATAGGTTTCTTTTAATACGGGTTCAAGCTCTTCAAAAAGATAGACCACTTCTTCCCGGCCATGCTTTCGTTCCACATAGGTAGTTGCCATACCGCTGTCCAAAGGACCCGGGCGGTAGAGGGCTACCAGAGCGACAATATCAGAAAAACTTGCAGGCTTCAGTCTTGAAATTAAATCCTTCATACCTGAACTTTCAAGCTGAAACACCCCTGTTGTGTCGGCTTTTTGTAACAGCTCAAAGGTTTTGGCATCTTTATAATCAAGATTTAGGATATCTGGTGGAGTTTTCCCCTGGCTTTTAATCAATTCAATACAATTTTTGATAACAGTTAGATTTCTTAATCCTAGAAAATCAAACTTAACCAGCCCGAGTTTTTCAACATAATTCATATCAAACTGGGTCAGGGTCTCACCCTCTTTGCCTTTATATAAGGGCAGATATTGGTTTAAAGGTTTATCAGAAACCACAACCCCGGCTGCATGGGTGGATGCATGTCTTGGCAACCCTTCTAAAAGGAGCGATATTTCCAGCATCAGGGTCTTTTCTTCTGACTCAGCACATTTCTTTTCGATTGCCGGGACAGCTTCAATGGCCTGTGTCAGGTTTTTTGCATTATCCGGGATCATTTTGGCAATTTCATCCACTTCTGATAAAAGAATGCCGATTGCTCTTCCTACATCCCTGATAACAGCTTTGGCCTTAAGCTTTCCAAAAGTTATAATCTGGCAGACATACTCCGGTCCGCCATACCGATCAATGACATATTTATAAACCTGATCTCTACCTTCAATACAAAAATCCACATCAATATCTGGCATGCTCATACGGGAAGGATTTAAAAATCTCTCAAAAATCAGCCCATGCTCAATGGGATCAAGGGCTGTAATACCCATTGCATAGGCCACCATAGATCCTGCTGCAGAGCCTCTTCCAGGACCCACTGGCACATTTATTTTTTTTGAATATTCTATAAAATCAGCAACAATTAAAAAATATCCAGGAAATCCCATGCCAAGAATCACACTGATTTCATACTCAATTCGATCCCTGTAAACCTGTTCGTCAATATCTGGATTTGAAATCTTAATAAGCTTAAGTTTTTCTTCAAATCCTTCCATGGCCTTTTGTTTGAAGATGTCATCCTCAGACTCTTCACAGGATTGTGCATATCTTGGAAAATGATAGGTCTTGTCATCAAATTCAACATTGCATTTTGAAATCACTTCTCTTGTGTTCTCAATTGCACCTGGATAATCGCCAAAAGACTGGATCATCTCCTGGGTCGACTTAAAATACAGCTGGTCAGAATCGAATTTGAATCTGTTTTGATTGTTAAGCGTATCCCCTGTTTGAATGCAAAGCAGTATTTCATGGGCTTTATCATCACCCTTGGAAAGATAGTGGCAGTCATTGGTGGCCACCATGGGGATAGACAAACGCTGACTGATATCAAGAATTCCCTGATTAACCTTATCTTGAATTCCTATTCCATTTTTCTGGACTTCCAGGAAAAAATTTCCCTCACCAAAAGTATTCTGGTAAAACCTGGCTGCATCATCTGCAGCATCCATATTATTTTGAATAATATTTTTCGGAATATCCCCTTTAAGGCAGGCAGAAAGCCCTATCAATCCTTTTGAATTATTAGCAAGAAGTTCCTTGTCAATCCTGGGCTTATAATAAAACCCCTTGAGCTGAGCAATGGAAACCAGTTTGCAAAGGTTGGCATATCCTTCACGATCTTTTGCCAGAAGAACCAAATGTCTCAGTCCCTTATGATCTATCTGGGTCCGGTCATTCAAAGTTCTGGGAGCAACATATACTTCACACCCTATAACTGGTTTGATAGATTTTTTCCTGGCTTTTTCATAAAATGCTGCAACACCGAACATGGTGCCGTGATCAGTAATGGATACTGCATCCATACCATATTCCTGGCATCTCTTAAACAAGGAGTCCAGTCTTATGGCCCCGTCAAGAAGCGAATACTCAGTATGAAGATGAAGGTGATAAAATGGCGATGGCAATTTGCTCATTATTTAATTAAAGGCTTTCAACCCTGTAATTTGGTGCCTCTTTGGTAATGGCAACATCGTGAACATGGCTTTCCTTAAGTCCTGCAGAACTGATTTTAATAAATTTTGCCTTTTCATGAAGTTCCTGGATTGAAGCTGCCCCCAGATATCCCATGCCAGCCTTAAGACCACCAATCATTTGAACAATATTTTCTTTGACAGTTCCTCTAAAAGGTATTCTGCCAACAATGCCTTCAGGAACAAGTTCATCGTCTTCCCCTGTATCTTTCTGGTAATACCGGTCTGAACTGCCTTGTCTCATTGCTTCAACAGACCCCATGCCTCGGTATGCCTTGTAGGACCGCCCCTGGTAAAGCACAATTTCACCCGGACTTTCCTGAGTGCCTGCCAGAAGGGTTCCCAGCATTACAGAATCAGCACCTGCTCCCAAAGCTTTTGTGATATCACCGGAAAATTTGATCCCACCATCAGCAATAAGCGGAACACCGCTTGCCTTTGAAATCTCATTACAATTTCGAATGGCAGTCAACTGAGGTACGCCAACCCCGGCAACAATACGGGTGGTACAGATTGATCCCGGGCCAATACCAATTTTAACGGCATCTACTCCTGCATCTATCAAGGCTTTTGCACCAGTTTCCATGGCTACATTTCCTGCAATAAGCTGGCAATGTGGAAAAGCATTTTTAATTTTCTTGATAGCGTCAATCACATTTTTTGAATGGCCATGGGAAGTGTCAATCACAAGGGCATCCGCCCCTGCCTTTAACAATGCTTCAACCCTTTGCATCATGTCGGAACCCACACCAATGGCAGCGCCTGCCCTTAACCTGCCCAAAGAATCCTTGCAGGCATTGGGATATTTTTTTATTTTTTCAATATCCTTTATGGTGATCAAGCCTTTGAGTTTGCCCCCTTTATCCACAACCAGAAGCTTCTCAATTCTATGCCTGTGCAGCATGATCTTGGATTCTTCAAGTGTACATTTTTCCGGAACAGTGACAAGATTTTCAGTGGTCATAACTTCTCTTGCAGATTTTTCCAGATGGGTCTCAAACCTTAAGTCTCTGTTGGTCACAATACCGACAAGTTTATCCCCCTCCGTCACAGGGATCCCGGAAATTCTGTATTTGGCCATAATTTTTAAAATTTCTGAAATGGAAACATCTGGATGGACAGTAATGGGATCAACAATCATTCCGCTTTCTGATTTTTTTACCCGATCAACTTCAATGGCCTGCTCTTCAATACTCAAATTCCTGTGAATAAAACCCAATCCCCCCGCCCTTGCCATACTAATGGCCGTCAATGCTTCGGTAACAGTGTCCATGGCTGCACTGACAATGGGAATATTCAGTTCAAGTTCTCTGGTCAAACGGGTATGGGTCTTGACTTGATCAGGCAGAATAGCTGAATAGTCAGGTAATAGCAGGACGTCATCAAAGGACAGTCCTTCCTCGGATAATATATTGGACATAAGCTAACCTCCAGAAAGGAAAATGTTTATTGATACTATTAAGCCGGCAATCTAATTAAGTCTTAAACGGCCAGGCATATTTAATAATCAAGTCAGTATATAAACAGAAATAGTTAGCAAATATAACATTTTTTAGCAAGATCAATATTGGTACCAAAGACAAAAGATAACAGGGAAAGATGATTTGATTGACATAAATATTTTTTATAGCTATTTTGTCCTTTGCTTATTTTAATATTTGCTTATTAAATTGGGAAGTAAACCAAAGGAAAACTTGATAAAGAAAAACTCATGCTGTTAAAAATCAATCCACATAATCCTCAGGAACGCCAGATCGATCGAGTGGTGGATATTATTAGAAAAGGCGGAATTGTGGCCTACCCAACGGATACCTTTTATGGTATCGGGTGTGATATTATGAATAAAAAAGCCATTGAAAAAATTTATACCATAAAACAAAGAGATAAAAACAAACCCTTCAGCTTTATCTGTTCTGATTTAAAAAATATTTCTCAATATGCCAAAGTATCTAACTTTGCCTATAGAAATATGAAAAGACTATTGCCAGGTCCTTATACATTTGTTTTATCAGGATCAAAACTTGTTCCCAAAATAATGCTGACCAAGCGTAGAACTGCCGGAATAAGGGTCCCGGATAATAAAATTGCATTAGCACTGGCCAGTGCGCTTGGCTATCCCATCATTTCAACCAGCGCAACCCGTCCGGATGGGCGGGTGTTTGATGACCCGTCACTGATTCATGATCATTTTGTAAACACCATTGATGTGGTTATAGATGGAGGTCCTGTTCCGGGATCTCCTTCAAGCGTTATCTCTTTAATTGATGATATACCGGAGATTATCCGTTATGGTGCCGGTGATATTGATATCTTTGAGTAATGTGTTTGCCAGTTTTTTAAAAAAGGTAATTTTATCTTCTTTGGGATAAACAGGGTTTAATTTGCCTTTTATATCGGCCATTTCGCCTGCCCACTGTACTGCATCATCAAGATTCCCCAGACGATCTATTAATTTTAAATTAAGCGCTTTTTCACCAGTATACATTCTTCCGTCTGCAAGAGTTGTCATGGTCTGAATATCAATATTTCTAGCCTTTGCAACATCATTTACAAACTGGAGATGAAGCTCATCAACAAGGTCTTGAAGGATTTTTTTTTCTGGATCCTTAAGCTCTCTTAAGGGAGAGCCCATACCCTTGTACTTACCGCTTTTGATTACAACAGGAGAAATACCAATTTTTTTAGCGATTTCCATAATATTAGCATATTCCATTAGCACACCAATGCTGCCGGTGATGGTTCCTGGGTTGGCAACGATTCCGCTGGTTGCAGATGCAATATAGTATCCCCCGGAGGCGGCAACGGATCCCATGGAGGTGATTATTTTTTTTTCTTTCCTGGTTTTCATGATTTCCCTATAGATTTCCTGGGCAGGCCCAATGCCACCACCTGGAGAATCGATTCTTAAAATAATGGCTTTAATAGCATCATCATCTCGAAATGTTTTAATATTCTTAATAGTTTTTTTTGAAGATAATATCATACCATTAATTTCTACAATACCGATATTGCCGTCAGATGATGAGTACTGCTGTGCAAACTGAGTATTCAATATTTTTGAACCAAATGATACAAGAACAAAAAATCCAATGAAAATGACAGTTAAACAGGTGGAAACAATCATTAAGAAAAATAAAAATGGATGTCTTCTGGCAAACATATTAACGTCCTTATATAATCAGTTTTTATAAAAAAAGGGGCCGGTTCAATTTTACTTGACCGGCCCATATACACTATTCAGCACTCAGAAACGATGGTATTGTGTTTTGCGTTATTCTTTTTCAGGTATATCAGTTTTTTCTTTATCCTGTTTTTGTGGTTCCTGAGTATCATTTGCTTCAATCGGCTCCTGGATAACAGGCTCAATCGGCTCCTGGATTTTATCTGCTTTGATCTTCTTCGGGATTTTATCTGCTTTGATCTTCTCCTGGATTTTATTTGCTTCGATCTGCTCCTGGATATTATTTCTCAGGATTTCACCAAAAGAAGAGGTTGCAGGTTTCATATTCTTGGCAAACTCTTCAAGATGCTTGTCATCATCATCTTCTTCAAGGCGCTTGATAGAAAGGCCGATCCGTCTTTCATCACTATTGATGTTCATTACTTTTGCAGTAATGGTTTCACCGTTCTTGTAGCGTTCTTTAGGACTTTTCACATTCTCTTTACTGATTTCAGATACATGAACAAGTCCTTCAATACCCTCTTCTAATTCAACAAATACACCAAAGTCTGTCAAATTGGTGATAACACCGGAGATCTCCTTGCCCACTTCATAGCGAAGGGCAACTGATTCCCATGGGTCTGCCTGGGTTTGTTTTATCCCTAAAGAAAATCTTTCATTGGATTTGTCAATATCAAGGACTACGGCTTGAATAGTTTCATTTTTCTTATATACTTCAGATGGATGTTTGATCCTCTTTGTCCAGGAAATATCAGAGATATGAACAAGTCCGTCAATATCATCATCAATTCCAATAAAAAGTCCGAATTCAGTAATATTTTTAATTTTACCCTCAATAATAGTCCCTACCGGATATTTTTGAGAGATAACTTCCCAGGGATTATCTACAGTCTGTTTGATCCCAAGAGAAATTCTTCTGTTCTCAGGTTTCAGGTCAAGCACGACGGCTTCAACTTCTTCACCAACAGTTACCATCTGGGATGGATGTCGAATTTTTCTTGTCCAGGACATTTCAGACACATGAATGAGTCCTTCAACCCCTTCTTCAAGTTCGATAAATGCACCGTAATCGGTCAGGCTGACTACACTGCCGACTATTTTTGAATCAACTGGGTATTTTTCAACTGCAGTTGTCCATGGATCAGGTGTCAATTGTTTCATGCCAAGTGATACTCTCTCTTTTTCAAAATCAAAAGAAAGAATCTTGACATTAATTTTATCTCCTATGGAAAAAAGTTCTGAAGGATGTTTAACCCTGCCCCATGAAATATCTGTTATATGGAGAAGACCGTCTACACCGCCAAGATCCACAAACACACCGTATTCAGTGATATTTTTAACAATACCTTCCATGACCTTACCATCTTCAATGGCCTTAAGGGTGGTTGTTCTAAGTTTATCCCGATCTGCTTCAAGAAGAACTCGTCTTGAAAGTACAATATTGTTTCTTTTTTTATTATATTTGAGAATTTTAAATGTATAGGTCTTGTTAACCATTTCATCCATGTTCCGGATGGGTCGAAGATCAGCCTGTGATCCTGGAAGGAACCCAAGCAACCCTATATCAACTGAAAAGCCACCTTTAACCCGGCTGGTAATGACACCTTTGATAGTCTCATCTGCATCGTAAATGTCTTTAATTGCATCCCAAACTTTAACTTTTTTGGCTTTTTCATGTGACAGAAGAACTGTTTCTTCTTCTTCATCCCACACTTCAATCATTACCTCAACTTTGTCGTTGACTTTGACATTTACATTGCCTTTCTCATCAATGAATTCCCGAATAGAGATCTGTCCTTCAGATTTATATCCAACATCTACAAGAACCATGTCCCTGGCAACAGATATTATAGTTCCAGTTACTACTTGACCTTCCTCAAACTTTTTAAGGCTGGACTCATAGATGCCCAAAAGCTCTTCCATGGTTTCTTCACCTGTAATTTCAGACAAAGTAACTTCTTTTTCTTCTAAACTAGCCGCTTCTTCTAAAGTAGCTTCTTTTTCCTCTAAAGTGACTTCTTCTTCTAAAGTAGCTTCTTTTTCTAAAGTGACTTCTTCTTCTAAAGTAGCTTCTTTTTCCTCTAAAGTGACTTCTTCTTTCTCTAAGGTTTCAGTATTCATTTTTTGATTTTTGTTTTCTTCAGCAATGTCATTCATTAATATTAATCTCCCTAAACGTATTTTATACTCCCCCACAAAAACAAAATTATGGTCAAGTACAATTTGCCTTTATATCAAATGAAAATAAAAAAATCAACAAAATTATTAAGCTTTTCAGGCCTTCTCAATGCATTTGACCATTTTTTCAACCACCTGCTCAATGGTTAAAAATGAGGAGTCAATTTTAATGGCATCTTCTGCAGGCTTTAAGGGTGCTGTTTTTCTTTGAGAATCTTTCCCATCCCTTATTTTCATCTCTTCTTGAACCAGCTTAATATCCTTTGTTTCATCGGGCATTTCATCATTCCGCCTTTTTGCACGAATACATAAATCTGCAAAAAGGAAAAATTTATGTACGGCATCAGGAAATACCACCGTTCCCATATCCCTGCCTTCAAAAACCGCATCCTTTGTTTTTGCGATATTCCTTTGAATACCCAGCAGGGCTGCTCTTACCTGCGGTTTTGCAGAAGATGCAGATGCCAACATGGATATGTCGGGTGTCCTGATAAAATTTGTTATATCCCTGCCCGACGATATTAAGATGAGCCTATCATTTTCCATCAAAAAATTAAGATCCAGATGTTTTAAAAAATCGTCAAGAACTTCATCATTTTCCCAGTCAATTCCCTGTCTTTGGATTTCATAGGCCACCCCCCTGTACAAGGCGCCAGTGTCAACATAAACACATCCCAGTTTTTTTGAAAGCATCCTGCTTACCGTTGTTTTACCTGCCCCGGCCGGACCGTCAATGGTTATAATTCTGGTGTTCATAAGTAAATCCTTATTTTTCTAAAACCTTTTTCAGGGCAGCTATAAAAACAATATTCTCTTCTTTTGTACCCGTATTCACCCTTAAAAACGTATCAAACCCGTATGATTTCATTGACCTTACGATAACACCCAATTTCAGCATTTGTTCAAATACCTGGGTTGCATCTGTTTTAAGATCCATCATTAAAAAATTAGATTGGGTGGGCAGGCAGTGAATACCAAGGACAGCAAGTTGATCATACAAAAAATCAAGACCATCATGGGTGGTTTGGATACTCTTGTTTAAAAATTGTTCATCCCCAATGGCAGCAACAGCTGCCGCCTGGGCAAGAGTGTTCACATTAAAGGGTTGCCTGATCCTGTTTAAAATTTGCGCAATTTCAGTATCCATTATGCCATACCCTATTCTGAATCCTGCCAGTCCATAGGCTTTAGAAAATGTCCTCAAAGTGACAATCCTTGGATCATCTAATGGGTTTTGCAGGGAATTATAAACTGCTTTATCCCTTACAAATTCAATATAGGCTTCATCCACAACAATAATGACATCATCCGGCACTTTTTGTGAAAATTCATTGAATTCATTATAAGTAATTGTACTGCCTGTTGGATTAAATGGGTTGGTTATAAAAATCAATCTGGTTTTAGATGATATTTTATCAACAATGCCTTCAAGATTTGTTGAAAAATCAATTAAAGGAACCATGACAGGTATTGCTTTAGCTGTTTTAACACTGATTTCATACATTAAAAACGAGGGGAGCGGCATTAAAGCCTCATCACCAGGATTTAAAAAGCCATGGGCCAAAAGTGCGATAATATCATCAGACCCGTTCCCCAAAACAATATTCTGCGTGTTAACATGAAATTTTTGGGCCAGCATACCATTTAAAACAGGGGCTGTGGATTCAGGATACCGGTTCATGACCTTCATATGTTTTGAGACTGCATCATAAACCTTTGGTGAAAATCCAATGGGATTTTCATTGGAGGCAAGCTTGATCACATTGGAAATATTGTACTCTTGTTCAACCTCCTTGAGAGGTTTGCCTGGCTCATAGGGCTTAATTGTTGCTATTGATTCACTGATTTTAAATTTCATGGTCTGATCTCTTTATATAAAAGTGCTGAGATATGAGTCTTGAGTAGTGAGAAAAAACCATTCGTTTTGTTTCCCTCACATCTCACATCTCTTTCATAATCTGTTGTGCCCTCCAGGGCATGTGCGTTAATTACGATGAAAAGAATAATAATTAGTTATGATTTGAAATTTTGTCAATGGCTATGATAATTAAGAGATTAGAATTAAACAGATAAGGTTAAGGATTTTTATGAAAAATAAGGTAACCATAGGGCTTGAAAAGCTTATCACAGATCCACCTGAATACCTGAAAGGAAAAGGGCTAGGCCTGTTATCCAACCCGGCATCCGTTGACTGTCGTTTCACGCATGCATCAGCACTTATCCATCACTTTTTTCCAGAACAATTAAAAGCATTATTTTCTCCACAGCATGGTTTTTATGCTGAAAAACAAGACAACATGATCGAGTCCGGCCACTTTATGGAACCCCAACTAAATATTCCTGTATACAGTTTATACAATGATACAAGGATTCCAACCCAAAAAATGTTCGATCAGATTGATGTTTTACTTATTGATATTCAGGATGTTGGCACACGGGTTTATACCTTTATTTATACTGTTGCCTATTGCCTTGAAACGGCGGCAAAGCTTAAAAAGCAGGTTGTTATTCTTGACCGGCCCAACCCCATCGGCGGAACACAGATTGAAGGCAATATTCTTTCAAAAGATTATGCCTCCTTTGTTGGCAGATTTCCTATTCCCATGCGGCATGGATTGACCATTGGAGAAATTTCACAATTTTTTAACCAGGAATTTCAAATAGGGTGTAACCTGACTATCATCCCCATGAACGGCTGGAAAAGGCAGATGTATTGGCAGGACACAGGGCTTTCCTGGATCGCCCCTTCCCCGAATCTGCCCACACCGCAATCATGCATGGTTTATCCGGGACAGGTTATTTTTGAAGGCACTAACATATCTGAGGGGCGCGGCACAACTTTGCCTTTTGAGCTATTTGGTGCCCCTTTTCTGGACACTAAAAAAATTAAACCCGAGGCTGATGAATTGATAAAAGGCGCTTTCCTGCGTCCCGTAAATTTTGAACCCACTTCCGGGAAATGGCAGGGCAATATTTGTAAAGGTTTTCAAATTCATGTTACTTCAAAAAAAGAGTTTAAGCCTTATTTTTCATCCCTGGTCTTAATGCAATTGATTATCAAGCATCACAAAAATGACTTTAAATTTAAAACCCCACCCTATGAATATGAATTTGAGCGGATGCCCATGGATCTGATCCTGGGCAGCAAAACACTTCGAAAAAGACTGACCAATTTAGAAGACATAAGTCTTTTATCAGATCAATGGCAGGACGAACTTAAACAATTTAAATCCCTTTCAGGAAAATATTATTTATATGAATGATCAAGATCAGGCTGACTCATGGAAAAGGATGAGTTTTAAAGGCAACAAAGTTTGGGCTCAAACAGACACTAATAAAAACCTTTTGATTGAAAAAGGATTGGTATTGATAAAGTACAATTTAAAACAAGATTATGAATACCGGGTCAAGCCCGAGAGCCTGAGCCCTGAAGAACAGTCTGTTCCAGCTAAAAAAAAATCAATGTCTCTTCCATCAGCAATAAAACCCAAGGCCCAAAATGTCACAAAAAAACAAAAACTTGAAACAGACCTGCCCCACAATTGCATTAAAATCTATACCGATGGCGCATCCTCAGGCAATCCTGGTCCTTCCGGCATTGGTATTCTTCTTATTCATGGTAAAAATAAAAAAGAAATCTCACAATATATTGGTGTGGCAACCAATAATATTGCAGAGCTGACAGCCATAAAAAGGGCTTTGGAAGAACTAAAGCGAAATGACTTGCCCGTTCGTATTTTTTCAGACTCAAGTTATTCTATCGGATCATTGACAAAAAACTGGAAACCCCAAAAAAACCAGGCGCTTATTTATGAAATCAGGACATTAATGAATAAATTTTGTGACCTTTCATTCATTAAAGTAAAAGGGCATTCAGGGATTAAAGAGAATGAGGTAGTAGATTTTCTTGCAACATCTGCAATCAAAAAAGGCCCGCAATAATGCAGGCCCTCTTT
>JACKQG010005032.1_pt1 | contig 14889 bp, 11 predicted proteins | sample 8237621 | NCBI WGS metagenome assembly JACKQG01 (sample SAMN15677084, study PRJNA649215) | marine metagenome | biome: marine; feature: Black Sea; material: saline water; isolation source: suspended particulate matter (SPM) from the Black Sea western gyre | collected 2013-06-09/2013-06-10 | depth... | reverse complement strand
CCCTTGACCTGGCCGATCGTGGATATGTACTCCAGACCGGCAGAATCACACAGGAGGGCTCGGGTCAGGAACTCCTTCAAAGTGACATATTCCGTTCTGCTTTCTTAGGTATTTGATCAGCCTGCCAATTTTCAATGTCATACAGTATAGGCCCAAGCCCCAGACCGCCTCCTAAAGTCACAGGCCCGCCAAAAATCCAGGAATACATCATTGACCTTGAAATGGGGCCGATCCAAGTTAATCATCTGAAAGATTTGGATAACAATCGTAACGGCACGTGCTTCCCCCTTTTTTTCTTTTTGCAGTGCCTACATTCCACCTTCCTCATCTTGAAATCTTTTTTTGTAGAAACCTGGGATTTGATGAAGACACATGCCTTGGTTTGCTCAGTTTAAGAAAAGAGATGCCGAAGGCCACAATCCCCGCATTACAAAGCCAAAAAAAATATGCGCTCGAAAAAAAATGCTTGACATACCAATATAGCTGTGCTAACAAAATACTCAAATGAGCAATAATAGCTCACATGAGCGGCAAAGAATCATGGAATTAGATAGGCTCAACATCAAAGTCTGCAGGCTTTTCTACGAAGAGCAGTTCACAAAGACTGAAATCGAAAAAAAGCTTCAGATCTCCCGTTTCAAAGTGGCCCGTATCCTAAAGGACGCCAATCGTAGCGGCCTTGTAAAGATCCAGATTAACGAGCCAGATGCAGATCTGTCCGAGCTTGAAAGGGAGTTGGAGGCGAAATTTGACTTGAACAGCGCTGTTTTAGTTTGGGATGACGAGGAATCTCTTGAACGCCTTAAGAAGAAGGTGGGGGAGGTTGCAGCCAGTTATCTCCTTGGGATTCTCAAGAAAGGCGATGTCTTTGGCGTAGGGTGGGGAACGACTACCTATGAACTGGTAAATGCACTTCCAGATGCAGTCGGGAAAAAAGTACGCGTAGTCCAGGTCAGCGGGGGAAACACAGCTCTTTCCTCGGGCATCGACAGCCAGGCCCTCACTATGCAGTTGGCAAAAAAATTTGGTGTTGAGCCGTATCTCCTCCACGCACCTACGCTTGTGGACAGGCCGGAAACCAGAGATGCTCTTATGAAAGAAAGCGCTTTGCAGCAGATATTCAAGATATATCAAAATATCAACATGTTGATAGCGGGGATCGGTGCGTTTTTTCCAGGCGGATTTATTGGTACCCGCCATATTGATCATTCCGAAATGGAAATGCTGCCTCAAGAGGACGTTGTTGGGGAATTCCTCACATACTGCTTCGATGTCAAAGGGAACATATGCCAAACCGAGACGTTGAATCGTATCATCGCCATTCCCATCGACGTAATCAGAAAGGTCCCATGCTCCGTGGCAATCGCTGTGGGGCACGAGAAAGCGGTGGGGGTAATCGGTGCTATCCGTGCCGGATTGATCAATACACTGATCACCGACACGACATCAGCGAAAACCATGTTGCAAAATGTTAACTGATCACCAACGATAATGAAGAGAGTGGTGATCATAGAAACAAAACCACAGAAAGGAGGAGAGTAATTGAAGAAGATGCAAGGAAACCGAAATGAACGAGGAGAGTGGTGATCATAGAAACAAAACCACAGAAAGGAGAAGCGTAATGGAAGAAGATGCAAGGAAAACCGAAATGAACGAGGTGGGAGGAGTTCCCAAGGGGCCTGGGATGACCAGGCGTGACTTTATTAAAAAGGTTGGTGTAGCTGGAGCTGTAGTGGGTGCGTCGACTGTTTTAGGGGCGCCGTCGATCATTAAGGCCAGCAGTCTCAAGAGTGGACCTATCAAGATAGGGCTTCTTGAGGATCGGTCCGGAAACTTTGCTCTGTTCGGAATCCCCAAGCACCACGGCACGCTTTTGGCAATAAAAGAGATCAATGAGGGCTATACATTACCCGGAGGGCCAACAGGGCCTGGTGGTTTGGGTGTCTTCAGCAAGTGTGCCTCCATCCCGCCTGTTGAAAACATTAAAGATGGTGTCATAGATAAAGGAGGTTCTCTAAAGGACGCTGGGGTCGTATTCAATGACACCGACGAGATCCTGGTGAAATCGGGGGAAAAGGGTCTCCTCGGTCGAAAGGTGGAGTTGATTGATCCAGATCCCCAGTCTGACAACCGGCGCTTCCAATCTCTTACCAACCGTCTCATCATGGACGAGCAGGTGGATGTAATTATGGCCGGCTTTGCCAGTGCAGAACGTGAGGCAATCCGCCCAATAATGGACAAAAATAAGCAATTATATTTCTATAATAACCAATATGAGGGGGGCGTAGCAGACAAATACACATTCTGTACTGGCGCAGTAGCTGAGCAACAAATTATTCCCGCCATGCAGTATTGTGTTGCCAATTTCGGCCCGCGGTTCTACATACTAGCTGCAGACTACAACTTTGGTCAGCTAAGCGCTATGTGGTCCCGTGCAATGGCGCCGATTGTAGGGGCCAAAGTCATTGGTGAGGAATTTATACCGCTCAGCGTTTCCCAGTTTAGTTCCACCATTGCCAGGGTCCAGAAAGCCAAACCTGACTGGTTGATGATGTATATTACTGGTGCTAACCACTCTAACTACTATCCCCAGGCCAATGCGGCTGGAGTAAAATTCCCAATGGGATCAAGCATTAACATGGCGCAAGGCTATGAGCATCTCCGTTTCAGCGCACCTGCCCTTTCCGGCATGTACGTGGCCGTAAACTACATGGAGGAGATCCCAACTAAACGGAATCAATCTTTTGTCAAACGATGGCGTGAAATGTTTCCCAAGGAGCCTTATATCTCCCAGCAGGCTCAGAACGCCTACATCGCCATCCATCTTTATGCCAAAGCTGCAAGGTTGGCCGGGACGACAGACCAACAGAAGGTGCTTGAGGCATTGGAATCGGGCATGGGTATGGAGGCCCCAGAGGGATGGGTATTCATGGATCCGGCAACTCACCACCTGAGCCACTACATACGCATGGCCAGGTGCGACGATAACCATAATATCTCATTTGTTAAGGAATGGCCAACTGTTGAACCATGGTGGACTCGTCGTTTGGGCACAAACCTGGTGAAACATCCTGAGTTCAAGCAGTACACCCCTGCTGAAGATCCATACTTCAAGAAAAATCTAAAGTAAAACAAAGGAAATCAAGGGCACCGGATTAGACTCTTCCGGTGTCCTTGACCTGCGGGGTGGTCAAGACATGACGCTTGGGTTTATGGGCAATCTATTCTATCAGTACGCGGACAATATGGCATTTCTGCTGCTGGCAGCACTTGGTCTTATCATCATCCTCGGAGTACTTGATATCATCAACCTTGCCCACGGTGAGATGATAATGATGGGGGCCTATGTTACCACTATCACCTACCAGTTGGGGCTTCCACTCGGGCTCTGCATCGTGGTCAGTGCCGTGGCAGTAGGTCTCTTCGGTCTTGTAGTGGAACGTCTCGTTATAAGAAGGTTTTCCAATGACAAGCTGGGAGCCATGGTAGCGACTTGGGGGATCAGCCTTATCTTGAGCCAGGGGACCCTCATAATCTTTGGACCATCCATGGCCCCCGTCCCTCTCCCTCAATGGAAGCTCTCCTTTGGAGGGTATTCTTACTCTGGCTATCGCATCTTCCTTTTTGTCATGGCCCTGACTGTCCTGGCAGGCCTCTGGACATACCTTTACAAAATAAGGATTGGCGTCTTCACACGGGCAACCATGCAGAAGCAGGAGATGGCCCAAAGTCTTGGTATTGATACGCGAAGAATTGAATCGCTCACGTTTGCCATCGGTACCGGTTTAGCCGGGCTGACAGGGGCCCTCTATGCGCCTACCACAACGATCGTACCTCTTATGGGGACCACCTTCACCGGTATGGCATTTATCACCGTGGTAGTGGGGGGTGGGGCTAACCCGATCATTGGTGCCCTTGGCAGCAGTGCAGTCCTTTCTTGTATAGTCACCCCTCTTTCCAGCACATTAGGAACATTCATGGGTCGAATAGGGCTTCTGATTTCAGCACTGGTAATCATACGATTCCTTCCAACAGGGATCTCCGGGTTCCTGAGAGATCTCAGACGAAGGAAAACCGATGACAACATTTCAGATAGTTGACAATGAAAAAATACTTTAACCTCCTAAACGGGCCCAACACGATTGGCAATTCGACGCCTTCCTGGGTAATCTTTTCCGTTATTCTTGCCCTTTTTCTTTTATATCCCCTATTCGGGTCAAGATTTATGGCCTCGAATATCTCTCTATTCGTCCTATATGTCCCGATAGCCTTTGGACTGAGCCTGCTTTGGGGCTACTGCGGTGTCCTCAGCTTCGGACAGATGGCGTTCTTCGGGATTAGTGGGTATGTCTATGGAATTATAGCTGCCAATTTTCAGGCCTTTCCAGGGGGAACCTGGATTGCCTTGGTTGCTGGTATAGTGGCTACAGTTCTTATGGCCGGTTTCTTTGCATATTTTGTATTCTACGGTCAAGTAAGTAGCTGGATTATTCCTGTTTTGACTCTTGTACTGACCCTTGTCATGGAAACCTTTATGGGGCAAACAGCGGGTTATCAATGGAAAGTTGGAAACGCTCTTCTCGGCGGTTACAATGGGATGACAAATATTCCTTCAATCAAGGTGGGTCCAGTTGCCTTTATGAGTGGAACATACGCCTTGTATTACCTGATCATTGGATCTTGCGGCTTAATATATCTTGCCCTTCGAGTACTCATTAACTCCAAATGGGGCAGCATAATCGTTGCCATAAGGGAGGACTTAGAGCGCACACGAACAGTCGGGCACAACGTGAATCTAATACAAGTACTGGTATTTGTTTTGGCGGCTTCCTTAGCCGGACTGAGCGGCGTTTTCTATGTTTCGTGGGGCAACTATATAGATCCATCCACCATGGGGCTTATCAGTGCAACAATGCCAGTTGTTTGGGTTTGTGTTGGTGGGCGTGAGAGCTTCCTCGCAGTCCTGATGTCTACCATAGTATTGGGTTACGTGGCGGATCTCCTTTCCGTTTACGGTGGCCAGTATGCCTTTTTGGTCAGTGGGGCGCTATTGCTCGTTGTGATGCTCTTTTATCCACAAGGGATCTTCGTTTCCATTGCCAGAAGATTTGAAACAACGAGGAGACAGAAAGATGCCGATGCTCGAGGGGCAGAACGTATAGAGATTGGAAAGACTATAAGCATGAAGAGAGCAGCCGCTAAGGTCCTGTCGGAGGCGACCCCCACTGGACACGGTCTCATCTTGCAGGGAAAAAGGCTTTCCAAATCATTCGGCGGTATAGAGGCAATCAGGGATTTAAGCTTCGAAATGGAGCGAGGGGAGCTTCGGTGCTTGATCGGTCCTAATGGAGCCGGCAAATCTACTTTTTTTAATCTGTTGACTGGTCTTTACAGTCCTGATTCGGGGGAGATCTACTTCAAGAATGAACCCATTACCACTCTTCCTTCCTTTCAAAGGATTCGGCGAGGTATCAGCTTGAAATTTCAGACCACAAGGACTTACCAGAATCTCACCGTTGCTGAAAACCTTCAGATTCCTTATCAATCAATGGATGAAAGAAGTGAAACTAGGGACCGATTGGGGTGGGCTTTCGAAGCCTTTGGGCTGAATCAGCTTATGGATCATCCTGTGAAAGGCCTCAGTCACGGACATCAGCAATGGCTCGAGATCTGTCTTGCGTTAGCCACTGATCCTGAATTGCTTTTGCTTGATGAGCCAACAACAGGAATGACTCCCGAAGAGACTTCCCATACTGCTGAATTTGTCAAAGTCCTCAATGAGATTGGGATATCAGTCTTAGTGGTGGAGCATGATATGGCATTTGTCCGACAGATTACCAGCAAGGTAACCGTCCTGCATCATGGTTGCATTTTTGCAGAAGGAAGCCTGCCCGAAATAGAGTCAAACAAGGAAGTCCGAAGAATATACCTCGGGGAGTAGTATATGGGTGAACCTATCGTTGTCATCTCAGAGATCTATGCGGGATATGGTAGCGGTGACGTGCTTCAGGGTGTTAATCTCACGATCGGCAAGGGAGAGATTGTTGCAACCATTGGACGCAATGGTGTGGGAAAAAGCACCTTGATGAAGGCCTTGATTGGGATCATAGATGTTCGAAAGGGCTCTATAAGTTTTGAAGACACAGATATCACAATACGTTCCCCGAAGTGGCGTGCCCGAAAAGGGATAGGGTTTGTCCCCCAGGGGCGCGAGATCTTCCCTGAGCTGAGCGTGGAAGAAAACCTTCTCACAGGGGAGCAGGTAGGCATGGCTAGGGCCAAAAGGAAACTACGCTATGAACTGGTGTATGAATATTTCCCGATTCTCAAGGAGCGTAGGCGACAGAGAGGGGGGACCCTGAGTGGGGGACAACAGCAGATGTTGGCTATCGGCAGGGCCCTTGTTGGTAATCCTGAGCTTCTCCTACTGGACGAACCTTCAGTCGGAATACAGCCCACTATAATCCAACAGATCGGAAGATCCCTTCTAATGCTGAACCATGAGGAGGGGTTAACCATATTCCTTGTGGAGCAAAACATCTCGTTGATCGAGAATGTGGTCCAACGGGCCTATGCCATGGACAAGGGACGGATTGTCTCGGTATTGGATGGGGAACAGGTCAAAGATAGAGACCTTTTAACACAATACCTGGCTATGTGAGATAGTGTTCTTGATAATCAAATAGTAATCTTTGCGTAATGGAAAGGAAAAACACTATGGCAGTTCACCATCTGAATGAAGAAGTCCAAGGAAACTTCCATTATACAATTGGACCATATTCTAAACCGGTTATGACTGTGGATCCAGGCGACACGATAGTGATCGAAACACTCGATGCCTTTGGCGGAAAAATCAGAGACGAAAAAACAAAGCCAAGTCAAGTATTGGAGTTTCCCAATGTCAATCCATTAAATGGACCGATATTTGTCAAGGGGGCTGAAAAAGGGGACTCGCTTGCGGTACATATCAAAGCTATCAGCCCCCGTGGACCACAGCCAAGAGGGACGAGTTGCTTAATTCCTTTCTTTGGGGGGCTTACAGGCACGAAAAAGAGCCCGACGCTTCAGGAACCGCTTCCCGAAATCGTCTACAAAGTAGAAATCACAGAACATGATATCATTTGGAGAGACCGAATTCGTTTCCCGTATGACCCATTTGTCGGCACAATTGGCACATCCCCCGAAATTGACTCCATCAATTCACTAACTCCTGAAAGTCATGGTGGAAATATGGATCTCCCGAATGTCCGGCCAGGAAATACCATCTATTTACCGGTCAATACAGATGGAGCTTTGCTTTTCGTAGGCGATTGTCATGCCACCCAGGGAGACGGGGAGCTCTGCGGGGTAGCTATTGAATTTCCAACAGTGACAACGCTCGATCTGGACTTGGTTAAAGGTTGGAGCATCGAATGGCCAAGAATTGAAAGTGAAGAATACATTATGAGCGTTGGGAGCGGACGCCCCATGGAAGATGCTGTCAAGATTGCCTTCAGAGACCTCATTTCATGGATGGAAGAGGGATATGGGTTTGACCGGTACGATGCCTATTTCATATTGACTCAAACGGCTCGTGTGCGCATCGGGAACATGGTGGATCCTAATTATTCAATCGGGGCAAGCATTAGTAAGCAATATCTTGCCGAATAGCACGACGATTCTTCTCGCGATTCCGAGAACTATTGAAAGAGAGAGTGAACGCTTACAGATGATGGGACAAACTTGTGATAGTCATAGAGATTTAGTCCCTGAGGATCAATCGGATTTCTTGCTCTATACAGGAACGGGATGGTATGAATAAGATCTTCTATGAAGAGTTACTTAATGGGTGGTGCCCCCGGGTTTCAAACGATGAGGCGCTTATTTGTGTTTTTGAAAAGGTACGGGATATTCCATACGGTTCAACTGGAGAGAGGAATCCTGAGAACATCGTTACGGAAAACCTCGGGTCTTGTTCCGGAAAGCATATCCTTCTGAGCAACGTTTTCAGGACGCTCGGATTTGAAACAAGGATACTTACCTGTCTTCACTTTTTCAATGAGGCGCTTCCCTTTGGGAATGACTATCCTGAACCCCTAAATGAGCTCCTGCAAAATCACCACATCATTGATTTCCATCACTTCATTAAGATCAAGAAGGGCGGGATATGGTTAAATGTTGATGCTACCTGGGACGCGCATCTAAGTAAATTCGGATTTCCTATTAATTTGGAATGGAGAGGAGATAGTGACACAACCCTAGCTGTCCACCCAATCAAGTTCTACCCTGAAACTGATGATGTTATAGGTCTAAAAGAAGGGCTTATTGCAGAGCTGTCACCGGAGGACCAAGTTCTAAGGGCCAACTTCTTGCGACTGCTCACAGACTGGTTCAAGGAAATCCGGTCAGAGGACTGATTGAACCTTTCTTAAACGCCCAATCATATGACCTGTTTTTCTTATTGAGGGTTCTGAAATGAGATCGTCAAACTATTTTGCAGGCATTGATGCAGGAACTACTGGAACCACAGTAATGCTTGTAGACTTGAGCGGCGAAGTGATTGAAAGCTCTTACAGAGAATATCCATGTACTTATCCTCATCCCGGGTGGGTAGAGCAGGATATAGTACTAGTTTGGGAAATGATTTGCAAGGCCAGCCAAGAGATTTTTTATCGCACCGGTATCAATCCGATAGATGTTCTTTCTATTGGGGTATCAAGCCAACGAGGCACCTTCGTCTGTGTTGATTCAACTGGTTCTCCCCTCCATAATTCTATCGTATGGAATGACTGCCGGGCAAGTGATCAGGCAAGCAGACTTTCTGAAAAAATCGATCCCGAAAATTACCAGAGGATTACGGGTATGCCGATTTCGGCACTTTGGGCCGCGCCTAAGATTATGTGGCTTGTGGAGAACCGCCCCGATATTATTGAAGAAACTTACAAGATAATTAACGGGCAGGAATATATCCTTGGTCGATTAGGTACAGAGACCCTTTTCTCGGACCCATCTTCGCTTACACTTAACGGAATGATGGATATAGATTGTCTTGACTGGAGCGACAAAGTGATATCTGCCCTTGGACTTCCAATGGAGAAGTTTCCAAAGATGGTTACCCCATCCAGGCAGGAGGGCGTAGTTTCCGGAAAGGCCTCATCTGAAACTGGGTTTGCAAAAGGGACACCGGTATGCCGGGGCGGAGGGGATCAGCAGTGCGCAGCCATTGGAGCTGGAATTATCACCGAAGGTATGGCGGAAATCACGATTGGTACCGCTGCCATGATGGTTGCTCACATCGACAGCAGAAAGGAAGACCCTAAGAAATATGCGTATATCGGTGGCAATGCAATTCCCAAAAAATGGGACATGGAGGGCGGCGCATTCGCATCGGGGGCATGCCTACGGTGGTGGAGGGATACGTTTGGTCAAATGGAGATTGAGACCGCTACGAGGCAAGGTTTAGATGTATATGAGGTGATGACTCATGAGGCGTCAAAAGCCCCTCCTGGTTGTAAAGGGCATCTTTTTTTCCCCTTTTTGAACGGACAGGTGACCCCGACATACGATAGCTGCGCAAGGGGAGGAACTTTGGGCCTGACACTTGCCCACGATAGATCTACCATGATTCGTTCTGTGTTGGAGGGGACTGCCTTCGAGCTTAAGATGGTAGTGGAGGCCCTTGAGAAGGTACTTGGGCGACCATTTGATGTTGTTAGATTGACTGGTGGAGGGGCCAAATCTGAGCTGTGGACACAGATTCAATCTGATATTTATGGAAGGCCGATCGAGACATTACAGATCGCTGAGTGTACGACCTTTGGGGCCGCCATTTTGGGGGCTTTTGCCGCAGGTGTGTTCAGCAGTATTGAGGAGGCGGTGGTAACAATAGTTAAACCTCGGAGTTCTATTGAGCCTAATACCAAAAACGTCGAGCTTTATGATGAACTCTACTCCATTTTTCATGACACCTATCAACTCCTCAGGGAAGCAAGGGTCTATGAGAGAATGTCTCAAATCCAGAACAGGCTCTAAAACGCCTTGGGCATCATTCATCCCTTCGACTAAGTTAGTGATATTTTCCCTTTTGCCTTTTTGGGTATTTGATCAGCCTGCCGAGATCTATTCAACTCCTTCCAAAATCCCTGCCTCTCTCATGATTTCTTCAATGGTTGCCTTCTGCTCTTTGCCAAGGGGGAGCAGGGGAGGGCGTACCGGGCCGCCATACATCCCTATCAGGTCCAAGGCCGCTTTCAGTCCCGGAATCCCGAAACGGGAGGTTACCGCCGCGTTGGCCGAAATAAGCCTAAGCTGGATGTCACGCGCCCTTTTCATGGCCCCGTTTTGAAAGCACTCCACAATTTCAGATAGGGCATGAGGCGCCACTGCGGCAAGGGCCATGACACCACCCACGGCCCCAACTGTCAGGGCCGGCAAAAGGAAACTTCCTGAACCGGCCAATACCTGAAAATCGCCACTCTTGTGGAATACCTGTCCCATTTTCACCACATTACCGGAGCTCTCTTTCATCCCTATGATGTTCGGATGCCGGGCAAGCTCAATAATAGTATCTGCAGCAAGGTCAACCCCTGTAAAGGCAGGGACATTATAGAGGATGATCGGGATCGGCGATCTGTCTGCAATGTCCGTGTAATGAACCACCAGGGCCTTATGATCCATTCTGGCTTTGTAGTAGTACGGTGTAACGACCATGGCCGCGTTTGCTCCGAGACGGGCCGCCTTTTCAGTGAGTTCCACTGTTTCCCCGGTGGAGTTACATCCTGTACCGGCAATAAAAAGATGCTCGGAACCAATAGCCTGCCCGGCGGTTTTCCATGTCTCGAGTTTTTCCTCCCTCTTGAGCAACACGGCCTCGCCGTTTGATCCAAGAACAAGAAACCCGTTCAGTGGTGTCTTCTGCCATTTTTCAAGATTCAACGCCAGATTATCATGGTCCACCCGGCCGTCGGCGTCAAAGGGTGTGGGAATCGGTGGAAAACATCCTTCCAATAAAACTTTCTCTACCATAACTCTTACCTCGCTTTCTTTAACTTTAGGCACTTGTAACTTTAGGCATTTCAAACTTTAAGCACTCAAATTACTACCTCCTTTGAGGGGTGGTAATTTGACTGCGCGAGACATCGCAGTTCTTCATCATACTCTGTTATCATCCTGTCCCACGAAAAACGTCCCATTTCGCGGGAGAGCTTTTCAACTTCACTCCTGTGTCGGGAGCAGTCCAAGATAACATCACAGAGTTTTTTTACCAGGTCATTCTGATCCTTGTAAAGAAAATCATTGTGGAAGGATTCGGGAATGATCTCCGGATAGGAGAGCCGATGGGGAAGCAGGGGGATACACCCGTGGCGAATCGCCTCCACAATCGAGATCCCAAAGTTTTCCTGGGTTGCAGTGCTGACTACAATCGACCCCCGCTTCAGCCACTGGCGATACATTTCCCTTGATTCCACATACCCGTATTGAACAATTCGTGCCCCATAGCGCTCTTTGGCAGCGATGAATGCGTTGGGGACCATCTGAAAATTCTGTCCTAAGAGGGCAAGACGAAAATCGAGGCCACGGTCAAGCACCGCATCTAAGGCCTGGAAGAAATCACCCGGGTTTTTGTCAAACTCCCACCTGTGATTCCATATAATAAGCGGGGGCCCTGTTTCAGGGGAATGGAAAACTTTTTCCTCGGACGGAAACCGACATCCGGGATAAAGCACCTTTGCCTTTGAACGGATTTCATCAATTACCCAGTGTGGCCGGTATTCAGGCATCATCTTCAGAAATCCTGGGAGGGCCTCAAAAAAAGCGTTAAAGTGAGTACGGGAATTAAACAGGATCCGCTCTGAGGCAAGACCGGTGGTAATATCGGTAAAACCGAACTGGTAATCGATGGTTTCCCCGGGGGCCAGAGGGTATGTAAGCTGGTTTTCATGGAAATAGACTAATGCAGGGGGGCAGGAATGACCTGTGAGCCCCTTGAAATCAGAGAGGCTCATAAGGTCGCTTGTAATAAGGCCGTCGTACTCTTTGAGATCGGGAACTTTCTTGAGGAAATATAGTGCAGCACCCCGCATTCTCCATTTCCAGAAGCGGGAAGGGAGGGTCAGGAGGTCAATCCTGTGTTGCGAATGAGAAATCAGCCCTTCGGCAAAGTCCTGATGGGAACCCCCGAAAAATGGCTCTAAGAACAAAAACTTCAAACCGCTCCCTTCTTTTCAGGCATTCGGGGGTTTTTAGCATCGGCCGCGTCAGCGATCGCCAAATGCCTAAGTCCCGCCTGAGGTGGGATTGAGTTGGAAAATAAGGCCCGTCCCGACGGAGTTGAAAATGGGTTTAAAGATGCTTTGAGATGGATATGCTAAAGGTTGTTCCTTTCTCTGTGCCCGGTTCAATCCACACCTTTCCGCCATGCCGTTCTACGATCTCCTTTACTATAGCCAACCCCAGACCTGTTCCCTGGATCCCTTTGGATGTATTCTTTCGTTTGAACAACTCAAAGATCTCTTCTGAATCTTCTGCCTTTAGACCGATGCCATCATCTGTTACAGAAAGAATATGGGTTTCATCTGACTCCCTATACCCTATTTTAATTTCTCTCAAATCATCGCCGCCATATTTAATGGCATTGTCCACCAGATTTCTTACCACCCTGATAATGGACAATTTATCTACCTTGATTTCGGGCATATCTTCAGGCTGAGACCAGGCTATTTGACGAACCGCAAGCCGGGCCATGACTTCTTCTTTGACCACCTCTAAGATATCTTTAATTTTGGTTTTTTCAATGGAAAGGGGTCTCTCCTTGGTCGATATATAAAGATTGATCTCTTCAACAAGAGCCCCGATCTGTTCGGAAGCCTTTAAGATTTGCTCACAATGGGTCTTACCTTTCTCCCCAAGGATATCGCCGTAATTCTTGTGCAGAAGTCTTGTCAACCCGTAGATTCCCATGGTCGGGCTTTTAAGATCATGTGAAACCGAGTAGGCAAACAGCTTTATTTTTTCAGAGCTTTCTTTCAATTCGTCCTCTGCTTTTTTCCTCTTTTCCGCCATCTGGTTGAAGGCTGTGGCCAGTTCACTAAGCTCATCTTTCGTTCTTACATAGATTTCATGGTCAAGCGCTCCCCTGCCGAATTCCTCGGAGCCTTCTTTCAACCTGCGAACAGATGCAATGATCCCTTTGGTTGTAATCCATGTTACCAGTCCCATAATAATGAGGGCTGAAATCACCATGGTCAGTGTTATTGCTGAGGCTATGGAGACTGAACGCCTGGAATCCTCCGCAGCCCTGACTGTATCTGCGTGTATCAGGGGCTGGATGTCTTCATTCAGCGCCTTATCCATCTTCGTGAGATCGTCCCGGAACCGGTCGAGTTTCCCATATAACTGATCTGTGACTGCCATGGAATCATATCCGACCTTAATGGCATGATTATAGTCCCTGTCGATTAGCCTGATAGCATGACTCTCTTCATCAGAAAGACCGGTGTTGCTGTACATCTTCCTGAATTCCCTAAAGGCCTGTTCTGCGCTCTTCACCTCTTCCCGCTGAAAGCCGGTGTGCTGGACCAGATATCGCTCAATTGCTGCAAAGACCTCATGAGAACAGATTTGCATATTGAGGGCGACTTCTCCCTTTGCCTTGGTCCAACCCGGACTCTTATGAGTGGCCCTTTCGAGTGCTTTGCCAATCGATTCATTGATCCCCCTGGTGGCCTCTCTGAAAACCCGTTGCGCATCGTGTTGTTCGTTCACAAGGGCAACGATATCATGGCAGAGTTTCCTGAATTCCGCAAAAAACAGAGATACTTCTCTGTGAAACCGTTTCTCCTCTTCAGTCTCGGCTAATTCGCTAAAGTCAGAAACAAGATCTTCGAACTTATTCTCGGAATCATGAAGCCATTTTACATGGGAGGGGTCCCTCTCCATGGCATAGCCCATCACTGCCCTGGAGGTGTTTCCCATATTGATTTCCATTTCTAAGATTATTTCCTGAAGAGGCTCCCTCACTTCCACGAACTGTTCTATTACCCTATTAATCCCATGGATCTGCCAGTAAGCGATAACGCCACAAATGGTTAGAACAGCAATCAATACCCCAAAGCTGGACCATAATTTTTTGGCAATTGTTAATTTCATTTTAGCGTGGGCACACCTACATAGTGTCTGAACGAAAAATCCTAATTTTCGTTCGGACACTACATAAAATAGGCTTTATGAGGACATCAGTCTCCTCTCCTGTCAGAACTAATCAAAACACCATAGAACTCTTTTCGGGCTCAGCAGGTAAATCCTGTCGAAGATCCCGCTGGGCGGGGAACCTCGGAGCCCTAATCGAGAATATGTATGAGGTTGCGTCCTATGTCAAGTAGTATGGGGAGGGATGTCAGTCTCTTGTTCACTTCGCTAACGGTCCGAATGAGCCCTTCTGCCTCATTTTTCGGATCTTGTGTATGTAATGGATTGCTAGTCTTGCAATATTTTGGTAGGTTTCAGCCGTTCTGACAGAGAATATGATCTCGTATTTCTGCAAACAAATCGGTAATACATTGAAATGGCAGGTTATTTCATTTCCAAATCTTGCTAAATTCAGACCGATGTGAGACGATTGATTAATCGGAGAGAACCACTACCCCAGATAGTTGAACCATGACAAATCTTTACCATTTTAGTAGATATTTTTCCATAAATGACCTAAAATGACTAAAAAATATTCCGGTTAACGCAGGGCCTATTTAACTGGGCCATCTAAAGCCTAAGGTGATCATGAATTTTGATAAAGATATAGGTTTTCCAAAATGATGACTTCTGAAAAAATAGTTGCAGTAGTTTTAGCAGGGGGCATAAAAAAGTTCTCTTTTAAAGAGTTTTGGCACCAGTTGGAGGATCTATTCTCCTATA